>Ga0255757_10001478_pt1 | contig 22820 bp, 21 predicted proteins | sample 071ome_27_FD_179957 | JGI IMG/M metagenome (GOLD analysis project Ga0255757, IMG submission 179957) | Coastal salt marsh microbial communities from the Groves Creek Marsh, Skidaway Island, Georgia - 071409AT metaG (version 2) | ecosystem: Environmental > Aquatic > Marine > Intertidal zone >...
CTTTGGCATTTCAAACCATTTTTAATCATCAAACATGGGTTTTAAAAAAAGAATTACTTTGGATACCTATTTTCGGTTGGGGTTTGGCTCTTTTGGAACCAATAGTCATTGATCGTGGTGAAAAATTAAAGGCTCTTAAAAAAGTCATTAAACAAGGAGTGAATAGACTCCAAAGAGGGATATTTGTGATTATTTTTCCAGAGGGAACTCGAAAGAAATATCTTCAACTCGGTGAATATCAAAGTGGTGGCGCATCAATTGCTAAAAAAGCCAATGTCCCATTACTGCCTGTATGCCACAATGCTGGTAAATATTGGCCAAAAGGGAGTTTTCTCAAGTCACCAGGGACTATTAAAGTGTCTATTGGGAAGCCGATATTAAGTGATAAAAAATCGGCAAATGAACTGACTAATGAGGTTTACGAATGGACTAAGAGAGAGTTATCTGCTTTTTAGCCCTGATAATCAAAATTATTAAACATCAGACAGAAAAGCTCGGCCGTCTTTTTTGCATCATAAAGAGCAGAATGAGCCTGGGCATCATCCCATTCAATCTTTGCCTTCTTAATGGCTTTTGCTAAAACTGTCTCACCGTAATAAATTGATGAAAGAGATACCGTGTCAATGGTTGAAAACTGATGAAAAGGAAGTTTAATCTTGGTTCTTTTTGCCGCAGCTAGAATAAAATTTAAGTCAAAAGATGCGTTGTGCCCTACTAAGATTGCTCGAGTGCATTCCTCTTCCTTGATCTCAGATTTAATTCTTTGATTAATATTTCTGATTGCATCCAGCTCTGAGATTGCCATTCTGAATGGATTATTAATATCTATTCCATTAAATTTAATGGCATCTTCTTCAATATTGGCCCCCTCGAAAGGGTTAATATGGTGGTGAATCACCTCTTTTTGAAAAAAATCCCCACAGTCATTAATGCCTATGATGACAGCACATATTTCAAGAACAGCATCTTTTTTTTCATTGAAGCCTGCTGTTTCAATATCAACTACGACAGGCAAGTAGCCTCTGATTCGATCTTTAATTAACATTTAAGAAAAAAATAGATGATTTTCGTTGGTGATCATATTTCTTCTGTCGATCTTTTGGAAGGGATTCTATAGTTTTTTCAATGAAACCATGATCTATGAACCACTTTTTACCAAATTTGGTGAGCGCAAAAACTTGCCTGATATTTCTATTCTTGGCTGATTGAATTAGTAAATCTAGCAATTTCAAAGAAAGACCCTGATTAAGATTGTTTTGATTCACCGCTAAAGAGTATATTTCTCCCATATTTTTATTGGAACATGTCTTAAGACCAGCACAAGCAACGAGCTTATCCATTTCCTTGATTAGCACATAATCATTAATATTTTTCTCAATCTCTTCGATGTCTCTTGGGAGAATTTTTCCTTCTTCAACATATGGCTTTACAAGAGAAAATATTTCTTCAGAAGTACTCAAAGATCTTATGATTTGTTCAAGAAAAATATTATTTTAGACTAAAATTTACATTTTTCTTAAAACAAAACCCTATGAGCAACAAAAGAAAATATTCATCTGAAGTAGTTGACGGTTATGAAAGAGCCCCATCAAGATCAATGCTGTATCCAGTAGGTTTCAAAAAGGAAGACTTTTCCAAACCTCAGGTGGGTATTGCCTCGACCTGGTCAATGGTCACTCCATGTAATATGCATATTAATAAACTTGCAGAACAAGCTGAAATTGGCATTAATGATGCTGGTGGTAAGGGCGTTCTTTTCAACACAATTACCATCTCGGATGGTATCTCTATGGGTTCTGAGGGCATGAAATATTCGCTTGTCTCACGAGAGGTGATTGCTGATTCAATTGAAACAGTTGTTGGCTGTCAAGGTTTTGATGGAGTGGTTGCAATCGGTGGATGTGATAAAAATATGCCTGGATGCGTGATTGCTCTTGCAAGACTAAATAGACCAGGGATATTTGTCTATGGGGGCACAATCCAACCTGGACAAAATCATACAGATATTGTTAGTGTTTTCGAGGCTGTTGGACAATATGCTAATAACAAGATTAATGATATTGAATTAGAAAATATCGAATCAACAGCGATACCGGGTCCAGGCTCTTGTGGTGGTATGTATACAGCTAATACCATGGCTTCTGCTATTGAAGCCCTTGGAATGAGTTTACCTAACTCATCCGCACAAGACGCTGTCTCAGAGGATAAGAAAAATGACTGCATTAGAGCTGGTGAAGCAGTATTAAACCTGCTCGAGAAAGATATTAAGCCAAGAGATATCATGACCAAAAAAGCTTTTGAGAATGCTATTACTGTCATTATCACCCTTGGTGGTTCAACGAACGCAGTCCTACATTTAATTGCCATGGCAGATGCTGCAGGAGTTGAATTAAGTATTGATGACTTTACTCGTGTTGGAAAAAATGTCCCTGTACTTGCTGACCTGAAACCTTCTGGTAAATTCATGATGAGTGAATTAGTGGAAATTGGTGGAACATTACCTTTAATGAAAATGCTTCTTGATGCTGGAATGCTTCATGGTGATTGTATAACTGTCACAGGGAAAACACTTGCTGAAAATCTTCAAAATGTAGAACCCTACCCGAGCTCTCAAGAAATAATTATGGCTCTTGACAACCCAATCAAAAGCGATTCTCACCTAAGAATTCTAAGGGGCAACCTAGCACCAGAAGGTGCAGTTGCCAAAATTACTGGTAAAGAAGGTCTTAAATTTACAGGTAAAGCCAAATGTTTTGGTCGTGAAGAAGAAGCACTTGATGCAATCTTAAACGATAAGATTGTTGCTGGAGATGTTATTGTTATTAGGTATGAAGGGCCTGCTGGCGGTCCTGGTATGAGAGAAATGCTTGCCCCTACTTCTGCAGTTATGGGGAAAGGCCTTGGTACTGATGTCGCGTTAATTACTGATGGTAGATTTTCTGGAGGCACTCATGGATTCGTCGTTGGGCACATTACGCCTGAAGCCTTTAAAGGTGGAAATCTAGCCATTGTTGAAGACGGTGATGAAATTGTAATTGATGCTGAGAATAACACATTGAACCTTTTGGTTGATGATGATGTTATTGCTTCACGTCTTAAAAAATGGAAACAACCTGAGCCAAATTACAAAAAAGGTATTCTTGCAAAATTTGCTAAACTCGCAAAATCTGCTTCAGAAGGTGCTGTTACTGATTAATTAAACTGGTCGGAACGAATAACATTTGCCTCTGATCTAGATCGACTGAGGCAACATTTATCTCTATTTTATCGCCAAGACTAAATTTCTTTCCACTTCGGTCGCCAATGAGAGAATAACTGGCCTCATCATAAACATAGTAGTCGTCATTTAAGTCTCTCACAGTGACAAGTCCCTCTACAAAGACATCATTCAATTCTACAAAGAAACCAAATCCAGTAACTCCTGAAATAATGCCAGTGAAATTCTCTCCAATCTTGTCTCTCATGTATTCACATTTCAACCATTGTTCAACATCTCTAGTAGCATCATCAGCTCGTCTTTCTGTCATAGAGCAATGATCACCTAAACTTGCAATATCTTGATCGACTGATGGCTCATCACCATTAAGCACTCGATAAATTGCTCTATGTACAATGAGATCTGGATACCTCCTGATTGGTGACGTAAAGTGTGTATAGTCATCAAGGGCTAGGCCAAAGTGACCTGAGTTTTGAGGAGTATAAGTTGCCTGCTTCATGGTTCTTAGAACGACTGTCTTTATTACATTCTCATCTTCCCTGCCTTTAGCTTTGATTAATACCCTAGCAAAATCTTTAGACTCAGGGTTATCACCACCTTCGAGAACTAATCCTCTTGCACTTAAAAACTTTCTTGTGGTATTAATTTTTTCTAAAGTGGGATCTGGATGAACACGGTACAGAAAATGCTCTTTATTATCACTAAGAAACTTTGCAGCTGCCCTATTGGCCATTAGCATGCACTCTTCAATTAACTTATGGGCATCATTTCTTTCTCTTGGAAGAATGTTATCAATTTTTCCATTGTCATTAAAAATCATTTGTGACTCTATACGATCAAAATCCATTACACCACGCTTAGTTCGTGAAATTCTCAAGGTTTTGTATAGACCATGAAGAGATCTAATATTTTCAATAACATGCTGATATTTCTTTTCTAGTTCATGGTCCCCGTCAAGTATTTTTCCAACTTCAGTATAAGTCAATCTCGCATGAGAATTCATGACAGCGGGGAAAAAACAATAATTCATGAGATTGCCTTCATAATCAATAAAGATCTCACATGACAAACAAAGCCTATCGACATTAGGGTTAAGCGAACATAGCCCATTAGATAGTTTTTCAGGCAACATCGGAATCACTCGATGAGGGAAATAAACTGAGTTTCCTCTCTCTAAAGCGTCTCGATCGAGGCTTGATTCTTTTTTGACATAGCTTGCTACATCAGCAATGGAGACAACTAATCTCCAACCACTACTTGCTGGTTCGGCAAAAACGGCATCATCAAAATCTCTTGAGTCTTCGCCGTCTATTGTGATTAATGGGGTCTTCGTTAAATCCTCTCTGTCTTTCTTTTGTTTAGAATTCACCTCATCAGGAATATTTTTCAACTCTTGTTCGGTTTTATTTGAAAACTCCACTGGAATGGAGTGTCTTACAATAGCAGAATCAGTTTCTACCCCTTCATCCATATATTGCCCAAGAGTATCGATGATCTCCCCAATGGCAAGGCTTTCAAACGTAGGTGATTTTATGAGGGATACTAAAACAATTTGGTCCTGAGAGTGTTCTTGGGTGATATTTGGAATACTAATTCTATGTTTGATTCGTTTATCATCAACTATAACTGTCGCCTCGCCGTCCTCAATCTCTAATCTTCCGACAACTGATTTAACCGTCTCTAAAACTTTTACAATTTCTGCATCCCCTTGTTTGTTTAACAGTCTTGCATTAACTCTATCTCCATGAAAAACAAGTTGCATCTGCTTAGAAGAAAGTCTTAAATCCTTTCCGCCTTTATCGAGTGCAATAAAACCAAAACCTTTAGGATTTGCTATAACCGTTCCAGTATATAAACCTAAATCTGAAAAAATCTTATATATGCCTTTTTTGTTGCATGACAGTTGTTTGTCTCTGACCATCGCTCTCAATCGATTAGCAAGTGCCTTCTTAGAATGATCTTCAATGTCAAAAAGATCAAATAACTGGTGTTTTGATCTGGGGCGCTTACTAATTAGGTCGAGAATATATTCTCTAGACGGGATAGGATTTTCGTATTTTTCAGCTTCTCTATCAAAAAAGGGATCAGTCATTAATTAAATGGGTGTTTAAGAACCAAAGTTTCATCACGATCTGGCCCAGTAGATATGATGTCAATTGAAACCTCAGTTAACTCCTCAATCTTCTTAATGTAATCTTGTGCGTTTTTTGGAAGGGCATCATAAGATTTGGTGCCAATAGTAGATGTTTTCCACCCAGGCATTTCTATATAAACTGGTTTAGCTCTCTCATAGCCCTCAGAGGTAAATGGAGGATTAATTGTTTGAGTGCCATCGAGTTCATAAGCAATACAAATTTTAATATTATCAATATTGTCAAGAACATCGAGCTTAGTAAGACAAATACTTGAGACTGAATTTAGTTTTAATGAACGCTTTAATGTAACGATATCTAACCAACCACATCTTCTTTGTCTTCCTGTTGTGGCTCCAAATTCATGACCAACTGTACCCAGTTCCTTGCCAATTGCATCGCCAGTATCAGTGGCCATATCATAAATCAATTCGGTAGGAAATGGACCTCCTCCTACACGAGTTGTGTATGCCTTAACAATACCAACAACCTCATCCATATCTAGTACCCCTGCACCAGAGCCGGTAACTGCTCCACCAGAAGTAGTGTTTGACGAGGTAACAAAAGGATATGTACCCTGATCAATATCTAAAAGCGCCCCTTGAGCACCTTCAAATAGAATATTTTCGTTATTTGCAATCATATTATGGATTTCAGCCGTCACATCACAGATCATTGGGCGGACAACTTCAGCTTGCATCATCGCCTCATCAAAGGTCTCCTGAAAGTTAGCCTCTTTGTGATTGTAATAAAGCTTCAAGGCAAAATTATGATAATCCATCACCTCTCGCAACTTTTCAGCAAAAAGTCTCTCATCGAGAAGATCCGCAACCTTGAGACCTCTTCTAGCCACTTTATCTTCATATGCTGGGCCAATTCCATTACCCGTTGTTCCAATCGCTGATTTCCCCCTTTTAATCTCTCTAGCAGAATCTAGAGCAATATGATATGGAAGAATGAGTGGGCAACCGTGAGATATTTTAAGTCTATCTTTCGCATTTACTCCAGCGTCTTCTAGTTCTTTCATCTCCTTCATAAGTGCAGGCAGAGAAAGAACTACGCCATGTCCGATCATGCATTGCACATTGTCTCTAAGAATGCCAGAAGGAATAAGATGAAGAACAGTCTTCTTACCGTTAATCACTAGTGTATGTCCAGCGTTATGGCCACCCTGAAATCTGACTACACATTTGGCCTTATCGGTAATTAAATCAACAACCTTGCCTTTTCCTTCATCGCCCCACTGGGTGCCAATAATCACAACATTTTTTGACATACTAAATCCTAATAATGAATAACTCTAAGTTAAACCTGAGATAAATACTTTAAATCAAAAGAAAAACCTGTTGCAGGTCTTTCAATACCAAAAACTTTTCCGATGCCATTATATCGACCTCCATTAGCTATTACTTTCTTAAAAGTATCGTTGAAGACAGAAAAAATCAGACCGGTATGATATCCATAAGTTTTTAACTCAGCAAGGTCATACATCACCTTATAGTCCTTATCTTCGAAATATTTTCCAATCTCTTGGATTTCTTTGATGCAATTAATAATATCTTTATCATCTTTGAAATATTCTATTGCCAAAGTGAGAACTGAGCTATCCCCTTCAAGGTTTATCAAAGTTGAGAAGAGACTCAAATCTTTAGAAGATTGTTTTATAAAATCTGCAAGATCAGGTTTTGATCTTCTTACAAAAATTAAAGACAGTTGTTTTAAATCATCTTCATCTAAATTAACCTTCTTGGCTAATAAATTAAAGATCTTAACATTGCCAATATTGACGATTAGATTATTTAATTTTATTGATTCCAGTGACTTGAGCATTAAGTCAATAATCTCAATATCAGCTTTGTAGGAATTATCTCCATAAAGTTCTGCACCAACTTGTATCGGTGATCTTGATGCATAAAAGTCATCGACCTGCGTTTGCACGATTGAATTAACATAACAATATTTCTCAACTTCATCAGTCGACCTCATTGCATCAATACGAGCAATTTGAGGTGTGATATCTGAATGTACTGCAATTAAATCACCTGAAGTAGGATCAAGAAACTTAAAAGTTTTTTTATCAACCTCCTTTGAGGTCAACAAAAGCGATTCGATGTTTTCAATAATTGGCGGAATAACGAATTCATACCCCAAAGACTTATAGAGGTCCAAAAGAGATCGCCTATTATTTTCAACTAATAATGCACTATCTCCTGTTAGGTCACTAATACCCTCTGGCAAAATCCAAGAACTCACTTAACTTTATTATTTTTGGCGCTCAGGGTTAAAGTGTCTAAAAAATTCTGTATTTGGATTGAGAACAAGTACATCATTATTCTGGTTAAAGGATTTCTTATAAGACTCTAACGACCTGTGAAAACTGTAAAAATCTTTATTCTTATTATACACCTTAGAATAATTTGCAGCACTTATTGCATCCCCCTCACCACGGATAATTTCACTTTCCTTGTATGCATTAGCCAGAATTACTGCTCTCTCTTTATCAGCATTGGCTTGAATTTTTTCGGCCTCTTCTGCACCTTTAGATCTAAAGTCTTTGGCAACTCTCTCTCTTTCAGCCTGCATACGACGGTAGACTGAATTACTAACCTCTTGAGATAGATCAATTCGTTTGATCCTTACATCAACGATTTCAATGCCAAATTCAGTGGTATCTTTTTTGGCAAGTTGTAAAATATTTTTCATGATTTCAGTTCTTTCGCCTGAGACCACTTCAGCAATGGTTCTTTTGGAGAATTCACTTTTGAGTCCATTCTTAACTATTTGAGTCAGTCTATTATTCATTCTTGAAACACTCCCACCTGTCGCCTTATAGAATCTTGTTGCATCAGCAATCTTCCATTTCACAAAGGAGTCTGCAACAACATTCTTTTTCTCACCTGTCAAAAATCTCTCAGCAGGAGCATCAAGTGTTTGGATTCTGTTATCGAACTTAACTACATTGTTCACGAATGGTGTCTTAAACTTAAGTCCAGGCTCTTTTTCGACTGAAATTATTTCACCGAGCCTTAACTTAATCGCATACTCAGTCTCACTCACTGTATATAGAGCTGATGCTGCAAGAACTATTGCTATTGCAATTCCGCCGGTAATAATTTTTGTCATCTTGCCTCCCTTGTTCTGAAAATATTTCTGACTCCATTACCCTGACTAGAAGAAGAGTTGTTTTGTGGGTTTGGGGTAACATTAATGGTTGTTTGAGACTCTTTGGCGGCTCCAACAAGTTTATCTATTGGAAGATACATCATGGAGTTAGAGTTAGAGTCAACAACAACCTTACTTGTTGATCCAAGAACGGATTCCAATGTTTCACGGTAGAGGCGCTCTTTAGTAACTTCAGGTGCTCTTTCATATTCAACAAGAAGCTTATCAAATCTATCAGCCTCACCCTCAGACTTAGCAATCACCTGATCTTTATAGGCTCTAGCCTCCTCTACAGTTCTTGCTGCTGCACCTCGAGCTCTTGGGATAATATCATTGGCATATGCTTCCGCCTCATTGATCAATCTTTCTCTATCTTCTCTTGCTTTTACAGCATCTGAGAATGCAGCTTGAACCTGTTCAGGTGGCTGGGCATCTTGCATATTTACTGAAGTAATGGTTAATCCAGTTTGATATTCATCTAAAAGTTTTTGTGATCTTTCTCTAGTTTTTTCCGCCACGTCAACTCTTCCATCAGTAAGGATATAGTCAAGCGTATTTTGTCCAACTACTTGCCTGATTGAACTCTCGACTGCTTGCCTGAGAGTGACATCAGGATCAACAACATTAAATAGATAGTTTTGCGCATCATTAACCTTGTACTGGACAGCAAATTTAGCGTCAATCATATTTTCGTCCTTAGTCAGCATGATAGACTCTGAAGAAACATTACCTCCAAATCTTCTATTGTTATTAACCACATTTCTAAAACCAATTTCTGCAGTTCTGATTTGCTCAACATTAATTTTTGTCAAAGTTTCAATCGGGAAAGGCAGGTGCCAATGAAGTCCAGGATTAGTCTCCTCTTGAAAAGCTCCAAACCTTAACACCACACCTTTTTCAGCTGGATCAATTGTATAGACCCCAAATCCTAACCAAACCAGAAGTGCAACAAGAATTAAATATTTAAAGCCTCCTTTGGGCGAAGGGATCTGAACAACTTTTTCAGAACCGCCAGGTGGTTTTCCGCCTCCAAAAATTCCACCAAATTTATTCTTAAAGTCCTTGATGACTTCATCAAGTTCTGGAGGTGTCGAATTCTGTTTATCACCCCAAGGGTTTTTGTTATCATTCCAAGCCATTAATTTATTAGGTATGTAAAAAATGATTTCATTTTACATAAACCTTTGTAATTATCTCGAGGGAAAATACTATCTTATTAGTAAGGTCAAAATAGGTATCATTTATTTACCTTCATAATTAAAAAAAAATGAAATTTCGTTATTTGCTTATATTGGTAGTACCCTACTGGTCAATTAATGCCTACGGTAATTACTGCGCAAATTACTCACTTTTCGATAAGAAATCATTATCTTTAGATGACACAGCAGCAATTGAAGCCGACACAAGCTCTGTAGAAAATAAAAATACATATAGACTTATGGGGAATGCATCTTTAGTTTCTCCAGATTACGCTCTTCAAGCAGACCAAATAACAATTAATAAAGAGCTTAAAATAGCTTCTTCTTCAGGGAATGTTAAATTTAACGATCAAAATGCATTATTAACCAGTCAAAATCTCGAAATTACAAAAAAAGAAAATTCAAATTTCATCAAAGCTAATTCAGCAGAATATGCTTTACCTGATCAAAATATTCGGGGTTCCGCAGCAACATTATCAGGCACATCGGATTTAAAGACATTCAATAATGCCATCTATACAAAATGTCCCGTTGGAAACTTAAATTGGAACATTGATGCAGAATCGATTGTCCTAAATTCTAAAACGAATAGAGGTAAAGCCAAAAATGCAGTCTTAAAACTTCATGGTGTTCCTGTGGTTTATACTCCGTCGGTCGAGTGGGTTTTAAATGGCAAAGGTTCAGGTTTCCTTGCACCTTCTTATTCAAGTTACTCTGATGATGGAACTTCTAAGAAAGGATATAGTGTCAATATCCCCTATTTCCTTAATATTGCCCCAGATAGAGATGTTCTTCTGGGTTTAAATCATTTGTCTACAAGGGGTGAGAACTTAACTGCGAAATATAGGCAATTAATCTATGACAACTCATTATGGCAAGAAGGTCGATTAGAGTCAGAGATGAGATATTTGGATAATGATGATATCTCAAATGAAGATAGATGGTTATTGGATAATAGAATTAATTTGTCACTTAATAGAGGTGCGGATTTAACACTCGTCAATAGAAGAGTTTCAGATAAAGACTACTTCAAAGAAATTGCCCTTGAAGGATCTTCAAAAGAGAGACTAATTTCATCTATTGATCTGAAACATCAAAGCAACCTTTTTACTACTAATATCTATTCAGAAGCAGAGCAGGTTGTTAACTCTGCAAGCTCTGATTACACAAGAAATCTTGAGGTAAATCTTTCAAAATCACTCAACATAGGTGACAAAATAAATCTTGGTTTATCTAACTCATATACGGACTTTGATCACAAATCCTCCTCTTCTTCAACTGGAGCAAGAAATCATCTAAAACTTTCACTAAATAAAAACTTTCAGAATCTTGCTTATGAGGTCAAACCCAGTATCTCTTTTCTCAATACCCAATATAATCTAGATGATTCATCATCTGTTAATAGATCACTTTATGCTGCCAATCTGGATAGTAAATTATTTCTAGAAAGAGAGCTGGATTTTTCTGACCAAGAATACATTCAAACCCTCGTTCCAAGATTAAATTTCACATATATACCAAAGAAAAATCAAAGCTCAATCCCAAATTTTGATAGTGAATCACTCAACTCTTCTTATGATGCTTTGTTCAGTGGGGAATCATTTACTGGGTTTGATAAAGTAAGCAACCAAAATAGCTTAACTTTTGGTCTTGAGTCAGATTTTATAAATGACAATTCCGGGGAAACACTTTTATCACTTAAAGCTGCTCAAAAATTCTATCTTGATGATGAGCTGATGAACTCATCAGGTAATTTTGAAAAAACTTCTGACTCTGACCGTGGATACTCAAATATTGAAACATCAGTTGATTTCAACAAAGGAGTTTTTAATTTCAATAATTCACTTTCTTTAAATCCAGACTCAAAAAAAGTAGTTAGATCAAGTTCAGGAATCAAATTTAATTTTTCTCCAAAGAGTTTTGGTGTCCTTCAATTCATTGATGACAATGATGTTGAGAACATTAGGTTCAATGGTAGTTTTGAGTTAAATAATAGCAACCATATTTTTTGGAATGCTCAAAAAAATCTCACAACTAACATTATGGATAGACTAACTCTCGGTATTGCTAAAGAAGATTGTTGTATTGCCTATCGATTTGCATTCTTTAAGAAAAATCTTTCTAGTAAGAACTATAGTTATGATAGAGCTTTTGAAATTGTCTTCAAAGGTTTATCGAGTACAACTCCCTCTCTTAGAAGAAGAATTGAAGCCGAAATACCTGACTACATTGGCGACCTAGATAATAATTTATGATGGTAATCTCAGGATTTCATGCTGTTGAATCTATTCTTATTCAGCGTCCTGAGTTAATAGTTAGATTGTTTATTTCTCGATCTGAAGATAAAAGAGTGGTTAGAGTCAAAGATCTAGCTAAAAAATCTAAGATTAATTCGGAATTAGTTGATTCAAAAAAAATTGATCAACTGGCTGGCCATTCAAAACACCAAGGTTTTGCGGCTGAAATTTCTAACCTTGGTTTTCTTTCTGAAAAAGATGTTATCCCAAGATTAAAAAATCTGACCACATCAAAAGTATTGATTCTTGACTCTATTCAAGATCCAAGGAATCTTGGTGCATGTTTGAGAAGCGCTTTAGCATTTGAATTTGATGCAGTAATAATCAATAAAGATGGCTCTTCTCCAATCAATGAGTATGTTTTTAAAACTTCTGTAGGTGCAATACTTAACTTGAATATTTTTTATGTTACTAATCTTTCAAGATCAATAAATACTCTTAAGGATATTGGTTTTTGGGTTTTAGGTCTCGATGGCAATGGAGAAGGTTCAATTTTTTCAGAGAAATTTTCTTCAAAAACAGCTGTAGTGTTAGGGTCTGAAGGGTCGGGTATTCGTAAGTTGGTAAAAGAGAATTGCGATCACCTAATCAAGATACCAATTTCAAACAAAGTAGAAAGTTTGAATATCTCTGTCGCAGCAGGAATCATCATGTATGAGTTAAAAAAACAACATATCAATTAAAATATTTTTTTCATTATTAACAACACTCTAGATAGTCATTTTGGTAAAATTGCCCCCAAAATTTGATGGAAAAATTACCCGCAAAATTTAAACTTTTAAATTTCTCTAAGAAAAATTTAAAAATTAAAGATCATTGTTCTATCTCAAAATTCCCAAGAATCTATGAGATGATCTTAAATAAAGATGAACAAATTGATATTGATTTAGAGTTTAATCTTGTAGGTAATAGAGTTCCAACACTTAAAGGTGGCTTAAGATTTAATGTTGTTATCGAGTGTCAAAGATGTTTAAAACCATTAGAGCTGGCTTTACGCTCTGATATCAGTTTTGCATTTGTTGAATCAGATGAAGATGCTTCGCTTGTTGACTCATCTTTTGAAATAATCAATGACCATAACAAAGAAATTGATAGTCATGAGTTTTTAACAGATGAAATGCTTTTAATGATTCCAATGATTCCTAAGCATGATCATCAGTGTAAAAAAATAGAAAATGACTATGTTATTAATTCAAGTCCTTTTAATATCTTAAAGAATTTGAAGAAAAAATCATAGATAGGAGAAATTATGGCTGTTCAAAAAAGTAGAAAAACACCCTCAAAGAGAGGGATGAGAAGGTCTCATAACGCGCTTACTTCAAGCGCGCTATCAGAAGATCAAGAGACAGGTGAAATCCATCTTAGGCATCATGTTTCTGCAGATGGTTATTACAAAGGCAAAAAAATAATCAATAGTAAAGATTCAGAAGTCGAAGAAACTGAATCTGAATAAGTTTTTATGTCTATAAGAGTCTCTGTGGATGCCAGTGGTGGAGATCACGGTATTTCAGTTACAATCCCTGCTGGCATCTCAGCTCTTAAAGAAATTTCTGATTTAGAGATTGTTTTTGTTGGCAATGAAGTTAGCATTAAATCTCAGATTGACAAATCATCACCTAACAACAAAATTCTTAATAGGGTTCATATTCAGCATGCATCTGAGATTGTTGCAATGGATGAACTCCCCTCTCAGGCACTTAGACGAAAGAAAGACTCTTCAATGAGAGTCGCTATTAATTTGGTCAAAGAAGGAGAAGTGTCTGCATGTGTTAGTGCAGGAAATACAGGTGCTCTGATGGCAATTTCTAGATTTGTCTTAAAAACTATTCAAGGAGTTGATAGGCCTGCAATCATGGCTCGTATACCAACTTATGATGGCCATACACATGTTCTTGATTTAGGCGCAAATGTTGACTCAAGCCCAAAAGCCCTGCTTGAATTCGCTATTATGGGTAGCGAAGCAGTTAAACATACAGAAAATGTCAAACGACCAACTATTGGACTTCTTAATGTGGGTGAAGAAGAAATTAAAGGCAATGAGAAAATTAAAAACACTGCTTCTCTTATTAAAAACACAAACTTAAATTATTATGGCTATGTAGAAGGAGATGACATATACAAAGGTATTGTCGATGTGGTTGTTTGTGATGGTTTTGAAGGTAATATTGCCCTCAAAGCAAGTGAAGGAGTGGTTGGATTAATGTCTTTCTTTCTAAAAAAAGCATTTGGTAAGAACTTATTGACTAAATTAGGGGCCTTTATAGTATTACCTATCTTGAAAAAAGTGAAGTCTGACCTTGACCCAGGAAAATACAACGGCGCAACATTGCTTGGTCTTAAAGGTATTGTTGTTAAAAGTCATGGTGGTGCTGGAGTAAATTCTTTCAAAAACGCCATCCATGAGGCATATAGAGAGAGTAAAGTTAGCATTACAGACAAAATATCAGAACAAATCACCAAAGAGGTTTTACAAAATAATGAGTAATTTTGCTCGAATTATAGGTACTGGTAGCTATCTGCCACCCAATATAGTTACCAATTCTGACTTAGAAAAAAGAATTGATACTTCTGATGAGTGGATTAGAACACGCACAGGAATTGAAGAAAGACGAATAGTCACTGATGAAACTACATGTGATTTAGCCACTCAAGCCTCCATTAAGGCTCTTGAAATGGCTGCGATTTCACCCAAAAAACTTGACTTAATTATTCTTGCAACCACCACCCCCGACAAGATTTTTCCTGCGACGGCAACTAATCTTCAAAAACAATTAGGTGCGTCATGCCCGGCATTTGACTTACAGGCAGTCTGTGCTGGTTTTATCTTTGCACTTACTACTGCAGAACAATACATTAAATCCGGTAAATATCAAAATATTCTTGTAGTTGGTAGTGAAACTTTTACTAGGCTTCTTAATTGGGAAGATAGAACAACTGCGGTTCTTTTTGGTGATGGCGCTGGAGCTGTAGTTTTGACAAATGATACTGAGACAGGAATTCTACATTCTGAGTTATACAGTGATGGTAATTATCAATCCTCTCTTCATGTCAATAATCACTTAGCTAATGAAACTGGTTATGTTGAAATGGCTGGGAATGAAGTTTTTAAATATGCAGTTAATAGTCTTTCTAACCTTGCAGTAAAAACTCTTAAAGATGCAAATATTACAGAATCAGAATTAGATTGGATGGTTCCTCATCAGGCCAACATCAGAATTATTCAGGCAGTTGCAAAAAAAATTAATATGTCCATGGATAAAGTAATTGTTACCGTTAACAAACATGGCAACACATCTGCCGCGTCAATTCCTCTAGCTTTAGATCATGGCGTGCGTTCAGGTAAGATTTCTAAAAATGATTTACTTTTATTTGAAGGGATAGGCGGTGGCTTTAGTTGGGGCAGCGTCTTAGCAAGGTTTTAACTAAAAATCTCTCAATTTGATTTTTTCTGTTAATGACATTAGGCTTAGTGGCTTAAAGCTCATCTTATCCAAGGTATTTTTAGATTTTTTATATAAATTAGAATAGATTTTTTCAGCCTCTTTAATTCCAACTAATGATGGAAATGTGTTTTTATTAAGCTTTACGTCAGAATTATTCCTTTTACCTAAAGTTTCTGTGCTAGATTTAATATCAAGAACATCATCCTGAATTTGATAAGCCAGACCAATATCTTCAATATAATTTAATAGAAGTTCTGAATCATTTTTACTTAGATTTTCGGATATTATGATTCCGGACTCAATAGAAAACTTAAGAAGCGCCCCAGTTTTATTTTGGTATATTTTTTTTAAATCTTCAAGATTAGGATCTCTATCTGAATCTATATCTTCTAGTTGTCCGATTGCCATTTGATAAGATGCAACCGCTAATTTATTACACATTAAGACTTTTTGACTATCTGACAAATTAGAATCCTCAGTAATCAACTTAAAAGCAATAGACTGTAATGAATCACCTGTCAAAATTGCCTTGGCTTCTCCATATTTAATGTGCAAAGCAGCCTTACCATGCCTAATATCATCGTCATCCATGGATGGCAGGTCATCATGAATTAGAGAATAAGTGTGAATAAGTTCAACTGCTATTGCAGCGTGATGAGCTCTAGATTGACTAAAACCTAGGTCATTTAGAAGTGCATATATAAATAGAGGTCTAATTCTTTTGCCATTATTTAATGCAGCATAGTAATACAAATTATTAAACTCATTAATTCTTTCAAGATGAGATTCAAGAACTCTATTAAATTTTTCCTTACATTCAGAAAAATCCATAATGATTAATCTTTATCATTGATTAATAAAGAAATTTTTGCTTCAGTATCTTGTAGGGCCTTCTGGCAAAGTTTTGTAAGCGTGACCCCCTTCTCAAAAAGCTTTAGTGATTCATCTAATGACAAATCAGCGCTATCCATCTGCTTAACGATTTGCTCTAGTTCGGTTAAACCCTTATTGAAGTCAAAATTTTCACTCATATCAGTTAGTTCAATAATTGGAGATTATTGAATTTTAGTCCAATAATCTGCTGTTTTCTTTAAGTTTGGATTAATTGTCTCACTTCTTAAGACCAAAAAATCATAAGCCATTCTAAATCTTTTATCAGATAGGATATTTGCATTCCTTGATTTTTCTAGTCGATGCTGCATAGACCATAGGTCTAAAATGCCCTCTTTGATCCATTTAGGCATGTTAGTTAGTTTATTTTGTTTTAACAGAATATCCTTATCAGATTCCCTAACAATCAATGAGTTTAGTTTCCTAGAGTTAGATATTTTTTTTAACTTCTTAACTCGGAGAGACCACAAAAAAACAGAAAAAATAAAAATTGGTGAAATGCTACTATTGGCTTCTATTCTCATAGCAGTATTCTCTAAAGCAGCTCTTAAGAATGAATCGTTATTGAGTTCTGTAAACAAGAACCTATCAATCTTATAGGATAGGATCAATTCAATTATTTGGATATTATCTCGACTATGAAATAATTTGATAATCTCATCAAATAATCTTGATGGAGAAATATTCATCAAAAGTGATGAGTTAATCTCTATAGCCTCTTCAGTTGCTTTATCCAGGGTTGCATCTAATTTGGCCTGAAATCTTAAGGCTCTGAGTATTCTGACTGGATCTTCTTTAAATCTATTTAAGGGGTCACCAATAGATCTTATAACTTTGTCTTTAATATCATTAACCCCTCCCAGAAAATCAATAAGGGTGTGATCAGAATAATTGTAATAAAGTGAGTTCACAGTGAAATCTCTTCTAACAACGTCTTGCTCTATCGTTCCAAAAGACCTATCCCTCGTAATAAAACCATCCTCGTTTGAGACTGATTGACCTGATCGAAAGGTTGAAACTTCTACGAAACCTCTGTTGGAGTCATATACATGAACAATGGGAAATCTTCTTCCAACAATACGTGAATTTTTAAAAATTTTTCTTATTTGTTCTGGTTTTGCATCAGTAACAATATCATAATCTTTGGCTTTAATATTTGCCAAACAGTCTCTTAAGAATCCACCAACTATAAGTGCGGAAAAACCTTCCTTATGTAATCTATTAATCGTTTTATAAACGCTGGAAGGTATGAGTTTTTTATCAAATTTTGCTTCAGTAGTAACTGGATTCAAAAGGATTAAATGACTTGATTAGATTTCCAATCAGGAGATTTGTGATCACAAACAACTGTTGTATACACCCCTCCTCTCACATTAAAAACAGCTTTAAGCTTCATATACTTTGGATTTGTGGCATTAACAAGATCATCCAAGATCTGATTGGTAACAGCCTCATGAAAAGCTCCTTCATCTCTAAAAGACCATATGTACATTTTTAATGATTTAAGCTCAGCACATTTTTTATCAGGAACATACTCCAAAAATAATTTTGCAAAGTCTGGTTGTCCAGTTTTAGGACATAGACATGTGAACTCAGGCATGGTAATTTTTATTGTGTAATCTCTTTCAGTATTTGGATTTTCGAAAGTATCAATTTTTTTAGATGGTTGTGTTGACATGTGAAATTAGAATAATGTTTTTTTTCTCAAGTAATGGATCATAAATAGAAGTATTAAAAAAGTTGTATGAGGGATGATAAAAGCATAGTACAAATCTATCTCTGAATTAATCTCTATATCTCTAAAATACAACAGTTCATTATAATATATAAGGTACAAAATTAGTCCAAATCCTAATGAAAAATTTTTCTTATTTCGGGGATTAGTTTTAGATAAATATATTGATAAGATTGTCATTATCACCAATGAAATGGGAACAGAGAACCTGTAAATTAACTCAATAATACTTTCCCTATTATTTCGATTTTCGAATAAATTTAAGGAGCTTTTGGCCTCAAAAGAATTGACCTGTGGGTCACTATTTTCCTTGTCTGAATAAATATTAATCGTAAACTCTTTAAAAAATGAGATACTAGTTTTATCGCTTTCGGGCAAATTAACGTTGTTATATATTTTCCCATCAATCAACTTCAAATCAACACTACCGCTATTAGGATTAATTTTCTTAATCCCTTTTTCAGATAATATCAATCTATTTCTATGATTGTCATATAAAAAAACATCTTTAAACCTTTGATTGTTTTCAGATATCTCTGTAACTTCAGACGCATAGAAGGTTAAATCTTTATTTTCAAAATTTTGAAAGACTGCTTCTCTAAGAAAAAGAAAGTCTGGGCGTGTTTTAGCCTTATCAGTGATTAAAGTTATATTTTTATTTATTTCAGGGTTAATAAAAAGAGCAGATAACAATAATGCGAGAAACAAAGTTGAAACTACATGGCTGATTATTTTAAAAATTTCGATATCACTTAAACCACCATTTCTCAAACATACTATCTCAGATGTTTTATACATTCTATTTAAAGTGTAGATAACAGATAGGGAGAAACTAAGAATTATTATGAAATTTATATCTCTTAGATATTTAAATAAAACTATATTAAATATTTCATACCCAAAGAAATTTGTATTTAAGCTTTGTTTTAAAACTAAAAAAAACTGATTTCCAAAAATTATTAATGAGAAGATTGTTAAAAATGATAAAAAACTTATGAGTATGTTTTTAGAAATGAGGCTTGAAATTATGACATTTCTCTTAATCATAACTTCATACTAACTATTTTTTAGCCATGGATTGGAAAAATTCATCATTAGTTTTGGAAAGTTTCAGCTTATCAATTAAAAACTCCGCTGCTTCAACTGTATCCATAGGGTGGAGTACTTTTCTTAAAATCCACATTTTTTGCAACTCTTTTTCGTCAGTAATTAATTCTTCTCTTCTTGTTCCAGAAGCATTGATGTTTATTGCTGGGAAAATTCTTTTCTCACTTAGGCGTCTTTCAAGATGGAGTTCCATGTTACCTGTGCCCTTGAATTCTTGATATATTACTTCGTCCATCTTAGAGCCAGTGTCAATTAATGCTGTTGCAATAATAGTTACACTTCCTCCATTCTCAATATTTCTGGCAGCACCGAAAAAACGTTTAGGTTTTTGTAAGGCATTTGCGTCAACACCACCAGTGAGAACTTTGCCAGAAGCTGGAGCAACGGTATTATATGCTCTGGCAAGTCTTGTTATTGAATCAAGAAGAATTACTACATCCTTACCTTTTTCGGCTAGTCTTTTTGCCTTTTCGATAACAATCTCTGCAACCTGAACATGTCGTTTAGCAGGTTCGTCAAAAGTAGAGGCAATAACTTCACCACGGACAGTTCTTTCCATTTCAGTAACCTCTTCTGGTCTTTCATCAATTAAAAGAACAATTAACTCACATTCGGGATGATTAATAGAAAGAGAAGCAGCAATATTCTGCATAATCATTGTTTTACCGGCCTTAGGAGGCGCAACAAGTAATCCACGCTGACCTTTTCCAAATGGAGCAACCAAGTCAATAACTCTTGCGGTAATATCTTCTGTCCCCCCGTTTCCAATTTCAAGCTTTAATCTTTCATTAGGATGAAGGGGTGTAAGAGATGAGAATGGAATTCTATTTCTGATTTCATCAGGATCTTCATCATTGACCTCATCAACCTTTACCAAAGCCAAATATTTCTCACCTTTCTTTGGTGCTCTTATATTGCCAGATACAAAATCACCAGTGGATAAATTGAATCTTCTGATCTGATTAGGTGAGACATAAATATCGTCTGGCCCAGAAACATATGAGTCATCTGGCGATCTTAAGAATCCATAGCCATCTTGGATTACATCAAGCACTCCATCACCAACAACCTCCTCATTGGCTTCAGCCTTGGCCTTTAATATAGAAAAGATTAAGGTTTGTTTTTTAGCTCGAGAGATATTTTCAATCCCCATAGATTGAGCTAATTCAAGGAGTTTAGCTGGAGAAGATTTTTTAAGTTCGGAGAGTTTCATGAATTGTGATTATGTTGGATAAATTATATATTTGAGTCAATAAATGCGCTTAATTCAGCTTTTGATAAAGCGCCCATTTTTGTATCAACTACAGACCCATCTTTAAAAATTAATAATGAAGGTATTCCTCTGATCCCATATTTTGGGGGTGTTTGTGTATTTTCATCAACATTCATTTTTGCTATAACAATTTTGCCATCATATTCATTAGCAATTTCATCCAAAATGGGGCCAATAGATTTACAAGGACCACACCACTCAGCCCAGAAGTCAACGAGTACAGTTTTATTAGAATTTATAACGTCCTGTTCAAAAGAAGCATCAGATAATGCAATAATTTTTTCATTCATAGTAATGTTGTTTGATTTGAAATTAAAAGTTGGGGAGATTCGGTGAGTCACCGATGGGGTTATTATATCAACATACTTTGAGTTTACAAGTAATCTTTTAATGCGTTTTCTAATGAAATCCTTCTCTCGATGGATAAAGGAGTCTTATCTCTCTCGCAGATGTAAAAAACATCCTCTACTTTTTCTCCAATAGTTGATATTCTGGCGTTGATGAGACTTACTTTATTTTTATAGAATATGTAGGCAATATTCGATAATATACCTATCCTATCCAAAGTATTGAGCTCTAGCTTAGTTAAATTCCATTTTCTATATTCTGTAAAAGTTAGATTTGTCCAGTCTTCAGGATAATTATCCTTTTTATTGGATCTTTTTCTCAAGGGTAGATTGCTATTTGGGTTAAGTCTTTCTCTTATTTGCTCCTCAAAGCCAATCATTATTTCTTTTTTTGACTCAAGTACGCTTATGGTATTTAAAACCTTTCCAGTCTTACTTGTAACAATTTTTGCATCAACTATATTTAAGTTATTCTCCTCAATAACTTGAAGCAGCCTATAAAAAAGACCCTCGAAATCATCTAAGCAAACAAAAATATCTGTAACCCCATATTTTGATTCTTTAACTTCAATTATAGTTTTGCCCTTTGAGGCTTTGATTAATAGCTCTAGGTGCCATTTAATGTCATCAATGTCATATCTGGCAAAATACTCTGTTGGTAGAGTTTCAATAATTCTAGCCGCCTCATTAGGGTCAATTCCATAACTAATATAATGATGTATTAATTTTTCATGGACATCTCTAGATTTGAAAGAAGTAAAATCTTGCTCAAAGTTATCATTCTTTAATGCATTACTTGCATTCATATAAAGTTTTTTTAATAGGGCATCTTTCCAGTCATTCCATAAGTCTTCTCTGGTAGCTCTAATATCTGCAACCGTTAAAAGATATAAATAATCTAATAAGTCTTGCGAGTTAATAACCTTAATAAATGAACTAATCACATCAGAGTCGTCGATATTTTGTTTTTGTGACACTTGAGACATCAATAAGTGATTTTTTACTAATGAATTAACTTTTAATGAATCTTCAATTTTCAACTGATGATTTTTGCAAAAAATAGAGACATATTTTGCTCCAATATCAGAGTGATCTCCTCCTCTACCCTTGCCAATATCATGAAATAGACCTGCTAGTAAAAGTAGTTCAGGTTTTTTAAGATTCTTAGCTATTTTGCTACAAAGCGGGAATTCATCCTTGTGATCATCAACAAAAAAGCGTCGAATATTTCTGATGACAAACAATGTATGCTGATCAACAGTATATTGATGAAATAAATCAAATTGCATCAGACCACAAATTTGACCAAACTCAGGAATATATTTCTCCAGCACTCCATATCTGTTCATCAGTGTCAATGTTTTATAAATCCCCTGCTTTTGTTGCAGAATCTCTATGAATAGGTGATTTGTTTGCCTTTTTCTAGAAAAATCTCTATCAATAAAATGGAGATTGTTTTGAATTGATCTGAGAGTATCCGCACCTATTCCTCTTACATAACTATTTTTTGCTAATAAAAGAAAAATCTCGATAATCGTGCTTGGGTGTTTTTTGAATACCTGTAAATCATTTGCTTCAATAAAACCATAGTTAACACTAAATTCTGAATTAAGTTTTTGATTATTGACGATATTGGTTTCAAATATTTGAAGAAGCATGTCATTAATTCTAGAAATCCTTCTCACTACCAAAAAATAATCCTTCATAAATTTAGTTAAACCTGAATGACTTTCTGATTCATAACCCAAGTAATCAGCAACACCCTTCTGATATCCAACCTGAAGTCGATCTTCTCTTCTATTTAAAATGACATGAAGTGCATATCTGATTCTAAAAATAAAATCAATTCCTGATTTAAGTTTCTTTACTTCTTCATGAGAAAGATGTCCCAAGTTAGCAAGATCCTCAATCTTTTTAATTTTTAAACACCATTTTGATATCCAAAGAATGTTTTGGAAATCTCTTATACCGCCAGGACTTTCTTTAATATTTGGCTCAAGGTTGTAACCTGAGTTAG
>Ga0255757_10001479_pt1 | contig 22816 bp, 20 predicted proteins | sample 071ome_27_FD_179957 | JGI IMG/M metagenome (GOLD analysis project Ga0255757, IMG submission 179957) | Coastal salt marsh microbial communities from the Groves Creek Marsh, Skidaway Island, Georgia - 071409AT metaG (version 2) | ecosystem: Environmental > Aquatic > Marine > Intertidal zone >...
CCCCCTGTCCTGCGCTTTTTGATCTGGCTTGCGAACTGAGAGCCAAACCTATGCCACCAGTACCGAACGGATTCATAGCTCACATCGACACCGCGTTCATGCAGAAGGTCTTCTACATTTCTCAGTGAAAGTGGAAACCTCACATACAGCATAACTACGAGTTGAATGATCTCTGGACTGGTTTTGAAATAGCGGACGGATACTGGATTAGGCATGGCTTCATAGCTAAATTCCACATCACTATCAGGCAAGGTGGTTTATTCTGACAGTGCCTTTGTCCGCATACGTGCGCCTTCGGGATCAAACAGCGGGCCAATTGTGACGGTGGCATTGAAAAACTCGCGCGCGATGTCGATTTCCACGCTGTCTCCATTGCTCAATGGTGTGTCACAGTACCCAAGGGCGACTGGTTTGCCGACCCGAAAACCGAAAGCGCAGCTTGAGGTCTGACCCACGATGCGGCCGTCGAGATATATTGGTTCATGACCCAGCGGCACGGCCTTCTCATCATCCAGCGTCAACGAAATCACGTGATTGTTTGCACCACTCGCGCGCCGCGCCTGCATCGCATCGAAGCCCGTGAACCCGCCCGACTGGCGCGTTGCAAAATCAAGACCTGTTTCAACCGGGCTTACATCGCTATCAAGCTCGTGACCCATGGCGCAGAACCCCTTTTCAATCCGCATAGAGGTTTGCGCGAACAGTCCCGCTGGCGTGGCCCCGGCCATGGTCAGCGCGGCATAAATGGTCGAAGCGTTCTCACTCAGGCAGGTGATCTCCCAACCCGCCTCTCCAACATAGGACATGCGCGCTGCCCGAACATGCTTGCCCGCGATATGGGCCGGACCAACTTTGAAATATCCCAGCTCGTTAAGTTCCGGCGCGCCACATTCAGAGACGATACGCCCGGCTTCTGGTCCCATCAGGCCCAGAACGGCATATTTTTCAGTGCTATCTTCAAGTTGAACGTCAAACCCGTCGGTGGCGCGGGTGAACCAGGCCAGATCACGCTTGATTGCATTGGTGCCCACAAACAGGCGGTAGTGATCGTCGGCGATCCGCTGTGCGGTGATGTCGCTTTCAAAAGTTCCACGGTCGTTCAAAACAGCCGTGTAGATCACCGACCCCGGTTTGCGCGCCATGTATCCGGCACAAGTTTTGAGCAGGAAGGCCGCGGCATCCGGTCCGGTGACCTCTATCTTGCCGAAGGAAGAGGCATCAAAGATGGCAGCACTTTCATGGGCGGCGCGTACCTCCGCGGCGACGTTGTCGAACCAATCGGCGCAATCGAACCGCATCACGGGTTCCGCAGTCTTGCCAAAATACAGGGGGCGTTCCCAGCCAAAGGTCGGTCCAAAATGCGCGTCTGCGGCCTCATATTCCGCGTGGAGCGGCAGCTTGCGCAGGCCTCGTGCGGTCTTCAGCTGTTTGCCGGGATAGGCGATGTCGTAATGTGTCCCAAGAATCTCGGGCGCGCGCGCCATCAGGTGCTCGACCGAGTTATAGATAGGCGCAAATCTCTTGGCATCGGCCTCGGACAGGTCATAGGCGGTGTGCCCGTGCACGATAAAATGGGCCAGGTTCATGCCCGCACCACCACCCGAGGCAAGGCCGACCGAGTTCATTCCACATCCCAGAAAGAGGCCTCTGGTCTCTGCCGTCTCACCCAGCATGAACGCTCCATCGGGCGTAAAACTCTCCGGTCCGTTCAGCAGCATCTTGACCTCAGCCGTCTCCAGAGATGGAAGGCGGTGCAACGCCAGCTCCATCATCGGCTCAAAATGGTCCCAATCCTCGGGCAGCAATCCAAACTCGAATGTTTCATCCAGCACGCCAGGCGCGATGGGTTTACCCATGGGCTCGAAGCAACCGACCAAAAACCCGCCACTGTCATCGCGGATATAAAGGTGGCTGTCATGATCGCTGAGGGTCGGCATGTTGCCCTTGATCCCGTCAATGGGCTTGGTGAGCAGGTAGAAATGCTCGCAGGCTAGCGCAGGCACTTCGGCACCGGCCATCGCACCAACTTCGCGCGACCAAAGACCGGTGCACACCGCAATCGCATCGCACATCACAGTGCCCCGGCTGGTCTCGACGCCTTTAACCCAACCGTTTTCGGTCAGAATGCCGGTGACGCCCGTATTCTCGAACAGCTTCGCGCCGAGGCCCTTGGCGCCCTTGACCAAAGCCGCACAGACATCCGACGGAGACACGCGCCCGTCATCAGGTGACCAGACTGCACCAAGAACATCGTCCGCATTCATCAACGGCCATCGTTCTTTCGCCTCTCCCGGCGAGATGGAGTGCGCTTCGATCCCATAAGCATGGGCCAAAGCCTCTTGCCGTTTCACATGGGTCAAGCGGTCCTGGTTGGTTGCGATGGACAAAGAGCCCTTCTGGATCCAACCCACCGACTGCCCGGTCTCTTCTTCCAACTTGCTGTAGAGATCCACGGAATACTGGATCATCCGTGTCAGGTTCTTCGAATTCCTCAAGGCGCGCACTTGAGCCGCTGAATGCCAGGTGGTGCCGGATGTTAGCTTGTTCCGCTCAAGTAGGATTGCATCTGTCACACCCATTTTGGCAAGATGATAAAGTGTAGAGCACCCCATAATACCACCCCCAACGACAACCACAGACGCGTGAGCGGGCAATTTTTCATGATTCATAATGCTGCATCCTTGACGAATCTTGAAACATTTATTTCAATTGTGATATGAACTGAAATAAACGCAACAGGATAATTAAGTAATTGCAGCTGCTCAGCTTACAAGATCTACCATATGAACAGTTTCATTTGCTGAGCCCCCAGCTTCGACGTGCGGCCAGATATGTAATTGAGCACCCAGGGGAGATTGCTACTCGGTCACAGCGCCATGTTGCGACCGCTTCAAATTTACCGCCCCCCACTTTTACCCGGCTATCAAGAGCAATAGGGTTGCAGAACTACGATCAGCTGCGTGAACTTTGCCGTTACGATATATTGCAGAGTAAGACAGAACTTACTGACCGAGCAAAAGCACTTCTAGAAGAAACAAGAGAAGGATCAAAAAGGCAATCTTTGATTGCACGTCAGTCTGCTGCAGCGATAGCTAACTTGCATACTTTTTTTGAGCAAACGCCATCCGGGCACTTGGAAGAAGCAGCTCAGCTTTTAAAGGGCGCGAAGCATGTTGTTCTTATCGGAGAGATGAGTGCAAGAGGCTTGATGGACTACACTTCATACATTGCTAATATCTCACTTTCTGGGTGGAAAGTATTGGGCCGCTCAGGTGAGAGTTTAGCAAGCGAATTAGCGACACTAAGTCCAGAAGATGTCTGCATAGCAGGTTCTATAAAACCGTACTCAAACCGATCAGTTGAGACCACTAAGCATGTTACAAAGTGTGGTGTACCAGTGATTGCTATCACTGATAATATTTTGTCGCCTCTCGCTGCATTAGCTCGAATTAAATTTTTTGTTGGAACAGAGAGCCCACAATTCTTTCCCTCTCATTTGTCTATGATGTTTGTTTTGGAAACACTTATTGATATGGTCATAAGAAAAGGAGGGACTGAGGTGCAGAACCACATTGCTGCAGTAGAACGGCAAAATCATAAATTAAATGAATATTGGCAGGAAGAACCTGCCATCAACAACGGAGAGTAAATAATGAAAAATTGGTTAAAGACCGCAGTCAGTGGTGTCGCATTATCCGCAATGTCGGTAGGTGCGGTGAGTGCTCAATGTACGAACGACGTCTGGAAAAAGGTGATGTCAAGTGGAAAGATCGTAATTGGTGTAAAGGCTGACTACAAGCCTTGGGGTTTTCGTGATGACAGCGGTAATCTTGTTGGTATGGAAATTGATATGGCGATGGATGTTGCCGCAAAAATGGGGGTTGAGGCTGAATTGGTTCCGGTACAATCATCAAACCGGATGCAATTTTTAGAGCAGGGTAAAATTGATATGATGATCGCCACCATGTCAGACCGGGCAGACCGCCGGAAGATTGTGGGTATTCCTGGTCCAAATTATTACACGTCAGGTACAAATATAATGTCGCCTAAAGCGCTGGGCTTTACGTCCTGGGAAGATCTGCGCGGTAAAAAGGTTTGTGGGAAGCAGGGTGCTTTTTATAACCAGATCACCGAAGAGCGCTATGGTGTTGAAATAATGGCGTTCACCGGTAACGCTGAGGCAAAACAGGCACTAAGAGACCGGAAATGCGTGGCTTGGGTTTATGACGACAGCTCGATTGGGTCTGACCTAAGCTCTGGTAATTGGGATGAATTTGAAATGCCATTGGCATCAGAAGATGATAACCCGTGGGGCCTTGGCGTTCCATTGGCTGAAGTCGGTTGTGTTTTTGGTAATTTCATGTCGGGCATGCAGTACAATTGGCACCGGGAGGGTACACTTATAGCACTAGAGGAAAAGTGGGGCATCAAGCCCACAGCCTATCTTAAAATGCAAAATGAACGTCACAGTGACTGGATAAAATAATTTATGAGTAGCCCACCGCCCCTCCTTCTCAGCATTGGGTGGTGGGCATTTAGAGTTTATGGAAGACTACTTTCGACAATTAGCTGAAACCGCACCGCGTTGGAACTTCATCTGGATGTATGAAGATCGTCAACAGGACAAAATTATCTCTGGCCTTTGGATGACGGTTAAATTGAGCCTCATGTGTCTGATTTTTTCGTTCGCCATTGGAGTTGTTGGAGCATGGATGCAAGGCGCTCGCTCGCGTATCTTGCGCGCCATTGTACAAGGCTATATCCAATTTTTCCGCAATACGCCGCCAATGGTTCAGCTTTTGTTTTTTTACTTTGCACTTGGCCAATTCACTCCAGTGGTTGTGGGTGAGGATGGCTGGACCATGGAACCAATAATTTCAAATGTGGGCTGGGCGATTGTCTCACTCTCCATGTTTGCAGGGGCTTTTAACGTTGAAATTTTTCGAGCCGGTATAGAAGCTGTTCCGGAAAGTACCGTTGAGGCATCTGAATCTCTGGGCTTCTCAAGATTACAGACATATATGTATGTTGTCCTTCCGCTAGCCTTTCGGGTTAGCCTTCCAGCTTTAAATAACAATTTGGTGAATTTGGTCAAAACAACGACGCAGGCTTTTGCGATTGCCGTGCCCGAATTACTCTATCATTCCGTCACGATTTGGAACGACTATCCGTCCGCGCAATATCCGACCATGCTGCTCGTATTCGTCGCATATATTGGTTTAGTAGCAATACTAGTCTTTGGAATGTCTCAATGGGAGCGGTCCATGAAAATTCCGGGGTACGGTGTATGAAGCGTATATCTGGTATTAATGCACCGCTCAAAGGTGGAATGTCGGTGCTTAAACCATTCGATATTCATGCGCATGGTCCGGATGGCTATGTTTTCACAAGATGGCTCGCGGGGTTACCTTGGTGGACACCTCTGATGATAGTGGTTATCATTGGGGTCTACCCTTCCTTTGCATATGCACAATCATCTTTCTCTGTTAGCGATGCTTTTGGCGCACTCTGGAGATGGATGCCATTCTTGCTCGTCTCAGGTTTTTTATTCAATGTTTTGATCTCATTCTGGACGTTGCTGATTGGAACTATTGCAGGCGCAGCCTTGGGGCTAGGGCAGATCTCGCCTTTTGGTCCCTTGAGGGTGTTTTCATGGTTTATAACTCAGCTATTTCGTAATTCTCCATGGCTCGTTATATTGTTTATCGTATTACTTGCCCTGCCCTTTGAGTTTAATTTTTTGGGCCAAACTATACGCGTTCCTGATTGGATGAAGGGAGTCTTTGGCTTAAGCTTACCCGTGATGGCCAATATATCTGAAGTCGTACGTGGTGCAGTTCAATCTGTTCCCACGGCTCAGTGGGAAGCAGCAGAAAGTTTAGCTTTTAACCGGCGGCAAATATTGTGGCAGGTAATTCTTCCACAGTGTTTTAAAAGAATGCTGCCACCATGGATGAACTGGTATGCCATCCTCACAATGGCCACGCCGTTGTGCAGCTTACTAGGAATCGAGGAAATAATAACCCTTAGCCGACAGGCAATGGAGTCTGAGGATAATCACCCAGAGCTTTTGGTGCCTTTCTATGGATTTGCATTGTTACTATTTTTTACTTACTGCTATCCTATTGCACGTTTGACCATGCGGCTTGAACGTAAATACGCAGTAAAATTGTGAGATTAATTAATGGCCTGGACTGCTGAACAACCAATCGTTTCTTTGAAAAATGTGTGCAAGAGCTTTGGGTCTCTAGAAGTTCTCAAAGGTGTTTCTTTTGATGTCATGAAAGGGGAAGTAATTTGTATTATTGGTCCTTCTGGGTCGGGCAAATCAACATTAATCCGCTGCATAAATGGACTTAACGATATTCAGGACGGATCGATCACTGTTCAAGGCAAAGAGGTGCACGATCCAAATCTCGATAAATTGGAACTCCGCAAAAAGGTTGGCATGGTTTTCCAACAATATAACCTTTTTCCGCACAAGACAGCACTCCAAAATGTAATGATGGCCCCGCTCAAGGTATTGAAAGAAAAAAAGCTTGATGTTGAAGAGCGGGCATATGCTCTGTTGAAAAAAGTGCGACTTGAAGACAAGGCACATTCTTACCCGGGTGAACTGTCCGGTGGTCAACAACAACGAGTTGCAATTGCTCGCTCTCTCGCAATGAACCCAGATGTAATGCTGTTTGACGAAGTGACCGCAGCCCTTGATCCTGAAACTGTCAAGGAAGTGTTGATTACCATACGCGAACTAGCTGAAGATGGGATGACCTGTATACTTGTAACACATGAGATGGGATTTGCTCGTGAAGTCGCAGACCATATTTACTTCACAGATCGTGGTGTGATTGTTGAACATGGACCACCGAAGTCGTTCTTTGATAATGCCAAAGACAAGCGCACTAAAGAGTTCCTGAGCCAAATTCTATAGTTAAATTTGGGTGCTGTCAGACAAATCAGCTCAAGCATCAGTAATCGATTAAGGCCACTTTCTATGAGGTCACTAAGGAACGCCACTCGGTAAGAGCAGCGTCACGGTTAAGCTTAAAGGTACTGCGTTTTGAGAGGTATCTTTGTCAATTGAAGTGATAGTCAACAGAGGCGTGCATTAATGGATTTGAATGATTGATCTGGCCTGGATGTTTGAAGTTCGTTAATTGATGCGATCTCCGTTTTTAGTTCGCAAAAATTGAGCCAACTCCCATATTTTTCGCTCGCTGAAACGCAAGGTTAGCTATTGCCGTATCCTGCACCCCAGTGCCCGTTAGGTCAACTATGATAAGATCATCATCAGTTTCACGACCTATTGCTTTGCCGGCGGTAATGTCACCAAGTTCAAAAAAGTTAGAGCTGCTTTCCACTAATCCTGCCTCGATTGCACTTCTCAATTCACCTTTGACAATACATTGCGCAAGGTTATCAGGAATATATTTCGTGGCCTTACGTATGCAGTCAGGAAATAGTTCAACTTTATGCTCCTGATCTGAACCTATAGCAATTACGAGCTGTCCAGCCCGTAGCCAGTCACTGTTGATCAGAGGCTTATCCGACGGGGTCGTAGTAACTATTATCTCCGCAGAACCAACAGCTTGGGCTAGATCCATATTAACAGTTATATTTATTCCAAGCTCCCTACTCAGGTCGGATGCTGTAATATCAGCCTTTCTTGCATCACGCGCCCAGATTACTGCACTTTTGATTTCACGCACTAAAGTTAAAGCTTTCAACTGCATTCTTGCTTGGACGCCTGCACCAACAACACAAACATGCGAAACATCTCTGCGCGCAAGATATTGAGCAGCTACTCCTCCTGCTGCCGCAGTTCGTACGTCTGTTAGGTAACCGTTGTCCAATAGCAATGCCTCCAACATCCCTGTAGCGGAAGCAAATAGAACCATCATTCCCGATGTACTTGGCAGGCCAAGCTGGGGATTTTTAAAGAAACCTGGGCTCATTTTAATCGCAAAGCTATCAAAATTCGGTACGTAAGCCGTTTTTACACATACCTCGCCGCTGTATTCGGGCACCAAGAGAGTCATTATTGGCGGCATGGTCACATAACCTCCAGCTAATTCACTGAACGCCCGAGCTATACAATCTACAACGTTATTATCGAGTGGTACCAAAGTCCTCAATTCGCTTTCGGTCAGTATCTTTATATCTGCCATCTAATCCTCCGATGTCACGTCCACATCTTCTCCAGAGATTATTCGATGATGCAGATTAATATCAATATTACAACCGCTTAGCAAAATCATGGTTGGGCCTAATGGCTTAACCTTGCCACTTATTAGAGCGGCAATTCCAACCGAACCAGAGCCTTCGATAATTTGCTTCTCAGACCAATAAGCGTGACGTATCGCGTTAGAAATTTCTTTTTCTGAAACCAAAACAAACTCATCAACGAGGTCTCGAATCATTTGAAAGGTGTAAGTGTTATTCAATCCAATACCACCGCCTAGGCTATCTGCCAAAGTAGCAAGTTCCGGTACAAGCACCGGTTTACCAGCTTTCTGGCTTTCAAACATAGCCGCCCCACGCTCCATAGAGACACCAATAACTTTGACACCAGACATTCTTGCCTTAAGTGCAGCAGCTATCCCAGAGACAAGTCCACCGCCAGATACCTGGATAATTGCGCAGGCCATATCAGGAAGATCACCAGCCATTTCAAGTCCCAGAGTTCCTTGCCCCGCTATAATATCTGGATGATCGAACGGTGGAACCATTGTCATACCTTGCTCTTCAACCAACCTATTTACTTCAACTTGGGCATCGTCTTGACTGTTGCCAACAATGCGAACCTCTGCTCCTTCTGCTTTTATGCCTTCAATTTTGTTTTTAGGCACAAGGTTTGACATTACCACGATGCATCGCACTCCATGTTCGCGTGCTGCACACGCTAGTCCTCTGCCATGGTTGCCTGTGGAAACGCCAACGACACCACGCTCCTTTTGAATTTCTGAAAGACACATGATTGAATTAGTCGCACCGCGTAATTTGAAAGATCCAGTGCGTTGCTGATTTTCCAATTTCAAATGAACCGGCACATTGCAGAGTTCGCTAAGACTTTCAGATCGAACCGACGGAGTTGTGTAAACGGTGTTTGCAATTCGCCGTTTCGCTTTGACGATGTCATCAAATTCTATTTGTATCACGTTAAACTACCCGAATTGACTTTTTCTTGATGATCAAAAATTGAGGTATATCCGCCAGACCAATCGGGTGGTAGACGAAGGTCACCATCAACCAAATGCACAGAACGCGCCACCCCCCCACGCACAACAGTGTCGTAAAATTTTGACTTATACGCCGGCGCAACGTAGGGCCTATTATCGGCTGCCGCATATCCTATGATCAGGACTGGCCTACTTCGTTGACTGAGATTTGCGCGACTGGCGTGCAAAGCTCTGCAATGATGAACTGTTACTGTACCCGCTGGACCAGTAAGTTCTACCGCATTTTCCAGACTAGCATCGACAAGTTTTTGATCAGGAATAAAACCCAACCAATTATCCTTTTCATCATAGTGGTCATACAGAGGGCCCTTGTGGCTTTTAGGGATAACCATTAGCGGGCCCTGTTCAATACCTACATCATCTAGGCAAACTAGAAACTGCGCTATCGAGTAGTTTGTCATAGGATAAAAGGGTATATCTTGATGCCATTTCACTTCTTGACCGCCGCCTTTCCATTTAATGTTAAGCAACGCCTCTCGAAAACATACATCAGCACCCATAAGGTCCGCTGCCAGATCGGGCAAATTCGAGTTTTTAGCGAAATCCCAGAATACTTCGTCCAGTTCATCCAAAAGGGCAATACGGCGAAGGCGTGGGTTATCTGCTGTGTGACCTTCCTCTAGATCAAAAATTCCATCGGAAACAGTCAGATTTCGAGATTTGTCTATTAGGCGTGCAACACCAGCCTTGAGTCGGTCAATCCAATCTTCTGAAATAACAGATGTCTTGACTACATAGCCTTGTTCGAAAAAGTGTTCACGTTCGGCCTGAGTCAAAACTCTAGCAGGTTGCGAAATTATATCGAGCTCTCTCATTTTTTATCCTCCATTCAAGACAGAAAATAGTTCAAATTCACAATCGCAATAAATTGCCATATCCCTCAACGGAATCAGAACAACCCGAAATTCGCAAAGCTTGCCAAATCAATGCCTGATTTGCAGTCACAACCGGCTTTCCGATGACATTCTCAATTTTCTCGACCACATCAAGCGCGCGAATTGCTGTACAGGATATAAAAAGTGCCTCGGCCTCTGGCCGATCTGCTTCAATCGCTCCCTGTAAGATAGCTTCTGGCGAAAGTTTAGCCATAACTTCATTGTCCTCGATTAGGAACGAGGTAAACGAGCAAACCGTTTTTTTATGAAACTCAAGGTAATCTACGATAGTACTGTTAACATCGTCAGTGTAAGGCGTCAAAACAGCCAGTTTTTGAGCATCGAAAAGATCGAGTGCGGCTAATGATGCTGTTATTGGTGTCACAACAGGAATTCCGGGGCGTGCCGAGTGGATCAGCGCACAAATTTTTTCATATCCCATTACTACGGTGCCTGAAGTGCAGGAGTAGGCCATCACATCCAGTCGTCCATCGGGGATCACCAATTCTGCCGCCTTAGCGATGTGGGGGGCCATTAGCGGTAAGGTTTCAACAGTACAGCTGGATGCATTTTCCACCCGGCTTACGAACAGGGCAACATCATCGCTGGGCTTAACATTTATGAAGTCACGCTCGGTTGCATAATCATTAGCAAGTACGATTAGTCCAATTCGATGCAAGCCCGGCCCATGGTCTAGCGTAAATCCACTGCTGACTTGACTAGACATAAACGCATTATTCATAAGTTTTTCCTTTCTTATTCATAAGCGCAAGGAATTCGAAATTCACCATCTTACGCAAATTCAAAATACATACCGTGGAGCCATGTGCTGAGACCTTTCATTACATAAGAACCGCGCCTCTTAGCCTTAGATTTCAACAATTAGCCCTCCTTTTGAAAGATAAGGGCGTGATCACAACTACACTACGCCATATTGTAGAGTTGCCCGATCAGGGACGTTGTAAAAGATCAATATCCGCCTTTCTCAGATGATGGTTTCTACTTACACCAACAAGAGCGCCTGCATAAAAGACTATCTGGCAATGACGTATAAATCGTTGGTTCAAAGGCAAACAAACTCCTAATCTATCAAATTATTGATCCGATAAAGCGCCTCTGAAACTGCGTTGCGTGTGATGAATCCAACTGCTGTCACATCATTACGCCTGACGGCTTCAAGGGTTTGCTGATAATCTCTTCTCAAAGATTCAGCCTCGCTTTTCCAAGTTAATTTTGGAAGATATTGAAACCAAATGCGTGCTGTTCGATAGTACAATTCGTCGTAGCTTCGACGAAGTAAATCATTTCCAATTAATTCGCATTTGCAATTATGTAACACCATGTCGAGGCGTGCAAAATCTGTCAAAGACGCTTCGTTTTCCAAATTCGTAAATTCTGAAAGTAAAGAACCTAGTTTTTCTCCAATCGTATCATTCGGTGGGCGCGGATCCAAACTCCCCATAGCCTCAGCAAGACACATCCTTAGTTCCATTGCCTGGCGGACTTGGGAAAAATCAATTTCGGTTACGATAGTTCCAACCCCATGCTTGGTTATTGTGAGCCCCTCGTTTTCCAGCCTTTGGATTACTGTGCGAATTGGAGTTCGACTAACACCAAATTGTCGGGCTAGAAGACTAATATCCATAATCGCGCCGGGAGGATATCTAAGGAGAGTTATGTCCGTTCTTAGGCTTTCGTAAATTGTGCGAAACCTAATACGCCACGGGCTTACGTCCGACAGATGTGGACGGTTGATTGCGTCTGACGCAATGGAAAACGGCACCGGCATTAGCTGTTAGACCCTCTTGCCTAAACTCAGTTTAGCTGTTTCCAAGAGAAAGTCATAAAGCTAAGAAATACACAACTAAAATTTTCAATCTTATAAGTTAATTTTTGATGAAAAATTAATTTATAAAAAGCAATGCTATGCGAGAAATATTTACACTAGAGATTTTTTTGGACAAATTAATTTTCATCATGTTATATATTTCTTATGACGAGCCTTACGCGAATAATGGATTCGAGCGATACTGGTACAGTTAGAAACGCGATAGAAATCCTTTCTAGACTTGTGGCTTTTGAAAGCATTTCTGGCCGTTCCACGCACCCCATCGTAGAGTATATCTGCAGCTACCTCGGATCACATGGTGTTGAGGCGTCACTCAGCTTTGATGAGGCTAAACAAAAAGCGAATATCTTTGCCACGATTGGTCCGCACATTGACGGAGGCGTCGTGTTAAACGGCCATACTGATGTTGTTCCAGTCGAGGGGCAGAACTGGGCTACTGATCCGTTCAAATTAACGCGTAAGCGTGACAGGTTGTATGGCCGCGGCTCCGTTGACATGAAGGGTTTTCTGGCTTGTGTTTTAGCTTCAGTTCCAATTTTCAAATCAATGAAACTGAAAAAACCTATCCATATTGCCTTTTCTTATGACGAGGAAACCGGGGGGTTGGGCATGCCGACTTTACTTAAGGACATGGGTGCAAAAACCTATAGACCGGAAATTGTAATTGTTGGCGAACCAACCGAGATGGCAATAGTTACTGCGCATAAAGGTGGCTTTGAAATGCGCACAGAAATCAGTGGGCTTGAAGTTCATTCATGTAACCCTTCTGTTGGTGTAAACGCCATATCAGCAGCTATGAAACTTATTTCAAAGATCGAACAAATAGGCGCCCGATTGGCTTCAAAACCATACCCGGACTCTCTGTTTGAGCCGCCATTTGCCACATTCAATATTGGCACAATTGAAGGTGGAGCAGCGCGAAATGCAACTGCGGGTTGGTGTAATTTTGATTGGGAATTTCGGCCAATGCCTGGGGAAAACTCTCGACCAATAATTGCCGAAATCGAGAACTACGCGACAAATACCTTGTTGCCAGAAATGCGTGCCATATGGCCAGAGGCTGACATAAAAATCATCACTGAGGCAGATGTCCCATCGCTCGATGATCGAAATGCAACACAAGCTGCAGATTTTGTTAGTAAGATCACCGGTCTCAATAGCCGTGGTGTTGTCTCATTTGGCACGGATGCGGGGTATTTCAGCGACGCGTTATATTCAACCGTCGTGTTTGGTCCTGGATCGATTTCCCGCGCCCATGCACCAGACGAGTACATTGAAATCAGCGAGTTATCGCAAGGTTTGAAGTTCTTAACAGGAATAGGAGATCAGCTTTCTAAATAACGGCATTCGCCAAAATTACTGATCAGGCAAACCTTGGTCAGCACCAATAACCTGTACCGTCATGGTCTAGGTTTAAAAAAAACCTGAAAAAGGGTTTTGACACTCAACAATGGGAGAAAAAAATGAAGAATATTTGGAGTAAAATTATTGGTGGCGCAATGTTTGCGTCGCTCTCAGTTTTGACGCTATCAACTACGCCGATAGCAGCTGACGAGCTGACGGACCGGGTTGCTGCTGGAAAAACTGTACGTATTGGATTTTCAAACGAACCGCCATGGGCCTATCCAGGTGAAAACGGTGAACCTTTAGGTTTTGTGCACGTTATCGTGCTAGGTGCTCTTGAAAAGATGGGTATTACAGAAGTTGAGTCCGTTGTGACCGATTGGGGGGGACTCATCCCCGGCTTGAAGGCTGACCGCTACGATATCATAACTGGCGGTATGTATATTCTAGGCAGTCGATGCGAAAACGTAAACTTTTCCGATCCCTTCGGTGTTTTTGCTGATGTGTTTGTGGTCAAAAAGGGTAACCCTAAAAACATTCACACATATCAGGATATAAAAAATTCGAATTCTGTTCTTGTTACCGGAGCTGGCTATAACATTGTGGAGTTTGCGCGCAATGAGGGCGTGCCAAGTAGCAATGTGATGGAAGTGCCAGGGCCAACGGAAATGCTGGCTGCATTTATGGCAGGCCGAGCCGATGCAATAGGTTCTAACTTTTTTGCTGCCAGCCTCTTGGTTGAGAAGAGTAACGGAGCGGCTGAATTGTCAGATCCATCTAAACTTCCAGATTGGGCGTTGAACTGGGGCGGCATTGGATTTCGTAAAGCAGATACCGACTTCCTTGCTGCATTCAACAAGGCGATGGGAGAATATATGGGTTCTGACGATATGATGTCAAAAGTGGCTGAATACGGTTATACAAAAGATACGCTGCCAGGCGATGGCCAAACCGCATACGCATGCGCAAACCGCTAGTCAAATATAGCCTTCAGGCATTGTTTTCGAATTAATTGCCTGAAGGTAAAGATGTCATGCTATCTGTTGACGTGAAGTCGACGGAAAGGAAATAATGCAGCACTATCTGGAGTACCTGCAGGCTTATGGTGGCCGTTTTGTCGATGGGACATTGGTCACCATTCAGCAGACGCTTTTAGCCGCATTGCTTGCCATATTTGTTGCAGCACTTTTTGGCATGATGCGACTTTCAGAAAAATGGCTGATACGCGGCACCTCAATCGTCTACATAGAGTTCTTTCGTGGTACATCTCTATTGGTCCAACTATACTGGATTTTTTTTGTTCTTCCGCTTCTTGGAGTAACTTTTGATAAGTTCACTGCAGGTTTCGTTGCAGTAGGCTTAAATCTCGGCGCTTACGGTGCAGAACTGGTGCGCGGATCAATTGAAGCCGTTCCAAAAGGCCAATATGAAGCCTGTCATGCTCTTAATATGTCGTACTACAAACGGATGCGCCGTATTATCTTACCACAAGCGCTTTTACTTATGCTTCCTCCCTGGGGAAATCTGCTTATCGAACTACTAAAAGGTACCGCTTTAGTATCGTTGATTTCGGTCACAGATCTCATGTTTGAAGCCAAGCAAATTAATGGAACCACCTATCTATCTGCTGAGTCGTTCGGCACTGCACTAATCATTTATTACCTGATGGCGAGAGTTGTGGTCTCGCCAGGCATGCGTGCATTTGAGAGATACTGGGGCAAAAAGATGGGGAGGATATAAACCGTGTTCGAAGGTTTTGAGTTATTTCCCAAATTTGATTGGAAGTGGAGCTTTGCGTTTGAGATCCTGCCGCGACTTTTATGGGCAACATTGAACACGCTTTTGGCGGCAGGAACTGGATATGCCATTGCACTCATTATAGGACTTTTGTTCGCTCTTGCCCAGCGCACGGGAATCCGTGCCATTACGTTAATAGTGCGGGAAATTGTCGAATTCATCCGCTCTACCCCCCTAGTTGTTCAAATATTCTTTATCTTTTATGTCGGTCCACAATTCGGCATCCGGCTTTCGCCTTGGACTTCCGGGATGATTGCAATCGGCTTGCATTATGCGGCTTATCTTTCAGAAGTCTATCGGGCCGGTTTAGAAAGTGTGCCGAGAGGTCAATGGGAGGCTTGCAAAGCGCTAAATCTCTCAATGACACGTACATATTTTCGAGTAATAATTCCTCAAGCATTGCCCCCTGCACTCCCCGGAATGGGTAATTACCTCGTTGGGATTTTTAAGGATACCCCAATGTTAATGGTGATTGGCGTTACTGAGCTAATGCATGCAGCAACAGCATTGGGTTCAACTTATTATCGTTATTTGGAGCCCTACACTATGGTGGGCATTTTATTCCTGCTGATCTCGCTACCAACGGCCTTTGGGTTACGCCGGTTCGAGTCGTTTGTCGCCAAAGCACTGGGCATGCGTAAATGAAGAGAGCGTAATACAAATGAAAGAAAACTTTCCTCTAAATCTTGGTTCAGATGCGCCGATGGTGCGGTTTTCTAAAGTAACAAAACGTTATGGGGAGCTTACTGTATTAGATTCCCTCGATCTCGACGTTCAGCAGAATGAAATAGTGTCCATCATAGGACCTTCTGGATCGGGAAAGACAACGGTGCTTCGTATGCTTATGACACTGGAGGAAATTAATGACGGCGTCATATATGTGGATGGTCAGCCATTGACGCATATGCCAAAAAATAACGAGCTAATTAAAGCTAATGAGGCCCATTTGCGGAAAATGCGAAATAACATCGGCATGGTGTTTCAGCATTTCAATCTGTTTCCCCATATGACTGCACTTGGAAATTGCATGGAAGCTCCGATGCATGTACTTGGCATGAGTAGGACGGAAGCTTTAGCTAGGTCTGAAGAGCTTCTTGAAATGGTCGGACTGGCAGACAAGATACACGAACATCCTGCAAGGCTATCTGGTGGTCAACAGCAGCGAGTAGCCATAGCACGCGCATTGGCGATGCGTCCAAAGATCTTGCTGTTTGATGAGGTCACATCGGCCTTGGACCCTGAAGTCATCGGTGAAGTTCTAAACGTTATTCGTTCGCTGGCTTCAGAGCACAGCTTGACTATGCTAATGGTAACACACCAGATGGGATTTGCCCGAGAAATTTCCGATCGGATCTGTTTCTTCTATGAAGGTAAAATTGCTGAAGAAGGCGCGCCACAACAGATATTTGAAAACCCCCAGAACGAACGAACAAGACAATTTCTCAGCGCAGTTCTAGATGCAAATTGACCTATCTGCACAATATCGGAGAACTAGAGAATTGGAAAAAAAATCTTATGACGATGAGCTACCGGATGATACTTTCCATATAGATAATATTGGAGCCCATTCTGGTGGTATTATGCCACATCAATTCACCATTCACGCCTCCGCTTAGGCAAGGGAAAACGAATATGACGTTTAAAAGAGCTTTCAACAAGCAAGAATACCAAAGAAGAGTAGCGCTAGTGAAAAATCGCATGGAGAGCTTTGGATTTGATCTTCTTATCTGTCAAGATCCAGCCAATATGTGCTGGCTAACTGGCTTTGATGGCTGGTCATTTTATACACCCCAAGCGGTAATTGTTCATCAAGCTGAGGAGTGGCCAATCTGGTTTGGACGTGAGCAAGATGCAAAATCGGCCCATATTACTACAGATCTACCAACTGATAACATCATTCCATTTTCAGAACCGCTCGTGCATCATTCGACGCAGCATCCTTTTGACGAACTCTGTGAGCTTATAAAAAGCCGCGGATGGGGAAATTTTAGAATTGGAGTTGATTTCGACGCTCATTATTACACTGCCCGTGCGCACCGCCACCTGCTCGCTGGCTTACCCAACGCGCGCATCGATGATAATCGTGAGATCGTAAATTGGGCGAGACTCATTAAATCACCAGATGAGCTCTCTTACATGCGTCAGGCTGGTCAAATTTGTTCAAAAGTAATGCGGAACGCGCTTGATAAACTTTCGCCGGGAGTTCCACAGTACAAGGTCATAGCAGATGTTTATCACGATCAAGTGAACGGAATTGATGGTAAATTCGGGGATTATACCAGTTTATGCCCTCTGATACAGGTTGCTGAAGGCACCTCGACACCGCATCTGACTTGGACCGATGAGCCATTGCCTGACAGTGGATTAGTTGTGATGGAGCTTGCTGCAGCTCGACGCCATTACCACGCGCCTCTCACAAGAACCGCGCATATTGGCGCACCTCCTCAGGAAATCACCAAACTTGCTGAAGTGATAATTGAAGGTGGAGATCGAGCCTTGGAACTCATGAAACCAGGGGTATGCTGTGAAGAGGTAGAGGCGCTCTGGCAATCCATTCTAAATCGAAATGGTTATCAAAAAAATAGTAGAGTGGGTTATTCTATAGGGTTGAATTTTCCACCTGATTGGGGTGAGCGCACCGCCAGCCTAAGGGTAGGAGATCAAACTGTTCTGCAGGAGGGCATGTGTTTTCATTTTCAATCCGGAGTGTGGCTGGAAAATTTTGGAGCGGCAATCTCCGAGCCAGTCATTGTAACCCAAAATGGTGGTGAGCGTATATGCGATGTAGAGCGCAATTTAGTGCTGAGATAGGTGCTGGTAGGCATAAGGACAATTAAATGTGGCAGAATGATCAACTTGAAAAATGGGACCGGGAAAGCTTTTTTCACCCTTCAACCCATCTTGCGGAATTTGCACGCGGAAACTTGGCGCAACGCGTGATCGTCGGCGGTGAGGGTTGCTATATTGAGGATCGAGACGGTAATCGTCTGTTAGATGCTTTTGCCGGACTTTATTGCGTCAACGTCGGGTACGGTCGAACAGAAATAGCGGAGGCAATTGCAGCACAGGCGCGCGAACTAGCCTATTACCATGCTTATGTTGGCCATGGAACCGAAGCATCGATCACACTCGCAAAAATGATATTAGAGCGTGCGCCAAGCAATATGAGCAAAGTATATTTTGGCCTATCGGGCTCTGATGCTAACGAGACCAACATAAAACTGGTGTGGTACATAAATAATATTTTGGGCCTACCAAAAAAGAAAAAAATCATTTCACGCTGGCGCGGCTATCACGGCTCAGGACTATTGACAGGGTCACTGACTGGTCTGGATCTTTTCCATAAGAAATTTGATCTGCCAATTGCTCCAGTACTGCACACCGAAGCACCTTATTATTTTCGGCGTGAGTATTTGGATCAAACAGAAGCTGAATTTGTTGCCCATTGCGTTGAATCGCTCGAGAGGCTTATTGAGCAGGAAGGAAGTGATACCATTGCTGCCTTTATCGGTGAACCAGTTCTGGGTACTGGCGGGCTTGTGCCACCACCCGAAGGTTATTGGCCAGCCATACAGACCGTTCTGGATCGCCACAATATTCTACTGATTGCTGATGAAGTTGTTACAGGCTTTGGCCGTCTCGGTTCAATGTTTGGTTCGGATCACTATGGTATGCGGCCTGACATTATAACCATCGCCAAAGGACTGACCTCTGCCTATGCACCTCTGTCTGGGTCCATAGTTTCAGATAAAATATGGAGTATTTTGGAAAAAGGGACAGATGAAAACGGTCCCATTGGTCATGGTTGGACATATTCAGCTCATCCTGTTTCAACGGCGGCAGGGATAGCTAACCTGAAGCTGATTGACGAATTGAATTTAGTTGAGCAAGCTCGAGACACTGGTGCATATTTTAAATCTATACTCAACGAGGCCTTAAGCAAGCATAAGAATGTCGGCGATGTTCGGGGAGAAGGAATGTTGTGCGCTGTAGAATTCGTAGCTGATCGTCAGGATCGCAGCTATTTTGACCCTTCGCAGACTGTTTGTCAAAAAATCAACACAGCGCTTCTATCTAAAGGTGTAATCGCCCGTGCTATGCCTCAAGGCGATATCCTTGGCTTCGCTCCACCATTTTGCTTAACATACACCCAGGCAGAAGAAATTGCAGTAAAAGTCCGGTCTGCGATCATTGAAGTCTTGGGATAAGAGAAGAAGGCTAGTACCAGATTACGATAATTCAGTGATAAATTCTTAATATTTAATTTTAAGATAACCAGTTTTTTTGTATGCTCTCTCCAAATGCAAGATTAACACTGCATTGGAGTATTATGCCACTAAATCTCAGTCTAACTGATTGGACAAACCAAGCATTGAATTTTTTGTCTGAATTTCGGAATTAGGATCTTTACTTATGATTCATGGGTCAACATGACTGAGAGCCGGATGATCTTTGAACTGGTTCTGAAGTAGGAGAATGAAAGTTGCCCGGGCATGGCTGGGTAGCTAAGTGGCAGAGTCCTTAGAGGCCAGAAGGTTTATTTCGACAAGACCCTCCGTCAGTAATTTTTCAAATTCGCAATAATTGGTATACCTTATAAGGACAGGAAGCCAAGAAAATACAAAAAAATCTGAATTTTGCTGATTATTTTTTAAAAAAGTCTCACTTGACTGATTATTGGTATACCTAAATTATGGATGCAATGAGCCGACTTTTATATCGAGTTACAGATGAACGAACATGCCCCTTTTCCCAAAGACGAGCTAGACCGTCGAATCAACCGAGTAACAGAAGCCTTAGCCGAGCAGGATCTAGACGGGGTCGTGATCGCGTCTCCAGAAAACATTTATTATCTGACCGGAATGGACCATTGGGGGTTCTTTGCAGCACATGTTCTCGTTGTAAACCGAGATGGCGAGATGGCACTGACCTGTCGGGCCATGGAAAAGATCACTTTTGATAATCAAGTGAGAAACGCTCGCTTCTATGGCCACCAGGACCACGAAGAGCTCTCTGAGTATGTTGCACAGGCAATTACAGACCTAGGCCTGTCCGGTGGTCGCGTCGCGATCGAACGGCGTAGCCTGTTTTTACACCTGCACCATGCCGAGGGGATATTGGAAAAGGCGAAGGTCCGGGAGTGGTCAGACGGGTCTGGTCTGGTCGACAACCTGCGGCAGGCAAAATCCCCTCTGGAAATTGAGTACACACGCAAGGCGGCAAAGGCGGTAGATATCGGCATGAGCGCTTGTATCAATATGATCCGCGACGGAGCTACAGATTATGAGGTTGCCGCCGAGTACATGCGCGCCTCGACCTTGGCGGGTAGCGAGCCGACCGGCTTTGGCCCATTTATTCGCCCAACTACACGTTTGGGCGAAGAGCATACGACCTGGCGCGGCGAAATCTTTCGAAATGGCGATGCGGTGTTTCTTGAAAACGCAGCATCCTACCGCAAATATCACGCCCCCATGGGTCGACTGGTGTATATCGGCAGCGCGCCGAAGGGTGCTGAAAAATCGGCAGAGCTAGCCATGAATGGCATGAAGGCAATCTGCGGTGCCTTGAAAGTGGGCGGTAAAGCCGGGGACGCGTATGCCGCCTGGCGAGAAGTTGCAGCAAGCGCTGGGTTGGCAGATTACGAACGGCACCATTGTGGCTATATGGTCGGCATCGGGTTCTCGCCCAGTTGGACAGGTGGATCGATGGTGACCAGTCTATTTCCTGGATCAGAGCGAACTCTCGAACAAGGCATGGTTTTCCATGCCCATAGTTGGTTTACAGATACCGATGTGGTCGATTACTTCATCTCGAACACGGTCATCCTCACAAAGGATGGAGCCGAAGTACTGACCGCAACGACACCTGAAAACCTTGTCGTAAAGTGATGGAACGGATGCGGAGCATTTCAGCGATGCGTTTTATCAACTGTCGTATTTGGTCCTGGATGGACTTCCCGCGCAAATGCACCAGACGATTACATTGAAATCAGCGAGTTATCTCAAGGTATAAAGTTATTAACAAATAGGAGGTCGGCTTTTGAAATAATGGGGTTTAACAAAATTCCTAGTCAGGCAAACCTTGTTCAAAATCAATAACCTGTCAGGTGCCAACGTCCATAAGAATAATTTTATAGAATGGATGGGACAACAAATCAAAACCTTGCCAGATAGTAAACACCGGATGAAAAAACACGAGATCTACCTTGAGATGCGGAGCCGTATCTGTCTTCTAGATTACCGGCCTGGTACGCGCTTGAACGAAAGGGAATTAGCGTCAGAATTCGGCATAAGTCGAACTCCTATGCGAGACGTTCTGCGAAAGCTAGAGCATAATGGCCTGATTTCTAGTCAGCACGGGCATGGTACAATTGTTACATCGTTTGATTTAAAATCGATGCGCGATATTTATCTCGTGCGGATGAGTCTCATGGACGCGCTGGGTGACTCCACACCGACCATGACGGATGCAGGCACCGTGAGCGAGCTACGCTACCTAGAATCTCAGTGTGAAACATTGCTTAAAGATAATGATAAGCGCGAATTTGCGAAGGTACTAATGCACCTTCATAAAATCCTGCATGGGTTGACCAGTAATCATGTACTAAAAGAAATCAACGACACTTTGTTCTATCAGTCCGTACGTTTTTGGTTCCAGTTGTTGGATCGCGTAGATATGCGCATCCAGGTTGAAGATTTAAAGGACGAAATTCTAATGTTGCGCCGCAGTCTGGACATAGGTGATGTAAAGCTGACTGCATCGATTCACAAAGCCTATCTTAGGATGGTTGTGTCGCGTCTAGACTCCATTCAAAAGGAAGGAGGTATTCTTTTTTAATAATGCTAATCACTCGCAATTTCCTTGAAGCTACTTATACGTATACTTCTTTGGCCTTTATTCGCGTTTTCTTTTAAAATTTAGCCATAAACGTTGATATTTTTATACATACTAAGCTAGAATCAATTGATCAATGAACATCGGGGCGGCCTCAGTGTCTCGTCCGTGCAATATAGCGAAAGAGATACCGTGCCCGATATATCCGAGAAGTCATTACTGTTTATTTCCATGTTGGGTGAAAATGAACTTTTCAATCCGGATTACTTCAAAAGCTTGTGTTCATCCGGACAAGAAAGAGACTGGATCGTGGCCTGGTTCGGACCCATGGCCCTAGAAATGGGGTTTTCATTCTCCGGAATCGATATTTGTCGCGGCGATTCATTGCCCGCGCTGGATGATTTCGATTGTGTAATCCTTGGCGGCACGATGCACGTGGTCACCGAGAACCGACCGTGGTTGCGGGCGCTCTGTGAATGGCTGCGCCAGTACCGCATTGCAAACAAACCACTCCTTGCCATTTGTGGTGGACATCAACTGGTGTCAACTCAGTTCGAAGATGGTGTACTAAATGGCCGCGTTGGTGGAACGCTTGCCGGAACATATGAGATTGAGCTGACAGACCTAGGGCGCCAGCACCCCCTTTTTGAAGGCCTCTCTGGTTCCCCCCGATTTAATTTCGCCAATTATCTTCATGTGATCCCTTCGGCCTCGCAGCAGGCAAGAGTCCTGGCCCGCATTGGTGAAAGCAGCGCCATCTGTATCGATCACGGTAACCACTGGTATACAACCCAGTTCCATCCGGAATCCCGCCGATGCGTTTGGTCCTGCATGTATGAAAATACCGCACCAGAGCATGTAGGAAACTATTCGGATGA
>Ga0255757_10001495_pt1 | contig 22674 bp, 13 predicted proteins | sample 071ome_27_FD_179957 | JGI IMG/M metagenome (GOLD analysis project Ga0255757, IMG submission 179957) | Coastal salt marsh microbial communities from the Groves Creek Marsh, Skidaway Island, Georgia - 071409AT metaG (version 2) | ecosystem: Environmental > Aquatic > Marine > Intertidal zone >...
GATAAATATAAGCTTCCAAAAAAGCGTTAGGGTAATGCCGACCAACGCTCGGAACGAGTAATAGTAAACGTGGAGAAAGAGGAGCGCTGTTTGGGAGAAGACTTGAAGCATAGAGGAACTCGCGGAAGAAGCTGGCATTTTTTTTATCCTCGTCGTCGTTCTCTGAAGTGTCCCCTAAACGATGCTGAGACGAGGCGTAAAATAGTAGGTGATTGTGACGAACAACAACGCGAAACAAAATTTCCTCGTAAATACTCTCTTTCTATTTACAACAGAGGAACAAACTCTCTCTCTCTCTCTCTCTCTCTCAAACACATGAATACAGACAAAAATAATAACATTATATACTATATGAAACGTTCACCTCTTTCTAAGCGCTCTCAATACTCATCCCACGCTCGAGGTACCGTGCCGCAGCTCTCTTTTGAATCTTCCCGTAAGCAATCATCAAAATTAGACCAACCGTGTGCGCGCCCAAAACGATCCAACCATACAACGTAACTACATCCATCACCGCCACTTTGCACGCCACACCAAACTCTTTAAAACATTCAGTGGCTAAAACGGTCGCTACTTGGGCGCTACCGACAGAGAACACGCACGCAATACATAATAATACGCGTTGGCCTTTCGGCAATTCCTCCCACTCGGAAACTTTTTTGTACGCTGCTTTCATTTCCTCTTGCGACTTCTCGTATTCTTCGACTTCGACGTCGATTGGGACGGCGTCGATTTCATCCTTCCGACTGATTAAAGCTTTATCCATGAAGTAGGCGAAGCCAAACATGGTGACGCCCATGCTCACGGCGGAGAGCGCGAGCATGACGGCGTTTAAGAGCTGCCAGTAGTTCTGCGACATGTCTTCCTCAGTGACTACGGTAGATACCGTTGTCTCAGCTTCGCACCCGCCGATTTTCAACTGAATGGCTCCGGAAACGACGACGTACATCAAATATAAAACAATAACCGGGGCAGTACCTAACATGGCCTCGTGTAACGGAACGCGTATGATGCCGCACAAGACAGAGGTTGGCCAATCCGGCCCACCGCACAATACCGCGAGTTTATCGAGCGGTAAACCTTTCTGTAATAAGATGACTTTGATCGCGCGCATTTGAGGCGTATTCACCGCACACATAGCTCTAACTGAGACGCGGTTACCAAGAGGCTCGCCGATAGCTTTCTGTTGCAACATGCACGAAAAAAGTTTGACGAACCAACACATGGCGCCGCAAATCATAACGCCCGGCCAGAAACCCATGGAATCTTCCAAGGCACCGACGATGACGATGCCACCGGTTAAATACACCGGAGGACCTGGAATTGGCGGGAGCAAAAACATGAAGACGCCAATGCCAAAGAACACGAGAAATACTAACCAAACTTCTTGCGCTTTCAAATAGGAAACCAACCACGCCAAGAAAATCACCGCACCTTTACCGACGCCGATGGAGATTATGAAGTAGGAAAGAGCGATCCAAGTGGCGTAAACGATTGTCGTCGTCGGCGAATCGAAGAGCCACCGCAAAACTGCGCGACACTCGTGCGTAATTAAACCATCCTTTTCGCTCTCCGGAATTTTCTGGTTCAAAATTTTCGGTCGAAACGTGAGACCGATCCGTCTGCAGGCGGACGAAACGGCGGAAATTAAGATGCCGGCCGGTAATAACGGGCCAATCGCGCATAACAGGAAACCCTTCATGATGGGATGGTTCGTCGCCGCGGCCACTTTCGTCTCTACGCCCGTGGCTTTGATAATTTTGGAAATTTTCTTTCTCCCAGCTGCGGCGAACAAGAGCATGAGAAACATTCCGACGAACAACACGACAAACTGAATAATATCATCCGCGATACCCATTTCTACTCCCGAGATGGACACTTGGATGTACGTGCCAAGACCAAAAATCATCATCAAAACTGCAATCATTCTCACTGCCCCACCTGGTCGGGAGAGAAAATTCGCCGTCGCGCCGAAGAGAAACTCGAGGAACCCAGTCGCCCCGGGTAACATCCACATCATGTACACGCTGACGCAACCAGAATCGGTCCCATCCGCGGCAGACGTGTCACACTCGAACACGCGGTTTGGAAACGTATATTTTGTTTTATCCCAATTATTTTCCATAGCGAAGACCCAAAAGAACCACGCGCCGATAATCAGACTACCGGCGAAAAACGAGCATCTCGACGCGGCAACCATAAACGAACGCGTAGAAATACCTCTGCAAATGCTCTTCTTGTACACCGCGGTTAAGCCAATCTTCACCAACACGTAAATAACCACTGGTGCGGTCACGTACCTCCCAGACGCTAATAACGCCGCGCAGAATAGACCGACCCCGCAAATCAAAATGACCAAGTTCAAAGCCATCGCTTTCATTTTGTAATCCGTCTTCGCGTCTTCGCTTGCTTCGAGCAGATCGTTCTCGCTCAACTCTCTCGCGGACGGCAAAATTCCTCCAGAAGAATTACTCTTCTTCTGTTTTTTATCGTCGTTGCTTTTATTCTTACCCTTATTTTTCTTTGCGTCGCCGGCAACGTGCGTCCCCACACGTGCGTCGCCGTCCTCGTCGTCGCTACTCTCAGAGTCGTGCGTTTCCGTCACTTGTATCTTCCTCTTCCGTTCGTGTCTCAAAATAACATCCGCATCTAACAACCACAAAAGGAAAAACACGCCGAAGCAACTCACTCCGATGTACCACGCGGCGTCGTAGTGCGCGGGTTTGTTCAAAAAGTCGTACACGTGAACGCCTTTCCCCATCAACGTGTACCCGCAAATAAACGCAATCGCCAACCCGAGCTCTAAACACAAGAACCCGAGCGATTTCAAAAGCGTGATCTTCGGTTTCATGGACACGTACCTCACGAACAAATACCCGTCGTTGACGTTGTTCTCCGCGCCCAAGTCCTCGTTTCGTTTTTGAAACGAGTCTATTTCTTCTTCGCCCCCCCCTCGCTGCTTTTGCTGCTTTTGCTGGTCGTTAACGAAGGAAACGCTGCTCTCCTTTTTCTCCTTCTTCTTCTTCGGAATCGAAACCACTCTCTCCACGCTCGTGAACGGGTTCACCGCTTCCTCGCGCTCTCCGAGACTGTTCATATCCGCGTCTTCTTCTTTGAATTGAATCGGTGGTGGCACGGTCGGCGGAGGTGGGCGCTTAGACTTTTTGCGTTTCAATTCCTTCGTCGTCGTCGTCCCTTTCCCACCAGCGTTGGTGGTGTTGGGTTTTCCCGAGGACGACATTTTCTCCCTCCGTCACAAACGCAGACAGACAGACAGAGACAGAGACAGAGAGAAAAAAGCGAGGAGCAAAAAGTCTCTTTTTTTTTCTCTCTCTCTTTCTCTGTGTGCGTGCGTGTGTGCGTGTGCTGCGTGTCAGCCCCCAGCGCGCGCGTTGTTAGTTTATGTGATGATGTTGAATTGATCGCGCTTTGTTTTGGGTTGTTGTTCTTTTTTACAACGACCTTTTTTTTTAAATTTTTTATTTTTTTTTGCCTTGGATTTGGACGCGCCGACACACGAGTCGTATGTACGATTTAGGATTTAGATATTTTATAATGCGTAAAATGCCACGCGCAGCAGCTTTTTAAAGTCAAGAAGAAGAAGAAGAAGACAAAGAAGAAGAAACAGAAGAAGAAGAAGAACTGCGAGAGAGAGAGAGAGACGCCAGCGAAGAGAGAGAGAGAGAGATTACGAGAGAGAGAGAGAGAGAGAGCGCTTTTTCTTTTTGACTTCACTCAGCGTTCGACGAGTTCGTTAGAGAAAGCAACTAACTACGCGCACAGCAGCAGCAGAAGATATACGCGCGCGCGCAGAAGACACAACCGCGCCGCGCAGAGCGAGAGAAAGATGACGACGACGACGAGAAGAGGGAGAAGCGGGGACGAAGAAGAGGACGAGTCGTTCGCGTCGTCGTCGTCGTCGTCGTCGTCTTCCTCGGCGGATTCGGGCGAATTCGCGGACGAGGGCGACTGGTACGAGTCTTTAATCGCCGGCGAGCGCGTCGGGGAGTGGCTGGACGTCGTCGAGAAAAACACTACTCGAGGCGGCGGAGACCACGGAGAAGAAGACGAAGAAAAGTTGCGACGGGCTTTGGAAGATTTCGCGACGCGCGTGGAAGAGGACGAGACGTACGGGGAAGAGGCGGAAGTCGCGGAGGCGGAGAAGATACTGAGAGAAGCGCTCGGGAGAGTGCGCTTGATGAGAGACGACGACGACGACGATGGAAATAATACGAACGAGAAGAAGAGCGGTAGGGAAAGCGGAGGAGAGGAGGTGCGACGGCTGGTCGAGAGAAGCTTGAGAGCGATGGAAACGCACAGAAACAAAAAAAACGTCGTCAAAACGTACGCGATTAAAAACGGACGCGTGGAAGTGTCGATAACGGAGACGAAGTTATCGAACGGCGTCGGTGGGAAGCTGTGGAAAGCGGCTTTGTTGTTGGCGGAGCAGTTGGAGGATGATTCTGAGAAGCGAGGAGGAGGAGGAGGAGGCGTTGAAGACGGAACGATGATCGACGTGAAAGACAAGACGGTGCTGGAACTCGGCGCGGGAGTTGGATTAGTCGGGTTTGCGGCGGCCAAGTTAGGCGCGAAAGAGGTCGTGTTGTCGGACTTTGAATCGCCACTTTTAGAAGCTTTGCGAGAATCCGTAGAAAGGAACGGGTGTTCGGAAGAGACGACGAAAGTTCGATGGCTCGATTGGCGCGCCGACGGCGCGACTTCTTCTTCGGACGAAGTAGGCGCGTCGTCGAAAAAGACGAAAACCTCGCTCCTCAAACCGCCAGAACATTTCCTCGAGCTCGAAGATAAAGACACGTACGACGTCATTCTCGGTTCCGATTGCCTCTACGAGTCCCACCACGCCGCTCTCCTCCCAAAAGTCATCAAAAAACGCCTCTCTCCGTCCGCGGACGCTCGATGTCGGCTCCTCGGCGCCGTGCGCAACCGAGAAATGTTGGACGCGTTGATTGAAAATTTCCGAGCCGAAAATTTGCGCGTTCAAGAAACCCCGGTCGCGAAAAGCGAGAGGTTGAACTACGACGGCGGGTACGTTCGATTAGACGTTAATCGATGTTAGATGTATGTGTGTTTGTCCGAGCGCGGATGTTAGTATTTTATGTTTAGAGCTGCGTGTAGATTTTGTTAAAAAAAAGTTTCACTTCCTCACAAAAAAAGTCGGAAATACACACGCATGTCAGCTTCATCTACTAAAAGTTTACTCTTTGGCGTCTTCGCTTCGGCGATGATTGCATCTTTCGCGCTCGCGTCGGAAAACGCGCACGTTTTGTTGCACCAGGTGCGCGCGTTTCGTTTCGTTTCTTTCTTTCTTCTCCTTCTTCTTCTTTGCAAAAGTTTAATAAAGACGGAGAAAATTGGATCCGATTTTGCTCTCTTCGCGCGATCTCTCTGAATTTTTTCGCGTCTCGTTGCTCTCTCTTCTCTTTTGCGCTGGTGGTTTTACGTTCAAACGCTGACGACACGTTCGTGTTTTCCTCTCTTTCTCTCTTCGTGTGCGTGCATTCATATAACTATCAATGAACAAAAAACAGACCGTATCGAAAGATGCATTCGTTCAAGGCGAAAACGTGACCGTGGCCGTGACGGCGACCAACGCCGGGTTGGCGAACGCGCGAAACGTGGTCATTAAAGCGCCTTCGAACAGAAACGGCGGGAAATGGACGCAAGTGAACGAAGAGAGTTTGGAAACAAAGTTGACGAATTTAGACGTCGGGGAGACGAAAGAGATGACGTACGTGTACAACGTGAAAGACGCGGGGACGTACACGGTGGAACCCGTCGCTATTCAATACTTTGCGAGCGAAACGAGAGAGGTGACCAAAGGCGAGTCGAACGTGGTCAAGAACGTCAAGGTGTTGACGCCGATGCAAAATAACGCGAGAAAGGTGCTCAGAGTGACTGGTTTCTTCTCCTTGGGGGCGTTGAATACCGTGGAGGATTGGGTAAAGTTTTCCAAGTGGATCGCCGGGACGATTGCGTTGTTTTTGTTGAATTGGGTCGCGTTGAAAATAAAATACGGCGTGCAGTCGCTCAGACGCATGGCCGCGGTGAGAGGTTTAGAAGGCGACGCCAAGTTAGAATAATATAAATATATACTGAGGGAGGATATATCACATCGTAACAACAACCTACCATATAAACTAGACGCGCGCTCTTTCTACGCTCTCTCGTTCCCGCATTCTTCTTCACTTTTTTGTCACACACGTGTAGGGAAAACAACAAAACACATCGACGAGAGAGAGAGAGAGATGGCAGCGGCGAAACGCCGATCGCGATCGAAATCCGCCGACCCACCACCACCACCACCCGAAGAGGCTGGAGGCGGCGCGATAAAAATAAGTAAAGAGCTCTTCGCGTTGCGCGAGAAAGCCGTCAAAATCCAAGACGCGCTCGACCATTGCCACCATCGCGTGTTGAAATCGCACGTCGAATTCCCCAAAAACGTGAGCGTAGAAACCGTGCTCGAATACGCGCGCAGAGTCGCGTACACGACGTCCGCGCCGTTAAACTACCAACCCATGGACGGTGGAATGCACGGACAACTGTGCGGACAACTCCCACCGGCGCCTCAGGAGGAACAGTTTCTCGTTTCAAAACTGAAACGAAGACACGAGGAACGATTGGTCCAGACGCAAGCGATGGAACGAAAGCGAACGCGAGAGGAAGAGGCGAGACAGAGACGAAGAGACGCGGAAGCGATGGCCAAACTGCCGAAAGAAGAAGTCATCGAAAGACTGATGAAATGGAAACCAGGATTGCCGTGGCCGGAAGGCGTGCCAAAACCACCGGTCGGGTGGAAACCGGGGGATCCGCTGGCGTTTCTTCTGAGTAGTAGTAGTAATAATAGCGCGGAAGAAGAAGCGAAGAAGAGTCCGGTCGCCGCCGAGAAGCAACCGGACGCGGCGCGACTAGAACGAGCACAACATCAACAACAATTGAGCTTAGATTTTGAGGATGACGAGATAGACGACGACAACGACGACGACGATGGTTTAGACGACTTTGATTTTGACGTCGTGTCCGCCTCAGACGGCGGCGACGACGATAGCGACTAGCGAGTGTACACGCACGCCTTTAGATTTTTGAAACAACGCGCGAAAAGTAATTTAGACGAATCACGAAAAGACATCATCACTCTCTCGACGCGCGAAGAGTTTATACTTTAATAAAAAGGATGGTGGGTGGTTCGCAGCAACCACCGCTCTTCTCTTCTTCCGGCTCGCGTAAGAGCAACAAGAGATTCACGAAGCTCTGCGATAAACACGCCGCGTTTCAATCTTTTTTCGCCGCGTTGTTCTTGCTCTTGTTGGCGCTCGTCGCGAACTCGCCTTCGAACGAGGAGATTTCATCGTCTTCGTCTTCTTACGATAAAATCGACGCGAAAAAGCTGATGAAATCCATCCAAAACCGACACGGAGGGGAACACGAAGACGAAGACGCGAAGAAAGCGGTGAATTACGCGGTGCAGTTGGATATTTTATCGCACGACGCGGAGTTGAAAGCGATGAGATTGATGCGAGAGAGAGACGCTTTGTTGAGAGCGTTGGACGCGAGCGATAAAAACTCGGGCGCTTTGGACGAATTCGCCGGGGAAGATTCGAGCGGGTTCGGGATGTCCTCTTCGAGCGGGAAGAGCTTGAGCTATAAGAAAATGAGCAAACAGGTGAACTTATGCAACGAAGATGGGACGAACGTGAACTGTCCGAAGCGCGCGAACGTGATCGAGGAGGAAGAAGAAGAGTCTTTGGCGTTTCCGAAGGTTTTCGTCTACGACGTGCCGAAACAGTTGACGAGCGAGTTAGCGAAGAAGTACGGGCGATGCGAACGCGACCAGTACGGGACGGAGATTTGGTTCCACAGAAATTTTAGAGACGATAAGAATGGCGTTCGAACGATGAACCCAGAGGAGGCGGATTTGTTCTTCGTGCCGCAATACGGCGAGTGTTTCTTGTGGTCGAGAGAGATGCTGCGACACGAGAATCAAGGACAAGCGATGGAAGAAACGAACGAGTATTTTTTGGAAGTTTTATCGCACGTGAAAGGAAAATGGCCGTATTTTAATCGCACGGACGGGAGAGATCACGTTTTCGTCTTTGCCGGAGCGAGAGGACCGACGATTTTTCGAGATTGGCAAAAGGAAATACCGCACTCGATTTATCTAACGCCGGAAGGCGATCGGACGTTACCTCAGTTTGACACGTGGAAAGATATCGTCATTCCGGGTTTAGAGTACGATAAACGAATGTATTTGGAAGAACATCGAAACGAGCTGGTGAAGAACCCTCCGAAACGGAAAATCTTAGCCATGTTTCGAGGCACCATCGACCACCCGGCTGGGTTCGCGTACAGTAAAGGTTTGCGACCGAAACTGAAAAAAATCTTCCAAAACGCCACCGACGTCATCTACGGCACCAAAATCAAAGACTGCGACCGGGACTGTTACGTTCGCGAAATGACGGAATCCGTATTTTGCTTAAACCCGTTAGGTTGGACTCCTTGGACGCTTCGTTTCTACCAAGCCGTGATGACTCGATGCATCCCGATTATCATCGCCGATAACATCGAGTTCCCGTTCGAATCCGAAATCAATTACAGCGAATTCGCGTTAAAGATCCCAGAAAAAGACGTCTCAGATATTCTAGAAACCATGAGAGACATGCCAGAAGAAGAGCGCGAACGACGTCGCCAATACATGGACAAGATCTGGAAGAAATTCACCTACCAACGACCGGCGGAGCTCGGCGACGCGTATTACAGCACGGTGAAAGAGCTGGGGCGCAAAGTGCGCGCGCAAAAGAAATACGGTCGCAAAAGCTTTTGGTGAGAAGAGAGAGTGGTGGTAATAATAGGTATCGTTAGAGTAGTAGCAGTTAGTTAGCTTTTTTAGTAGTTGCGGCGGCGTATTTAGAGCAAAAATGATTCAGAGAAGACGGCGGATTAAAACGCGAACCGCGTAATAGGCTTCCTCTCCTTTTTAAAGCTTTTTTTCCCTCTCACTCTGTCACAACTGTTGGTATTTGAATTTGAAAAACACACTTTGCTCCATTTGAACGCGCTCGAACGATACTCGCGCTCACGCACACACGCACACACGCACGCGCGCGCGCGCTTTGAGAAAAAAAGATGGCGATCGCGGCGAAGGCGGCGGAGGTTCCGAACGCCGTGGCAAAGCCAGATGCGAATAATAATAACGCTAATAATAATAATAACGATAACAACAATAACAACACGAACGACGCGAGATCGAGGCTCATCTCGAGAAGGGCAACTCGTTTTCAATACCGAACGATGCAAGAGGACATCAACCGTAACCGGGACGAGTTGAAAGATGTACACAATCAGCGACTGGCTAAACTCATCGATAGAGTCGAGTCAGTGTACACGGATTCAAACGTCGCGAGGATGAAAACGAGAGAGCAAGAGTTAGATTTGAAAGTCGTCCGCGAGTTGGCCGGCATTGGTTTGGATATGAGTAAAAATTTGAACAAAACTGGAATGAGTCGATACACGGTGGGACAAGTGTTGAACGGGCTGACGAGTTTGTTCATGCGGAACAGGAGACGCGACGAGCAGACGCTCGCGGAGGATGACCCGGATTTCATCAGCGAAGGGAAAATGAAATGGGGAGAGTTGAGCGATTTTGCGAGTAAATATTGCTTCGAGGTGGAGACGCTGGATTTCATGTGAGCGCTTTTTCTTCTCGTTTTGCGTAGTCCCGCGTTTCTTTTGTTTCGTTATATGCGTATAAACATACTCACTTTCTTCTTTTCACAACGACACAATCACACAGGAATGGGGTCATGAACACGGAAATTAAAGAGCGGAAAATGACTCAACGACAACAAAGGGTCCCTCTCGGCGAATTGGCGAAACCTGAGGAGTTAGAATCGACGAAAAACGACCACGAGAAGACCACCGCGAAGATCATGCAGAAAATGGTCAAGGAATTGAACAAATTTCCAAACAGCGAGTGTCCAGTCGTCGACTTGGTGTTCAACGGTCAATCGTTCGCGCAGTTCATAGAAAACGTCTTCACTTTGTCGTTTTTAGTCTCGCAAGGACAAGTGTCCATTAGAACAGAGGAAGGCAAACCGTCGATGGTGAAAAGAAATACGAAAGAGGAGCAAGAGAAAGCGGAAAAAGAGGAAAGAGCGGCGCACGTCATGGCGCTGGACGTGCAAGGATGGAAAGATTTGTGTAAACTGAGAAAGAACAAACCCGGCATCATGCCGCACAGAAAAGAAGCGACGCAAGACGAGCTGATGGGAACCGGAAAGCTCACCTCGCCGGCCAAGAATAAAGAGCCGAAACGAGCCGACGGCGGCGCCGGAAACGACGCCGAGTTTACGATCCGGTCCATCGTAGAAGAAACAGACGACAGAAACCAAACGCAAAAGAAAAAGAAACCGATGTCGGCGAGCACTAAAAAATCGCTCCTGGACTTGACCAACAGCGACGAAGAGCGCGCTTCGTTAGAGCCGCCCGCCAAGAGAAACAAAAAGAAAGCGACGCAGCCAAAGAGAGCCGCCATCGTCGAAGAAGATGAAGGCGAAGAAGAATAGCGGGGCAGAAAAAGCCCTTGGTCGCGAATTGTAGAAAAAGAGAACGTCGTCGCCGTTGGAGTTGTAAATTTAGAAAGCGACGCGGAGATACACACGCTTACACGCAGAACGTAATAAACACTTATATTCTCAACCCGCTTATTTTCTGAATTCTGATTTGAAAAAAGTGTCCGTCCGTGTGAGTCAACAAACATTTCTTCTTCTTGATATTTTTTTTGCGCGCGGGGTGTGAATTCTCTTTCACGCACGCGGTATTATTCACTTCGCAAAAAAGTAAATGCGCGCGATCGGTGTTCAGAAGACGTCTTTTCTTCGCGACGCGTCGAAACCGAGAGGAGAAAGAAGGAGAACGACTCTTTCCACGGAGCAGCGGCGAAGAAATCAAATCGGATTCGCCGTCGCAACGACCGAATTCTTCCTCCGCCATCGGCATCACCGTCAGCATCATCATCATCAAAACCGACGCGGCTTGACCTCCACTTTGGCGATGGCTGCCTCGTCGTCCTCACCAAAAACCACTCCAGAGTCGCTGAAGCGTTTACAAAATGGATCGGACGTGCGAGGGGTCGCGTTAGACGGCGTCGAGAATGAACCGATCACCATCACGCCCGAATCGGTGTTTTGCTTAGGCTGTGCCTTTGTGGATTGGTTGCGAGAGGAGAAAAAAGTGGACGGTAAAAAGCCGGTGACGATTGGCATAGGTCGAGACCCGCGATTGTCTGGACCGTCGCTGAAAGACGCGTTCGCGCGCGGCGTGCAATTTAAAAGCGGCGTCGCGATTGATTGCGGGTTATCGACGACGCCGGCGTGTTTCTTCGCGACGGTGGAGGACCGCGAGCTCGGACCGGCGTACGAAGGATGCGTGATGCTCACGGCGAGTCATCTTCCGTTCAACAGGAACGGAATTAAGTTCTTTACGAAAGATGGAGGATTGGATAAGAAAGATGTTGCGTTTATGTGCGAAAGAGCGGCGGATTACATCGCCGATGCGGAGAGAGAGATGGCGAAAGGCGGCGAGGCGAACATCGAATCGAGGCCATACATCGACAAGTACAGTTCGATTTTGAGAGACAAAATTATCGAAGGTATTAACGGTGGGACGAACGAGCCGTTGAAAGGTTTTAAGATTGTCGTGGACGCTGGAAACGGGAGCGGTGGTTTTTTCGCGACGAAAGTTTTAGAACCGCTAGGGGCGGATTGTACCGGGTCGCAGTTTTTAGATCCGGACGGAATGTTTCCGAACCACGCGCCGAATCCGGAGGAGAAAGAGGCGATGGAATCCGCGACGAAAGCGGTTTTGGCGAGTAAAGCGGATTTAGGAATTGTGTTTGATACCGACGTCGATCGATCCGCAGTGATTGATTCGCACGGGAAGGAGATCAATCGGAACAAGTTAATCGCGGTGTTATCGCACATTGCTTTACAAAAAGAACCTGGAAGCACGATTGTGACAGATTCAGTCACCTCTTCCGGGTTGAAAACATTCATCGAAAACGGAGGAGGGAAGCACCTGAGGTACATGCGAGGGTATAAAAACGTGATCAACAAAGGCATCGAGTTGAATTCGAAAGGTATCAACGCGCCTTTGATGATTGAAACTTCCGGCCACGGCGCGATGAAAGAAAACTACAACTTGGACGACGGCGCGTATTTAGCGGTGAAGATAATCATCGAGGCGGTGAAGAGAAAGAACGCGAACGGCGGTGGCATAGGAAAGATTTTAGAGAATTTGAAGGAACCGTTGGAGTCCTCGGAAGTTCGATTGAAAATAGCAAACCCAGAGTTTAAAAAAGTTGGTTCAGAGGTCATCGAACAGTTTAAACAAGCGATCGAAAGCGGGTATTTCGAACCGAACTTTGTCTGCGCGAAGGAGAACTTTGAAGGCATTCGAGCTGAAAGTGAAGGCAAAGGATGGTTTCTCTTGCGTTCGTCGTTACACGACCCGGTGATGGTTTTGAACATTGAAAGCGACGAGGAAGGCGGGGTGAAAAAATACGCCGAGCAAATCGTAAAATGGTTCGAGGAGAAGAAGTTTGCCGACGTGGACGCGTCTGCCATCGCAAAGATTTAAACGAGTAAAACGCGCATGAAATGCACCGCGCATAGAAGAATAAAAAGAATAAGCGCAGCGCGCGAGAGAGATACTTAAGCAAAAGTGAATACTTTTAAAATAAATGTGTGGTGATCTTCTGTTTTAATTATTCGAGAAAATACTGATCGAATCGTCTTTTTGGCACGCGTCGCGCGAGTACTTACGTATTCAATATAGCAAAATTATATATTTCAATCCGTTTGTTTATATAAGAAGTTAAAATAACCTCGTGGTAAACGCGAAACACAGTCTCTTGTCGTTTAACCGCCTCTACCGAACGCCGGTCTTTCCGATCTGTAGCCTTCGCGTCCGCCGCGGTCTCCTCTGCCGCCGAAGCCGCCTCTGCCGCCGCCTCTGCCGGCATCGGCGCCCGGTCGTTCCCCAGCCGGTCTCGCGGACTTCTTCAACGTGTCCGGAACGACGTCCGGGCCCAAGTTCAAGTATTCTCTCAAGTACTCGATGCCTTCGTTGGTCAAGTAGTAGTAATAGTACTGCCACGAGAAGATTTCCTTGACGTACTCTTTGCTCTTGAACGATTGCATGAGCTTGATGACTTGCAAGTTCGGCACCGGAATGTCCGGGTGTTGCGGCAAAGAGTAATCTTTCTTCGCGTAGACGACGCCCTCTGTTTATCGATAGATGGTAAAGGTGAGAGAAAGACGCGAGGTGAGCAAACAAGAGAGAGAGAGAGAGTTTTGGATCCTATCGATAAAAAAATTTCTAGGGCCGCAAAATCACAACAAAAATCGGTCGTCATTCATCCGCACCTTTAAAGAGGTACTTGTACACCTCGTTTCTGTTCGCTTTGGAAATTAACATATTATATAAATTCTATGTTTTTGTTCAACAAGACAATGCGTGAAAAGTCTCTATGCCTTTTTGTATACTAGCAACGAAGGCTGGCGTGTGCGTGTTTCTGTGAAGAGTTGGAAGAAGTGTTGTTTTGTGCGATTCAGGGCTTTTCGATTATTTAGGGTTTGATTTCAATAGGAAAATTTAGGGTTTTGGTAAAATTTTCAAAAAACTCCGAAACAGCCAAACAACAACGAACCCGCACAAAAAAAAAAGATGGACGAAGACGACGCGAACAACAAGAAGAGCAACGACGTCGTCGTCGAGCGAACGCTCGCGAAGCTCCGACTTCGACGAGACGAGGCGAGAAACAACAAGCACGGCTTGCGCTCTTCCGCGTTATTTTTCGCGGAGAATTGTCTCGTCATGAGCAGCGCTTTAGCGGTATCGTCGTCGTCGTCGTCGAAAACAGAGCAAGACGAAGACGCGAAGAAGGAAACGTTGGAAGCGATGAAGAAATCGGACGCGTACGCGTTCGCCTCGATCCTCCACGAGGACGGGCAACACGTGCGAGCGATGGAAATCATGAAGAAAGAGAGAGAGTATTTAGAGGCGTTCGGGGAGATGAGCGTGTTAGCGAGCCGGTGCTTGTATAAATCTCGCAAGTTTGACGAGTGTTTGAAGATGTGCGAGTTGGATGGGCTGGTGGATTTCGGGTCCTCCGGGGCGTCGAATCACGCGTTCGTGGGAGACGTGGTCGGCGCGAATCACGTCGGGACGCCGTCGGTGTATAACAACAACAGCGCGGGAGGCGACGACGGGGATACCGTGGCGATGAAACAAAACGACGGATTGGACCAGTTGCGAGCGGTATCGGCGCACATTCGAGGTAGAGTGCACGACCAGTTGGACGCTCGAAACGCGAGCGCGAGATGGTTTCAAATATCTCTCATTTTAGATCCGATGTTGTACGACAGTTACGAGGCTTTGACGAAATCGCACGCGCTGCCGATGAAAAAAGAGAAAGAGGTGGTGCAGAATTTACGGTTCGAAGAGGGCGACGAGTGGATGCGAGCGATGTACGACGCGATGGCGGGACGGTTCGAGGAGGATGATTTTGGCGCCGCGTTGAGAGATTCTACAAACGCTACTTCTGCGAGAGTAAGAGGAGTGAGAGATAGGCAAAAGACTCCGGTGAAAGGAAGTCCCTCAAAAACACTTTCGCCGTCTAGGAGAAGTCCGAGGAAGAAGACGCAGATGCAATCGCAACAATACGATCACTCGACGCCGGTGTCGGGAGTAGCGACGAGGTCGACGACGACGACCTCCTCTTCGTCGTCGCCGGAGCTCGAAATCTTGCGCGACGCGCCGTTTTTGCGCGCGAAACGTGCTGAATGGCTTTACAACAGAGGTGAAACGCGCAAATGTTACGAAGAGATGCAAAGAATAGCCGCTAAATCGTCCGCGCCGTCGAGATACGACGTTGAATCATTGCCTGCATACCTCGCCTCGGCGGTGGACTTGAAAAAATCGAACGATTTGTACAAGATTGCGCACGATTTAACCGCCTTATATCCCAAGCACGCGATTTCTTGGTACGCTGTCGGGTGTTATTATCTCGTTGCGAAACGATTCGACGACGCGAGACGGTATTTCGGGAAATCAACGGTTGCGGATCAAGCGTTCGCACCGGCGTGGATCGCGTTTGGCCACGCTTTCGCCATGCAGGACGAATCCGACCAAGCCGTCGCGGCGTATCGAACCGCCTCGAGACTGTTTCCAGGCATGCACGTGCCTGTTTTGTGTGCCGGGATGGAATACAGCCGAGGTTCGAACAACGCTTCCTTCGCGCGAAGCTTTTTCGAAAAAGCGGCGGAGTTGAATCCGAAGGATGCGTTGGTCCAGAACGAGCTGGGCGTTTCCGCGTACAAACGTAAAGAGTATTTAGAAGCCGAACAGTTCTTGAGAGATGCGTTATGGTTAGCCACGGGAGGAGGTTCTAGTACGAGCATCAGCACGAGTCCGTCGCCTCAACACGCCATGATCAAATCGGAAGAACACGACGTTGTCGCGTTAGCCTCTCGGTTGAGCTCGCAAAAGCTGGAACGATGGGAACCGTGCGTCGTGAATTTAGCGCACTGCTTGCGAAAATTGAAGCGATTCGAAGAGTCCATCGCGTGTTACGAACAAGCCATCGCGTTGCGGCCGAACATTTCGTCCACACACAGCGCGCTAGGTTTCGCATACCAAATGAAGGCGGATTTTATAGACGTGACGAGTTTAGAAAACGCCGTGGCGAGTTACCACAAAGCGTTGGGTTTGAATCCGTCGTGCGAGTTCTCTCAAGAGATGTTAGAGTTGTGTTTGATTGATATTGCTGCGGTAAAGTTACCTCGACACGTGCCAGGGCACGATGAGTACGACGATAACCCGATCGATTTGAGGGATTTAGACAACGAGGACGGAGGATTCGAAATGTACGACCAAGACGACGAGGAGATGGAGGATTGAAAAGAAAGTATCGAGACGTACAAAGGCGGCAAGAGAGCAGGAGCAGAAGCAGTAGTAGCACAACGCAGTATTTAGAATTAGCAGTTAATCAGTGAATAACGTATAGGTTTTATATTAGTACCAGTAGTATTAATTTTCTCTCTCCTTTTTTCTCTGAGTGTTCCCGAAACCCCCAACACACACTACTATCTCACCTCACCAGTCGTTCTTGTCGTCCTCGCAAATCGCGTGAGAAAATTATTAGATCATTTCAATCCACATTCTCTTCAACAACGGCGCCATGACTAAAGCGATGACGCTCATCAACTTAATCAAGATGTTCAAACTTGGTCCACTGGTGTCTTTGAACGGATCACCAACCGTATCACCAACTACCGCCGCTTTGTGGCACTCCGAGCCTTTCCCGCCGTGCGCGCCAGCCTCGACGTACTTTTTGCAGTTATCCCACGCGCCACCGGCGTTGGCCATCATGATCGCCATCGTCGATCCAGAGACGATACTGCCCGTCAAAACGCCCGCGAGTGCTTCCGGGCCCATAAAAATACCAACCACGATTGGCACAATCACCGCCATCACGCCCGGGGCGACCATTTCTTTCAAACTCGCTCTCGTCGCGATGTCGACGCACGCCGCGTAATCCGGTTTCACTAAACCTTCCAAGATACCGTTGCGGAACTGTCTTCGAACTTCTTCGATGATTGACCCCGCGGATCGACCGACCGCTAACATGGTAAACCCAGAAAATATAAACGGCAAGACCCCGCCGATTAACAAACCCGGCATGACTTTCGAGTTGGCGATGATATCGACCGACAAATCCGTGCCTTTCACCGAAACGGCTTTTTGAAACGCCGTCAACAACGCCAAAGAAGTCAACACCGCGGATCCAATGGCAAAACCTTTGCCAGTTGCCGCGGTGGTGTTTCCTAAACCATCTAAAGCGTCCGTTCGGTCTCTGATTTCAGGCGGCATCTCCGCCATTTCAGCGATGCCGCCGGCGTTATCCGCCACCGGTCCGTACGCGTCGGTGGCTAACGTGACGCCCAACGTGGACAACATCCCAACCGCAGCAATCGCGACACCAAACACGCCCGTCAAAGTCATCGAAATAACAATCGCAATCACAATAATCACAATAGGCGGCGCCGTGGAAAACATACCGACGGCCAAACCTTGAATCATAACCGTAGCCGGTCCGGTTTCCGCAGCCGCGGCGATACTTCTCGTCGGCCAAAACGCGTGCGACGTGGAATATTCCGTCGCCGCTCCAATCATGACACCAGCCAACAACCCAGTCAAAACCGTGAAGTACACCTTCAACGGCGCTGCGATCCCAATCGCCGGAATCACAAACCCGCAGAACATCAACACGCACAAACTCGCAGAAATTGTCCCGTTGCGCATAGCCGTCAACAACTGCTCTTGGCTCGCGCCTTCTTGCGTTCTCACGAACAACGTTCCAATAATCGCGCAGAAAATACCTCCGCCGGCGATATAAAACGGTAACGCCACCCCTCGTTGCCCGTGGACTTCTAATCCTAACGTTGCCGCGGCGATAATCGACCCGACGTACGATTCAAACAGATCCGCGCCCATACCGGCGACGTCCCCGACGTTATCCCCGACGTTATCCGCAATCGTGGCCGGGTTTCTGGGATCATCCTCCGGAATCCCCGCTTCCACTTTACCAACTAAATCCGCCCCAACATCCGCGGCTTTCGTATAAATTCCCCCGCCAACTCTCGCAAACAACGCGATTGAACTCGCGCCGAACCCAAACCCGGCCAAAGTCGTCAACGCCTCTTCCGCGCTATTCTGCGTGTATTCGAAGAAAATAAACGCCACGGCTAAACCCAAAATACCAAACGAAACCACCAACATCCCCATGACTGTCCCGGTGTTAAACGCTACGCGCAACGCCGGGTCCAATCCGTGCACCGCCGCAGCCGCCGTCCTCACGTTGCCTCGCACCGCGATGCTCATCCCCATCCACCCGGTCGCCGCGCTCAGACCGGCTCCAATCACGAAGCAAATCCCCGTGCTAAACGAAATACCAGCGCAGACGAACAAAAACGTCACGCCGCAAAACACCGACAACCATTTGTACTCCGTCGCGAGAAACGCTCTCGAGCCTTCTTGAATAGCCGAAGCGATCTCTTGCATCTTGCTGTTCCCAGCCGGTTGCGCGAGCACAGATTTCGCCAGCTGAATCGCGTACACCAACGCCGCCACCCCACTCACCGCGGCAAACGTGCACGCCCACGCCGCCACGTTTTCTTGCGGCATCAAAGACGACGAATATTCAATGTCTTGTTTCGAGCGCATCGATGCGATTTGGACGCACGACACTATCCCCCACGCGACGAAGAGGAGCGTCAAACCTTTCCCGGACTGCGTGACTTCTTTCGAGATGGTCTCCAACGCGTTCCCTTTCCCGATGACGCCGGAGTTCGAGGCGACCATCACCATGATGATGTGATTTCTTCTTCTTCTTCCTTTTTTATGCCGCGTTTATGCGTTTGTGTGTGTGTGTCAGAGGAAAGATTATCTCTCGCGCGTCTCTGCGGTCTTCCGGTGGTGGCGATAAATTTTTGGATTTCTCGAAGAAGAAAAAGTCGAACAACACACACACGCATAACATTTTTTGGTTTAGGGTTTAGGGTTTAAGAAAGAGTCGGAAAAAAAAAGTTCACAACACGAACGACAGACGAACACACGCACCACCTCTTCGTTCGAGTTTAGAAAAATGCCAACACCGAAAAGAGGGAAGAAAGGAGCGACGACGGCGGTTAAAGACGACGACGAAGAAGAAGAAAAAGAAGAAACGAACGCGTCGCTGTCTCTGAAACAACCACCGCCGCCGCCGGCGCGCGTGGTGACGACGATCACGGAGAAAAACGCGACGCACACAAAGTTCATCTCTCCGAATTCAACGCCGAAGAAGAAGACGACGAGAACGACAACGACGACGACGACGGGAGAAGAAGGAGGAAGAAGCGAGACGCCGGAACCGGTGCCGTTTGTGAACGAGGACGATGAAATCGAAGAGGAGAAGATGGAAGAGGAGGAGCCGGTGACGACGACGTCAAACGATGGAGGTCAAACACCGGCAGAAAACGTTCAAATCCACGCGAAGTTAGTTGAAATGTTGAAACATCAGATGAAAGTGGGGCAAGCGTCGGGCGTTCCCGGGAAGGACGTGCCGGTGGATTTAATCGCGAAAGCGTTCGTGGCGTTAGGGAAAGCGATCGGAAGCGAGGAGAATGAAGATGTCGTGCTCGCGCATCGGAAAAACTTGGAAAGAGAGATTGCAAAGTACGAGCAAGACGTGGTGAGGAAGTTGAAACACGCGGAACGGGCGCGCGAGAGAGAAGACGCGTCGTACGAGAAAGAGTTGGTTCGTTTGGAGAAGAAATTCAAAGACGCGGAAGAAGAGGTGAAAAAGTTGAAACTAGAGGTGAAAGCGCTGAGAGAAGACGGGAAATCAGAAGAGCGACGAGAAAAAGTGAGAGCTGAGATTATCCAATTGCCGGAGAAGAAAGTCTCCGAGCGGACGCTTCGAGCGCTCGAGGAGGAAATAGCGAGGCTCGAAAAAGAGAGCGAAGAGGAGGAAAAAGAAACGAACGACGCGTTAGAAGGTTTACAAAACGCGCTCGCGAGCATCACGAAACTCCCGGGCGAAGAGTATGTCACAGAGCACCAACAACAACAGCAACAACAGCAGCAGCAACAACAACAGCAAAAGGAAGAAGACGACCCGCCGACCGACGCCAAAAACGCGCCGCAACCGATGCTCATCCAAGACGCCGCCGAGGACGGCGAAATAGTCTAGCGAAATAGTAGTCTAGCGATACATATACACGTAGTAGTAGTGAGAACGCGGCGTTGACGTTTTGCGTCTTTTTGTTGTAAAAATGTCGCAGCGGGCAAAAAAAGCGTTTTAAAATCCATGTAGCGACACACACCACCACTGTTTTGAAAGCGAGCCGGCTGCTTTTTTGCGACCTTGAGGGAATAACACATTTACCCTCTGCCAGAGCTCGCCTTTTTGGGGACAAAAATCTGCATATTTTATTATTCTTTATTTAGTGAAGATGAAGGTTCGGAAATGGATGGTCGTGAAGCTCTCAATTTTGAGAGCTCGAGTGAGCAGCCACCCCAAAAAAAACAAAAGGAAAAATCCAATCGGCGCGTCGTCGTCGTTCGATATAATCTTTACGCACTCTATATATATATAAAAGAAGCACATCTGTTATATATATAAGTGAGAGAAACGCGCGAGCGAGAGAGAGAGAGAGAGAGTAGTAGTGCTAGCGCTTTCTTTTTTCCCCTTTTTACTCGAGAGAAGAGGAGAAGAAGGAACGCACTACTCTTTTGCTTTTTGCGAGCGAGAGAGAGATAAAAAGTTTTCCTTCTCTGGGTGATGCCATTGCAAGGAGGCACGGCTACAAACTCTTTAGTCTTGGAAGAAATCATGGGGTCTTTACTCGTCATCACGCCGGCGATTTTCGGCTTAATCTTTGCGTTTTTCATGTACAAGAAGATCAACAGAATTCAGTTGTACAGAGCGACGAGAGGGCAAGACGACGACGACTTGTTGATGCGACGAATGGAATCGGTCGATGAACTCGAATCTGGCGCGAATGGTGGAGATCAATATCGCAAGTTGAGGCAGATTTACCGGGATATTCAAGAAGGGGCGAAAGCGTTCTTAGCCGCTGAATATCGCATGTGCGTGTATTTCTTAGCTGCCATGGGCGTGTTCATTTCCATTTTTGTCTCCAGAACGGACGATGGATGGGACTTCAAAGTTGGCTCCCTCACCGCGTTCGCGTTTGTGGTCGGCGGCATCACGAGTATGGTTTCTGGCTACATCGGCATGATGATCGCGGTCTTCTCCAACGCCCGATGCACGATGAGTGCGGCGAAGGAAAGCAACAGCGAAGCTTGGAAAGAATCGTTCAACTGCGCCTTTAGAGGTGGCGCAGTCATGGGTTTTGCATTATCCGGTTTGGGCTTGTTGGTGATGTACTTCATCATGATTTGCTACTCCGGCGCGTTTAGCATCTCAGGCGGCGAAGCGGTTAAACTCTTCGAGTGCATCGCCGGCTTTGGTTTGGGTGGATCATCTATTGCCATGTTCGGAAGAGTTGGTGGTGGTATTTACACCAAAGCTGCGGATGTTGGCGCGGATTTAGCCGGGAAAGTTGTCGCGGGTATCCCCGAGGACGATCCCAGAAACCCAGCGACGATTGCCGATAACGTCGGCGATAACGTCGGTGATGTTGCCGGTATGGGTTCTGATTTGTTCGGATCTTTCGCGGAAGCGACTTGCGCTGCTTTAGTCATCGGCGCAGAATCTGTGGATTTAGTTTCCGCTGGTTGGGACACGTTGATGTTTCCGTTGTACATCTCGTCCATCGGCATCTTGGCGTGCGCGGCGGTTTCTTTCATCGCTACGGATTTAGACCCGGTTAAAAACGAAGCGAGCGTGGAACAAGTGTTGAAGAAACAGTTGACATTTTCCACGTTTGCGATGACGATGTGCGTGTACCCGTTATGCCGCATTTTCATGCCGCAAGAGTTTTACTTGGGTGGCAGAACCTTTGCCGTGGCGTGCGTGGATGGCGTCGTCTCCTCCAAGTGCGTCACGAACGGCCCGCACGCCGCGTTTGCGTGCATTGTCGCCGGTCTTTGGGGTGGTTTGATCATTGGCTTTGTCACTGAATACTACACCTCGCACTCGTACGCTCCTGTGAGAGAAGTCGCGAGATCGACGGAAACCGGTGCCGCGACGAACATCATCTACGGCTTGGCGTTGGGCTACAAATCGTGCGTGATTCCAATCTCCATGCTCGCGTTTTGCGTGTTCATCGCCTTTTCCATGGCGGACATGTTTGGCGTTGCGTTGTGTGCGTTGGGTATGTTGGGTACGTTGCCAACCTGCTTGGCTATTGACGTGTACGGTCCGATTTGCGACAACGCCGGCGGCATTGCCGAAATGGCGGAACTTCCGGAATCTGTCCGAGACAAGACGGACGCGTTAGATGCGGCCGGTAACACGACCGCGGCGATCGGTAAGGGTTTTGCCATCGGCTCCGCGTCGTTAGTGTCGTTGGCGTTGACGGCGGCATTTGTCACGCGATCGAAAGTTCTCGAAAACGGCGTCAACATGCTCAACCCGGTTGTCTTTGCGTTCTTGCTCATCGGAAGTATGCTTCCGTATTGGTTCTCTGCGATGACCATGAAGTCGGTCGGTATTGCCGCCATGGAGATGGTGAAGGAAGTGAAGAGACAATTTGACACCATCCCGGGATTACTCGAAGGTACTCCAGGTCACGCGCCGCCGGATCACGCCAGGTGCATCAAAATCTCCACGGACGCGAGTTTGAGAGAAATGGTCCCGCCGGCGTGCCTCGTCATGGCTGCGCCCATCATCACGGGTACCTTGTTCGGCGTCGAAGCCGTCGTCGGTTTGCTCGCCGGTGGGTTAGCCTCCGGTGTGCAACTCGCCATCTCCGCTTCAAACACGGGCGGTGCCTGGGATAACGCCAAGAAGTACGTCGAAAAAGGTGGCTTGTACATTGACGTGCCGAAGCGCTCACGCGCGAGAGACGATCCAGAGGACGGACCGTATACGGGGGAGATTTTGAGGAACATGGATGGATCTATGATTATGATTTCGGAGAGACAAAAGAA
>Ga0255757_10001497_pt1 | contig 22669 bp, 15 predicted proteins | sample 071ome_27_FD_179957 | JGI IMG/M metagenome (GOLD analysis project Ga0255757, IMG submission 179957) | Coastal salt marsh microbial communities from the Groves Creek Marsh, Skidaway Island, Georgia - 071409AT metaG (version 2) | ecosystem: Environmental > Aquatic > Marine > Intertidal zone >...
TACATGGCTGGGCCCACCCTGCATGAAAAGAAAAATGATCCGTTTGGCGCGCGCTGGATGATGGGTGTTCAGGGCGCTCAATGGATTTTGGCCCGTCCCGGCTTGAGTCGACGGGCTCATTCCTGCTAGGGCCAGGGAACCAAACCCGCAGGCAACACGATCCAACATACGCCGACGACTCATGACCGAGCCCTCCAAGGAACACGATGAAGATGTTGCAAGTGGATGGTGTTTCATGACTTATGCTATTTAAAGCGGCTAGGATGAGATGCGTCGAGCCTGAAAAAGGTCCTGCTTCAGCAAGGTTGATGGCCCCAGTCTTCGTGCTTGAGCGACTCCTCGAAGCGGGCTAGTTGCTCCTCCTTACTCAAGGACTCGGAGGACGCCTTCCCCGGTGAGGCATCGGGTTGAGGGTTCGGTTGGGGCTGAGCGGCCTCATTGGGTTGAGGGTTTGTATCGTCTGGAGCGTTCATGACTTCAATTTTGGAATGAGAGAATCATGGCACGGAAGAACGGCTCTGTCAGGCCCAATCCTCCTCTTTCTTCGAATCTTTGTTCAGGGGAAATAGCGGCCTGCTGCTCGGTCGCCTCATTCCTCCAGCGTTTCGGTTTCGTTGGTGAGCGTGTTCAGGCCCAGGTATTGATAGTGAGTACTTCCATCCGCCCACAGTGCCACTCCCTGCCCCTGGTAGGTGGAAGACTCTCCGATTGGCTTGGGTGGCTTGCGGTCATGCCAAAACCATTTCTCGGTGGCCAAATGCAGCTGTGGATGCAGGGAGGCCAAAGGTTGTCCCAAGGACTGCGCATTCCAGTAGTAACTCAGATCGAATAGCGGAGGTTCAAAGCGGCGTCGATCACTCGGGCAGTGCAGGGATTTGGGATCGGGTTCTCCAAAGGCCCTCGAGGCAATGACGCGCATGGGCTGTCCTGGATCGGTCACCCAGGCCGCAGGGAGCAGACCCCCATGGTCCGATGCGTGGCTTGCGACCATGAGATAGGTTTGACGCAAGTTGTTCTGACAGACAGTTCGTTTGGCCCGCTCCAGTGCCTGACTGGTGGCTGGGAGCAGCATGGCTGCCAGAATCCCGACAATGGCAATCACCACCAGGAGCTCAATCAAGGTCATGCCGCGATGATGGATCGTCCTTTGGCCTTTCATCAACTTCAGTCTCAGACTATCGACGACTTCAAGAATGGGAAAGCGATAACAGGGCTCCTTGTGCTGGGTTGACTCCTTGATCTTCACCGACCTAGACTTCTCTTATGTCGCCCTCCCGTCGTGTCTTTCTTCAGCAAACCTCCCTGCTTTCTGCCTCATCGGTGATCTTTCCGCTTCTCTCGGAATCAGCCAGGGACCCTCTCTCCTCGGCTCGCCCTCTCCGTTTCGGAGTGATTGCCGATGTTCACAAGGATGTGATGCACGATGCCGACCACCGATTGGCCGCTTTCGTGGAACGGGCCACCGAGGCCAAGGTCGATTTCATCATTCAGATGGGGGATTTCTGTGTGCCGAAGGTGGCGAATCAAGGGTTCATGGATATTTGGCGTCGCTGGAAAGGGCCCAACTATCACGTGATTGGAAACCATGACACCGATGGCGGCTACTCCCGTGAACAAACCGTTGCTTACTACGACATGCCTTCTCGCTACTACAGCTTTGAAGAAGGAGATTTTCACTTCGTGGTGTTGGATGGGAATGACCGTCCAGCCGACCATGTCAGCGGTTACCCTTGCTACATCAATGCCGAGCAGCAGGCGTGGTTGAAGGAAGACCTCTCAGCCACTACTCGCCCCACACTGGTCATGGTGCATCAGAGTCTTGAGCGTCCGGAGGATGGAGGCGTTCAGAATGGTGAGGCCGTCCGCCGCATCCTGGAGGAGGCCAATCAAGAGGCGGGATTTCAGAAGGTGCTCGCTTGCTTTTCCGGCCACCACCACCGCGACTATCTCCGTCACATTCAAGGTATTGCTTATTCCCAAATCAACAGTGCTTCCTACTATTGGGTGGGAGGCGATTACCAGCATGTGCGCTACAGCAAGGAAGTCGATGCGGCTCATCCCTGGATCAAATACACGGTGCCCTACCGCGATTCGCTCTTTGCCATCGTCTCCCTCGATCCAGCTCGCCGAAAGCTGACCATTGAAGGGAAAAAGTCCGAGATGGTGGGCCCCGCCCCTTGGGAACTAGGAAAAACACGCGAAGCATGGGACGCTGCAACGCTGCGAGCAGCGATCTCGGATCGTCAGGTCAGCTTGTGAGTGCCCATCGGGAATCGCTCATCCCGTTGACATTCCTTCTCAGCCGCCGGATACTTCAAAGTCATCATCCATGAAATCCGCATGTCCCATGCTTTTGATCCCGCGTGAGGTTTCCGCCAAAAGGAAGATGGCAGGGTGGCTTTTAATGAGAATGTGGGTGCTGCTGGAGCTCGGCTCTCTTGCTCCAGTGATGCCTGGAATGCCTGGAATGCTTGGAGGCACCTTGCAGGCCCAACAAGCTGCTTCGAATCATTGGGCCACCCAGGCTCTGCAAAATCAGCCTCCCCCCGATGTGGGAGATACCTCTTGGATCCGCAACGGTATCGATGCCTTCATTCTGCAAAAGCTCGAGGAAAAGGGCATTGAGCCATCTGCTCGCGCGCATCCACGTATCCTGATGCGGCGTCTTTCCTTTGACTTGCTGGGTTTGCCCCCCAGTGCTGAAGAGGTATCTGATTTTGAAAAGGATGCTTCTCCTTTGGCATGGGAGGCTCAGGTGGATCGTTCTCTGAATGATCCTTCCTATGGGAAACGCTGGGGGCGTCATTGGCTGGATGTCGCTCGCTATGCCGATGCCAAGGGCTATGTCGATGCCGGAGAACCCACCTTTCCCTTTGCCTACACCTACCGAGATTATGTGGTCGATGCCTTCAACTCGGACAAACCTTATCCGCGTTTCATCCTGGAGCAGCTGGCAGCCGATCGACTCGAAGGTGTCAGTGCCTCATCTGATGCCTTGGCAGCGTTGGGTTTTCTCACCGTGGGATCTCGTTTCAACTTCTTCCCACACGATGTGATCGACGATCGCATTGATGTAGTCACTCGCGGATTCATGGGGCTGACCGTTTCCTGTGCTCGATGCCACGATCACAAGTTTGATCCGGTGTCAGCTGCTGACTACTACGCCCTGTATGGAATGTTCCGCAACAGCTTTGAACCCACGCCCGACCTGGTGCCTGTTCTCACGGACTCTGGTCGTGAGACGGCCTGGGCCGGCGAGATCAGAGAAGCTGGCGAAGCTTATCGCAAGCTTCGTCGGCAGCAGCATCGACAGGTGATGCATGAAATGAGGGCCTGGTCAGGAGACTACTTGCGCTACGTCATTCAGACCACGCCGCGGCATCGAACGCAGGACCAGCCTGATCTCATCACTGAGCGAGGCATGATTCGTGAGGTGTCGGCCTACGCGGGTGGGGCGGTGAAGCATTGGCGAAATTTCCTCAAACGCCAGCGTCCCGATCATCCCATCTTTGGATTGTGGGCGCGTTTGTTTGCTTTGCCGAACGCATCTTCCGTCGGTAGTCGCTTCCAGGAAATGTTTTTAGCCTTCCAATCCATGCCCGAGGTCAACCAGCGAGTGGTCGCCGCTTTTACCAATCGTCCGATTGTTCACATGGCTGACGTGGCGGATGTGTATGGCGAGCTGCTGGAAACGGTGGATGCTCAGTGGCGGCAGCGACTGGAAGAAGATCCCGGATGTGCGGGCATGCCGACAGCAGAAGATGAGGCCCTGCGCCAAGTTCTTTATGGGGCGGATGCCCCGTCGACCCTTCGAGTGGAAGAGGCCATTGACTACCTGACCCTCGATGAAAGTGTGGCCATTCGCAAGGCGCGCGCAGAGGTGGAGCGGGTTTTCCTCAAGCATTGGTCCGAGGCTTCACCGCGCCCCATGATGCTCAAGGATCGAGACGAAGCGTTTGTGACCCACGTGTTCAAACGGGGGGATCCCGACCTGCCAGGATTACCGGTCCGACCCCATGTTCCAGCCTCTTTGACCTTGGGGGACGCGGTTTCGATCGATCAGGGAAGCGGGCGTCTGGAGTTGGCTCAAGCCCTGGCTGATCCATCCCATCCGTTGGTCTCCCGTGTCATCGTCAATCGCATCTGGGACTGGCATTTTGGGGCTCCTCTGGTGGCAACCCGAAGCGATTTTGGTTGGCGTAGTGATCGGCCCGAACACGGTGCTTTGCTCGATTGGTTGGCGCAACAGTGGGTGCGTTCCGGAGGCTCTTTCAAGGCCATGCATCGCTTGATTCTGACTTCTGCCACCTGGCAGCAGAGCAGTCAGGTAAATGAGGCAGGGATGCGAGAGGATCCGATCAATCAATGGTTCTGGCGGATGCCGCGTCGTCGTCTGGATTTTGAATCCACCCGGGATGCGGTGCTTCATCTGGCGGGGGTCTTGCAGGATCCGGGCGGTGGGGTTCCGGTGCGTCAAAGTCCGCAAGATCCCGACAACACCGTGCGCACGCTTTACACCTATGTGGATCGAGAAAACCTGGACGATGCCTTTCGGGTGTTTGACTTTCCAAGTCCGGATATTTCGGCACCGCATCGCGTTCAGACAACCGTGCCCCAGCAAGCGCTGTTTTTGCTCAACAGCCCCTTCATCCTGAAACAGGCAAGGGTTCTTGCCGAAGGGTTTCTTCGAGGAAGGCCCGCCAACGAGGAAACTTTCTCATCTGATCGGATCAGCGCGCTCTTTGTCCATTGCCTGCAACGCTTGCCTGAAGCCGAGGAAAGGGCGGCCATGCAGGCCTACCTTCAAGATCGTGCCAATGAGCTTGAAAGCGATGCGATGTCTCCTTGGGCGGAATTGATTCAGACCTTGTTTCTTTCCAATGAATTCCAATTTATCGACTGACGCCATGAGTAGGTATCCGATACAACGTTACGGTGGAGGGTCCCTGAGTCGTCGGTGGTTCTTACGCCACTCCGGCATGGGGATGGCCGCCCTGGGATGTCAAGCCCTGGCTTCACCACCCAAGCCCGAACCTGTCACGGGTTCTCCTCTGGCACCCAAGCCGACGCACTTTGCTCCGCGCGCCAAGCGCATGATTCACATTTTCATGAACGGGGGGCCTTCGCATGTGGATACCTTTGACCCCAAGCCGGAGCTTCAGCGACGGCATGGCACCCTGCTCCCCAACCCCAACTTGATTACTGAGCGTATCACCGGAGCAGCCTTTGCATCGCCCTTTGCCTTCAAGACCTACGGCCAGAGTGGTCTGCCCATCAGTGAGCTTTTTTCCGAGCTCGGTCCGCATGCGGATGATCTGTGTGTGGTTCGTTCCATGTATTGTGATGTGCCCAATCATGAACCCTCACTGATGATGATGAATTGTGGGGACAATGTCCTGAGCCGTCCGAGTCTGGGTTCCTGGCTGACTTACGGGCTTGGGACGGTGAATCAGAACCTTCCGGGGTTCATGGCCATGTGTCCGGGTGGCTACCCCGTCAAGGGGCCCGACAATTGGCGTTCGGCCTTTTTGCCCGGCATTTATGAAGGGGCCTACATCAATTCCGAGCATACAGAAGTCGAAAAGCTCATCGAGCACGTACAGCATCCGAGCATGAACCTTAAGGCACAACGACGTCAGGTGGATCTGCTTCAGCAGTTCAATCGTCGTCATCTGGCATTGCGCGGATCTGATCCTCAGCTCGAAGCTCGCATCCAGAGCTACGAGCAGGCCTATCGCATGCAGATGGAAGCTACCGATGCCCTGGATATCATGTCGGAATCGGCTTCAGTGCGTGAACGTTATGGAGACACTCCTCAGGGGCGTCAATTGCTCATGGCGCGTCGACTGGTGGAACGTGGGGTGCGATTTGTACAGCTATGGCATGGCAAGTGGCAGCCCTGGGACAACCATGACGCCATTGAAAAAAACCACCGTCAGCTGGCTGGAGAATGTTCGCAAGGCATTGCTGCCTTACTCGCCGATCTCAAGGAGCGAGGCATGCTGGACGATACCCTCGTGCTGTGGGGAGGAGAATTCGGCCGCACCCCGACGGTAGAACAAACCAACAAGGGTGAAAGCAAACTGGGCAGGGATCACAATCATTATGGTTTTTCGGTTTGGTTGGCTGGGGGAGGGGTCAAGGGAGGGATGACCTACGGAGCGACCGACCCCTTCGGATTCAAGGCCGTTGAAAAACCCGTGCACGTGCACGATCTGCATGCCACCTTGCTTCACCTGATGGGGATGGATCACGAACGTTTGACCTACCGCTATGCCAGCCGAGATTTTCGACTCACCGATGTGCACGGACGAGTGATCCGAGACATTCTTGCATGAAGGCTCTCTATGACTTCAACGGGTAACTTCTGAAACGCATGTACCGGATCGATAGCGTTGACTTTTTCTACCTGGCCATGCCCGAGATCCGGGATATTGGCGATGGAAGTCAGGACGCCTTGCTGGTTCGTGTGCGCTCCGGCAACGACGAAGGGTGGGGGGAATGCGAGGCTTCCCCGCTGGTGACCATGGCTGCATGGTGCACCCCCATGTCCCATAGTGCCTGCAAGCCGGTGTCGGCTTCGGTGTTGGGGCAGCCTTTGAGAGATGCTGCTGATATTGCTCGCGTGCATCAGCTGACTCGGGCTCAGAGCCTCGACCTTCTCCAAACCGACCATCTATTGAGTGGGATCGATATTGCCTTGTGGGATTTGCTCGGGCGCCGTCATCAGACGCCGGTTCATGCCTTGTTGGGGATGGACAAGGCTCACCCCAAGATACCCTATGCCTCGCAGCTTTTTGGGGGCACTCCTCAGGAAACCTTGGAAAAAGCGCGTGCCATGGCCACTCATGGTTATCAGGCCGTGAAATTTGGCTGGGGTCCTTACGGGCGTGCTTCGGTGAGGGAAGACCGTGATCAGGTGCACGCGGCCAGGGAGGGGCTGGGGCCGGATGCCCGTTTGCTGATTGATGCGGGCACGGTCTGGGATGACGCTATTGAGGAGGCTGCTGCTCGACTGCCAGCCTTGAGGGAAGTCGCCGTTACCTGGCTGGAAGAACCTTTTGTTTCCGCGGCCTTTTCGGCCTACCGCTCTCTGGCGCATCAAGCGGATGCCGTGCCTCTGGCTGGAGGCGAAGGATGTCATCAGGCCCATCAGGCTATCAACATGATGGACCATGCCGCACTGCGATACATCCAAATCGACACAGGGCGCGTGGGAGGCATCAGCTCCGCCCATCGGGTTGCCCAAGAGGCACGAGCCAGGGGGGTCACGTTCGTGAACCACACCTTCACGACGCACCTGGCCCTCTCGGCATCGTTGCAACCTTACGCCGATGATCCGCATGCCGTGTTATGCGAATATCCGGTAGAAGCCAGCCCTCTGGCCAGCAGCCTGACCGATCAGACCCTGAGACTGGATGCCAACGGGCAGGTGCTCCTGCCTGATGCCCCGGGCTTGGGAGTGGCGCCCAACATGGAAATCATCCGTCGCTATCACCAGCCCGTCTTGATGGAAGTGGCTGGCCGTCGACTCCTGCAAACTTCCTCTGAGTTCTAGTCTGGGTCAGGGGTTTGGGGCAAATTGGCGGTTGAGCGCTTCAGGGTGATAGAAGCTTTTTTGGTCTGCGGTTTGCTGGCGGATACCTGCCACAGCTGCTGGAGTGATGACCGAGGCGCCCTCACCGAAGATGGTCCGCACATAGGTGAGTACGGCGGCGATTTCGCGATCACTGAGCCCTTTGAAGGCTGTCATCGGCACCTGTCCCTGGTAGGCCTCGCCCTTCACTTTGATGGGCCCCAGCAGTCCATGCAGAGTGAGGGCAATCAGCCTTTCTGGAGAACCGCTCACCCATTCCGATCCCTCAAGAGGCGGGAATTGGGCTGCGGGCAATCCCAAGCCGGTTTCCTGATGGCAGGTGGCGCAATGACCTTCTCGCCGGTAGATCTCGGCCCCCTCGGTGAAGAGTGTTCCAGCCAGTCCCTTGAGATGAGTCTTGGGCGCCTGCCAAACCGGGGTATCCACGCTGCGACCCCTCAGACTGGCCAGTGCCGTCGTGAGGACGGGTTCCAACCAATCGTCCACGGGGTGGGTGGTAGCGGCTTCCAGGATCCGCAGACCTTCTTCCGGACGGAGCCAGGAGGCGGCTACGACTGCTTCCAGACGGACCCGACCATGGGGATCACGGGCGGCTTGCTCCAGTTTAGTGTGGACGTTGCTCAAGCGGTGACGGTTATAGCGGATGGCACGGACGGCAGCCGCTCGCGCCTTGAATTGGTCGGAGGCCAGCACTCGGGATACCAGGGCATCGTCCAGATGATCCTGGCCCCACGCCACCCACATGGCTTCGACCAGGTGCTGTGCATGGTTGGGATGATCTGGTTCCAGTTGATGGAGCCAACGCTCAAGGGCCTCCATGACTTCCTCAGTGGAGCGGCCTCGTAGTTCGCGACGCGTTCGGTAACGGGTGCGATCCTCGGGTAACTTGAGGTTTTCAAGAAGCTGATCGATGGAGGCTCCTGCAATTTTTGCTGGCTGCAGCAGTGGGCGGGCAGGATAGGTCATGCGGTAGATGCGCCCGTGGACATGATCACGTAGTGGATCGCGCGCACTGTGCTGCATATGTCCTACCAGCACATTGTGCCAGTCCACCAGGTAGAGGGATCCATCGGGAGCAAATTCCATGTCCACGGGGCGGAAGTTTCCATCCTTGCTGCGCAGCAAGTCCTGTCGATGTCGACTGGTGTAGCCGGTTGGCCCATCTTCAAGGGTGTGTTGCTTGGTGCCCAGGAAACCAATCGTGTTGTGAATGAGCCAGTCTCCCTGCATGAAATCGGGAAAATGACCACTGGAGACAAACTCCAGACCTGAGGTAGGCCGCATGCGATGCGCTTCCTCAATCAGGTTTCGAGGGTTGGGAGCAAAACTGCCGTAGGGGACCGCAACGGTTCCTGGGATCATCCATCGCATGTTGGGGTCGGAGGTATCGGTGAAGAAAATCTGCCCCCAGCTATCCACGGCTGTTCCCCAGGGGTTGGGGATGGAAAGCCGGGCGGTGCGTTCCAGGTGGCGTCGTCTGGGATCGTAGCGAAAGAAACCTCCGTTGGAACTGCGGACTGGTCCGTAGGCCGTTTCAATGTGACTGTGCAGAAACGTGCCCTCGCCCATGTAGATGGCCCCACTGGGGTCGGCGCAAAAGGCGCTGATGACGTGATGGGTATCGTGATCATCAAAACCGCTGAGGAGGATCTCTCGCTGGTCGACCTGGTCATCCCCATCGGTGTCGCTCAGCAGCATGAGATGTGTGCCCTGGGCCAGGTAGACCCCTTCGCTTGCCAGTTCAAAGCCGGTCGGCAGGTGTAGGCCGTCGGCAAACACAATCTCCTTGTCCGCCTTTCCGTCGCCGTCCAGGTCCTCGTAGATGAGCAGTTTGTCATCGGGACGCGGATCTCCCGGCTGGTAATGAGGGTAACTGGGCATGGTCGAAACCCACAGCCGACCCGCGTTGTCAAAGGACATCTGTACGGGGTTCGCCAGGTTGGGGAAGCGTTCCTCAGAGGCAAAAAGCTCTATACGGAACCCATCAGCCACCGTCATGGAGTCGATGGCATCCTGCTCATAAAGGTAGTCGGTGCTGCCGTTTTTTCCACTGGGTCGGTAGTTAGTCTCGATGGTTGGCAAGGGGTGGGTTGCGGCATCAGCCCCGGCCAGATCAAAGTCCTTTTTCTCGAGCCGAGCCCAGATTGCCTGGTCGCGATTGGCTGTCAGCTCTTCGAGTTTGAGCAGCTCGTGCGGGTAGTTGTCAGGACCAAAGGGGCGATGTCTGCGACCAAAGACGTGGACCCCGTTGGGGATCTTGTACCAATGGTGCCACATCCAATTTTTCTCCATGACCGCCTCCCTGACCCCTTCCATGTCACGGTTGTGAGGGGCTTGTGCACCGAAAAGCGTTTCGGCGACCTGATAGGCCAGAAGACGGTTTCCCTTTTCATTCAACTGGAAGCCATCCAGGGTCAGCGCACTGTCGGAGGAAGCGAACCACCTCTGGCTTGAGGCAAACACATCGACAAAGGGGACTCGCTCGGCGGTGGCGATGCCTTCCATGGCACGGGTGTAAAGAGCCAGTCGCTCATTGATGGAACGCCCGTTTGGGGTGTGATGGGTTGCAGAAAGATCCTCAAAAGCAATGGGTGAGACCAATGCCACACGCGGTGATTGCCCCTCATGGTAGGTGGAGGATCTTACATGGCGGATCCAGCCTGCCAGTTCCGCCTTGAAATGCTCTATTCCCTCCTCTCCATCGAACGATTCGTTGTAACCAAAAAATCCAATGATGACATCGGCTTTCAATCGATCCAGCCACTGATCAGTCGTGGGATAGTTGCCAAAGCCAGCGTGACCCGATCCCCATCGATCCTTGGCTTGGTTGAGAGGTTTGCGAAAGGTCTCCGCTCCCGGAAAACGATAGGGGTTGGGTCTTCCGGAGTGAGGGCGAAAACCGGGTGTATTGCCTGCATCAGCCATGTTCCGCACCACCAGACGGTGGGAGGGAAAGCGTTGATGGATGGCCGTCTCCAAATGGCCTTGATGCTGCATTCGGGCCGCCAGTCCGTTGCCTACGAAAACGACATGCTCGCCGGGCTCAAGGCTCAGAGGCGGGTGGTCGGCGCGGGAGCGCGTGATTCCAGCAAGGATGGCAAGGTGGATCCAAAGCATCAGGACGCGGTTGAGCATGATGGGACTATAGAAATGGCATCCATACTGGCTCAAGCATGGAAATCACCGAGCTCAGCGCGGGCGTGGGAGCAGTTTTATCCCATGCATTTCCATTGCCATTGCTCTGCGACTCGTTTCACTGTGTGGGTCGATGCAAGGTCCTCACCACACCCTTATCCTTATCGTGTATGCGATGCTCTGCACCTCTTTTCAGGAGGTGCTTTGGGCACAGCCCTCAAAGCCCCCCTCCCCGGGGGCGGACGACTTCCTGGCCGGAGCCTACTATTATCCCTGGTATGCCGCCCCAGCCCAGAGCGAGGAGCGTGGCTGGATGCGACAGGCTCTTCGGGGGCGACTCACACCGCGTCAGTTGCCTGCGCTGGGTGTCTACAGTAGCCGAGACCCTCGGGTCATCGGAGCTCACATCGAACAAAGTCGACGAGCCGGGCTGGATTTTTGGGCAGTCAGCTGGTGGGGGCCGGGCAAGCGAGAGGACCGTGCTCTTCAGGATCACATTCTCAAACACCCACAGGCTGAATCACTGCAATACGCTATCCTCTACGAATCCACTGGGCGCCTGGGCAGCTTTGACCAACCGAACTACGATCATCTCATCCCTGATTTTGAGTATCTAAATCAGCATCTTTTTTCCCATCCGCAATACCTACGCATTCGGGGCAAGCCGGTGGTGTTCCTTTATTTGACTCGAGTGTATTTTCGAAACCGAGGACAGGAGGCACTGGCTGCCCTTCGCAGTCGCTTCCCAAATCTCTACCTGATAGGTGATGAAGTCTTCGGTCCGGGATATCGCGGCGCGCACGCACAGCCCTGGGATGCCGTGACAGCCTATGATGTTTATGGACAGTCTTTTCAAATCGAGGGGGCAACCCGCAAGGGGCTCGGTCGCTTGTTGCGGTCTTACCAGCAGGCTCAGGAGGCAGCCCATGCCGTGGGAACGGCTTTCGTGCCCGGGATTGCGCCCGGATACAATGATCGGGCGGTTCGTCAGGGGCATCCTGGCAGGCCGAGGTATTTCACCGATGAACCGGACTCTCGAGAAGGAGATATTTTTGTGAGTGCCATCCGCGAGGTGGTTGTGCCAATGGTGGATGATCAGGCCGAGCGCATGTTCATGATCACCTCCTTCAATGAGTGGTATGAGGACACACAAATCGAACCGACCGCAGGCAATCAGGAGACCACCATGCTCGATGACTCGGACTCGGGCTCTTACTACACCGAGTCCGATCTTTATCCGGACTATGGGAATCTCTATCTGGACTTGCTCAAGCGTGAGTTGGTTCAAGCACAAGCAAGCCGTGAGGCCACTCAGGCGGAGGAGTCCGAGGCAGCGCCCTGATGTCGCTTTTGCGGCGCTCGCAGAGAAGGTGCAGGTGAGGCTTGGAGGAAGAAGGATAACCGGGCTATCCTTGGGCTGCCATGTTGAAGCTCCTCATCGATACCAGGATTCTAGCGCTCCATACGTTATTGGGTTCTTGGCTGCGTGGTCCCTCTGGGTGGTCATGGACTTGCCTGCTGGTGGTCAGCTTGCTAAATCCATCCTCAAGTCTCCATGCAGATCCGGCACCCGCGCTCCTTCAGGATCCGGCCGTGCCCATGATTCAACTGCCTGCCCGTTTCACATCGCAACGCAGCAACAGCGATCAGCGCATCCCAGAGGGAGGGCAAGCGGATCTGGCTGTGTTGAAAGGCCCTGGTTGTGTCCGACATGTGTGGCTGCTGCCGGGCAAGAAAACAAAACTGGTGATCCATGTGGATGGGGCAGCGACGCCCCAGGTTCAGGTACCCCTGCAGCCTTTTTTTGGTGTGATGCATGGGCTGGATCCTTATCCCATTGACTGTGCGGCCTACACCGTCTTTCCCAACCCGGTACCGGATCCCAGAATCGAGGGCACGCCGGGATACAACCTCTATCTTCCCATTCCTTTTGCCGAGGAGTGTCGTATTTCGCTGATCGGCCCGACAGGAGAGCGAGCCGTGGCCATGACCGACTGGCACCGCTACACCGACTCCGCTGCACTCACTCCTTATCGCTTGCATGCGACCTATCACAAGGAAGAGGTATCGCAACCCCGAGGCTCGGCCTTTGAACTGGCGGACATCCAGGGTGAGGGTTTTCTGGCAGGTGTGGTCGTGGGTTATCTCCAGAAAAATCATTCGGACATGGTGTTCCACACCGGTGGCATGACCATGCTCATCGATGGGGCTACCGACCCCCATGTCATTCGCGGTCACAATGTGGAGGATGACTTTGGGTTTACCTGGGGCTTTAATGATATCCAGACTCGGTGGATGGGTTGTCCATGGCATGTGAACCGAGGTCGGACCGATCAGGATGGAGTCTTCTATCGTTTCTTTGGGCCCGACCCCATTGCTTTTTCTGATTCGATGGTGTTCAAGACCGGTAGCCGCGGAGATTCGATGGAATCGGTGGTGTATGACTACCGGATGGCCACACCTGCCTCCATCGCGAGCATTCAGGAATGGCAATGGAACATCGCAGGGCCTTTCCCGACAGAGGTCTCTTTGGAGGGGTTTGAGCAGTTGGACTCACTTCCCAAGAGCCCCTGGCCGGAGTCTTGGATGGCGAACGGTCAGACCATCGAAGTGGTAAACCAGAGAACTCAAAAGGGATGGCTGGACCTGCAGCATCTTTTCTTTGAAAAGCATCATGGAGCCACACCCTTGACCTTGCTGGGGCATCACGCTTACGCCCATCATGAGATGAAAAGTAAACGACAGGGTGAAGCTATTTTACGGCTGGGCTTGGATGATTGGGCAGTGGTGTGGTGGAACGGAGAACGCGTCGCGACCTTCCAGCATGAAGAGGGCTTTGAAGTGGCCGAGGTGCCGGTGAAGGTGCGTCAAGGGAGCAACACCTGTCTCATCAAAACCAACAATACCGACCAGCCTCTGAACAAGCGCCTCTGGGCTCTGCACGCCGCACTGGTTTGGGAAACCTCTGGCCAGGGGGTGCAACCATGAGTCGGATGCCATCGATCTTTCCTCTCCTCGCATGGTTGGTACTTTCGACCCTGATTCGAGGTGATGACTGGCCCCATTTCCTGGGGCCATCGATGGATACCACCTGGCGCGAGGAAGGGGTTCGCACACGTTTTCCGGAAGCAGGGATGCCTCTTGATTGGGAACACCCTCTGGGTGGCGGTTATTCGGGGCCAGCGGTGGTGGGTGGAAAGGTGTTTGTGATGGACCGTCTTGCCAAGCCATACGAGCCAGGGAAGGTTCAAGGCAATCCCAATTTCATCCGGGCTGAGATTCCCGGCCAGGAGCGAGTCATGGCTTTCGATGCGACCACTGGGGACCTTCTATGGGAACATCGTTATGAGGCGCCTTACACCACGGTCTATCTCTATGCGATCGGGCCCAGGTGTACACCGACTGTCTCTGCAGAGCAGGTTTACGCCCTTGGCGCCGAGGGTCATCTGCATTGCCTGAAGGCCTCCACGGGTGAAGTCCTCTGGGTGCGGCATCTGCCGGCCGATTATGGCGTCGCCGTTCCGGAATGGGGTTATGCCGCTCACCCATTGGTCGTTGGGGATCAGGTGATCTGCATGGTCGGAGGCGACGGTAGCACGGTGGTCTCGCTGGATCGTTATACGGGTGAGGAGCGGTGGCGGTCCCTTTCTTCGGACAAGCCAGGTTATTGCCCCCCCAGTCAGGTGACACTAGGAGGGCGGCAGCAAGTGCTGGTCTGGCATGGAGAAGCCTTGGCAGGTTTGAATCCTGCCAATGGCCGTCCGTTTTGGTGGGTGGATGCCAAGCCGCTGTATGGCATGTCCATCGGTCTGCCTCGTGTGTTTGAAAACCACATTCATGTGATGGGGTTCAATCGGTTTTCAGCCACCTATCAGGTGGCTCCCGACGGGCTCTCAGCTCATCGACTTTGGGGTGGGGATGTGCGAAAGGGCATGGGCGGTGTGCTCAATACCGCTCACCTGGACCCGGAGGGCTACCTGTATTCAGCTGGCGGAGGGCAATGGTTTTACTGTGCCGATATTCGCGACGGCCGTCGCCGGTGGCAAACCGATCGACCCCTCCAGAATCGATACGGCGAACGATCCGGAGACTGGCCCTCGGCATTCACTTTTCATCATCTCCCCTCCGGAGATACCTTTATCTACAATGATCATGGCGAGTGGATTTCAGCAACCTTGACGTCGGAGGGGTATGAAGAGCACTGCCGCACTCAACTGATCGAACCGACCCATCAAGTGGGGCGTCGTCGGCTGGTCTGGTCTACGCCGGCTCTGGCCAATCGCCATATTTTTGTGCGCAATGACAAAGTCATCCGCTGCTACGATGCCTCTTCACAGCATCCCAGGGTTCAGTTTCAGGAAGCAGTCGTTCACCAGCAAAAGCAATGGGTGGAGCAGGAGCGAACACCGTCGCATCTCTTCCGGTTCAGTGCTCGGGGGCAGGTGGTCCACCAGGCCGCTATGCAAAGCCACCTGAAACATGATCGACCTGTGCATGGGAGGACCCTCTTCCCCATCTGGTCGATGACCAAGCCCATCACCTCGCTGGCCGTGATGATGCTCTACGAGCGTGGGCTTTTTGAACTGGATGACTCGGTCGAAGAGCAGATACCGACCTTTGCCACCCTGAAGGTTCGAGGAGAGGATGGGAGCCTGCTTCCCCTGGCACGGCCCATCACCTACCGACATCTCTTGCTCCACACTTCGGGCTTATACGGCTATGATGGTTCCTTTCATGACGAGGGGACGTGGAAAGAGGTCATGGAGCTGGAAGATCTGGAATCGTTGATGCGATTGTTGGCACGTCAACCCCTCCAGCACCAGCCCGGCGATCGCTACACCTACGGTATGAGCACAGCCGTCCTGGGCCACTTGGTTGAGCGGCTTAGCGGTCAGAGGTTGGAGAATTTTCTGGCCAGGGAAATCTTTGAACCTCTGGGCATGGTGGATACTCAATTCGGGTTGAGTGAGGAAGATCGACAGCGCTTCCAACCCCTTTCGATATGGGAGCAGGATCACTTCCGCGAGGGGACTCTCGCAGAAGATGAGCTTTATTACCGGCCTGGCAGTGCCTTGCAACTGGGCGGCGAGGGGCTGGTCTCAACGCTGGAAGACTATGGGCGCTTCTGCGACATGCTTGCAAACGGTGGCAGAACTTTGCAAGGACAGGCGCTCATTCAACCGGAGACCTTACGACAGATGACTCAGGACCAGTTGGGGGAGATCCCCGGGTTTGACGGTGCGGCAAAAGGTAGGGTGCTGGGTTTTGGGTTTGAGATCCTTCAGGACCCGCTTAAAGCGAAAACTCAGGCGCCTGCGGGTGTTTATGGTTGGGGTGGTTACCATTCCACCTCTTTCTGGATCGACCCCTTGAATCAGGCCTACGGTTTGTTTCTGACACGACGATACCCCTATCTCGATGGCATCAAGGATGCCCTGCAACAGGTCGTCTACGCCCCCGGTGCTGTGGAGCAGTGGTCCGTTGGTCCGTAACCTCACAATCCTCAGGGGCGGAGAGCTTGAACCGCTACCTGACTGCTCTGAGCGAGTGATTCCAAAGTGACTTGAAAATCCTCCGGGGGCGCTGCCACGTGTTCGATGGGCTCTCCTGTGATGGGGTGAGTGAACCCTAATTTCCAGGCATGCAATTGCTGGCGGGGTGGGGAGTGGCCGATGGCGGAGCAGAGGCGTTGGGTGGCCTTACTACCGTAAACCTCATCGCCAAAGACGGGGTGGCCCAGATGCTTGAGATGGACGCGAATCTGATGGGTTCGACCGGTGTGAAGGTTGACCGATAGATAGCTGGCATGTGGCCCAAAAGACTGAAGTGTCTGATAGTCAGTGACGGCACGTCGACCGTGGTCGACAATCGCCATGGTCTTTCGGTTGTTGGGATGGCGTGCAATGGGAGCATCGATCCTACCTTCAGAACACTTTGGGACTCCGCAGGCAATGGCCAAGTATTGTTTGTGGATGGAGCGTTGTGCGAACTGTTCGGCCAAGCCCTGATGAGCACGATCCGTCTTGGCCATGACCAGACAGCCACTGGTATCTTGGTCGAGGCGATGCACCACACCCGGTCGAGCCACCCCACCAATGCCGCTGAGGGTGCCCCCGCAGTGGTGCAGCACGCCGTGCACCAAGGTGCCAGTGGCATGCCCAGCTGCCGGATGAACCACACATCCAGGGGATTTGTTCAATACCAGTAAAGCTTCGTCCTCAAAGAGAATCTGCAGTTCCATGGGCTCAGGAGTGAGATCCATGGTGCTGGGCGGTGGGGGTATGATGATCACTTTTTGGCCGACGCGAAGAGTATGGCTGGGTTTGGTGGTTTGATCATCCACCCGGATGGCATCCGCTTCGATCCATCGCCGAATCATGCCTCGCGACCACTCGGGAAACTGATCGTGTAACCAGGCATCCAGTCGAGCCTTGGCAGGTGTGCGCTCCACTTCCAGAGAGTAGATCTCTCCATCAATCGCTTCGTCCAAGGATTCCAATGGAGATTCGGCTGAGTTCACCGTGAGGGTCTTAATTGTCGGGTGTGGGGCTGGTGGTTGGTTTCAGGCGCTGACAGACGAAATAAAGAGTCATACCAACCCCAAAAATCAGGATGCCGGTCGCTTGCCCGGGGGTAAGGAAACCCCATTTCTGAGCGGCATCGTAATCTCCCCTGAAATGCTCATTGAACGCCCGTAGAAGGGCATAAGCCAGCAGGTAAATGGCAAAAACCTGTCCATTAAAACGTTTGCGTCGATAGAACCAGGCCAGCGATGCAAAAAGGATGAAATTGAAGACCGATTCATAAATCTGGGTGGGGTGAACCGGATGCGGATGGGTCGCATGATCGCGAGGAAAGGTGATCGCCCAGGGTAAATCGCATGCTCTTCCAAAGCAGCAGCCGGTCATGAGGCAGCCCAGACGGCCAAAGGCATGACCCAGGGCGATACTGGGTGCCAGGGCATCGGCCATTTTCAGCGATGGCAAGCGGTTTTTACGAACGTAAATCATGCCCATCAAGACGGCTCCGATGAAGCCTCCATAAAAGACCAGCCCTCCCTGGCGAATGTTGAAGAGGTGCGTCCAGGGCTGCCCGGAGAATTCTGCTTCCCAGAAGGTGATGACGTAAAGCAGACGGGCCCCGATGAGCCCGCCGGCAATCAGCCAGGGACCAATGTCGGCCACCGCCTGAGGTGGCAGGCCATCCAGCGCGGCTCGCCGACTGGCTGTCCAGAAGCCTGCCAGAAAGCCGACGGCGACCAGGATGCCGTACCAGTGAATGGGCATGGCTCCAAGATGAAAGGCAATCGGTTGCACAGGCGGCAGGTTAGCGGGCCCGTGATGCGACTGCAATGGTGAAGGGTCACTTCGCCGGCCAACGGAGCCTGGCGAGAAGCAGATTGCCCCGAGCATCTTTTCTGGGGAGCCACTCTCCGACCGTGACCCAGGATTCATTTTTTGAGACAGGGTTGATATGAAAGTTGCCCATCAGTGCTACCTCGTCGGGTTGACTCACCCCATCTCCGATCATGGGAAAGACCACCTGTTCACTGCTGCGAATCAGTCGGTGTTGTTCGAGGTTGACGCGAGCCATCCATAGTGGAGCTCGCCAACGGATCACGTTTTGGTTTTCCATGGCTTTGCGAGTGTAGACCAGAAACAGCTCCTCCCCATGGGTCAGCCAATGCTGTTGGGTGCTCGAAAGATCCAGTGGTTGGCCATCCTCCCATTTCCATGTCTCCTTCCGGTTCCAGTGAAGCCCGTCCTGACTGACCGCCAGGTAACCCCTACCATCCTCCGCACGAAGGGTGAGATAGAAACGATCCCCGAATCGGGTCAGTGAGGGTTCGAGCAGTCCCCTGCCTGCCTTCAATTCGAGGGGAGTGCCGACCTGTGCAATGCTCAAGGTCTCCCCATTGAAACGACAGCGCAAGGTAGCAACGGATCGGTGGTCGGAAGTGCTGCCAAAGCTGAAAGCCAGAAGGATATCGCCATTTTCCAGCACCACACGCTGACCGCAATTATTCGAATAAATAAACGAGCCTCTTGGGTCGTCCCAGTGAAGTACCTGGCGCTTGGACCAGGAGCCATCCCTCGAGCGAACGGCATAGATGGGATAACGCGCCAACTGATCTTTGGTCGCAAAGCGTGGGCCTCGATAAAAGACGACCTGACCGATGGCCAGCACGGTGTCGGTGGGAGGATGATACTCGGGGACCACATCGCAGACCCCTGCCATCAGACCCGGATGGTTGGGGACTTCCCGTCGATTGAAGGCATGGATGGGTTCGGGTTGGCTCCAGGTCCTGCCTTGATCCACCGAGCTCCATGAATGAACTGGCCCGAACGTGTCGCTACCATCAATGCCCTGCATGGTCATGAAAAGGGTTTCCGCCATCGAATCGGAAGCGGGAACGACACAGGCCTTGGGGTGAAACCAGGTGATGGAGGATCCATCACGATTTTGACTGAGGATCTCTCGAGTAATGGACGGCGTCTCCTGAGCAGTGGTGCAGTAGCTCAGGGAATCGATGGCAACCAACAGGCCGACCATCGTCCATCCAGGGAAGGCATGTTTCATGGATGAGTATCCTCCCAGTTTTGCATGACACAGCAAGGGTTAAGTCGATCTCGAGCTCCTGCCCTTGAACGAGATACCCATGCTTGAGGATGGTCAAAGGGTTCCTATCGTGATAAGGCTCTTTCATGTCCATGACCTCCACTCTCCGATGCAGCCTGGGTCTTTTCGTGGTTCTCTCCTTGTGCCTCCCACACGTCCAGGCGGCGCATCTCGACTTGGGCCCCATGCTGGGCCATGTAGGGAGTAACGATGCGCGCATTTGGGTCAAAGCTTCGGAGGCCTCCCGGTTAGGCGTATGGATTGGTCAGGAGGCGGATCTGGCGGATGCCAAGCGTGTGGAAGGGCCCATGCTCGACAAGACAGAGGATTGCAATGGGCACATCAGGGTGGACGGGTTGAAACCATCGACGCGGTATCATTATGCCATGCTTCTGGATGGGAAACCCGTGATGAGCGCTCCATACCCTTCCTTTCAAACGGCTCCGCCCGATGGGGTCTCGACGCATCTTCGGTTTGCCTTTGGCTCATGCGTGGGCCACCGAAGCTCCCTTGCAGCGGCTGCCTGGGGGCAGATGGCCACCGATACGAGCCTTGGTATGCTCCTGATGCTGGGAGACAATCATTATGCAGATTCAACCGACCCGGCCATTCAGCGAGCGGCCTACTATGACCACCGTAGTGTCGCTGGTTTTCGAGACGTGACTGGCCGCACGCCCACCTTGGGTATTTGGGATGATCACGACTTCGGCCCAAACAATAGTGATCGCACGGCAGAAGGTCGCATGGAAAGCTTGGCCACCTTCCAGTCGATGTGGGCCAACCCTTCCTATGGAGAGCCAGGACACCCGGGCATTTATCACCATTTTCAGCATGGGGACATTGCCTTCTTCATGCTGGATGATCGCTTTTACCGATCTCCGAATCGATCCGAGGATCGGGGAGACAAGACCATGCTTGGGGAAAGACAGTGGGCCTGGCTCAAGGCAGGTCTCAAGCAATCCACTGCCAAGCTCAAATTCATTGCCAGTGGTAGTGAGTGGCAAAAAAATGGTCACGTTGACTCATGGACCAGCTTCCGCAGGGAGCAAAGGGCCTTTTTTGAGTGGATCGATCAAGAAGGCATTGAGGGAGTGATTCTGCTCTCCGGAGATCGTCATTTCACCGGGGGCTACCAAATCAACCAGCGTGTCATGGAGATCACCTCCGGCCCTCTGGGTTCCAATAACTATCCCACACCCAATTTGCCGGAGATGTTCCTCAACCACGGGGTGGGAAAGCTCTATTGCGTTTTTGATGTGGACACCCGGAGCGAAGTGCCGCAGGTCATCCTGGAAGTTCATCGTGCGGGGGAAGGTCTGATCGATCGACGAGACTTCACCATGGATGAAATCAATGGCAAGGCCCGACTGGCCACTTTGCCCGTGCGCAAGGTTTCGCAGCAGCCCCCTTACGAATCCGATCTGCCTTTGGTGCATCGGGAAGATTTCGAAAAGGGTGCCGAGGCATGGATTCCTACCGACAGCGACGCCTGGCGTACCATGGACGCGGATGGCTCCAAGGTCTACAGCCTGCATCGACAGAGTGTTTATCGACCCAGGCACCGAAGCCCGGTCAACATCAGTCGGCTCAAGGATGTGGTGGTGGGAGATTTTGATCTGATGGCACGCGTGCTGACCACACAACGAGACTATGGACATCGTGACATGTGTCTGTTTTTCGGGTGGCAGGATCCCGAACATTTCTACTACGTGCATCTGGGGCAGGAAATGGATGATCACGCCAATCAGATCTTCATCGTGAAGGAGGCTCCGCGTAGTAAGATCAGCGAGCATACCACCGAGGGCACGCCTTGGGATGCCCAGTGGCATACGGTAAAAATCAGTCGGCGGGTCGCCTCTGGCTCCATTCGTGTCTTCTGGGATGACATGGAAACTCCGGTGATGACCGCCACGGATCGCACCTTTGGCTGGGGTCAGATTGGGTTGGGTTCCTTTGATGATACCGGCTTCTGGGATGATGTTCGTCTCTACGGCGAAGTGATGGAAGCTCCGATGCCATGAAGCTGGTGGGGAACAGCCTTTTGCCTTTTCCGAGGGCCCTGGTGGGGGCACCCTTGAGACATGATTTTGGATGATCTTTCCAACGCCTCGCTTTATCACGGGCTCCACCCCTCCTTGAAGGAAGCCTTGGATTTCCTTGAGCAAGCCGATTTGAAAGGCCTGGCTCCGGGGCGACACGCCATCTGTGGAGAGCGTGTTTTTGCGGGAGTGGATGAGTATCAGACCAAGAAGCCTGAAGCTGGGTTTTGGGAAGCTCATCGAAAACATGTCGATGTGCAAGTCGTGCTTCTTGGACAGGAGTGGATAGGCGTTGGAAGGGTGTCGGACATGCAGGCCTCCCCTTACGACGCGGAGAAGGATCTACTCAAGCTCGAGGGGCATGGAGATCGCATCTTGATGCGTCCCGGGCTTTTCGCCGTCTTCTTTCCTCAGGATGCCCACATGCCGGGCCTGGCCGTGGACCAACCCGAGCCGGTGAAAAAGATGGTCATCAAGATTCGGTGGGATGCCCAGGATGACGCCTAGGATGTAGATTCCCCGCTGGAGCAGCTCACCCCTCGGAAGCGTCGCTCAGCTGCCTAATAAGTTCATGTTGCCATCGCTGGTTCCGAATTGGCCAACCTCCATGCCATGGCGCTGGAGCAGTTCGAGGTAGAGATTGCAAAGAGGGGCCGGTTTTTCCAGCACGGTGTGCTGGGGATGCCGGTAGCCCCCCCCAGCGACGATCACCGGCAAACGGTGGCATGTGTGATTGGATGCATCCTCAAAATTGCTCCCGAACACCACGGTGGTGTGATCCAGCAGCGACCCGCCGGTTTCCTCCACTTGATCCATCTCGACCAGAAAACGATTGAAATGTCTCAGGATGTCGGCCTCGATCCGACTCAGTGGATGAATCAAGCTCTCCTTACCCCCATGGTGGGAGAGGGTGTGCCAACCTCCGGCAGCCCCGGGAACGCGAATCGCTCCATAAACCCAATCCAGCGAGAGGGTGATGATGCGAGTGGAATCGGTCTGCAAGGCCAGCCGCATCAGATCGAAGAGATTGCCCACCTTGGCGGAAAAGGCATGGTCAGGATCCTGAATCAGTTGGTGGTCGACGCTCGGCTTGCGTGTTTGCAGCCAGAATGTCTCGCGACGCAGTCGGTTTTCCAGCTCCTGCATGACCCGGATGTAGGTCTCACGTTGTCCACCCAAGCTTCCCTCCTGGCTCCTTTGATTCAGTTCTTGTTTCAGCCGTTTCAGGATGGCCTGATCTTCTTCCATTTGCTGGCGTCGGGTGCTCAGGTCTTCCTGG
>Ga0255757_10001534_pt1 | contig 22334 bp, 11 predicted proteins | sample 071ome_27_FD_179957 | JGI IMG/M metagenome (GOLD analysis project Ga0255757, IMG submission 179957) | Coastal salt marsh microbial communities from the Groves Creek Marsh, Skidaway Island, Georgia - 071409AT metaG (version 2) | ecosystem: Environmental > Aquatic > Marine > Intertidal zone >...
CGAGACGGGAGGAACGACGTGTTTGTGGTCGGATTCCCGGGTAAGCCGGCTTATGTGTACGAAAATCCCGGCAAACAGAAACAGGATCAGTATTGGCCGATGCATGAAGTGTTTGATTCGGTCGGGAACGAATCTCCGCATTTTACTCAAATCGTTGGTGATGATGTTCCCGAACTTGTTTGCACACATCGCGGGATTTTTGGGTTTGCAACGTTTGATCCGGACAATCCTTTTGAAGCCTGGACCTTTCATCCCATTTCCGGCCGCATCACCGCCATGCAGTTTGGTCACGGCTTGGGAGTGGGGGATGTGAATGGAGATCAATGGTTGGATGTGATCCATCCCGGTGGCTGGTTCCAACAACCTTCTCCAGGCGATGCAGACGGTAAGTGGATACAGCATAAGGCGTCCTTTACGAACTCATACGGCGGGGCAGAGATGTATGCATACGATGTCGATGGTGATGGGGACAATGACATTATCACCAGTCAGGCTGCCCACGATTTCGGACTCGCATGGTATGAACAGAAAAAAGGGGCAGATGGAACGACGGTTTTTGAAGAGCATTTGATCATGGGGTATCGCGCTGACCAGAACAAATACGGGTTGGTGTTCAGCGAACCCCATTCGGTGAACCTGGTGGACATGGACGGGGACGGCCTCAAGGATATCCTGACAGGAAAAACCTACTATTCACACCATGAAAAGAGTCCGCTTTGGGATGCCGGAGCCGTGGTGTACTGGTTTCGATTGAATCGAACGCCTGATGGTGTCGATTGGGTTCCTTATCTTGCAGCTGCTGATTCGGGGATTGGAAGGCAGGTGTCCGTATCAGATGTCAACAAAGATGGATTACCCGACATTGTGGTTGGTGGCATGAAGGGGAGTCATGTGTTATTGCACCGTGCCGAAGCAGTGACTCCCGAAGCTTGGAAAAAAGCACAGCCTGAAGTGTTCCAATCCAAGCATCAAGTTTCCAAAACCAGGAAGAAAATCTCAATCGATGCTCAGACCGGATTGGCAGAACATGCGGTTGAGGCCGAATCCATGCAACTTGTCAGTGTTTCCGGAGGAAAAGTCACCATTCAAGACATGTCCACTTTCCGTGGTGATCGTTGGAGTGGGGGGAAACAATTGTTCTGGTCCAACGCCAAACCACGGGCGAGGCTCCATTTGGAGTTTGCACTGAGTGAAGCGGGGACGTTTCAGATCGGTGCGTGTTTTACCATGGCTCGCGATTACTGCATCATCAATGTTCTGCTCGACAACAAGGCACTTACCGAGCCGATTGACCTGTTTGGATATCCCAATGTGGAAACCACCGGGCTGCTGGAATTCGGAGAGCGTCAGCTTGATGCCGGAAAACACCGTGTGACTTTGGAAACTGTCGGGATCAATCCTGGAGCAACAAAATCCTATATGGTTGGGATGGATTTTCTGAGCCTGCAGCCGATCGATTGATTTCGATAGCTATTGGGAGCTCTCTTTCAATGCTTCCAACTGAACTTCGATTTCGGTCACTTTGGAACTCAGTTGCCCTGATGCGGCAATTTGTTTCATGCCCAGCAGGATAGTCTCCTTCTCCGGGTAATCAGGATCGGATGCCAGGAGTTCTTCCATTCTTTGGATGGACGATTCGAGTTTGCCTGCCTGACGTTCGATCCCGGCAAGTTCCAAGAGGATCCTGTTCTTCTGCTGCGGGGTGGGTTTGAGTTTCAGCGCTCTTTCGTAAGCGTAGATGGCATCTTCCTGTCGGTTCAAACTCATATACATACTGGCCAGTTTTTCACAAAGAGCGGGGTGCAGTTTCGAATATGGATCGGTTTCCAAGGCTTCGACCACCGCCGTTTTTTCGGCGCCGTTCTGCAATGCTTGATTGGCTGCCAGAATGCGTACCCAGGCCAATAATGGGCTTTTAGCGCTTCCCAATTCCATCTGCAGCAATTCAATGGGTTTGCTCAGGGGCAAATACAGTGGGTCGCCGATCACGGTCGTCTGCCATGAAAGCACACGCTGACAGGCATAGGCGGCCTCCCCGAAACTGAATCCCATCAATAAACGTTCGAAAAAGATCGAAATATCAGGCGTGGCTCCCAGGTAAGGCTCATACACGCATCCCATGGTTGCCGTGGCTCCATTGTTCAGTAAAGGGCCCACCCAGTGTTTGTCGGGCGTGCGAAGAACGGCAGCGCTTTCGGAATGCAGATGATAGGCGATGGCTCCGGGCATGAATTCGACTTTCTCGCGTGTAAACGGACCGGAGACGTCTTTCGTATACCAGCCTGCATAGAATGCGATTTGACTCATCGGAAATCCTGCTGAAAAGAGGTTTTCCTGATCATCCAGAACGGTTTCGAATCCGGCTTTGGCGGCCAGTTGGGCTGCGGCACGAATCCAGTTGTCGCCCAATAAATAGGAACCTGTGCGGATGCCTCTGGCGTCAAAGTAGGCCCTTCCCCAAAGTCCTTCTTTCTCCGCCTGAATGGCCTTGTCAACCAGTCCCTTGGCAATTTCCGGTGTCGGTCCATCCAAACGGCTGACGATCATGACACCCTTCTCCGGCTGAAGGTCCGTCGCTTTTTGTGTGGCGTAAACCGGATTTTCAATGGGGCCGGCAAGGACCAGGCGTTTGGGGTCCCGACCGAACCAGGAAAGTTCATGATCCACCGCAGCGCCGTTGAATCGAAGTTCCACACGCATGGATTCCGTGGCTTCTTCATAAAGATCAGGATCACCTGCGATGCGCACAGGGACACCGTAACAAAGGACGATGTAGCGGATTGTGGATTGTTCAAGGTTCTGATAGACCACGCCCGGTCGCTTACGGGTTGCCGGAACGATTTCGTAATCGGTCTCAAAGAATTCCCGATCTTTGAATGCCTGGAACAGGGGATCGTGCAGCGTCTCCTGAAACGCTTTGCGGGAGATGGTTTCCTGATGGCTCAACTCAAGCCCGATAAGATGATCTTCAGGGATGTTTCGCTTGCTGGCGTAGTGCTCAGCAACCGATTTCGATTCATCCATGGTGTTGTTGTAAACCACCACGACACTATTCTCCACACCCGTGACTTCGGCCTTGCCATTCAGAGAGGCAACCAGGCTGATGGAGTAGAGGAGCAAGAACATCCGGCACCTGCAGACAAATGTTCTTAAAAAACGTCTGTTTGAAAGGGAGTTTATCATATCAACTCAAATTATCCTGAGGGGTGATCACAAAATTCAATCCATCATAAGCCAGGCTCACCCCGGGGGGTAACTCGGCTTGATGGAGGTCGTGATCATAATCGTGTGTCAAATGCGTGAACCAGGTCTGCCGGGCACCGATGCGCCTGGCGGTCGTGAGTGCTTCGTCGTAGCACATGTGGGTCGGGTGCGGTTTGAATCTCAATGCGTCCAGAACAACCACAGGAATGCCTTGAACCTGCTCTATAATGGCTTCCGGGACTTCCTTACAATCGGTGAGATATGCCAGCAGGGGTTTGCCTCCGATGCTGAAAATGTAACCGAAAGAGGTCATCTTTCCGTGAGGCAGCGGGGCGGGTGTAATATCCAGGTTGCCGATGGAAAACGGTCCGTCCACGGTCCTTGGTTCCGGGTGAAAATATCCTTTGAATATGGGGCCTCCATGAAAGGCGTATTCAAAAACCCGTTTGATGTGCTTGAATGCCTCTTCACTGGCATATACTGGCAAAGGTTTGTCCGCTTGATGGCAAAAGCGACGACAATCGTCCATGCCCATGATATGATCGGCGTGCGCATGAGTGATCAGCACGGCGTCCACTTGCTTGATCCCCTCCCTCAAGACCTGAATCCGCATTTCAGGCGTGGTGTCCACCAATAAGCGAACCTGGTTGGTTTCCACATAAATGGATGGGCGTGTGCGATGGTTTTTGGGGTTGGCCAGATATTCTTCCGGGTATTCCGCCCCGATGATGGGAACACCTTGAGAGGTTCCGGACCCCAAAAACACGACATTTAGCTGCTCATCTGTCAATTCTTGCTCTGTCATTTACGTTTTAACTTGGCGAAAACCTAGCACGGAAGGCAAATTGGTCACGATCTTTTATTCAATGCTGACCACGCTGCGCATCAGGAATCTTGCCCTGGTAACCGATCTGACACTGGAACTCAGACCGGGGTTCAATATTGTTTCCGGAGAAACCGGAGCGGGTAAATCCATTATTATTGGGGCTTTGAACCTGATGTTGGGGCAACGGGCTGATCGATCGCTTATTCGATCGGGTGCTGAACAGAGTGTGGTGGAGGCCGTTTTCGAGGTGAAATCCATTCAATCATTGTTGGATCCAGTGTTGGATGACCTCGGACTTGAGCCATGCGAAGAAGGCATTTTAATCCTTAAACGATCCATCAAGACGGCTGGCGCGAACCGACAATTTGTCAACGGATCTCCGACGACTCTGGAAGCATTGGAGCACGTTGGCCAGTTCCTGGTCGACATGCATGGGCCGCATGATCATCAATCCCTGTTGGACGGCGCACGCCAATTGGAGATTCTGGATGCCTACGGCAACCTGGAATCCTTGCGGCGTTCGTTTGAAGATTGCCTGGTGGAGTTGAGGAAGCTGGAGGATCATAAAGCATCGCTGTTTGTGGACGAACAAACCTATGCCCAACAACTGGAATTGCTGAGGCATCAGGTCAGAGAAATTGAATCTGCCCAACTGGATCCGGAAGCCGAAGAAGAACTCGAAACGAATTACGAGCGAACGCTCAATGCCGCAAAGTTGCTTGAACTGGGGCAGGGGGCACTCTATGCCTTGAACGAACAGGAAGGTTCCCTTTGGGACATCTCAGGATCGATCGGACGCGCAATTGATTCCATTTCCTCACTGGATGCCCGGGGAAGCGAGTTGCATGAGTTGCACCAACAATGCACCCAGAGTGTGGCCGATCTGGAGCAGGCTCTATCCAACTATGTGGATGGCTTGGATCTCGATCCCGGCATGCTGCACGAAATGGAAGAACGCATCTCGGTTATCCAGTCCTTAAAGCGTAAATACGGTCCAACCCTTGAACAGGTCATTGAGTTTGGAAAAAAGGCGGCTTCCAAGCTGGAGGAGATGGAGTCAAGAGAGGAAACCCTTGCTCACTTGAACGCGGATATTGAGAAACAAGCATCCAAACTATCCATAGCAGGGAAAAAACTTTCCAAAGCCAGGCTGGCTCTTATTCCTGATTTAAACAAAGCGGTGGTCGCGGAGTTGAAAGACCTGGGTTTCAAGCAGAGCCGATTTGACGCCAGTTTGAAGACCATCCCGATCAGGTCCAAAACAGGGCAGTTACAAGCAAACTCAACAGGTTTGGACAAAATTGATTTTCAATTCGGCCCCAACCCGGGAGAACCCATGCGCCCTCTCAAACTGATTGCTTCCTCAGGGGAAATGGCTCGTGTGATGTTGGCTCTGAAATCTGTGCTGGCAGAACAGGATCGGGTGCCTTTGCTTGTGTTCGACGAGGTCGATGCAAACGTGGGGGGAGAGACAGGAAAGGTTGTCGGTGAGAAAATGAAACAAATTGGTCAGCGGCACCAAGTAATTTGTATCACCCACCTCGCCCCGGTAGCTGCCGCAGCTCCCTATCATTTTCTAGTAGAGAAGATCGAGAAAGAAGGGCGCACCGTGTCGGAAATCAATGAACTTACCAACCAAGACCGTGTGGTCGAAATAGCGCGCATGCTGGGTAGCGGTGGTAAAGCCGCCATCAAACACGCCAAAGCGTTGCTTGCCGGCGAGGAATAACCATGACCGGAGGGGCAAGCTCTCCCGACTTGTCGCATGCGCTTCAGATTAAAGAAACCAGGCTATAGTCCTTGAGGTTCCCAAAAAGCAGTCACTGTTCATCCTACATTTTCTTCATGCATTTTTCGTTACACATTGCTTCGCGCCGTTGCGATAAAAACAAGCAATCATTGAGAACGGTGGGGCCTGTAAAAAAGTTCCACCTTCACCAAGAACCCCCAAAAAAAACAAGCGCCATCTGGAGTGCTCCGAGTCATCGGAGCTTTGGATACGATCCGAACGCGCGGCAACTTCCCCAATCAAAAAATACCGCCCTACGACTGAAATCAGAACCTCAGAAAAAACGTTCATCCCTCGCAATAAGAAAACCAAAACGTTTCCCTGGCGTATCCTGAGCGGCTCAACCAGTAACGCGTACCATGGAACTGAGCTGCCAACCATGAAGACTCGAAGTCACACGAAGATTTTTACCAACTTCTTCGTGGTTAAGTTTTGCTTATCCTGACGCGCATGCGAGACTGATGGATCCCTGGCGCGTCCCTTGTGGCTCGCGAATTGTCATGAATTTTCGTTTGGGAAGCCTGCGGTTTGCAAAATCCCGCCAATCCCGCCAACTGGCGCAAGAGGTGTTTGATGTTCGGTTGCGTCAGGGTTTTCCTTTGGATGGCTTGTGAGAGCAAGGATGCCACAAGGGGCGGACCGAGACGGGCAGCACTACCTTCAGCACACCCTTGATCGGATCCCGCGATTGCGCATGCGACTTGTCGGGAGAACTCGCTGCTCCGGTCGATAAAAAAACGGGAAGGCGTTGCCTTCCCGCTTTGTGATTTTAAATGCTTGGTCTTGGATTAATTCGGTGCGACCACGACGTCGTCGATGTAGAACCCTGCGCCTTCGCCCACGCTGTCGGTTACCAACCGGAACTCAAGACGAATCTTTCTTCCGGCATTGGCACCCGCAAGGCGAACACTGCGGTTCGTCCAGGCGTTGGTGGCTCCGGCCATGACCCAGACCTGTTCGATCAGATTGCCGGATTCATCGAGGACGTTGACACTGACATTGTGGAATTCAATGTCCGTGTCCACTTGATGAAACTCGGAGAAGGTCAGGTTGGCGATCGGTACTTCGGTCAAATCAATGACTGGCGACAGCAACCAGGCATCCGAGTTCTGTTCAAAGTTGCCATCCAGATCAGTTGCGTAAGCATTGCTGCCGGATGCCGCGCTGTTGGGACCGGAAGTTGGCGTGCCCAGCTCCCATTCATCCTGACTGCCGCCATGTGTCCAGCCCGGAGCTCCGGATTCGAAGTCGTCTTCGAATACAGGAGGAGGAGGCAGGGAAACAATCTGGTAGAAGCCAGCATTTTCAGGTGCAGCAAAGGTGGTCGTGAAGTTTCCATCGCCCAGGTCCTGCATGTTCAATCCGTCCAGATCGCTCCAAGGATCATTGATGCTGGCCTTCATCTGCACCACGTGTGTGCGTGTCGTGAAGGGGGTGAAGAAGTTCAAGGTCAAGTTGCCTCCATCGGCGCCAAGAGATTGGATGGAAATGGGGTCCAGTTCTTCTGACAGCGGTTTGCCGCTCAAACCATTGGCGTAAATGGACAGGATGTCGTTACTGGACAGGGCGCGCTGCCAGATGCCAAGGTCGTCCATACCACCTTGGTAGGGACGATTGATCCAATTGTCGTCTTCGATTTCGTAATTACCCAGAACCAGCGGCATTGTGGTTAGTTCGCCCAAGCGACCGTTCACCGGGTCACCAACAGGCTCACCGTTTTTGTACCACTGGATGGTGCCATTGCGAGCGACGTAAGCAAAATGCTGCCAGATCTCCGCATCAACGGTTCCGCCCGGTGAAGAGTAGGGTGTTTTGCCAATACCGTGGACACGGGCTACGCCTCCATTGATCAATACGAAGTCGTAGTTGACGTCTTTACGAATCACACGGTCAAAATCAGAACCACCCGAAAAGAGAACCGGATTCAACCAGACAGAAACCGTGGCCTCAGCCGCCAGACTCAGAGAGTCACTGTGCGGGACCTCACCAAAGTCATTGTCTCCATCAAAGAACAGGGACCCACCGATGACGCCAGGTTGATAAGCTCCTTCTTCAAAGTTGCTCAAAGTGGCGGTGTTGTTGTTGCCACTGGAATCTTCCAGAGTGGTTCCCGATGTTTCATCAAACGTCAGGTGTAGAGCCAGTCCACTGGTGATGGATCCAAGCTCCTCCACCGTGAGCACGGCTGGTTCACTGGTGGCACTGCCTTTGGCGTTTGAAATTTCTACGGTGTAAGCACCGGCATCGGCTGGAAGGATCCGCGTGAGGGTTAGTTGACGTCCTGTTGCGCCTTCGATGGCTTGTCCTTTATGCATCCATTGATAGGAAACAGGGCGAAGTCCCGTGGCGACGACACTGAATGTGGTGGAAGTTCCTTCCAGTTTCTTTTGTGCAGCAGGTTGCACTTCGACAACGGGGGCTCCTTCGATGTCTTTCCCTGCAAGCTCGAGCACTTCGGCCTCACTGATTGGGCGTTGCCAGATGGATAATTCATCCAGTGTGCCATTCAGATAACGAAGTGCGGTATCCACATCATCATAAGATCCGATCGTCAAGGGCAGGTCGTTTGGAGCGCCGAGGGATCCGTCGGCAGGTTCGGCCATCGGGATACCGTTGCGGTAAAGGGTGATGGTGCCATTGCGATAAACCACGGTGATGTGCTGCCATTCGTCAAGCTGAATGGATCCTTGCGGGGCATTGATCTCCCATCCGCCTTTCGCGACGCCTCCGCCATCATTTCCAGCACCGGAACGAACCGTGAAAGTGCGTGTGACGGTGCCCGGATCATTGACAATGCGCAGGCCAAGGTGGTTGCCTTTGCGTAGGATGTAGCTGGATTCACGTGTGTAGTTACCAACATCCTCAAGTTCTCCATAAGAACGAAGATTGACCCAGAATGCGATGGAAGCTTCACCAGTCAATGCATTGAGCGAGTCGCTGTCATTGACAGCTACAAATGCTCCGGCGCCATCAAAATCAAGACCGTTGTCGACCTGAGCGTTTGTAAAGGCGTTGCCGGCAAATCCGAGCAGCTCCCCGTCATTACTGTTGGAAGATCCATCCGCTGCGGTGCCGCCGTTGCTTTCGTTGAAACTCCAGTAGGCGACCCGGCCGGTGTCGAGTCCCGTGACCGGTGTAATGCTGACCGATGCCGTATCGCTTCTTACTTCCCCATGATCATTGCTAACCACAACACTGTAATCGCCGGCATCACCCGGTGTGACGTCCGTGATCACCAGTGTGGCTGAAGTTTGTGAACGCAAGATCTCGTCGCCGCGATACCAGAGGTAGCGAAACGGGCTGGTGCCATTCGCTGTAACACTTAAAGTCAGCGTGCCGCCTTCAAAGGCGGTGGTGCCTTGCGGTGCTGACACGATCGAAGGAGCTGTTCCTTGATTAACATTTCCGCCATCTCCACCATCACCGGCAATGACTGCATTGATTTCCTCTTCGGAAAGGGCGCGGTTGTAGATCAATAGTTGATCCATCATGCCGTTGAAATGATTGCCCGAATCGTCAGACCCGATGTAAAGAGGTAGTTGCGCGTCTGTAACGGGGCCGTTAATGGCCGCGGTACCTTTCAATTCCCCGTTGAGATAAATTCGAATTTCATCCCCATCAACGACACCGGCAATGTGATACCAGACGCCGCCATCCAACGAATCACCGATACCGGCGGTTACGTTGCCCGGATTCTTGACCAAAAAGTTCATGCCACCCGGCACGATGCCTTGAAGGAGGAAATAGCTGTTGCTTTTTTCCAGCATTCGATTGCCGGCTCCGCCAGCGTCAAGAGGGACGTTGGAATTAAACCAGGTCATCAGGGTCATTGATGATGCAATGTCACCGCCAATGACGGGATCATCCGGGGCGATGATGTTGTTGTCACCGTTGAAGGAAATGGCTCCTCCTACTTTGCCTGGAACCCAATGGGACGAGTCGTCGTCGAAACCCATCAGGTCACCATCCAGTCCGTTGATGCTTTCGGAAGCAATCAAACCACTGGTTTCATCGAAGTCCCATTGCGCCACCAGACCGTCTGTGACCGCTGGTTGGGCTGCTGAAGCCGGCAAGGCATACACTCCTGCCAGAGCGACTGCAATAGCCGCATTACGTAGTGTTCGTTTCATGCTGATAGCAATTATTTGTTTGTAGTTCTGGTTAAGTGTCATAATTCAACCAGATTCAGGTTTGATGCGCAAGGGGAAGATTGAAGCGTCACAAGCTCTCCGAGCCGGTAGAATCCCGTGAATGCGTATACGCGTCAGAATACAGAAACCATGCTAAAGTCCTTGAGATTCCCAATAAACAGTTATTGTTCATCCTACATTTTCTTCATGCATTTTTCGTTTCACATTGCTTCGCGCTTTTGCAATAAAAATAGGCAATCCTTCAGAATGGTGGGGCCTGTAAAAAGGTTCCACCTTCACCAAGAACACCCAAAAAAATCCTAGCGCCATCTGGAGTGCTCCGAGTCATCGGAGCTTTGGATACGATCCGAACGCGCGGCAACTTCCCGAACCAAAAATACCGCTCTAGGACTGAATTCAGAACCTCAGAAAAAACGTTCATCCCTCGCAATAAGGAAACCAAAACGTTTCCCTGGCGAATCCAGAGCGGTGTCGTGACCACCGCAGTCCAGAACGGCTCAACCGGTAACGCACACCGTGGAATTGAGCTGCCAACCGTGAAGACTCGAAGTAACACGAAGATTTTTCATCAACTTCTTCGTGGTTCATTTTTGATTTTCTATTTTTATGAATTGGTTCGCTTTCCCTGTGAACAAATCTGATCCAAATCGTCAGGAATACATACATAGTTGGTTAAGATTTGATACAAAGGATGGTGTTTTGCTTATCCTGACGCGCATGCGCTACTGCGAGGATCTCCGGTGCGTCACCTTGTGGCATGCGTCAACAGGACCAGTGGCCATTAGGGAAGCCTGTGGCATTCGAACACCCCACCACCACATCGCTGACGCTCGTGGGCGGACCGAGACGGTCCGATCTACCTTGCAGCATACTTCGGGTAGAGCTAAAATTGGATCCGATGAAGAAGCTGTTCGTTTGGATATTTCTGCTGTTTTGGTTTGCTGCGCATGAGCCACTCATCGCCCAAAAGGACTTGTATGGAATTCGTGTGGTGGATGCTCAAACCAAACGCGGAGTTCCCTTGATCGAATTGAAAACCGTGCATCATGTTTCGTTTTGGACGGATAGTCTGGGTTATGTGGCGGTGGATGAACCGGGTTGGTTCGGTCGGGAGATATACTTCCAAGTGAAAGGCGATGGATATGAGATGGCCGCAGATGGATTCGGATATGCGGGGGTGCGTTTACGTCCGGAGCCTGGTCGAATTGATGAAATCGTCGTGCGGCGCACCCAAGTGGCTGAGAGGTTGTATCGCATCACGGGGGCTGACCAGTCTCGTGATGCCAAATTGCTGGGAAGAGTTTCCTCCGGTGAGAAGACGTTACACCATGGGAATGTGGTGGGGCAGGATTCTGCTCAAGCAGTGATCTATAGCAATCGCATTTATTGGTTCTGGGGGGATACTTCGATCTTTCGATACCCGCTGGGCAACTTCAGAACATCCGGTGCCTATTCCCTGATACCGGGTCAAGGTGGTCTCTCGCCTTCTCTCGGAATTGAGTTGAATTATTTCGTGGAAGAGAACGGAACGGTTGCCCAGATGTGTCCCATGCCTCCAAAGGGTGATTTGATCTGGGTTGACGGATTACTCGCTGTGGAAGATGGTGCAGGCAAGGAGCGAATGGTGGCCCACTATTCCAAACGAAAGTCTCTGGCCACACAAATAGAGCATGGTTTGGTGGTTTTTAATGATTCAACCCGGCGATTTCGATTGCTGAAAAAATTGGATCAGGATTTTACCTGGCAACATCCGCGGGGGCATCCGGTTCGGGTAAGCTATCCTGAAGGGGATTATTTTGTTTTCGGCGATGTTTATTACCACATTCGTGTGCCGGCTGAATGGGAGGCGGTGCAGGATCCTGAGCGGTATGAAAGTTTTGTAAGGGGCCCAAACGGTTCATCAAGTTTCCAATGGCGAAAAGGTGAACCTCCTGTGACCAGCAGGCAAGAACGGGCATGGATGGATTCAGGGGTTTCGTCTGATGTGGATGCCTGGATGCAGCCGAAAGATGTGGGCTCTGGTGCAACGATTGTGTTGCATCGCGGTTCCGTTCGTTGGAACAAGCATCGTCAAAAGTATATCATGATCGCCAATCAGATCGGCGGGGATTCCATGTTGGGGGAAGTTTGGTATGGGGAAGCAGCGCGTCCCGAGGGACCCTGGCGCAAGGTAGTCAAAGTGGCGACTCATGCCAACTACTCCTATTACAATCCCGTGCACCGTGAGTTTTTTGATCAGAATGATGGGCGATTGATTTATTTTGAAGGGACTTATGTGACGACTTTTTCCGGAAACGATCATCCCGTGCCACGCTATGATTACAATCAATTGATGTATCGGCTGGACCTGGATCATCCGGGACTGGCTGAGGTAAGATGACTCGGGTGATCCGCAGCCCATATGCCATGAAGTAAGGCAAATTACTTTTCTGAAGACTGGATGACTTGGAGCGGATTGGTGATTCGATCTTTATCGACCAGGGAACGTGTTCCATTGGGCCAGCGTACTTCAACATGCTGGATCGTGTCCGCTGATGCGGTAAAAAGAGTGGGGGATGATTGGCTGAGGTAGCCGTTGCCTGCATAGACTTCGCGTATCTCTGTCCTGCCATTGTTATGCAGAATCATGACCTGAGAACCGATGCCGTGTTGGTTGCCTTTTTGGCCTTTGAGTTTTATCCCGAGAGGTTTTGACTTGGAAACAGCGTTGTTGACGAAGGCCAATAGTTGCTCATTGTTCTGAGAGGCGACCAGGTCCGGCCAGCCGTCCGCATTCAAATCGGTGATCGCAAGGCCCATCCCATCGCCACCGACTTGAAAACCTGTCCGTTCGAATTCTTGCATTTGAAAAACTCCATTGGAATCAAATGTGCCGGAAAAACCAATGCCCCCGCGCCATAAACCGGTTTCCGGTTCACGGGTGTAGAAGTTTTGGACGCCATAAAAGTCGAGTTGACCGTCTCCATCAAAATCGGACACGACCGAACCAAAGCCAGGTGAAGCTTGAGCGAGGCGAGGCAACGCACTCCAGGTGAATGATCCTTTGCCATTATTGATGAGGATTCCCGATTCGAAATGATTGGCAATATACTGGCGGGCGGCGTTGAGTTTACTCGCAGGATATATCTCGTTGAGTTTTGAAGAAGCAAATTTCCGGTAGGTCGGGAACTTATCTTTCAACCACGGCATAACCCCTCCCGCAAAACTCAAACCACGAACCGGGAGATATCCCTGATCGCCCTTGTGGACCTCGATGAGGAATGGTCTATTGGTTTGATCCATCGGGCCATAGAGCAGGATGGCAGGTTTGCTAGGGGAGGCTTCCTGGTATTTGGTGTTCAAACCGACATTCATGACCACGTAATCGGTGTCCCCATCCTGATCCACATCCGCTCCTGTGATCGCGTTCCACCAACCCAGGCGACTCGCCAGTTGTCGTTTATCTGTCTCTTCCAGCAATTTGCCCTCCCGGTTTGCGAAACACTTCACCGGGCCCCATTCCAGCGTCAACATTAAATCCGGGGTTCCATCAGAATCAGTGTCCGACCACAGGGCAGAAGTAACCATGCCGACCGATCGAAGTCCGGGGGCCAATTGATCGGTCACATCTTCGAAGTAACCCCCGTTGTTACGCAGCAGGCGGCTTTCAGGGGAGGCTGGGTATTGGGCGGGAACGACACGTCCTCCGATAAACAGATCCAGATCTCCGTCAGCATCAAAATCTGCGGCGACTGCAGGCCCGCTTGAAATGGGTTTTTGAGGCAGTACTTCAGCAGGTGCCATTGTGAATTCGCCTTGTCCGTCGTTGAGATAGAGACGATCATTCAGGATGGGGTCTCCGGGATTACATTCCACACCACCGCTGGACACGAACAAATCGAGGTCTCCGTCCAAATCTGTATCCAACCACAAGGGAGCCATGTCTTCGTGGCGACTATGAGAGTTGAACAGGATCTGGTTTTTGGTGTCGGGTTCGAATACCCCCGGGTTTGTTTGGAGGTAAAGAGCTCCCGGTTGTCCGGATGCCCCCGCCAGATAGACGTCCTCGTCGCCGTCACCGTCTACATCACCCCAGGCCATGCCTCCGCCCAGTTGAGAATGTTTGGACGGTAATAATGGTTGTCGCTGGCGGTCTTCAAAGAACGATTCCCGATGTCTGAAATCGAGTCCGATTTGTTGACTCCTTTCAGTGAAAAACTTTTGTGGCGTTACGGTTGCTGATTTTGTTTTTTGAGCACCGGATTCCTCAATGGTGTATCGTTGGTTGCTTGCAAGATGTTGGAACTCCTGTTGGATGCCGCTTGGCCAATGAATCGTCAACTTGTTGATATGATCCTCTTCTCCCAATCCGAAATGCAGGCTGGGTTCATTGCTGGCCAGAAAACCCGTCATGGGATTGAGTTGACGCACCTGTGTGCCCAGCTTGTCACTCTCCACGCGCACACGGGCGCCCAGGCCATAACGATTGCTTTGCGTTCCTTTGAGTCGAACCGTGATACGGTTTCCGGTTGTGCTGTTGTTGCGGTAAATGCCAACCGGTTCATTGAGGTCGGCTGTCACGAGATCGAGATCGCCGTCACCATCGAGATCTCCGTATGCCGCACCATAACTCATGCCGAGATGATCCAGTCCCCATGCTTTGCTGGTATCTTTGAAGACCAGATCTCCGTGGTTTTTAAATGCAAAGTTCTGTTCCTTGAGAGGAGGGGTGTCCTTCCAGAGATCCCATTCGGTCTTCCCAATCAGCATTGAGAGTGAAATAGGCATGTCGGCGTCGGTGGACATGCGGGAAGCTCCGTTGGTGGTGAACACATCGACACGACCGTCATTGTCAAAATCGGCGAGCTTGATGGCCCAGGTCCAGTCGCTTGCCGCCAGGTTGGCCAGGAAGGCTACTTCCATGAATTGATCGGTTCCCGTATTGAGAAAAAGCGTGTTGTGCGATGTTTGACGGGGCCAGACGTTTTCGAGAAACCAGCGGCGGTCTCCCATTTCGCCATTGGAGATGTGCCACTTGTAATGCGTGGTGGCCATCATGTCGGCGCTGATGAAATCAAGCCGTCCATCGTTGTTCAGGTCCGCACAATCGGCCCCCATGGAGGACCAGGTTGTATAGGGCATGACATCGGCGATGACATCCGTAAAGGTTCCGTCCCCGTTGTTGCGGTAAAGGTGATCCGGATCGGTGAAATCATTTCCAACATAAAGGTCAATCTTGCCATCCGAATTATAGTCCCACCAGGTGGCTGAGAATCCGTGGCCGTTTTCAGTGATGCCTGCCTGGACGCTGACGTCGGTGAAAGTGCCGTCGCCGTTGTTGCGAAATAGACGATCGGGTCGACCGCAGGTGTCCGCCGTGTAGCTGCTCGGGCCGGTTTGGCGGAGGTGATAATATTTTTCGTATTCAGCAAGGATGAATGGACGACCGTTTTTAAACCCTACAGGTGGTTTTGGGGGACGTCCTCCGGGGCGAACGTATCGGTAGGTCAATACAAAGACATCCAGATCACCGTCGTTATCGTAGTCAGCAAAGGCAGGGAAGATACTGGCGTCCACCATGTCCAATCCGAAGTCTCTGGCAGCATCAACAAAAGGTTTGCCAGCCCCCTGGTTGATAAAGAGTTGGTTGGGTGCGTCGTAATTGCAGACATAGATGTCGAGATCGCCGTCGTTGTCCACATCCGCCATTGCTGTTCCCGCTCCCCAGCGATCTCCTCCCGAAGTCAGAGTCGATTCGGTCATGTCTTTGAAGACGAACGCAGACTCCTGGATATACAGTCGGTTGGCATCGGGTGCGTTGACCAGATATAGATCGGGCAAGTCATCACCATTGATATCTCCGATCGCAATGCCTCCACAAACCGAGCCCGCATAATTCAGGAAACTCCTGGGGTGATCCATGATCATCTGGTTGGCAAATGTAACGCCAGTTTGAGCAGGTGGGAGACGATTGAACAAAGTTTTGCTGGTGGGATTCCCGGTGTAATCAGGCAAGGGAGCGGAATGAATGGCGGGGGACGCATCGTCCGCAAGCATGATGGAAAAAGACAAGATGCACCCGGCCAGGCATCCCAAGCCCCGATTGGCAATGCTTATCCATTGACTCCAGCAGCGCCATTCCTGTGGAGAGTAGGGGAGTTGATGGTGATCTGAGATCGGTTTACCCATGCTTTTGTGGCTCATCTTATGGGCTGACAAACTGGTCCAACAAGGATTTTTGGGGAGAGCTTTTCCCTGTCTCAATATTGAGAGTCATTCGTAACAGGGCCAAAACAACGGAACGCGTATGGGCTTTTCTGGACTGCGGTGATTACGGCACCGCTCTGGATACGCCAGGGGAGCGTCGTGGCTTTCTGAATTCAGTGCTCATCCAGTGTCCATCGTTGCTGCATGGCTCTTTGCGCGTTCTATAGTTTCATCGTTTTTAATTGCTTTAGCGCGTTCGCGGACCTGCGGCAGCAGGTCCCTACCTGACATCCCCTGCTAGAGAAAAAGGAAAGCCCGCTCTTGCGAGCGGGCTTTCGTGTTGAGATTTAACGTTTGTTCAACGGGCCGATTACTCAGCGATGTAGAACTCAGCAGCCTTGGTTGGGGCTACGGAGTAAGGCGATGAAGCCCCGTCTACAGTGGTGTAAGGACCGGTCACGCTGTCAGCACTCTTGAGTGTGCCAGTGTATTCGATCACCACGTTGCCGTCTTGCAGTCCGACGGAGGAGATTCCTCCACCACCCATAGGAACTTCGACACCACCACCGATCACGATTTCAATTGCGTTGATCGGAGCGCGGGTTTCGATGGGTTGTCCCTGCAACACGAAGGTGCTGCCAGTGACGTTCTTGAACACGAGGTAGTCACCATCGCGACCGTAAACGTAATCACCAGTGAACGCTCCGCTGTCGTAGTGTTCCTGAGAACCACTCACAGGGCCGGATCCCAGAGCTGCCACTTCGGCAGGAGACAGGATACGGTTCCAGAGGGCGACATCATCGATGGCACCGTTCCAGGTACGACCGTTGGCGTCAGGGTTTTCACCGATCATGACATTCTTGTTATTCTCAGCCAAGGTCGGCTGAGCTGCGTTTTCGGTATAGATTTCGCCATCAATGTAAAGACGAATTCCGTAATCAGTCGCGTCAGCGTCTGTCAAGGCAACTACATGGTGCCACTCGCCCTGGCTGATATCAGCACCAACAGGACCTTCACCCGTGCCACCAGCGTGAGCAAAGCCACCTTCGCCACCGCGACGGTGAACACGCCAACTGCTACCTTCACCTTTGGCCATCAATGCCTGCCAGCTCTTGTCGAATCCATCAATACGGAACCAGGCTGACATAGCCATACTGCCACCAGCAAAGCCCAGTGCGGTGTTATCACCACCGGTGATTTCGACGAATTGATCGACACCATCAAGGGTGAGTGCACTACCGAAAGCAGCGCCAGGGCCACTACCGAATGCGATCGGAGCTGTTCCGCGGGCTTCACCATCGAATTCACCGACTGAGTCGCTGAAGTCTTCGTTGTCGAAGTTCCAGCTGGCAACCAGTCCGTCAGCCAGGCTGCCGGAAACGGTGTAAGCACCACCACGACCCACAACGCCACCTTTCATGTAAACGACCACATCGTAAGCCATGTCACCGGGCAATCCGGTAACGGTCACGTTGTTGGGGTCGGTACCATTGGTGTCGATATAACCGGTCATGAGGTTACGATCATTGCCTTCAGGAGCGCTGTTGTTTTCTTCGCCGCGTCCCTGGCTGGACCAGGTGTTTGGTGAACTCCAGGAGACTTTCACTCCGGTAGCAACAGAAGAACCGTTTACGTCAGCCACCAGGCCGGCTTCGCCGCTGGCGCCTTCGAGGTTGTTCCAGACAGATGTTCCGGTCACACCGGCTGCACCTTCGACAACGGAACCGTTGCCGGCAGGCTCATCAGCACCAAAGTTGATACCGATCTTGTCACCAGCTGCCAGAACAGCACCACCGGTTGGGGCTGCCATGATTTCTTCGTCGAAGTCCCAGTGAGCCACCAGGCTTGCGATGTCAGCAGGAGAACCGCCACCAGCGATGCCCTTCAATTCTGCTTCTGTCAAAGCGGTGGAGAAGACTGCGAAGTCATCATACACAGCGTGGTCCATGTTGCCGAGGTCACCAGCGGAACCGATGAACAAGCCTGTTACGTCAGCAGTCAACGGATCTGCATCAACTCCATCGAGGAACAGTTCACCATCAATGCGGATTTCTTTGACGCCGCCCTTCTTGGAGAAGGAGTACAGGTGCCAATCATTCATGAAGTCAGGGTTGTCGTCGAAATCGGCAACCGGGGCATTGATGCGCTGACCTGGAGTTGCACAGCAACCCTGGGTGTCGAAGTAGATATTTCCGTTACTCCAAGGCAAGTGAGCCTGGAAACCACGGTTTCCGGAACCAGCAGAGTTGGTGATCCAGAAAGCGGAGTTGTTGGCTATATTATGCTTTTTGCTCCACAGGGCGACCGTAATTTCGTCAGCGGCGAACAGTTCATTCAACCATTCGTACTCAGTCACGATGACAGAACCACCATCTGCTGTCAGATCGAGGCCACGGTCACCAGGTTGTCCGGAGCGTCCTTCTCCGTCAGCTGTGGAGCCGGCGTTGCCGATCACCAAACCAGGGTATCCACCAACGTTGTCCAGGGTAGGACCGCTGTATTCCCGAATGCTGAAGGTCCAGTCCATGGTGGCAGGGTTGCCAACAGGATCCGGATAGGTCAGGGAAGCCATGACTTCCGTGCCGGATGCCCACAATTCGCTTGGAGAGTAGGTCAAGGTGGCCACGGTCCCTTCGAGACTCAGGGAAGTTTCCACTGTGATGCCGTTCAAGGACAAGCTGGTGTTGTCATCTGTCCAAGCCACAGGGCCGTTGTTGTGAATGATTGTAACACCGGTTGTGGCGGGGTTGAGATTGCCTGCGCCATCAGCAGGAGAGATGGTTCCAAAAGAACCTCCAGGAGGCGAGAGCTGAGGGGTAGCAGAGCTCAGGAATTTGCCAGGGATGGGCTGCAGGTTGGCTGCAGGGGTGTCATCATTGACATTACGCCAGGCAACTTGGGCGAAGTCGCCGCCGCCACCTTCTTTGTAGAGCACCTGAATGAAGTATTTTTCACCAGCGGTCATTGAGATCGGGGTGAAAGTGGTTTGATCGGCTCCGACTTCCAGGAAGGCGTTACAGCAACCGGGCTCTTCAGCCTGGAATTGCAGGTTGCCTTCGCTGTCGTCTGTGCTGATCCACAACTCGGAAGCATCATCCGAACGGAGGAAGAAGTCGTATTCACCGGTTTCTTCAGGAGTGATCCAACCTTCAATGACGGCACCGTAGTTGTCGTGGCTGTCATCAGGGAAGATGTCACGGCTGTTGAAGGAGTAAACGGGGCCCATGAAGTCCCAATCGTTGGGATAGCGGCCGTCATCAAACAATCCAACAACAGGAGTTCCGCCGATACCATACCAGGCCTTGAAGGTCAGGATGCCTTCGGTGCTCTCCACACAGGTGAAGATTTTCCCGCCAGAATTATCAGGAATCGCATTTTTGGATTCATCGGTGATGTTGGAGGCAGACACTTCATAGCTGGAAGCAGGATCCTGCATCGCAGTGGTGATGGTGATGACCCCTCTCTTATGTGTAATGCTTTCGATAGCCACCGAAGGGGTGATGCTGTAGTTGCCTGGGTCCGTTGCGGATGCTTCATCCAATTTTTCGGAGAATGTAAGAACGATGGTGTTCAGTGAACAATCGGTTGTAATGGATACAAACTCAGGAGCCGTAGTGTCGTTAGGGTGGGTTCCGTTGGCGAACTCAGCTGTGTTGTCGATTCCGTCGCCGTCAGGATCAGCCGTGGCATCGGAAGCATCGTTGATGTCCAAGCCGTACTGTTCTTCCCAGTAATCAGGCAATCCGTCACTATCGGTGTCAACAGGGGGTGCGAATGGTGAGGCACCAGCAGCCAACTCCTGGATTTGCTCTTGAGTCAGGGCATAATCATAAATGGCGAAGTCGTCGATGACGCCGTCAGGTTGGTCGCCATTGGACTGTGAACCGATGTAAAGTTGGAGAACATCAGTAGTCAAAGGAGTTGCGTCATCAGATTCAATCAAGATTTCTCCATCAACGTAGATTGTCTTGTGTCCTTCGTTTTTGACGAAAGCAAAGTGATGCCATTCTTCTTCCCAAGTGATGTCTGGAGCAGCATTCACACGTTGTGTGCCTCCTGTACAGCAGCCCATCGTATCGAAGTAGATGTTGCCGTTGGACCAGGGTACGTGGAACTGCCAGAATCGATCGGAGGACTCCGATACCGCCCAGAAGCTACTGCTGTTCACGTTTGAGAAGTTTTTCTGCCAAATCACAACGGTTACCTGATCATCAGCAGCTGCCAGGTTCATTGGGTTGTCATCTCCTTCTGCTTCCAGAAGGACGTGACCAGGATTGGCCTCGGAAACATCGAGGGCTCGACCTCCGCCATTTGGGCGTCCATCGTCCACCAACTGAGCATCTCCAACAAGCAATCCGGTATAATTGCCAGCTGCGGATCGGAGATCATCTCCGTCGCTGATGGTGCCGCTATCATTAAAGTCCCAGCCGACAACAGGCGGTGGCTGAGGTGTCGTTTGAGCCTGTGTGGCTCCATTGAAAGCTCCAACTGCCGTCAAGACGGCGACTGCGAGCCATTTTGTTAGTTTATTTCTCATAAGTTACGCTAATTTGAGTAAGTAACGTTTGGTTTCCACTGCAACATTCACGACAATACAGTCAACGGGCACACGGCACACACGGTTTCAATTTAGCCGCGTACCCGTTGCACTGAGATTTATTGTGAATGCACCTCTTATGGAGAAAATGAGCGCACCTGTCAAGAAATGAACTTCTGCAAGTGAAAATTGTAAAAAAATCCCAGAAACAGATTGTTTCCTTGAATTGACTGCGCAGTTGTTGGGTAGGGGATTCGGTGTCTTTCACCAACTATTGATCATCTGACGTTCCCAAATGGAAGGCACGTTGTTGACGGTAGAGGTCCAGGCGTTGGCGAATGGGGCTCGTATTCCTGTTCGCAACTGGAAGCAGTTGGAGTGCTTTTTCCGCTAGATCGCTGGCTTGAGTAAATTGACCGTTGGAAGCGAAAGCCGCGGCAAGGATATCCAATGTCTCGGGGGCTTGATGGTTGGTTTGCACCGAAGCTCTGGTTGCCAGTTGGATGGCTTTACCTGGATTACGCAATCCAGCATCAGGGGAAACGGCCAACAGCCACCCCAAACCTGCCATGGCTTTTAAATGATTGGGATCTTGTTTCAGTGCCTCTTCGTATCCCTGAATGGCTTTTGCGAAACGACTGGTTGCCTGGTAGAACATCGCCTGAGTGTATCGATGTTCGGAGTTTGTCGGCATGAGCCGAACGGATTCGGTCAACAGGTGTTCGGCAAGCACAGCATCGACGCTTGCGGCTTCGATGCCTGCATCCCTGATGAGATAGGATGCTTTTTCGCGCTCTTCTGAAGTTGTCCAATTGGCATGTTTCAGATAACCGGCCAGTTCCTCGAATTTTTTCTTATCCTTGAGGATGGTTGCCAGAGCGAGATGGTCCGGAGGGTATGGCTCCACGTACCATTTTCCGGTGTATGGAACGGCATGTTCACGGTCATGACCCTTTCGGAATAAGGATTTCGTATCGGAAAGCAAGGTTTCCAAACTTGGACTTCCTTCGTAAAAGGCCAGAAGTCGGCCTGTTTCATCCAGCAAAATCGAGGAGGGGATGGACCATGTCCACTGTCTGCCCAGTATGGCTTCACGAGCGGCGTCTGCGATTTCCATGACCGAAGTGGTGGCCAATCCGCCATTCAAGGTCCATTTCTGACGCCGCAACATCCGTTGAACCGTCGTTAATCGCCCGGCGGACGGTTTGCCGATATCATCGAGATTCAGGAGCATGATATCCAATCCTTGATCTGCGAGGGCGTCCTGGTTTTCATTAAGCTGTGTCAGTTCCTGCAGGCAAGGAAGGCACCATGTCGCCCAGAGAACGATCAACCGACGCCGGCCGGTTGGCTTTAATTCCCGGGTGTCTCCCTTTTCATCGACAAACGAAGCAGTAGGCAGAGGCAAAGGACTGTGAGGAATGATGCGGTTGACCTCGGGTGCTGCCAGAGTGGGGGCTTCTTCCGGGCGGATGCTTAAACCGTTGCGGGCTGCGGTAACCGGGATCACTTGGTGATCGTTTTGTGTCAGGCGTATCCATGGTGTGTTGGCAGGTGACTGGTAGGTGTTTGTCTGACCGTCAGGCCAACGCACTTTGATGGATGCCGCTGAATCATTGGTCCCCAAACCAAAATGGAGTG
>Ga0255757_10001552_pt1 | contig 22166 bp, 19 predicted proteins | sample 071ome_27_FD_179957 | JGI IMG/M metagenome (GOLD analysis project Ga0255757, IMG submission 179957) | Coastal salt marsh microbial communities from the Groves Creek Marsh, Skidaway Island, Georgia - 071409AT metaG (version 2) | ecosystem: Environmental > Aquatic > Marine > Intertidal zone >...
GGGCAACGTGGATTTGTATATGACTCAAACGATCCGTGGAAAGAAAATTTTGAAGAGGTGCTTGAAGCCCTGGCACAAAACATAAAAGCAGGCAAAATCAGACATGTTGGACTATCCAATGAAAATCCATGGGGATTGATGCGATTTTTAAATGCCTCAAAGGCATCCAACTTACCCCGAATGATTACCATACAAAACGCCTATTCGATGCTATGTCGAGAATTTGAAACCGGAATTTCTGAAATCTGTCACCGCGAGTCGGTTGGTCTTTTGGCCTACTCTCCGCTGGGGTTTGGCGTCCTTACCGGAAAATATCTTGGTGGCAAACTTCCAGAAAAAGCTCGGTTGACGCTTTTCCCAAGATTTAGCCGTTATAGTAGCGAAAATTCGAGTAAAGCCACCCAATTGTATAAAGAACTCGCACAAGATCATGGACTGAGTCTAACGACCTTGGCACTTGCTTTTGTCAATAATCGTTCATTTGTTACCAGCAATATTATCGGTGCGACTACGATCGACCAACTCAAAGAAAATATCGATTCGTATCAATGTAGCTTGCCTGAGGAAGTGTTGCGTAAGATTGATGAAATCCACAATCAGATTCCAAGTCCCGCAGTATAGTTTACCACACCTTAGAAGGTAGTGCTGCAATCAGTTTTTTGGTGTAGTCTTTTTGGGGATTTTCATACAAAAGATCAGCTTCTTCGAGCTCTTCTATTTGACCTCTATTCATGACCAAAATACGATCTGATAGGTATTTGACAACCGCTAAATCATGGGATATAAAAAGGTAGGTAATCCCCAGTTGTTTTTGCAGTCGTCGTAACAAGTTGATCACCTGTGCCTGTACAGAAATATCCAGTGCAGCGACCGCTTCGTCACAAATAATAAGCAATGGCTCAGTAGCCAATGCACGAGCAATTACGGCACGTTGGCGCTGCCCTCCAGACATTTCGTGGGGGTAGCGGTGGTAAAATTCTTGATTCAAACCGACTTGTTCCAAAAGTTCTAGGCTGCGTTCATGCACCTGTATTTTATTTTTTTGTGGAAAATGCAGCCTGATTACCTCCTCGATCGCTGGTCCGATTTTTTTTAAAGGATGCAATGCACTAAAGGGGTCTTGAAAGATGTATTGAATTTTTTTTCGGAGAGCGTGTAGGGTTTTTTTATCCATTTTGTTCAAGGCCTTTCCTTCAAAAAAGACCGAACCAGAAGTTGGGGGGTCCAAAAATAATAGTGCACGTGCAAGCGTAGATTTTCCACAGCCCGACTCCCCTACAAGCCCCAAGGTTTCTCCTGGATAGAGGTCAAAACTCAATTTTTTGACCGCTTGAAATACCTTTTTTTTCTTCCAAAAGGGAGCTTCTAAAAGGTAGTGCTTTTCTAAATCAAATACTTCTAGAAGTGGTTTTTTTGCATAAAGCGTTAGATGTCTTTGGACCCGTTCGGCATTTGTAATATTTTTTATTGAGACCGTATGATTCAAAAAGTCTGCAATTGTGGGGAGTGTTTCGGGGCGTTTGTCCAAGGGTGGTCTGGAGTTAATCAATCCTTTGGTGTAGGGGTGCTGGGGGTTTTTAAAAAGGGCTTTGCACGGTCCCGATTCGACGATTTTTCCGTTTTGCATCACGGACACGTGATCTGCAAATGCTTGAACCAACTCTAAATCGTGGGAGATGAACAGAACGCTCATGTTGTTTTGGAGTTGCAGCTTTTTGATCAAAGCGATGATTTCTTTTTGAACCGTGACATCTAATGCCGTAGTGGGTTCGTCTGCAATCAAGAGTTTGGGGTTATTGATCAGTGCCATGGCAATCATAACCCGTTGTTTTTGACCACCACTTATTTCGTGTGGATAGGCATTATAAATTCTGTTGGGATCCGGAAGTTGAACTTTTTCAAAGGCCAACAGTACTTCTTTTTTGGCTTGGCTTGTTGTTTTTTTTTGATGTTGTAATAGTGCTTCTAATACTTGTTGTCCACAGGGCATACTTGGGTTGAGACTGGATTGCGGCTCTTGAAAAATCATTCCGATTTCGTTGCCACGGATCGCTTCCCATGCTTTTGAATTTTTGGTAAGCACATCTTTTTCGTCGAACAAAAATTTTTGACACTGCCATTTTAAGGTGTTGGGCAGTATATTGAGTAGACTAAGTGCGGTGAGCGATTTGCCACTCCCTGAGGCACCGACTAGGGCTGTAATTTGATTTTTGGGCAGTACTAGATCGATCTCCGAAACCAATTTTTTTTCTTCAACACAAACGGTTAGCCCTTTGATGTCAAGCAGTATCTTTTCTTTCATGTTAGAATATAAATTTGGTCGTCTTCAATCAAGGGTTCATTTCTCAATCTCAAAAATAGCTGCGCTACGGTAAGGGTGTCTTTTTCGCAATAACGGATAATGCGTTCTAGATCATTTTCTTCGTAAAAAATTTTGGCCACTTGACTACCGTCTATATCGTCTTTTGGAGAAGGAATACCCAGAACATGTGCCATGAGTTTGAGGGAGGTGTAGTGCTTGTAGTCTCCAAAACGCCAAAGTTGCATGGTGTCTAGATGGGGTACTTGCCAGGGTTTTTTGTCGAAAAGATTGAGTTTTTCGGGAAGTGTTATCTGGTGTTTGAGCATACGACGTGCGATGTACGGAAAGTCAAATTCTTTGCCGTTATGGGCGCACAAAAGATTGTTTTTTTGGTTAAAATGGTTTTCTAAAAGTACTTTGAAATTGAGTAAAAGTGATTTTTCTTCACCAGAAAAACTTTTGATTCTAAATTGTGTTTGTTTTTGACCGGGGACAAAATATCCAACAGAAATACAGATAATTTTACCGAACTCTGCCCAAATACCGGCTCGACTATAAAATTCTTCTGGGGATTCATCGTGTCTTTGGTATCGGGTTTTTTCTTCCCAAAGCGATTGGGAGGTTGTGCTGAGCTTCTGATACTCATAGATTTCTGGGACCGTTTCGATATCTAAAAAAAGGACCTTTGCTCGATCAATTTTGCCTAACATTTTCAACAAGTTCTAAAGCGGCATCTATATAGATATAGATGTCTTCGGTAAATGGATTTGCGGCAATGGCTTCACCTTTGAGGTGCCCCAATCGAACGACGATGGTATTGGTTTCTGGTAGGACAATTACATATTGCCCCAGATGCCCGCGCATCATAAATGTAGATTGTCCTTTGTAGTTTTCGAGCCACCACCCATAGCCGTATTCGGGATCTTCTGGATAAATAGGCTGTATGGATTTTGCCACAAAGGTAGAGTCTAAAATTTGTAAATCTCCCCAGCGGCCATAATCTTTATAGAGTTTGCCAAATCGAGCAAAATCTAAGGCATTACTAGCAAAACAGCAATAGGCTTTTACGTTGCCATTTGCGCTACTGTCGACTTGCCAATAGGCACTGTGTTCTGCTCCCATGGGTTGCCAAAATTTTTCGGTCATGTAGTCGGCCAATTTTTGCCCAGTAGCTTTTTCAATCACCATTCCTAACAGTTGGGTTGTCCCACTTAGGTATTTAAACCCTTGATTGGGTTTTGAATCTATGGGTTGATCCATGATCAGTTTTGCGATGTCATCAACAAAATAAGCAGCTGCAGTAACAGAAAAAGGGGAGTAATAAGATTCTACCCATTTTTGTCCTGAGGCCATTGCAGAGAGGTTGCCTACGGTTACCGTTTTGGCATATTCGCCTTTGAGTTCGGGAAGAAAATCGATTGCTTTTTGGTCCAAACTTTCGATATGCCCCTCCATAATTGCTTTTCCTAAAGCTGCAGAGACCATACTTTTTACCATAGAAAACGAATTGCTTCGAGAATCGGATTGGTATTCTTTATAATATTTTTCGTAGAGCACGCTATCGTTTTGTATTACGACAAAGGCAACACTTTTGGTTTTTTGGTGGTATTGTTCTAATTGTTCAGAAACGGTGAGGGTGTTGTATTGCGAATGTTTGGGCCAGGGTTGGGGGTTGGGACTTTTATAGACCGTATCATTATCAAAATAAAGATAATCACTCAAAAAAGCCGTTTTGTGACCTCTAAGATAAATGTTGCTCATGCCTTTGAGTAGATAATCTGTATTGGTGGCATAGAGTACGCCAACCAAGATGAGCGTAGCGATAGCAATTATTTTGATGATTTTTTTCATGAGCTTTTTCTACTAAAATAGTGAATTTTGAAATTGAAAGCCTTCTAATTTTAGCAGGGCCTTTTTTCTTTCAATTCCACCCGAGTAGCCAATCAATTTCCCATCGCTGCCAATAACCCGATGACAAGGGATGACGATCAAAATGGGGTTTTTTGCAATGGCACCTGCTACTGCGCGAACTTTTTTGGTATCCCCAATTTTTTGCGCAACCTTAAGATAAGAAAGGGTGGTGCCATACGGAATTTCGAGAAGGATTTTCCAGATTTTTTTCTGAAAAGCAGTGCCTTTAAGGTCCAGTTTGAGATCAAATTTTGTCAAATTGTTGTCGAAAAACTGATCAAATTGTTTAACAATTTCTAGAGGCGCTTCTGAAGAAATAGCGGCTTGATCGATGTCGCTTTCCAAAAATGAAATCTGCGCAATACCCTTATCGCTGCTTATAAAAAGTAGTTTTCCTATGGGGCTGTTGTAGATAAATTTAACGGCCATTTTTGTAATGTTTTCATCTCTAAAAGATTGAACAAAATACAAAAAAAGAATCGAAATTTATCCACCGATGAGTTGGGCTGCTTCTTTGGCGTGGTAGGTCGCAATGATTGCCGCGCCGGCCCGTTTAAAGGCTACCAGTTGTTCGAGCATTACGGGTTGATGATCGAGCCAACCGTATTTGGCGGCGGCTTTAAGCATGGCGTATTCTCCACTAACCTGATATACCGCAATGGGCGCGGCTATGTTTTGAGCCAATTGGGAAACAATATCCAAGTAGGCCAATCCAGGTTTTACCATAATGATATCGGCTCCTTCATCGAGGTCTCGTTTTGCCTCAACCAAGGCTTCTTTTTGATTGGCAAAATCCATTTGATAGGTTTTTTTATCTCCAAAACCTGGGGCAGAGTCTAAGGCATCCCTAAAGGGGCCATAAAATGAAGAGGCATATTTGGCACTGTAGCTCATGATAAGGGCATTGTCCCAGCCGTTGGCTTCAAAACATTGTCTGATTTTAAGCACCCGCCCATCCATCATATCACTAGGTGCAACGCCATCTGCTCCAGCTTCTATATGTGTGGCTGCCATTTGCGCCAATAGTTCAACCGTCGGATCATTGACAATTTTGCCATCAACAACAATTCCATCATGCCCATAGGAGGAGTAAGGATCTAGGGCTACATCAGTAAGTACCAACATTTGGGGTTGCGTATTTTTGATGGTTTTGATGGCTCTTTGCATCAAACCATCGGGGGCGATTGCTGCAGCACCTGTGTTGTCTTTGAGGGCTTCTTTTTCTTTTACAAAAACCAATACTCCTTTGATGCCCAACTGCCACAATGCATTGATTTCTTGTGGCAAAACATCGAGACTATATCGATAATAACCGGGCATGGAAGGGATTTCAGTCTTTTTGCCTTTTCCGTTTTCTACAAAAACAGGCGCTAAAAAATCATCGGTAGACAATTGATATTCCCGAACCAAAGCTCTGATAGATTCAGAACCCCTTAACCGTCTATTTCTTTGCAATGGGTACATGATTAGTCGTTTAATGTGTTAATATCCTCTTTTGAAGAATGCGTCTCATCAAAATTTGGAATGGTGATGTCCACTTCTGAAAGTTCTGTGTCACTTTTCTGATCGGTACCGGTTTGGGGTGTTTTTTTCATGGTGCCAATCAACAGAATCGCGATGGATAAAATGATGACAATCAGCAGCAGATTTTGATCGATTTGATCGCTTTGAAATTGGGGATTATCCAGCTCTTTGATTTGGAAAAAAAGCAAGATGCTAATTAACCCTCTGGGCGCATGATAGGTTAGATTGCTTGGTTTTATTTTCAAGGTACTCACGGCCATATAAATATATCTTGCCAAAAGCATGGCGCCTACAATAAGCAATCCATACCAATAAGCACTTGGATCGCTAAGATTGCTTAAGCTGATCGAAAAACCAAAAAACAGAAAGAAAAATGTGCGAACCAAAAAGGTCGATTCTGCGGTGAGTAGATGAAACGATTTGAGCTGTTCTTCGAGTTTTTCGGGCTTGACTCCTCTTAAAAAATAGGCAGGCAAAAAATAGGTGCTGTTACTCAAAATCAAACCAAAAATAAAAATGGTAACCAATGCGGGCAAATGGAGGTACTTGCCAATGGCATATACCAAAACCAATAAGGCCAAGAGCAAGAAAAATTTTACGGGATGCACAATGCTTTTCATCAATTGAAAAAGCAAAAAGGTAATGCAAACTGAAATGACGATAATGCCCAAAAGTTGTAAGCCCAAGTTGGTCAATGACGCAACGCCAATTAGGGGTGCTTGAGTTTCAAACTGTCGAATGGCATAACTGAATATTAGGATCCCAATGATGTCTGAAAATGTCGACTCATAAACCACAAATTCTTTTGTGTGTTTATCGAAGCCCGAGGCTGAGGGTATGGCAACTGCACTACTGATAATCGAAAGTGGTATGGCGTGCAAGATTGCCGCTTCATAGGTGATTTCGAAAAACACATCCAGTAATTGTGAAATGATAACAATATTGGCCAATAGCAAAACAGCAGCTGCTAAAAACCCCCGGATCATGATTCCCATTTTTTCTTTCGAAATTTCAAGCTCTAAAGCCCCTTCCAAAACAATCAGAATCAGTCCAACAGTTCCTAAAACTTTGATCAGGTCATCCAAAATCCCCCAAGGGGTAAAATTATAAAACTCCAAAACGGCACGAGTAATCATGCCGGTGAGCATCAAAAGTATCACAGAAGGGAATTTGGTTTTTCGTGCAAAGGAATCAAAGAGGTATGAAAACACGACCAAGAGCGAAAAAATGATCAAGATTAGGGTGGCGTCCATCGGGTATTAATTTTAATGAAGGTACTTATTTATCTAGAACTATATCCAGTTGCGGGGATTTTTTAATACGTCAATCAAGCGTGCTTCCTGGGAGTTCAAACGAGGTTGGTGATCGTATGCCCATTGCACTTTTGGGGGCAGGCTCATCAAAATACTTTCGATACGACCATTGGTTTTAAGCCCAAAAAGGGTGCCTTTGTCATGGATGAGATTAAACTCTACATAGCGGCCTCTCCGAATTTCTTGCCAATCTCTATGCGACGCATTGTACTCCAAGTTTTTTCGTCGCTCTACGATCGGGAGATAGGCGTCCAAAAACACATCGCCAATACCTGTGGTAAAATCATACCATTGTTGGGCTGTTTTTTCTGTATTGGGGCGCAAATAGTCAAAGAACAACCCACCTATTCCTCGTGCTTCGCCTCGGTGGCTGTTCCAAAAATAGGTGTCACAACGTTCTTTGTAAGTTGTGTAAAACGAGGGGTCATGCTGGTCGCAAGCGGTTTTGCACACCTGATGAAAGTGTTGCGCGTCTTCGTCAAAAAGATAATATGGGGTTAGGTCTAACCCTCCTCCGAACCATTGATCTTGTATGTTGCCTTGCGCATCATAAAGCTCAAAATACCTAAAATTGGCATGGGTTGTCGGGACCATAGGGTTTTTGGGGTGCAATACCAAACTGAGACCACAGGCATAAAATTGAGCTTCTCCCACGCCAAAATAGTCTTGCATGCTTTTAGGTAGTGGTCCGTGAACCCCTGATATATTGACACCTCCTTTTTCAAACACGGTACCGTTTTGGATCACTCGTGTTTTTCCACCACCCCCTTCTGGTCGACTCCATTGATCTTCAATAAATTTTACTGACCCATCGAGGTTCTCCAGCGCAGTGGTGATTTGGTCTTGTAGGGTGTTGATGTATTTAAAAAAGGAAGCTTTCAATTGGGTTTGGGATTTAATAATATTCTTTTACGGCATCGACAAAGGCTTGTGCATGGGCTACCGGTATATTAGGTAAGATGCCATGCCCGAGATTAACAATATATCGGTCCTTGCCAAAGGCATTGATCATTTGATGAACATCGGTACGTATTTGAGAAGTGGGGGATAACAATTTTGCGGGGTCATAGTTGCCTTGAAGAGTGATTGCACCACCACTGAGATAACGTGCATTTTGAGCGGAGCATGTCCAGTCAATTCCGAGCGCTGCAGCACCTGATTGACTCATTTCACGAAGTGCGAACCAACAGCCTTTGCCAAAAACAATTACGGGAATTTCCGTTCTTAGGGCTGTTACAATTTGTTGGAGGTATTGCCAAGAAAACGTTTGATAGTCGTCTGGACCCAGAAGACCTCCCCAGGAGTCAAAAAGCTGAACGGCATCTACTCCGGTTGCCACTTTGGCCTTGAGGTAGGCGATGGTAGTGTCTGTAATTTTTTGAAGTAAGCGGTGGGCCAACTCGGGTTGAGAAAAACAAAAAGCTTTGGCCTTATCAAAGGTTTTTGATCCACTACCTTGGACGGCATAGCACAACAGTGTCCATGGCGATCCCGCAAAGCCAATCAGCGGCACCCGGTTGTCCAACAATCCTTTGCTTTGGATGATGGCTTGTAGCACATAATTGAGTCGGTCTTCTACATCGGGTACCAAAACGCGATCTACATCTTTTGCTGTTGCTATGGGGTTGGGAATCCATGGCCCAACATCAGATTTCATCTCTACAGGAATGTCCATGGCTTGGAGGACCACCAATATATCGCTAAATAGTATGGCGGCATCGGTGCCAATTTGATCAATTGGCATAACGGTGATTTCTGCAGCAAGCTCGGGTGTTTGACAGCGTGTAAAGAAATCATACTGGGCTTTTAGCCGCATGAAATCTGGAAGGTATCGTCCGGCCTGTCGCATCATCCAAACAGGTGGACGGGTTACCGTTTGTCCTTTTAGGGCTTTTAAGAATAGGTCATTTTTGATCATTCAAATAGTTTTTTAATTCGATTAATAGGTAGGCTGCTTCGGGCCTTTTTGCAATTCTGATTTGATCGGTATGTTTTCTTGCTTCAGCAGCTGTGGTATCTCCCAAACAAAAAGCAGTTTTGTTCTCAAAATCATTATTTTGAACAAAACTTTTTACGGCCGATGGGCTGTAAAAAACGACACCTTCAAAAGGGTTTGTAAATGTTTTGGGTTGTAGTTCGGTGTCGTATAGAATGTGCAGATCTAATTTAATATTGTGTTGTTTTAGATGGGTTTCAATTTCGAGCCTTCTAAGCGTTCCACAAAAAAACGAAAAAGCCTCATTTTTGTGGTTTTTTACTATAAAATTGGCCAAATCGGCCGCATTTTGAGCAATTTTGACCACTTTTTGATTGTTTTTTGAAAAAACTGCTGCGGTTTTTTTTCCGACACAAAACAATTTTTTATTTCTTAAAGTGGCTAAGCCGTCGGGTAATTTTGCAGCTAATTTTGCGGCAAATGAACTGGTAAATATCCAATTTGGGGAGGTGTTTTGTAGTGTGTAGCCCAGCGCTTTTTTTCGAATAAAGGGGTATTCGACAACCGCACATCCTAGATTGAGCAATCGCGACCTAAAATCAGGGTCAATATTTTTGGTTACGAGTAATTGCATTTAATTTTTAATGGTTTTTAGTATCGCTTTCCCTCCTTGTGATAAAATGGTTTTGGCTAGCGTTTTGCCAAGTGTGTCTGCTGCGGTGATGCTGCCGGTGATTTCGGCTTCTACTGCTGTGCTCCCGTCGATTGCATAAACGCCCCCTTTTAGGTTGATGGATTGCTTGTCGATGGTGGCTAGTGCACCAACGGGTGCAGAGCACCCCCCTTGTAGGGCGCGCATCAAGCTGCGTTCTGCTGTGATACAGGCTTGAGTTTTAGAACAATTTATAGCCGCTAATGCATCAATAATTTCATGGTCATTATTACGAAGACAAATTCCGATGGCCCCTTGTGCAGGTGCTGGAAGCATCCAATCTAGAATTTGATAGGGCTGGTTTTTGAGTAAATCGAGACGATCGAGACCAGCATGTGCAAATAGGGCGCCTTCCCAATTTGAGGCTTGTAGTTTTTGCAACCGTGTTTGTACGTTGCCACGCAAATTGGCGCAGGTATATTTTGGATAACGGCGAAGCCATTGTGCTTGCCTTCTAAGGCTGCTGGTGGCAATGCTGCCCTTTTGGGGCAGTTGTTTTTGATCGTTTTTTAGGACAATAATATCTCTAGGGTCTCCGCGCTCTAGGGTTGCGCCCAAAAGGATTCCTTCTGGGAGTTGGGTTGGTACATCTTTGAGGCTGTGTACCGCAAGATCTATGTGATGATTGAGCAGGGCAGTGTCGAGCGCTTTTGTAAAGATTCCTTGAACCCCCATTTCGTATAGTGGCTGCACGAGGTCTTGATCTCCTGCACTGTCAATGGGTACAATAATTGATTGGTGGCCTTGTTTGGCAAGGAGGCTTTGAGCGCTATGGGCTTGCCAGAGTGCCAATTTGCTCTTTCGGGTTCCGATTCGAAGGGTTTTAGAGCGCATCTGCACGTATTTCTAATTCAAAAATATGTGTTAGCAATTTGGTTGCAGTGGCTGCTTCTTCGGGATTTTCTTTTAAGAAGGTGGCAATCTGCCCGGTGATTTTATTGATGTCGGTGGTGTTATTGGTGGGCCCATTGTTATTGGCAGAAGTGTTCCATTTTTCTTTAATGGCTTTAAGCAAGGGGGCGTGTTTGCGATGGGCTAACCAATCTTTAAAATCCGTTTCAATTTCTTCTATTATTTGAAGTGCATAGGGGATATGCTGTTTTCTTTTTTGAAGTGTAGCGTCTGTGATTTTGGACAGTTCGTCAAGATGGACCAGTGTCACTTGATTGTGTTCGGCCACCTGTTGTTCTACGTTTTTAGGAACCGAAAGGTCTAAAATCCATTGGGGTTTGTGATTGAAAATCATCGATTTACTTATTGTTGGCGTCGGAGCTCCTGTTGCTACAATTACAACATCTGCTTTTTGCAATTCTAAAGTAAGGTCCCCATAGGGTTTTACATCTAATTGAAATTTACCTGCGATTTGTTCTGCCTTGGCACTGGTTCGATTGATTAGTGTGATGAATTTGTTTGTGGTGTGTTTTACCAAATTTTCACAGGTATTTCTTCCGATTTTTCCGGTACCAAAAAGTAAAATTCTCTTGCGGTCAATGTCTGGTATGTTATTGAGGATATATTGAACGGATGCAAACGAGACTGAGGTTGCTCCTGTGGAGATTTCGGTTTCTGTTTTGATGCGCTTACTTGCTTGTATGATTGCATTGACCAGTCGTTCACTATACCCATTGGTCATTGCTCGTTTTTTGGAGGTATAAAAGCTTTTTTTAAGTTGACTAATGACTTCAAAATCACCCAAAATTTGACTGTCAAGACCTGTACCCACTCTAAAAACATGTCGAAAAGCTTCTGCATCTTCATAACAGTATCCCAATTGATCTAGAAGCAGTTCTAGTTTGGGGATTTGTCGGCACAATAATTTTTTGAAAAAAACAGGGGTTTCTCCCCAGCCATACAATTCGGTTCTGTTGCAGGTGTTGATAACAAGCAAATCCTTTACCCCTTTTTGTTTGGCTTCTTCTAGAAGTTCTTCAATTTGATGATTATCCAAGGCAAAAAATCCTCGGGTTTGTGCATCAGCTGTTTTGTAGCTAATTCCTACGGAAATAAATTTTTTTGGAGCAACAATCACATTCATCGGCGTCAAAAACAGCTCAAAAGTAGGAGGAGATGCTGATAAAAAATAACGCCAAAGGGACTTTTAATATCAAAATATGGATTTATGCAAAGGATGGGATACATTTTTAACAAATGTAGTATTTTTGCACCTTAGAAAGCTTTTGAAAGGACATCAATTTAGATTTATTCTAAATAACAAAATTGATTTAGTTTATGGAAAATAACGCTAAAAGAACTTTTTGGGAACACAAAATTGAGCCCGGTTTTGAAGTGCTTTTAATGCAGCACGATGGAAGCGAAGTTGCAACAGTACAACGATCAGTAAATCAAGAAGTTATCCAGTTTCATTTTTGTCTAAAAGGGCGTGGAGATTTGCAATACAATTCGGGGTCGTATACTTTTTCTGTCAATGAAAACCATGTGGTATTGCTCTACAATCCTCAAAAATTGTTGCCAATTCATCTAAATTTATCTCCGGACACTTGGATGGTAAGTGTGATTGTACCGATCAAAAAGTTTCATAGTTTGTTTTCCAATGACGCTGCTCATATTAGTTTTTTGAGTCCAGAAAACAACACGCAAAAGTTTTATGACGACCGTTTTTTTAATCCAGCAACAGCGGTTGTTTTGAGCCAGTTGCTTCAGTCAAAAGTCAATGATAGTGTCCGTGCACTATATCTTAAAGCTAAAATCTATGAGTTATTTAGTCTGTATTTTGACACCAATACGGCAGATTTAGAACAATGTCCATTTCTCGAAAATGAAGACCAAGTGCGGCGCATTCGTAGGGCCAAAAGTTTGCTTTTGGAACAAATGGTAGAACCTCCGACGCTACAAGAACTGGCCAACCATGTTGGCATCAATATCAAGAAGCTCAAAGAAGGATTTAAGCAACTCTATGGTCAAACGGTTTATGGTTTTTTGTTGGAACACAAAATGAATGAAGCCCAACGCTTGTTGGCTTCTCAACAATACAATGTCAATGAAGTGGGCTTGTATTTGGGGTATAGTACCTCCAGTCATTTTATTGCCGCTTTTAAAAAGAAATTTGGAACTACCCCCAAAAAATATTTAATGTCATTATCTTCGTAAAAAAAGACTATGAAAGGGGTTTTACTTGTAAACCTAGGCTCACCAGACAGTCCCGAGCCTAAGGATGTAAAAGTATATTTAGAAGAATTTTTGATGGACGAGCGGGTGATTGATTTTCCCAAATGGGCACGTACCCTTTTGGTAAAAGGGATTATTCTTAATACCCGACCAAAGAAATCCGCCAAGGCGTACAGCAAAATTTGGTGGAAAGAAGGCTCTCCGCTTATCGTACTCACTGAAAAGTTGCGCACAGAAGTTCAGAAAAAAGTATCCGTGCCCGTAGCCATAGCCATGCGTTATGGCAATCCATCGCTCTATACTGGGCTAAAGAATTTGGCCGACCAAGGTGTAGATGAAGTACTTTTGGTGCCGTTGTATCCCCAATTTGCAATGGCCACTACAGAAACAATTATTGTGTTGGCAGAAGAACTTCGAAATGCCCATTTTCCAGAGATGGATTTTACCATTTTGCCTCCTTTTTATAACCACAACGATTATATTCGGGTGTTGAGCAATTCGATTCAAGACAGTCTAAAAGGGGTGGAGTGGGAGCATCTTATTTTTTCCTACCATGGAGTGCCCGAACGGCATATCAGAAAATCAGATATAACAAAGTCTCATTGCAAAATCAATGGGACGTGCTGTCAAACAGATTCGCCAGCACATCAATTTTGCTATCGCCATCAATGTTATAATACCACAGCGGCCGTTGCAAAATATTTAGAATTGAAGCCCGAACAATTTACAACAACCTTCCAATCGCGTCTTGGCCTAGACCCTTGGTTGCAGCCCTATACCGATAAAACGATTGCCCAAAAAGCCAAGCAAGGGGTTAAAAAAATGGCCATTGTTACACCTGCTTTTGTCTCTGATTGTTTAGAAACCCTAGAAGAGATAGGCATGGAAGCGGTAGAAGATTTTGAAGAAAACGGGGGTGAACACCTTCATGTAATTCCGTGTATCAACGACCGAGAAGACTGGGTATTGGTTATGAGCCGATGGATTGACCAGTGGGCATTGGCCCAAAAAGAAACGGTGGATGCCTAAAGACCGAGCCGCAAAATTGGGGCAAATGCCCATCCCAAAGTTATTGATACAACAGGCTGTGCCAGCTGCTATTGGGATTTTGGTAATGTCCCTCAACATTCTTATCGACACCGTATTTGTCGGACAGTGGATAGGCGCCAATGCCATTGCAGCCATCAACGTTGTATTGCCGGTTTCTTTTTTTATTGGAGCTCTAGGTATGGCCATTGGAATTGGAGGTAGTTCTGTGATTTCTCGCGCCCTAGGAAACAAAAATCTCGATAAGGCGTTACTTACCTTTGGCAATCAATTGACTCTTACCCTTATTTTCACGGTTTCTTTTGTCATTTTGGGGTTGTATTTTATCGAAACACTAATTCCACTTTTTGGAGGTAAAGGTGCCTTGTACGAGCCTGCAAAGATTTACTATACGATTGTATTGTACGGTGTACCCGTGCTGGGGTTTTGTATGATGGGCAACAACGTGGTCCGTGCCGAAGGGAAGCCCCGATATGCGATGTATGCCATGATGTTACCCTCGATAAGCAACCTCAGTTTGGACATCCTTTTTATATATATTTTTAATTGGGGAATGGCTGGCGCTGCCTGGGCAACTACAATTTCTTATGGCGTTTGTGCCCTGTATTTGGTTTATTTTTTTCGATCAAAAAACTCCGAACTCCAGATCAGCTTTAAGCATTTTATCTTGGATCTCGGTATTGTTCGTCAAATTGGTGCCCTTGGGTCTGTGACCCTTGCCCGACAAGCAGTGGTTAGTGTCGTGGTGCTTTTGGTAAATACCATTCTCTACGATTTTGGCGGAGAGACCACAGTTGCAGTCTATGCAATTATAAGTAGAACACTCATGTTTGCGTTGTTTCCCGTATTGGGAATTACACAAGGATTTTTACCAATTGCAGGCTACAATTATGGTGCTCAAGACTATCAACGTGTTCGTGAAGTGATCAAAACGGCATTGCTATACGCCACGACAATGGCTTGTATTATAAGCATGTTGATTTTTATTTTTACAGAATCTTTTGTCTCAATCTTTACCGATGATGCAGCCGTACTAAATCAAACCCCCAATGCCCTGAGATGGGTGTTCGCCGCAACGCCAATAATAGGGATTCAACTGATCGGAGCCGCCTATTTTCAAGCCATCGGAAAAGCCCTGCCTGCCCTTTTGTTAACTCTTACACGACAAGGGTTTTTTCTCATTCCACTCATTTTTATCTTGCCGCCCTATTTTGGGGTCTTTGGCGTATGGATTGCCTTCCCTATAGGAGAGTTTATTGCCACGTTGATTACGGGTTTTTATTTACTTAAAGAAATAAAAACCCAATTGGACACATCTTCGCACTAAGAGGTTTTTCTTTCCCAAGTTTTTACGTACATTTTACCTTGATTTAAATAGACTTAAACATGAAAAGCATAAATTATTTCTTGATTATTTTATCATTGGCATTTACGATCCCCCAAGGGCTTAATGCACAGCGAAAAAAGAAACAAATTAATCCACCCCAAATCAACGCAGCGCTTCACAGCTCACTAACGTATAGACAAATAGGCCCCTTCCGCGGGGGACGTTCGGCAGCAGTAACTGGCGTACCAGGCAAGCCCAATCTTTTTTATTTTGGTGCCACAGGAGGTGGTGTTTGGAAAACCGAAGACGGAGGTAAAACCTATCAAAACATTTCGGACGGCTATTTTGGCGGATCTATAGGCGCAGTAGAAGTCTCTGATAGTGATCCCAACGTAATTTATGTAGGCGGTGGTGAAGTGACGGTCAGAGGCAACGTCTCTTCGGGATATGGAGTCTGGAAATCAGTTGACGCTGGCAAAACATGGACCCAAGCTGGATTGCCAAATTCGAGGCACATTCCTAGAATCGTTGTACACCCTCAAGACCCCGATATTGTATATGCAGCTGTACTTGGAAATATTTATAAACCCTCTAATGATCGTGGCGTTTATAAAAGCATAGATGGCGGAAAAACGTGGAACAAAGTACTCTTTGCACATCCACAAGCCGGAGCCGTTGAACTTCAAATGGACCCTTCTAACCCAAGACATTTATACGCAGCAACTTGGAACGTAAAAAGAACGCCCTACAGTCTAAGTAGTGGTGGAGAAGGATCAGCACTTTGGAAAAGTACCGACAGCGGTGCTACTTGGAAAAAAATAAGTGATAACGATGGGTTTGCCAAAGGCACCTTAGGCATCATTGGTGTCACGGTATCACCGGTCAATTCACAAAAAGTTTGGGCCATAGTAGAAAACAAAGACCAAGGAGGCGTCTATTTTTCAGACAATGCTGGTGAAAGTTGGAAACAAATCAACGACAACAGATCATTACGTCAACGTGCATGGTATTATTCAAAAATCTATGCAGACTCACAAAACGAAGACATCGTCTACGTAATGAATGTGCGGTATCACAAATCTACCGATGGCGGTAAAACCTTCAAAAGTGCCAATGCCCCACATGGAGACCACCATGACCTTTGGATTGCTCCCGAAGATAATCAAAGAATGATTATTGCAGATGACGGTGGGGCACAAGTTAGTTATGATGGGGGATCCACTTGGAGTACCTATTACAACCAACCCACGGCACAATTTTATCGGGTAACAACCGATAACGCTTTTCCTTACAGGATATATGCTGCCCAGCAAGACAACTCTACCATTCGAATTCGACACCGCTCTGACGGAAGATTTATTGGAGAAGATGATTGGGAGCCAACCGCAGGAGGAGAGTCTGCTCATATCGCAGTAGATCCCAACAATAACGATATTGTTTATGGAGGGAGCTATGGTGGCTTTTTAACACGTGTAAACCACAGCAATAACTCTGTTCGAGGCATCAATGTTTGGCCAGATAACCCGATGGGATATGGAGCTGAAGGAATGCGCTATCGTTTCCAGTGGAATTTTCCGATTGTCTTTAGCAAACACAACCCCAAAAAACTCTACACATTTTCTAATCATGTGCATGTTTCTGAAAACGAAGGGCAAAGCTGGGAGATTATCAGCCCTGATCTCACAAGAAATGACCCAGACAAATTAAAATCATCTGGTGGGCCCATTACACAGGACAATACAGGGGTCGAGTATTATTGCACCCTGTTTGCAGCAAATGAATCTCCCCTTCAAGAAGGCTTGATGTGGGTAGGAAGTGATGATGGACTTATTCACATAACCCGAGATGGTGGTATAAATTGGACCAACATCACCCCCAAAAATATGCCCGAGTGGATGATGATCAACAGCATCGATCCATCACCTTTTGATCCAGCTACCTGTTATGTGGCTGGTACCCGTTATAAAATGGGCGACTTTAAGCCGTATTTATACAAAACCAATGACTACGGACAAACATGGCAAGAAATTACAAATGGCATAGACCGTGAACACTTTACACGTGTTCTTAGAGTGGATCCCAGTCGAAAAGGGCTGCTTTATGCAGGTACAGAAACCGGAATGTATATTTCTTTCAATGATGGACAAACCTGGACACCTTTTCAAAAAAATCTACCAATTGTTCCAATCACAGACCTGACCATCAAAGACAAAAGCCTTATTGTTGCCACCCAAGGTAGAAGCCTATGGATGATTGATGATCTTACAGTCTTACATCAATTAGACCCAACACAAAACAAAGCGCCTCTTAAACTATTTACACCAAAGCCCAGTTACCGAATCAACGCCGGCGGAGGTAGTGATAGCCTAACAGAAGGGACCAACCTCCCCGGAGGCGTAATGCTCCATTATTATTTAGAAAATTATGATGCGGAAAAAGACAGCCTGTCTCTCCAAATTGCAGATGCCTCAGGAGCGGTTATAAAAACCTTTAGCAATCAAGATAAAAAGAATCCCTTGAAAGCACAGCCCAAAGGAAATACCTTCTCTTGGAACCTTAGATACGAAGGTGCTGAACGCCTCGATGGAATGATCCTATGGGGAGCTTCTTTGGCCGGTGCACGAGCAGTACCTGGAACCTACCACGCTACCTTGAAACACAACGGGCAAGTGGCCAAAACCACTTTTACCCTTCTTCCTGATCCAAGATCTGAAGTTACTGTGGCTCAAATGCAGGAGCAATTTGACTTTGTTAATGGCATCAATGCCACCATTGATCGCGCGCACAAGGCGATTAAAAACATCAGAAAAGTCAACAAAAAGTTGGATGAGTTCATCAAAAATGACAACAAAGATGAGGCCAAAAAACTCGTTGAAGACGCGAAGAGTTTGAAAAAGCAACTCTCAGACATCGAAAAAGAACTTTATCAAACCCAAAACCGAAGTAATCAAGATCCACTCAATTTCCCAATCAAATTGACCAACAAATTGGGCCATGTTAACAACCTGGTGATGATGAGTGATTTTCCACCAACAGCTCAAGATCGAAAAGTAAGCGAAGAGCTGACCCTTTTGATCGACGAACAACTGAAGCAATACGAAAGTTTGATGGAAAATAATGTAAAGGCATTTAATACGGCTTTTGCCGCTCTAGAACTTGATTATTTGTCAACCACTAATTAATGCAAGAGTATTACAATTATATAAAAGCATTGCATCTGATTTTCGTGATCACCTGGTTTGCTGGTTTATTTTATATGCCTCGGTTGTTTATCTATCTTATCGAGGCTCAAGACAAACCCGTCTTAGAAAAAGAAATCTTAAGCAAACAACTCAAAATTATGGCGCGCCGCCTATGGTACATTATTACATGGCCATCGGCGGCATTGGCGCTGTTTTTTGCTTTGATATTATTGTATATCATGCCCAGTTGGTTGGCACAGTCTTGGATGTTAATTAAACTGGTTTTTGTGGTTTTTTTGGTTGCATATCACCTAAAAACACACCAAATGTACCGGCAAATAATGGCCAATATATTCAAACACAGTACCAATTATATGCGCATCTGGAACGAAGGGGCTACATTGCTTTTGTTTGCCATCGTATTTTTAGCCATCCTCAAAAGCAGTTTTCATTGGATTTTTGGATTGGTTGGGCTGGTTGGACTAGGCATCCTATTGATGTTAGGGATCAAATTGTATAAAAGATATCGCGGTAAAAACTAAGACAAATAAACATGCGTTTGTTTAGCACCACTTTTTCGTTACGGACACGACTGTTTCTAGCAATGATCTTGCTGGTATTATTGGCCTGTTTGATGATTTTGGGCGCCACCTATTTCCAATATCAAAATGAAGCAGAAGATTATAATCTCTTTCGACTTGACCGAAAGGAAAATCAAGTGCGACGACATGTCAACTATTTAGTCCAAAAAAATGGGTTGTTAAACGCCAATGATTCGATATGGGCGCTACACCAAGAAGAATTAAAAGCGATTACCGAAATCCATAAGGTAGAATTCTCCCTCTTTACATTAGAAGGTGATCCACTTTTCGTATCCTTTTTACCCTTAAAAATAATTGCCAATAATTATCATTTGGACGAACGGATTCTTAGAGATATTGGCAACCAAACTGGCGATCGTTTTCTGGAAAAAAATGAAGATGAAATTGGCAAATTTCAATCTTCATACAGCTATTTGAGAACCCCGGGCGGAACCCCCTATGGAATATTGTTTTTTCCCTATTTTGAAGACGTTTCTTTTTCAGAAAATGAACTAAATATTTTTTTGCAACGCCTTTATCAGATCTACCTGATCATGATGGTTGTGTCTATTTTGGCTGCTTTTTTCTTGGCCCGTTTTGTTACACGATCACTAGAGAGAATCCGACGCCAAATGGACCAAACGGGTCTCCTAAAACGAAATGAAAAAATCAACCTCAAAAATGCTACCCGAGAAATTCAAAGTTTGGTAAACTCCTACAACAAAATGATCGATGATCTAGAAGACAGTGCCGAGCAATTGGCCAAATCATCAAAAGACCAAGCTTGGCAAGAAATGGCACGTCAGGTTGCTCATGAAATTAAAAATCCGCTGACCCCCATGCGACTTACTGTTCAGAGTTTTCAACGCAATTATGATCCGACCAAATCCAATCATAGAGCGTATATCCAAGAATTTGCTCAAATTCTAATCGAGCAGATCGACACCATGAGTCAGGTGGCCAATGCGTTTTCTGATTATGCCACTTTACCCAAAGCGCAACTCAAAATGTGCGATGCTGTAGAGGTTACCAAAAGAGCCACCGAAATATTTGAACAAGAAGAAGTTGTTTTTTCTACTAACGTAGAAAAATTTGAAATTCCCATTGACCGCACCCAATGGATCCGAGTATTGACCAATTTGATACAGAATGGTCTGCAATCGATTCCTGCAAACAAAAAACCTGAAATCAAAGTGCAGCTTAATGTTACTCCCAAGTTTCTGAAAGTTAGCGTTAGCGACAACGGAATGGGAATCCCCAAAGACCTAAAGGATAAAATCTTTGAACCCAAATTTACAACCAAATCCAAAGGAATGGGACTTGGTCTAGGAATTGTTAAAAACATCGTTGAGGCCCACCACGGATCGATTAAGTACACCTCTGAGCCCAACCAAAATACCACTTTTACCATCAAAATAAAACGAACCGAAAATGAGTAATACAGTACTAATCACCCTTTCAGATCGGGTTGCTTGGGTCCGAATCAACCGTCCAGAGAAATTAAATGCTCTTAATAGCGAGGTGTTGCTGGCCTTGCATAAGGAGCTCGATCAACTTCAAAACAATGAAGCTGTCCGTGTAGTGGTTCTGATGGGTTCTGGCGACAAAGCATTTGTTGCGGGCGCAGACATCAGCGAATTTGCCCATTTTAGCCCCGATCAAGCTCTAGAATTGGTTCATGAGGGACAAGAAAAAGTATTTGATTTCATCCAAAACTTTAAAAAGCCCGTCATCGCCGCCATAAATGGCTTTGCCTTGGGCGGAGGTTTGGAGTTGGCCATGGCCTGTCATATTCGAATTGCTTCTGATCAGGCAAAAATGGCTTTGCCAGAGGTGTCACTGGGAGTTATACCGGGATATGGCGGAACACAGCGATTGCCCCAGCTTGTGGGCAAGGGGCGTGCTTTAGAAATGATATTGACAGGCGCAATGATCGACGCTCAAAAAGCTTTAGAAATTGGATTGGTCAATCAGGTTGTCGCTCCAGAAGCGCTTTTGACAGAAGTGGCAAAAATGGCCAGCAAATTACTCAAAAATGCACCTGCTGCTCAAGCAGCAGCAATACAGGCTGTTGAAGCTGCTTTTGACAATTCTCAGTCTGGTTATGATGTAGAGAAGGACCTATTTTCGGCGTGTTTTGATACTGAAGATTTTGTAGAAGGCACCCAAGCCTTTCTCAATAAAAGAAAAGCAAATTTCTAAACGTCCAAAATTCCACTTTTGATGGTTGCTTCAAGCTGGTCTAAAAGATCGTCTTCAGAAAAATGACTGGGTTCTATCGGGTCGTGAATTTTAAATGTTAATCGGATCCCCAAAGGCATTGGGAAATAGTTGTCTTTTCCAAGTTTCCAAGAATTATTGACACTTATTGGTACGATAAGCGCTCGAGGCATGTGTTCTAAAAGTGTTTTGAGACCATTGCGTTGAAAACGGCGGGGAACGCCAGTTTTGGATCGTGTGCCTTCAGGAAAAATTACGGCTGCCCAGTTGTTTTTTTCTACCCGTTGGGCAAATGCCGTAATGGCCTCGAGCGCTGCTTTAGAGTCTTTGCGATCAATTAGCACCGAACCGCCATGTCTAAGATTATAAGAAACACTAGGAATCCCTTTTCCCAATTCTTTTTTACTGATAAACTTGGGGTGGTGTGCTCTAAAATACCAAATAATGGGTGGAATGTCGTAGGTGCTCTGGTGGTTAGATACGATGAGCAACGGTCGGTTTTTTGGAAGTTCAGGAAGTTTTTGAAAATCAATTCGTGCACCTAATATATTGAGGCAGCGTAGTAGCATAAAATTGAGGTAATCCACTGACTTTTTGTGTATGGCATAGCCAAAAAGTCGGTACCCCAACACTTGTAGGACATGAAAAAAAAGCAAACAGCTCAAGAAAAAAAGGTAGTATATAACCGAGACGCTATAGACTACAATTTTTTTCATAAGGTGCTAAGTTGGACTCTAGCAATGTTCGCTATAGGCTTGTTTTAGATTTTCTGCAATAAGATTAGCAGGGCGCCCTTCGATGTGGTGGCGCTCAATCATATGCACCAATTCACCATCTTTGAACAAGGCAATGCTTGGCGATGATGGCGGAAAAGGAACCATACGTGCGCGTGCCTGATCGGTAGCTTCACGATCGACACCTGCAAACACGGTATATAACTGATCGGGCGATTTGTCATGATCGAGTGAAATTCGAACACCTGGTC
>Ga0255757_10001553_pt1 | contig 22148 bp, 14 predicted proteins | sample 071ome_27_FD_179957 | JGI IMG/M metagenome (GOLD analysis project Ga0255757, IMG submission 179957) | Coastal salt marsh microbial communities from the Groves Creek Marsh, Skidaway Island, Georgia - 071409AT metaG (version 2) | ecosystem: Environmental > Aquatic > Marine > Intertidal zone >...
ATAGAGGTAGGTAATACGAAGGGGTTACTTGCGCAATTCATAATGCGCATCGACGTACGAAAAGATGGTGTGCCGCGACCGGCGTCGATCGCGTGCGACGAGCGCACGGGATTGTCGTCGGGGGCCAAGAACGCGTCGAGCGCGCGTTGAATGCGTTTGAAGAATCTCATCGTGCGTAAAGGAGGCAGGTAAGCAGAGCAAGTTTTTACGTCAACGTCGTGACAGGTAGTAATAATGATACATTTTTTCGTTTGTGATTCGCGTTACACTCGTCGAGGCAATCAGACTTTCCCTTCTTTTCCCTGTCTGTGTGTGGTCCGCATCATTGAAGCTGCACGACGGCGGTCCACTAATTCGTATTGGATAAATACCTCTTTGGCGCAGCGTTGCCTCGCATGTACCCCTCGAGTGGGTCGTTCACCTGTGGCATGGCGTTGAAGCCACCGGCGACGCGCTCCGGAGCTCGCTCCGAGTAGGAAGCGGGAGCGACTCTACCGCGACGCAGGTGATCGGTGTTATGAGAACCGACGACGTGGTCGCTAATTCCAAAAGCCCGTCGAGCCTCGCTTCGCGCGAGGTTCTCTCCGCTCGACTGTTGCTGTCCCATTCCGTTCGAGTTGAACATTTGAGGCATCCCGGGCAAGGCTCCCATCCCGACGCCTCCACGGGCGTTCATGTGATGCGGGTTGGTCGGATCTTCCGAGGCTTGGTGCTCCAACAAAATGTGGTTTTCAGCCTCTCTCATCGCCTTTTCCATTGAAGAGAGCTCTTTGACGGGTTCATCCGGAACAGAGGTCCCAGGAAGGTCGGGACAGACAAGGAGTGAAGATTTTGACCGCGCTTTCGATTGATGTTCTGTCGCCGCTTTGTCGCGCTTGGACGAGAGGGAGTCATAAGGAATGTTGAGAAGCGTGTCGATCTCGTCTGAAACCGCTCGCTTACCGACAACCAAGGTGTAGTCGTTCGCCGTCATACCAAACTTGGCTCGAATAGCGTGCGCGACCGCGGCAATCAAACGATGGCGATGCTCTGCTCGACAGTTAAGCGCGAGCACAAAAGTCGTTCCGCCCGCTATTTGTGAATCCGCGTCGTCGGAGCGAATCGCAGACATCTTATTCAGCTTACCCGCGATGACTTGTTTGAGATGTTTGGCGACGCGTCCAACTCTCACGTCCCGGGCATTCGTCTCCTCCTCCGTCGGCGCGGCGTCCTTGTCCACAGATTCATCCTTGACGGCGTCCAGTCGTTCCATGATTTGATGCACTTTTTGTCTGGTAATGTAGTTGGCGACGCACTCGTTGCGTTCATCCATAGAGTCACCTTTGAAAACGACGTCATACGCCTGAACGAGCTTCATCGCCTTCAATCGCAACGATAGAAGTGAGTGCGGCGAAGTCGATTCGCTCTCTTCTGCGGCGAGAAAGGTGCCGATCGCTTTACGAACGGTTTCCGGTACGTGATTCCACACCGTCATCACCGCGAGCGCGCCGGTGGACCCGCAGACTTCTTCTGACTCCGTAAAGCTCGCTGCACCTTCTAGCCTGTGAATCGCCCTGACCTTTTCCAGCCAACTCTTCTGTTTCGGCGTCGACTCGCCATATAGACTTTGAAGTCGAGTCTTCACCTTTGCCGCGAATCCGACTGCGTCTTCGCCTTTCGATGAGCTCGTCTGCTCCTCCGTTTTCATCGTCGTCGTCGTCGTTTCCGTTTCGCTCTTCTCTTGTTCCTTCCCACTCAAAGCCTCGGATTCGAAGGCTTCATCCGCCGAGCGAACCTCCTTCGCGCCTTCGCCCTCCGTCGTTGAATCCTCTTCATCCTCCTCGTCGATATCCTCGACAATGTTCGACGTCGTTTCACCCATCGACGAGACGGTCGCCTTCGTCGCGTCCTCCTCTTCGTGGGTAGTAGACAGCGTCGACGTTGTCGTCGGTTCTTCATCCGTCGTCGCGTCATCTCGATCCAACTCTCGTCGTTCAGACGACGTGTCCTCCTCTTCGTGGGTAGTAGACAGCGTCGACGTTGTCGTCGGTTCTTCATCCGTCGTCGCGTCATCTCGATCCAACTCTCGTCGTTCAGACGACGTGTCCTCCCCAACCGCGTCGTCCCGCGGAGCGACGGCAAACGCAGATGATGATGCAGATGATACATTTTCCTCGTCTGCCGTGGTGATCGTGGTCGTCGCGTCATCTCGATCCAACTCCATCACCGAACCCGCGATAGGTTCCGTCGTCAACCCATTCGATTCCGATTCCGCAGTCGCCAACACCCGTGCTGCGACCGGCACAGTTCGCGTCGCCAAGGTACAAAGCGCAATCGCGAGAGTCGATCGCACGAACAAACTCGTCGACGTCGTCGACCTTCGCCTTCTTCGGGCACTTCGTCGTCGTTCCATCACTCCGATTCGACGCGCGTCGTGCCCGAACAGTTAGTCAATCAGTCAATCAATCAATCAATCAATCGAAACCGCCGCGGTGTGCGGGGACGCTTTCTCGACATCGCTTTGTTGACCTCCCGGGCGTCCAACACGGACGTCAGATTACGACGTTTCGTCGAGCGATGACGACGACGAGCGCGACGACGATGCGAGCGACGACGATGCGAGTGACATCGCGCGCACCTCTGAGACGCTCGTCGTCGTCGGTGCGTTCGCGCGCGACGACGTCGACGTCGACTCTCGAAGTTACACCTCTCGTGCAGGAAGAGACGACGCGAAGGAGCGCGCTGGTGTCGCTCGGAGCGATGGCGGCGCTCGCGATGGGTGGTTCAATCGAAGTTGGCGCGTGGGTACGACCGAACGCTGCGCGAGCGGACGAAGACGACGAAGAGTTGGCGGAAGTGGAGGCGAACATGAAGGCGGTTATGGAAAAGAATAGCGGCGAGCAAACGTTTGCGAAACAGGTGGGACTTTCGAATGTCGACGGCGTGCGAGCGTGTTCATTTGAGGTGAGCAGTTTATGGCAAGTCGGGGATACGTCTTCGAAGGGGCTCGATTCGTTTTGGGGAGCCATAGTCGATCCGGTGAACGGAGAAGCGGTGACAAACGCTCGCATGTTCGCCGCTCCAAACTTTCGAGTGTCGTCCATCGACGATCTCGGTAAAGTGGAAGATGTGCAAGTGGCCAAAGCTCTTGGATTGGATGGCGATGACTCTTACCGGCGAGCCGACATGCTTGGAGCGGCGAAGCGAGTGGATAAGAGTACCGGGCAGGTGTATTACGACTGGGAGCTCATCGCGTCACCGCCTCCAAGCGCTTGTCCGAGCGCTGTGGGATGCTTATATCCGGAACACATTTATCTGATATCGGCGTCCGTGCTTAATGGAGTCTTGTACGTTCTCAGCCTTGATGCCACTCCGGCGCAATGGCGTGTGACGGGTAACTCGGTCAAGCGCATTCGCAACTCGTTCACTGTCGGATACGACGCGCCCGCTCCTGCAGATGCTGCAACTGAGACTGAGACGTCGTCATCAAAGGAAAGTGAGTGATGTGCGCATATTATTCTCGAACTCTTGTACTATCGTAATATTTTTTCAACAAAACGTTAATGGATGTTCGCGTAACCAACGAGTCCCTTGTTTGAACTCACGGGCTTGCTCTTCCTATGAGAGAATGCGCTCAACTGAAACTTGGAGTTTTTTCCGGGCGTGTTCGGTTCTGCGAGCGCATGAATATTTCGCGATTTTGCTGCATCGATGGGCGCGCGTTCTCGTCGCGACGGAACGCATTGCGAAAGTCGTGGTAACGTCGTGTTTTCACGGTGTAAGCTCCTTGAAGACGAGCCGATGGCATCGTACACTTCATCTATCGTTCCAGTTAGCCTTTGAACTTCTGTTTTCACTTTACCGAGTAACTCATCGCGGATTGCGTTGAGCGCTCCAAACGTCTTGGCATCGCTGTCTCGCATTTCATGAATCTCTGCAGTCTTCGATTCCAGGTCACCGCGTACTCTATCGAGCTCTGTCGCTAATCTTCCGACGCGTACTTCGTGTTCAGCCTCTAATCTGAGACGTACGACGCTCTCTTCCTGTCGAATAACGGTTTCTATTCTTGAGAGTTCATTCTTCAAATGTCCGACTTCCGCATACGCCTCAGCGCGGGCCGCTTCAGCATTCCTGGCCCGGGCCGAGAGATCTTGGATTTCAGAGATCTTGTCGCACTCTCTGGATTCGAAATCATCCACAAGCTTCCGACATCGCTTTTTCTCCGATTCCAATTCGAGTTCAAGAGTTTGAATGCGCTTTACAAGACTTGCATTTGCGCTTGCATGGAGAGCGTCTTCAGCAGTATCCATGTCGTTAAGATTCGATCCCTCTGGATTGCCCCTCTCGTCGAACCATAGTTCGCGATGCACGTCTCTTTGATGTGAGTCGTCGTCTGACGCGTGCTCACTCGCATCTTTGTCGTCTAGAGCGTCGGAAACAACCGTAGCAGATTCCGCAGAAGTGGCAAAAATAGCTTCGTCCATATACTTGTGAACTCTCGCATGTGCTCGCCGAGCGCATTCGTCCCAGTAAATTTTAGACGACGATGAAACGCGAGGGCAAACAAGCGTTTCGTCGACCATTCGCGCGAGCGCTCACTCGGTTCAGTCAACCGCCGCAGAATGACGAAATGTGTTCAAAGGGGCGAGAGAGAGAGAGAGAGAGAGAGACGTCTGTCTACCCGCGCCGAGGCCGGAGTTCCACCACGCTCGAGGTAACAATGTTACGCAATGTCACATCTAGTCATATTATTAATGAGTCAAAGTCTAAGCCGGGGATGATGTACATGGTGAGAACACGGCGAGCCTAAGTGGGAGCGGCGTGCGCCGAGCGGAGGCGCGTCCTTGTCGTCGTCGTTGTCGTTGATTTCACGCATCGAGGAAACTCTCTATGGAAATCAAGAGACAACCGGCTGGGGTGATGGCTGCACTATCGCGCTGTCAAATTCAGATATCTTTGAATTGGATGGCTTGCCGGCATCCTTCGCGTCGTTTGATGTAAAGGCGGAGGCGATGAATGCCTTTTGCTCTGCGGCTCGCGGGTCTCGCAAGTCTCGCTCCATCGCCGCTGTCGTGGGTTGCGACGCATCCTCTCGCGCATCCGCCCGTTGCCCTTTCCGATCGACCGTCTGCGTCACCATGAATAGCTTAATCATCGCGCTAGCCAATTTATACGGCGTCGTGTAATACTTTTCAGGTGTCAATGCGAGCTCGCAGACGCGTTGAATGGTGAAAGGGGCGTCGCGGTCAAAGTTGGAAGAAAGAAGCATCTCGTCGCAAATCTTTAGCACGTCCTCTTCAAACGCCTTTCGCATCGCATGGATCACTGCTCGTCTCTCATGCAGTTCCTGCTCGTCGGTTGGACCTTGGGTCTGCGCAGCTTCACTCTGACGCTCGACGGGTGCCCGGGGCGAAGTCGGCGTCGGTTCCGCGTCCTCCTCTGCGCGCACAGTCCCCGTGGTCGCGTTTCCAGCCTCCTCCAACCTCCGCTTCTTGGAACCTTCCGCTGTGTTTTCTTCTTCATCTAACGCCGTACTTCGCGACTCTCCGACACTGTTCGAACCCAGGGTGTTCACGACCACCTCGACACTTTCATTTTCTTTCTTTTTTTCATTTTCTTCAGCCTCGCTCGCCGTCCCGAGCGCACCTCCGACCGCGTTCGCAAAGTACGCCTCACCAAAGGACGTGAACCTCGTTCTCACCACCCTTCTCAACGCCGGTCGCAACGTTTCCTTCCAGTGCGTCGCGCACGCACCGCAGGAACCATCTCGGCCACATTTTTCCACAACCTCGACATCCTGAGCTCGTTCTTCTTCGCGGTTCATCGTTCACGACTCGCGCGGTATTTGTTTCCTTTGCGTCACGCGTCTCCTCCGCGAACGATGACGACGACGATGACTGGGCGGATTCGCCCTCTGGACCGTCTCTCTTCCTCCGCGCGCGTGGACGTGTGGAGCGCGTGCGTGTGGAGCGTCGATTCTTTTCGAAATGTCTCCACTGGTAAGTACAAAAACCACTGGTCGTGACCCGTCAATTACAGAATTTCGCTGTCGGCTCAAATGTGGGACGAGCTAGCTTCGTACTTGAAGTATGCGCGAGACGGCGGCACAGCGAGACACGCGACGGCGTGCGTCGCGAGTCGCGAGTCGCGAGGGCGCGAGGGCGCGAACCTCGAACTCGGCGAAGGGAAACGCCGACGGAGAATTGACGGTTTCGGCGTTTTCACCTTCGCGCGCCGGTCGCGACCCGTCGCGCGTGACTGACTCGCTCGCTCGTTCGTGAGCCGCGGCCCAACGATAACGGTACTCTTGTCGTTGTGCGTCGTTGAGAGACGATGGCGTCGTTGAGAGACGTGGCCGAAGCGGCGCGAGCGACGCGGGGCACCGTCCCTGATCCGGACGCAACCGCTTCAACCTCCGCGGCGCGAGCGACGCGAGGCACCGTCCCTGATCCGGACGCAACCGCTTCAACCTCCGCGGCGAGGCGAGGCGAAGTGTTTGCGAGCGCGAACGCGGCAGTCGTCGCTCGAGAAGTTCGCGAGCAGAAACAACGCAGACAGAAAGTACAGCCTCGCGGGCGAATCCACGAAGACGATCTCAAGAAGGGCGTGTTGGAGACTCGCGCAACGTTGTTCAACGCACGGCAGAACGAGTCAAAGGCTAAGGTGTCTTGGAGAAAAGCGCTCTCGGGCGTACAAGGGGTGAAGCAAGCGGCTTCGGGAATCGCCGACGTCAACCCGCTCGAATGGGTCGACGTGGACGGTCTCTTTGCGTACTACGACGCTGTGTACTTTGGAAACAAACTCAGCGGACGAGTGACTTTTTCGTGGCACACGTCGAGCGTGGGTGGCGGAGATGATGAAGACGAACAGAAAGGTGACGAGTCTCAAATGACCAGAGTCGACTCCATGTTCAAATACTGCTTGTGCTCGGATGTCCCGAAATGGTGGCACGGATCGGACCCCAAGCAGCTCTGCGTGGGCGTGTGTTGCGTCGTCGAACGCAGAGCAGCGATGTATTCCAGAGTAGCGCACCTTCGAATGCCCGACGTACTCAGGCGATTCAAAATGACGCAAATGACAAAGGAGGCTCTGCTGCACGGCATGACGCACGCCTTTCTATTCGTGAATGGTCACACGCGCGAGAACGCCGCTTTCAACGTGCACGATGAAGAGTTCAAGCGCGTCATTCACAAGATCAACTACGATTTCATAACGTCGGACGCTTACAGACCGCCCGATAAAGGATATCAGATTCGTTGGTTCGACAGAGAGACGTCCTCGGCGCTCGGCGCGTCTTTAGCGGAAAGTGGAGAGAATGACCCCGCGGCACGACTTCATGAGCGCGACGCGGGCATGGACGCTCAGACGCTACAGTCCAAGCTCTTCAAGGATTCTCTAGTTGATGTGTTGACACCGGAACACTACAAATTGTTGTACATCATTAGCAAGCATAGCCATTTAGCTGAGAAAGCGACTGACAAGGAGCGGTGGGTGCGTTACCTCCACTTGTCGGTTTTGGTGTACGAAGCCATCATCGCCGGTGTTCTGAGCTACGACTATGCGCCGTGTGGACAACAAATTGGTTCCAAACGTCTCACTTTGAACATTTCGCAAGAGGCGAGGGATAACCTGGACGATCTGGTCGAGACGGGGATGGTTCGTTCACTTCGCATGACAACTGAATCTGGTTTTGGCGCCATGGCGTACCAACCGTCGAGGAAAGGGTTGGAACGTTTGCGAAGCGGATCCATTTCAAAGGATGACGTCGCCATGGTTGATGCGTTTTTGTACGATCCGAAAGGTGCCCTACTCAGAGTGAGGTACGACGCCGACGCAGAAACCTTCAAACTCTTTTCCGACGAAGGATTCAACGTTGACAGCGCCATTACAGAGGCCGAAGACGTGTCGTACGTCTGCTCGCCTTACATTTGCCGACAATTCATGGCAAACACCACGAATAAGCTGTCCAGTAACGCCTATCGCGCGACTGAATCACTTCGTGGGATAAGCAGCATCATGGACGAACTCGACGTCCAGGTCTCTCTCAGCAGGGTCATCCTTCTCGTCGTGGACTGGATTCCGACGAGTTGCACTCAAATCATGGAATTGAGTCAAAGCTTGGGCGTCGCCGATCGAAATAAGGGTGGATACTATAGCACGGAAATTGACCGCGCGAGCACGGATACCTGTCTCGAAGTACCGGCGGGGTTGACTCGCGTGGGCATTATCGACGTCAATCCGGCGCAATTCATCAACATGGAGGCTGAAGTAGAGTACCCGGAAGCTCCAGGGATCACGCAGCTCGAGTCTTTCGGACTTCGATACTCGCGACAAGGCGATTTGATTTGCGGCGTTAAGGTTGAATCAGTCATGACGAAGATTCTCAATGACATTCCGTGCGATTTTCTCAGTCGTGTGGTGGCAGACGTACAGATTGATTCGGGCACACTCACGAGTAGTTTGATGTCGCTGTACCAGAAAAATTTGTTGGAGACGGTGTACGACGGCGGAGGCGACGTATCCGCGCGACAGAAGTTTGTCTTGTACTTGGCCGAGACTGTGACGCCAAAACTGAGCGCGGCACACTACCTCGATGGAGATTCAATCGAATCCGAATTGCGACAGCTCGTTGGCGACACGCACTACGCGCTCGATGTCACAGATCGAGACGTCATCATCTTTGGTTCAGATGGCATTCTCTTCGCTGGTCCAGAGTGCGCGCGTCACGAACCCTTGCTCGCAGCGTACTGCGCTCTTCGATCGCGCGAAAACTTTGTCTTGGCGCTATACGGAAAGCTAAGCGCTATGAAAGTTTCACTGAGAAAGTTGCAAGCGATTCTCGAGCGCATTTACGACGAGCCAAATCTGTTACAAAGCGCGCACATGCGCCTGGCCGAGTTTAACACGCAGGTGTGCCGATTGGGGGAGGCTATCCGACACCTCGATCTCGCGAGCGCGACGCCCATAATACAATTTGGAGATGCGCGAGAGCCCGAAACGCCCGTGTCGAGCACGACTGCGTACTACTCGCTCGATGCAAAATCTTCACGCAGGCTCAAACACGCCATGGCGATAGAAGAGCTAGAAGCGTCTGTCGCCGCTCGCATCGGCGGTTGCGCCAAGCACCTGAAGGCGAATGAGGAGTTTTTGCGGACGCTGGAAAAGCAAGCGAAAGAGGTTACGAGAGATAATCGGGTTCGAACCGTTGCTGCGACACGTGCGGCGCTCGATGAAGCCCAAGGATGCATGGAGCGCGCCAGCGACGCCCGAACACACCGCTTGCTCATTGGCATTTACACGGGCCTCTTTGCGTTTCGATTATTCGATCGACTCGTCGGGAAAAATTGGACGATTCCCGAGTCAGTTGCGTTTGTCACAAACAACATTCGGTATCCGCTAATCTGGGACATGAATCTTCCGTGGATAATCATGAGTGCTGGTTTTTGGGTCGCGTTCGTCGTCGCAATAGTTACTATCGGCAACGTGCTCGCCGATCGAGAAGAGGGCTTTTTGGATTCGACGACGACGACGCGTCGCAAGCTGTGCGTCAACACTCTCGTGCGATATCTCAAACTCAAGGACAACGTCGGTCAGCAGACAATCCTGGCGAGCGACACGGGGCAGAGTGGGACGCAGCTCACGCGCATCACGTACTCGGAATCTCCGCGTATTGGTATCTTTGACGCGCATCGCGCAAAGGTAACGCTCACGATTGACTCTAAGCACGGATATTTGCTCCAGACGAAGATTTGTATCTCCAAGTCAAAATCAATTCCGGCTTCGCTCTTTCCGAGCGATTTGGAACCCATTCTGATTGCTGACCTCGAGCTCAACCGTGTGCTCACCGACGGCGCGACGATTGAAAAGCTCCGCAAGCGAGAACGGAAATCAAACGCAATTTGTCTACGCGTGCGTTCGGCGGCGGAAGCTGGAACGCGAGAAGTCTTGATTAACGAATTTACGATGCAGCATCTCAAGGAACGCATTGCGAGTAAATTCTTTTATCGCGTGAAAAATGTCATGCGCATCAGCGCTGTCCAACAGGTGGACGCTCACACTGTCGACGAAGACGTGATACAAACGGATGCTGACGTTTTAACGTTGCGCGATTTCCAGCGAATAAACGTCGTCTTCTACGGCAGACCAAAGCCGAAAATGGCGAAATACATACAGTCGATGCGTGAAAGGGCGGAACGAAAACGTGTCGTTGACGAAAGACGCAAAAGCTTTTCGAAAAAACTCCGGAACCTCAAACAAGCGTTGACGGTGGAAGAAGTCTATCCAGAATCGGACGACGAGATGCGCGATGAAGGGTATTAAAGCTCTCATGACGACAACGAGACAAGTAGCTCATTGTAAGACTAGTCAAACTCGAACAAAAAAATGAGCACACGCTTCCTTCCGTCGCGTCGAGTCCTGACTCGTCGATGCGTCGTGCCGTAGCGTGCCGTAGCAATTCTTGATTATTTATCCCGGTACATAATCACATAAACATATAGTGAACATCCCAAATACAGGATGTAGGCTATTTTATCGTAAAACACGACACGTTGTCGGTCGGTCCGTCGGTCGGTCCGTCGCCCAAACGTCGGGTTGGTCGATCAGCGCGCGCCCAATCGTTGGCGCGCGCGTGCGGCGGTTTTCGATGCGTCGCGGCGCGCGATGCGTGATTGCGCTCGTGGTGATGGCGTGCGCGGCCACGCTCGGCGCGCGCGCGGACGCCGATTCCGCGCACGGCGTGAGCGAAGGCGACGGGGACACGTTGTTGCACGATCGCCGGGCCGCGGTCACGGGTGCGCACTCGTTTTTGACGCTCGTAGTCGTCTCCGCGGACGTTGCGATAGGTGATGACGACGCGGCGAAGTTGACGAAGATACTGAAGACGCAGATCGAGGCGTATTTTACCTGGGCGTCGTACGGCACGATGGTGCCGAGTGTGGATGTGTTTTTGTATCCGTCGCCCAACTCTGAGTTGGACGGGACGACGTGTAAGACGCTGGACGCTATGACGCCGAATCCATGGGACGGAGATATAATGCTTGTCTCGGGGGATGAGGCTAAATATGAGGATAAATATAACAGTTTCAACTCAAAAAAGAATATGCGACAGGTGTTGTACTTGACAAATTCGTGCGTGGGGTCATGCGAGTCGGGCGAGAACGGCATCTCATGCCAACAAAAATATTCCAATCTCCTGGAATGTACAAATCTGGATTCCACTACGGCAGCGTGTGATTCGACTGGGATTCATGAAATGCTACACGCGATCGGGTTGAAGTATCACGCCGGTGGGTACAAGTGTACGCAGTCGGATTACGATGACGCGTCAATCACGTGGCGAACGTGCCCGTTTGAAGACTACGGTGGAGTATTCGACGTTTTGGGATCGTCTTCGGATTCCTACGGGAAAAAGATGGGTCAAGGCGTGCAGTCGTATTCGCGATGGGACATGCACTGGTTGTCCAACACGAATGTAAAAGTCATTACAAAGACGAACGGGCAAGTCACAGACGACGCGCCCGATGTGAGCAAAACGTGCGTATTGAGCCCGTTGGACGTCGATTCGACGGATTCCTCGACCACTCGCGCGTGCGTCATTCAATTTTCTGATACTACGATGAGCTCACTTGGTACGATTTGGCTCGAGTCGCGTAGAGGAAACAAATTTGATGATTTAATCGTCAATGGCGAGCACGACGGATTTAATTCTCTGGGCGTACTGGGCTTTCACGAAGGCAGAAAATTGATTGATTTCTACCCATACGACTCAAGCGGTGGTACAGACGCTGGTGAAAAATATAATGATTGGGAACAAACTGCTTTGCGCTCGACTGAAAACGGTGGCGTTTGGGAAGACCCCGTCTCGGGTTTGAGGCTCACCGTCGATCCGTACGACGAGGACACTGGGACAATCACAGTCACGGTCACGTTTACGCAGCCCGCGGCGTGTGTAAAGGGTGGAGCTGCGGCGTATCCGAGTCAATTTAACGGCTATCAAATGGACGTCGCGTACGTCGATGACGATGAGCTTGAAAAGTATCATCCCAAGAATCATCTTGATTTGGACGGATGGCCTTACGCAGCCTATTATTCGGCAACCTCCACCCAAGCAATCAGTACGGCGTACTACAATCAATACATTCCATATGCTACCGATGGAATACAGAGAGAAACGGGTGTGCAAGAGTCTTGTTACAAGCTCGCCATAACGTACAAAATGAGCGTACAAAATTTGGACTACGGGGTGTGCGCACAGTCGCGTCTCACCGTCCGCGCGTTGAACCTCCCAGCGGGATGGCGCGTGGACGAAGGCGCGTGCACGAATATCATAGGTGCGCAAGGTATCATCGATGACATATGCTTCACCGTCGCCGTACCGCGCGACACCCCCGATGGCGCGTATGAAATCCGAATCCAAGCCGCACAAATCAATGACAGCGATAAAGCAGTCATGACGGCGTCAGAAACCGTCCCGCTGTTGGTGTGCGTCGGCGGCTTTAACTATCCGTATCAATCTTGGGACGATACTACGTCTGCGGGCAAATGGACATGCGACTACGGTGCTAAAGGATCAAAAACCAGAGCCACGATTGCGTTGGGCAACATTCAAAACAGGGCGGCGAATACGTATGAGCCTAGCTCGACATACTATCCCACTTCAAATGTCGCGGCGGCGAAAAGTAAGCGAGAAACGTTCTTCTTGCGCAATCCTGAGGTGACTCAAGACGGTCTCGATCGTCTACAGGACATGTCTTCTTTGTACAGCGCTGATGAAAATGATGATCGATGTTACGCCGTTGAAGCAACGCGGTATTGCGGCGAGGACGAGTTTGTCTGGGCGCAATTTTGGTGCGCGGCGTGCCCGAGAGGATCGACGCGTCGTCCTGCCGGCGACGACAGTTGGCTCGTCGATGGCGAAACATCGTGCACGTGTCCGTATGGCAGCAATTGGACCCTTGGTCGGTGTTTGTGCACGACGGGTGAGTATTACGATTCGAACAACTCTTGCGGTGGGTGTGAAAGAGACGAGTACCCCGACGTTGATGGTAACTGCGTAACAATCAGTTGCGGAAATGGTAAATATCTCTCAACAGACTCGTACACGTGCGAAGACTGCGCAACTGGGTATGACAAGTGTACGTCGGCCAGTGAAGGGTCAACGTGTAGTGCAAACTATCACGTGAGCGATCGCACGTGCGTCGCTTGCGGAGCAAACTCACAAAACGTCGCCGGCGACGACATCGATGACGAAAACACCCAGTGTGACTGCGACGAAGAATATGCGCTCGATGATGGCGTGTGCGTCAAGCAAGTCTCAATTGATGTGAAAATGGATTTCGCAGGCATCACGGGAGCCATTGACACGACGCTCGAGCAGAAACTTATCGACTCTCTCACATCGGGTATCGAAGGTAGCGATGGGTTTGACGCAACTGCTAGCGAAGTCGCGATCACGTACAAAATTTCGGCACAGCAGACATTTACCGCCGCAGTGGATGAAACTGCATTCAAAACTGCCGCCGCGAGCTCGTTGAGTGTCATTGTATCTGACATTATCAACTTTTCACAAACGGCGGCACGTCGGCGTCTGTTAAGCAACGTCGTTACATACGACGTCTCAACCACGAATCGAGCCACCGCCAATTCGGTAAATACCGCGGCAGCTGCGGCTATCACCGTAGGTGGTGCAACAGGAACGCCTGCGACGCCCACGACTACGTTGGCGTTCGCAGTCACGTACACCGTGCCGTCGAGTGCGGTGTCGACTGTACAATCGACTGTTATGTCCTCGTCGTTTACCACCTCTGTCAACACAGCTGCGACGACCGCGGGCGTGAGTGGCGTGACGGTGTCTGTACCTCCATGCGACGGCATCGTAGCACCCACGAACGGCGCGTTGGGCACTTGTACAACGCAACTCAACAACGGCGAGTCTTGCGTGCCGGTTTGTAACGGCGACTACGAATTACAAGGCGGACCGACCATGTGCGTCTCTGGCGTACTCAGCGCCGCCACATGCCATGCATCGAGCTCATCAGGCGGCGGGAGTCCCCCATCTCCTTTTGATTTCGTGCCTCCTCCGGCGAACACCACTCGATCTGGCGTGTCGAGTGCGTTGATTGCGGGTGTCCTCTTCGCGTGCGTAGCGGGTCTCACCGGCATCCTCCTCCTGATATTGTGGCGGTGTGGCTGCTGTTGCTTCAATAAGCGCATGCGCCCTCGCATCATGCGAGCGCAGCCCCGTTTCATCATGGGCCAACAGCCTCAATTCATCATGGGCCAACAGCCTCAGTACGCCATGGGCCAACAGCCTCAGTACGCCATGGCTCCCCAAGCGGTAGCCATTCAACAGCCTCAGCACGTGGTGGCGAACGCTGGGAACGCTGGGAACGCTCAGCGAGCGCAAATCGCTCAAGCCTTGGCGCGGGCGCAAGCAAAGTGAGAAGTGCGAGAAAAGCAAAATAATTTATGCGTCAAGTTTTTGTGTAACGAAGTGTACGACACAAGTGTGTTGGAACTTTACACCGAAGCTATTTCTACAACAGCCGCCTCACCGACGGCGCATTTTTGTGTGTGTTTTTATTGAAGTTTTTGTTGAGATTTTTGTTGAAGTTTTTGTTGAAGTTTTTGTTGAAGTTTTGTTTTAAGAATATTGGTAAGTCCTGTTGTAATGTGAAGCGTACACACGGCCAGGACTGAAACCAACCAACACACCAACCAATCAACCAATCAACCTGCGTGTTCAGTGAATACGGAAAACGACATCGCGACGACGACTACGAGACCCACCCCTAACCACGCGCGACACGCGACCCCGACGCCCGCGACACCAACGCCCCGCGCGTCACGAAGTGCCGAAAACGCCTTTTGTGTGTGTTCCGAAAACGCCTGTTCCCTTTCCTTTTCCTTCACTTCACTTCCTCCGTTGTTCGTTCGATGTACCTTCTGCGTTGTTTTTCCTTTACTATGCTGTCCGTGTGTGCCTTCTTCGAACCCCTCGGGCTTCCGGCGTGCCGACCGACCGACCGTCCGAATCTCATTCGGGCCGCGGAGGATTATTTTCAAGTGACAGTTCATGACTCGAGTTTTTAGCAGGAGATGTGAAAAATGTGCACACGTGTGCAGATACTTTTTTTTTAATTTGGACACGCGACTCGCGGTCGGTCGGCACACGTCGACTCGACGACGAACGCACGCAGACTCGTCCTTCGAACGCTTTCGCGCGAAAAGAAACCAAACGAACGACATCGTCACCATCATCGATATGACCGGACGCCACGCGAGCTCTCTCGCGCTGATCGCACTCGTAGCGCTTTCCTCCCAAGGGATGATCACGCCAGCGCACGGAAAAATTTTGAGCGCAAGAAAATACGTCGAGACGCACTCGAGAGAGGAATTCCGCGACGTACTCGCCGAGAGGCGAGGCAAGGCGCACGCAGATGGCTCCCGCCGAGATGCGAGCCGTCGTTTGACGAACATCGGTGAGTACTGCGAAATCGACGCCCACTGTGGCAATGGCGCAATCTGCGAAGAGGAAGGATCTTGGACCAACGGCAACGGCCAACGACAATCTTGGGGCTATTGCACGAAGGATTGCTGGAAACACGATGAGTGCGATGGAGGATCATACTGCTCTATTCAAGAAGGCTACTCGTGTCGAAGCTGCGCCGCGTTCGCAACCTTTGATTCTGTTGATGGAACCAACCCGTGCACGGCGTGCATGGCGCACGGCGACTGCGATCAAGGCGAATACTGTACCAGATCTTACTACTATGATGACAACACGTACCAAAGCTTTGAAAAGCAAATATGCTCTGGATGTTCTGGTTGCTGGAGTTGGAACACGTTCGACTACGGCGCTTGCCCAGGATCCGGCAGCGGCGAGCAGTGCGATACCGGTAACACGAACGCCTATGACAACACCAACTGGGAGAATGACTTTGAGCAAGGGTCTCTTCGGGAGCTTCCCGCAGAATGCTGGCTCGACGCCGCACACGCTCAGTACGATGATTTGTACATCGGCGACTGCGGCGCTTTCGGCGAAGAAACTGAACTCTGGTGCGAAGGCTTTTGCATCGCCGACTCTTGGTTCGACTGCTGCGACCCAAAAGCAGGCGCCATCGCCGCTTTGACCATGGGATGCTTCTTCGCCTTCGTCGGTGCACTCTTCTCCGCCGCCTGGATCTTCAAGTGTTGGTGCTTCAAGAAGCAGAACGCCATGATGTTGCAAGCGATGGCGAACCAGCAACAGCAACGCATGATGGCCGCCGGTCAGATGCAATCGCCCGTCATCGTGCAAATGCAACCCGCCCACAAGTAACATTGGTCGATGCTGGTGCACACGCATCCGTCATTGCCAGCGGATCAAGGCTCTTTGACTTTACCACTTAAGCCCGTAGCTTTCGGGCGGAGCGGTCCGTCGGCGTCCACGGATGATGAATAAAACAAATAACAAAGTACCAGGCGGAAGAGCGCCCGCGCGACGCGCAACTACAACATTGAATAAACTTTGTAGTTGCGCGACAAGAAATAGTCCGTTCCGTCGGTATCCAGAGATGAAGAGTGCGTATTCGAATGCGTTCATTCAATCTCAAGTTTTGATATTAATGTATTTAACGTTTCAAACCAGCACGTATGCGATACGAACGAAACACACTTCATTTCTCGTCGCGGAAGTGTGTCATGTCTGCAAGTATGTCACTGAAACGCGAAGAGCGCGGCGGTTTATGCGGCCGTGTGCTCTTGATGAAGACGACGAAAGTTTCCGATCTCATGCGCGAAGAATATCATGGACGCGGCGTCGTGAGGCTGCACCACGATACAAACGTTGCGGACGCGCTTCACACTCTCTCGTCTGAGCACATTCTCTCAGCGCCGGTTGTCATCGCGTCAGACCCACTCGATACGCACGTTCCGGACGATTTTTTCGACGACGGTGCAAATCGCGAGCTGGTGGAGACTCTCATTGGTTTCTTTGACGTACACGACGCGGTTCGAGCTTTTGTTCAAGCGATACCGAGCGAGATTGACGAGACGAACAATCGGAGTTTTCTGTACTGGATGACGCAAATCTCGGCAGTTGAGGAGGAAATCGCGGCGAGAAAACTCATCACCGTGCTTGGCTACGACGCAGAATTGATGTACACACCAAACGCGAGGGCCACATCTGTGTACGACCTCGTCGTAAACGGGTTTCGAGTTTCATCGAGTTCGCTCCGACACCGTGTCGCTCTGTTTGATGCCCACGGCGCGCTGAACCGAATCATTTCCCAAACAGACGTTTTCCACTGGCTCGCGCAGCACGATAGAAATCTACCACAGACGTTAGAGTCTTACACGTGGCGACAACTAGGTTTCGGCAGCGCAGAGCGCGTCGACCGATTCGTGAGCGTTCCAGTCACTCGACTCACGATTGAGGTTTTCAGACTCATGCACGAAAAACAAGTTTCTGGCGCCGCCGTCCTCGACAAACTCGGTCGCGTCATCACCGACTTGACTTACGGAGATTTGAGAATGCTCACACATGAGCACTGGAGCGCGCTCGCACTGCCGGTGGCCGAATTCGTGGCGTGTTGCCATGGCGCTTCATTCAGAGGTTACTCTGCGGGCGCGCTTTCCGGCGGAGAATCAGCCGGGGAATCAGCCTTCTTTGAAAAAACGCGCGCGTTCAGGTCTTATCTCGAAGAGAAACGCCGAAATCCTCGAATTGATGCGATCGCGGGCGGGAGCAGGAGCAAAACAAAACCTGATGTGACCGTGCTCGATCTCGATTCAAAGTTTGATTTCGAAGCGTTTCGCGATGAAAACAAACGGCGCGTGTACCTGGACTGTTCACCGACGACGCCATCGACGACGGAAAAGAAGTACGACGTGGTCACTTTGACCGACTGCCTCAACGTAGCGGCTTTCGGACCTTGTTAGATGAAAGAAATGCATCGCATCCTCACCCTCGCACCCACGTCGTGTCGTCGCCGAATCGAGGCCCGCTCGCGCAACCGACGAGAAACTTTCGATTCGAACTCCAACTCCCTTCAACGGTGGTGCGACAGCCCAAAATTAGGTCTACACCGTCGCCTTCATCGTCGGAGGGCGCAGCCTCCATGGCGCAGCTTCCGCATCGCCCCTCCAAGCAATACTCGTCGTCCAGTTTAACCGCTCCGCACCGCGTAGCCGCTGATAACAAATTCTCCCCGACGTCGCACCGCGTCGTTCGTGACTCCCCGGTCCACGCGTCCACGAACGTGACGTCGATGAACGATCCTTCCCCGCTCTCCCCCGCGCGCCCCGGCGACAGCGCGCGTCCCGGCCGGTGCGTCGTCGGCGGCGTCGTCGGCGGCGTCGACAGCCGCCTCTTGTCTCGCAGTTTGGAGTTCGGACACCACGACTGAGACGGCGCGCGGGCGCCGACGCCGAGGCGATTCATCGACTCTCGCGCCCGCGGGACGGGACGCGGAGATTTGCGCGCGCGCTCACCGAAGCGCGCGACGCCCTCTCGGGGTCGGTCGGACGCTTCGAACGCGTCGTCGTTCGTTCCGTGTGACGGTTTCGTGTGACGGTTTGAACGTCGATTTCGACGATTTCTGTGAAAGGAACGATTCGTATCCTCGTTGTGTGACGCACGCGGTCGGTGGAATCCGACCCACGCGGGAGGACGACGGAGATGGCGGGAACGACGACGACGACGGATGGACGACGCGAGCTCGTGCGGGAGTTTGGAGCCGTGGCGAGCGCGTACGGGATGCTGGGGTCGCCGCCGGTGGCTTCGCGGATGGACGGCGCGAGGACAGAGGAGGAGCTGGACGCGTTCGTCCTCAAAGCCTTGGAGTTGGAATTGACGCAAGGCGCGCTGAGGGAAGATTTGGAAGAAAAGTCGCGTCGAGTGGGGGATTTGTGGAGATACTATGCGTCTCGGCGCGAGGCGTTCGGTCGAAACGCCCGGTTGACGAGCTGCGCGACGGTGCGCGACGCCTTTGAATCCGTGCTGCGTCGGATGAGCGCGCGTTACTCGCGCGCTCGAGGCGAGGATAACGGTGAGGGTAAAAAGTGGGCGCCACCGAGCACATTTGAGCGCAGAACAATCAAGTACTGGGTGCACCCGCGCGATGTCGTGCCGCTTCAGCTCGAAATCATGAAACGACTGCCGATTCTTGAATTTGACGAAGGATCCGATGGTTCGGACGCGAGCGAGAAGAACGCGAGAGACATGTCGCTCATAACGTCCGTCTATCTGGACAACTCATCCTTCGACGCGTACCATACGCGCTTACTTCGAGAACAGGGCGCGAGCTTGGTGCGATGCCGCTGGTACGGCAGCTTGACCCCGGATGAGACGGTGTTTGTGGAGAGGAAGACGCATCATGAATCTTGGTCGGGACAATCGAGCGTCAAAGAGCGATGCAAAATCTCTCGTGAGGATCTCATCGCTTTGTTTGACGGTAAAGAAAAAGACGAATCGCTACAAAATGCCTTGAGAAAGCACAGCCTCGCCCGTGAAGTGTTTGAGCGCGAGATAAAATTCAAAAAGGCGTCGCCGGTGTTGATGACTCGCTATCGCCGTACAGCGTTTCAGCATTCGGACAACAACCACATTCGGATTTCTCTCGATTCCGGTTTGCGATGGTGTAAAGTCTCTGGCTCGTGTGATGACGTAATATCATCTCCACCAGCCGATGAACTCGCGACTGATTTCATGCATGCCATCCTCGAGGTGAAGCTCGCCAGCGGCAAAGAAGGTGCGCCAGATTGGATCGAGGAGGTGGTGCACTCTTTCGACATCGTCGAAGTGTATAAATTCAGCAAATTTTTGCACGGGTGTGCAATCTTATACCCAGCAGATTCTTTGCACAGACTGCCTCACTGGTTCGATCCGTCGCTCAAACTCGAAGCTCCTAATCCGACGTCAAAATCTTCATCTCCAGAGCCTCAGTATATGGACGCCATGCCGCTGAATGGATTCCACGCGAGCGACGATGCGATGGATTTCGAGCGCACAGAATCTTCGGGGTCATTCACAGAGCTTCTACGTGCAGCCGTCGCAACGCTCAAATTTCGCAAGATCGAGCGCAAATCCAGTCCGATGAATGGCGACGGCGAAACTGACAACGACATCGAAGCTGCGTCAATGTCTGCGCGTCGCCGTTACGTACCAGTCAAAGTGGAACCGAAGACATTCTTCGCAAACGAGCGAACGCTCTTGCAGTGGCTATCGATGTCCATCCTCTTACTCTTCCTTGGACTTGGCTTGCTATCGATCGAATCGTCCGCTGCATCGACGAGCGCCGTGCCGTTTGGCAACGCTCCCGGATCGCAATCGTCTGGAAGCGCCGTCGGCAATCCGTTCGCCGGAGCTATCTGCGGCATCGTGTTGACACCGATTTCGATTCTCTTCATGCTTTACGCTCTATGGACCTACATCGTGCGAGCTCGGCGCATCGCTCGGCGCGAGGCGAGCACGCGCTACGACGATGTTGTGGGACCGGTGGCGCTCGTCGCCATACTCGTCATCGTATCCGTCGTCTGCCTCATCCTAGCTGCGACTTCAATCGAATGGGATCGTGTGCGTTACGCGGCTAGGGGCTAGAATCAATCTGTGTTAATAAAATTGTCTTCTTCGTTCAAAGTCAAAAGAATCTGTTTTGTTTTTACATGATGTTGTTAGCAAATATGACTACGCCTTTGCCGTCGCCGCGGTACCCGTTCCGTTCGCCACAGCCAAATCGTTCTCCTTCTTCTTCTTCGCGATTTCTCGCATCGCCGGAAGCGCCCCGGGAGGGGTTCCCGTCTTACCAATGTTGTACACGCACGCGTATGAGGCGACAAAGGCGTCGGGATCAATCTTTGCCGCCGCCTCTCGAAGCGCCGCTTCGGCGCGAGCGACGACATCCGCGTCTTCACCGACGGGGCCGAGGCTCACGCGAGCAATGTGAGAGAATCGGTGTTCCATCTCGTCCGCCTTAGAACACGCGACGACTTCGAAGAGCGCGGCGTCTTGAAACTTGTCCGCGCCCACGACGGCTTCGGCATCGACGATACCAAAGGCGCTCGCCCACGAGTCAAAGGCAAAGGCGTCTCGCGTCGTCGCCTTCACACCGACAAAGACGGCAACGTTCGATTCGTCAAAACCAAACACTGGGGCTTCCCCTCCCGCGCTCACAATCTCGCGTCTCTTCATCTGGACTCGAGCGAGCGGAGACGACCCAGAGTCGTCGCTCGGGGTGTACCAAGCCGCCTCTCTGCACGCCAACGCGTGCTCCCTCTGGTTCAGGTGACCCATCTCTATCGAGTCGACGAGATCGGAAAACTCCCCGAACACCGTCTCCGGGGCGGCGCCATCGAACAAGGTGCAATTAAAGCACGCGTTCGGTTCGCTGGAATCAATCTTTCGCTCCCCTTCGCTCAGAGCGTAGTGAAAGTGCGCGCTCGTAAAGCTCGGGTGGAACCTCGAAACCTCCACGACGTGCAACGCGCCCTCGAGAAAGGTGTTGAATATCGGCTTGGGCGCCTCCAAACTGTCGTACACGTGAAACACCACGCTTCCATCGTACGTCCCCGTCCTCGTCTCCGCATCCGCGATCGCATCCGCCACCGCTCGCGTCGACGTCCTCGCGCGTTCCGAGCCCTCTTCGCCATCGGTGGGGACGAAATCACGCCGACGACGATGCGCGCGCGCGCGTCGTCGTCCACACCGACGCGCCGTCGCCGCCGTCGCCGCCGTCGTCGTCGCCGCCCTCGTCGCCATCCTCGTCGCCATCCTCGTCGTCGTCGTCGTCGTCGTTGTGCGCGCGCGTCGTTGTGCGCGCGCGTCACCCACGCAATCAATCATCGCATCGTCACCCGTTCGGGCGACCCCTCACCTCACCTCACGGACGGACGAACGAACCATCGGACGGATGAACCATAGGACGGATGTGCGTGTGGATGACGGTGGATGGATGACGTCGTTCACTTGTGAACCACACGACGAACCCGGACCGGACCATCGGACCGGTTTTGAACGAAACGACCGTTCACGACCGTTGAAAATACCCCTCATCGAGTCTCATAAAAAAAACCCGCGAAACGAAACGAAAAACGCGTCGAAATCTAGGGTTTGCGCGTACGCGTCGGTCCGACGACGACGGGTCGTGTACCGTCGATATCGCACACACACACACAAGCGCACACCCGGG
>Ga0255757_10001556_pt1 | contig 22126 bp, 22 predicted proteins | sample 071ome_27_FD_179957 | JGI IMG/M metagenome (GOLD analysis project Ga0255757, IMG submission 179957) | Coastal salt marsh microbial communities from the Groves Creek Marsh, Skidaway Island, Georgia - 071409AT metaG (version 2) | ecosystem: Environmental > Aquatic > Marine > Intertidal zone >...
CAAGAGTTGTTTTCATCGATGCTGTTGAGGCAACCCTTGCTGAGAATACCGAGCGTGGTCTAAATGCTCCTGGTTGGTGGCAGTATACTTCATACACTGATGCTTCTGGTGAGACCCGCCACAAGGCACAACACCTAGCAGCATTCAAGTCTGCTCCTGCTAACGCTGCTGATAGCGACGACGCTATTGCTGCTGACGTTGCATCTGTAATCACCATCACTGGTGATGTTGCTGATCAGACTGGTGTTGCTGATCCTTACACCGATGCATCTGCATTCTCTGTTACTGCATCTGCATCTACTGGATCACTTCTCTTCCAGTGGCAGCGTCAAACTCCATCGGGTACTCGCTGGACCAATGTTAGTGATAATGCTACATTTGGTGGTTCTAACACAGCGACTCTTTCTATCACTGGTGGTACGAAAGCAGACCTTGATGGTTACAAGTTCCGTGTTAAATTGACCTCTACTGCAGGTGCTGAAGAAGTCATCTCTGCTACTGGTTCTCTAACTTATGCATGATCTGAATGAACTTCAATGAATTGACGCCAGACAACTGGCTCTTCTTTGCTATTCAAAACTACAATAACCCGTCGTCCGTAACTTATGCTGACTTTGAAGAAGACTTGAAGAGATTCAAGTATATCAAACGACTGCTAAAACGTTATGAGACGACGGGTGAATTGAAAACACATCTTATTCTAAATCATGTGATTGTATTGTATAATGTGTTTGGTGAAGCAGCAACTCCGCTGCTTTTTTATAAGACAGAAGCGACATATTGGCGTCAAATTACTGCTTTTATGTTGTTTCTAAATAGATTACCACCTAACTTTACTGATGCTGACGAAGAATGTCTAAAGAGTCTGAATCTAATTTGAATGAAATGATGGCAGGAGACGGATCTGGTCTCGCACTGCCACCTGCCTTTGTATTTGTCAATCCTAGACAACATCGTAAGTATAAGAAGGGTAATCAAGATAAAGTTGATGGGCGTACTAAAGGTGCCCGCTCTCTCTTCGACCGTATCCAAAAAAGAAAAATGAAAGAAGAACTAGAAACTCAAATTGATGAGGCAATTGTGTCTGACACAGAGAGGGCACAAAAGTCTATCGCTCAAAGTAAGAAACTTAATCGCCAAAAAGATCTTCAAAAGAAGAGAAAGGAAGCGAAAGAAAAGATGATGAACAAAACAAAAGAGATGGATACTCTTATGAAAGCTCGTCTCTCTGACTTCAAAAAGAAAGAGAAAGACCAGCAGAAAAAAGTCCAAATGAAAAACTCAGTTGAATTTGAAGGTAATGTTATGATGGAAAATCAAGATGTAGTCCAAGTTGCTCTCGATGTAGCAACTTCAGAACTCAACCCAGCAGGCGAAGGTTCATTCGCTAAGATCCAGTTCTCGGATGGTGGAGTTCAGAACCTCGATAACTTCTCAGCAAAACGTATTGCTGCTTGTTATGCTCAGCTAGATGACACGCACAAGCAACAGTTCCAGTACATGTTGAACAAAGATGCTTCTACGTATCAATCTGCTCTAGACTTTGCCATTCGCAATGTCTAATCATGGCATTCGGTCTTCAAAAACTAGCAGTTTTAGAAAGTAAACTGGGCATTTATGAAGATCTCTCCAAAGAGATGCTTGACAAACTTGAACGTGCTGTCGGCACTATCTCTGAGAACAGCAATAAGATTGCTATAATCTTAGAACGTCATGAAGGTCGCTTGGAAGAAAGCGAAAGGACAGATAAACTCATCATCAAAATGATTGAGGACTTGAAAGAGAAGGTAGATAAAGACCATGAGAATATGCACCAGAGAGTTTCTACTCTTCAGAAAAAAGTAGATACCAATGCTAAGTTTGTCATTGGTGCTGGCGCTGTTCTCGCTACCCTTGTGGCAGTATTACAAGTGGTTCCACCCATCATCAAAGTCTTGACTCCGCAGACATCCTCTGGTACACTGTCTACAGTGGTGATGCCTGTTAGTGAGTTATCTTGACGTAAAATATATCCAACTAGTATCCTCTCGCCTAGTTCTCTTCTCCCGTAAGAAGGCAGACCTGTATAACTTCAGGTGTCCTTACTGCGGTGACTCTCAGAAGAGACGTAATAAAGCGAGGGGATATCTTTTTAAGATCAAGAATGACTTTGTGTTCAAGTGCCATAATTGTGGCATGGGAAGGACACTTGCTAACTTCTTGAAGGACCAAGATACATTTCTTCATGACCAATATGTCATGGAGAAATTCAAGGATGGCAAGACAGGCAAAGGCACAACTGTTCCCAATCCTAAGTTTAATTTTAGTGAACCAAAATTTGTAAAACGTGATACGGGACTTGAAAAGATTTCTGAGCTAAATATTTCTCACCCAGCGAGAGAATATCTTGAACAGCGAGGCATCAAAGATCTAGATTACTTCTACTATTGTCCGAAGTTCAAGGCTTGGACAAATGAACAAAAGAAGATGTTTGACAACCTCAAGCAAGATAGTCCCCGTATTATTATCCCATTCCGAGACAAAGAAGGTAACCTCTTTGGATACCAAGGCAGATCGCTAGCCCCTAAGGCAAAACTAAGATACATCACGATCATGCTGGACGAGGAACAACCCAAGATCTTTGGACTGGATAGAATCAAAAACGATAAACCTGTTTATATTGTTGAAGGACCATTTGATGCGACCTTTCTTGAAAACTCTGTTGCTATGGCTGGGTCCGACGCTGATGTTCGGACGTTTGGTTGGAGCAATTATATTTGGATATTTGATAATGAACCACGCAACAGAGAGATCGTCGCCCGAATCTCCAAAGTCATTGACCGAGGAGATAAGGTAGTCATTTGGCCAAAGAAAATACAACAAAAGGACATCAATGATATGGTCCTTGCTGGACATAACGTTCAAGATGTAGTAGACTCTAACGTCTACAGTGGATTAGAAGCAACCCTCAAATTTAACGACTGGAAGAAAGTATGACAAACGGGCACGGTATCAAAGTAAAGAAGCGTAGCGGCGCTGTAGAGGCGCTAAACCTCGACAAGATCCACAAGATGGTTGAGGAAGCTTGCGAGGGTCTAGGAGGCGGTGTGAGCGCCTCTCAGGTTGAAATGAACTCGGGTCTCCAGTTCTTCGACGGGATCGAAACAAAGGACATTCAGGAGATCCTGGTGCGTTCTGCTAGCGATCTTATCAGTCTGGACACCCCCAACTATCAATTCGTTGCTGCTCGCCTGCTGCTGTTCGCAGTTCGCAAGCAAGTATTTGGACCAGAGTGGGTGAACGGTCATCCTTCTATTCTCGATCATTGTTACAGTTGTGTTGAGAAGAAGGTATATGATAGTGAAATTATCGATAAGTATACATACGAAGAGTGGACCAAGATCAATTCTTGGATTGACCATGAGCGAGATATGCTATTTACCTATGCAGGTTTGCGTCAGGTAGTAGATAAGTATTTGGTTCAGGATCGTAGCAATGGTGAGATGTACGAGACTCCTCAGTACATGTATATGATGATTGCAGTAACTCTCTTTCAAAACTATCCTAAGGAAACGAGACTGGAGTATGTCCGACGATACTACAACGCAATCAGCAAGCACAAAATCAACATTCCCACACCTATCATGGCGGGAGTGCGAACTCCACTTCGACAATTTGCTAGCTGTGTGCTTGTTGACAGCGATGACACCCTCGATAGTATCTTTACTAGTGATATGGCTATTGGCAGATACGTTGCACAAAGGGCGGGCATCGGTATCAACGCAGGTCGCATCAGGGGCATCAACAGTAAGATCAGAGGTGGAGAAGTTCAACACACAGGTGTTGTTCCATTCCTCAAAAAGTTTGAGGCAACTGTCAGATGCTGCACTCAAAATGGCATACGAGGCGGAAGCGCGACTGTCCACTTCCCAATCTGGCATCAAGAAATAGAGGACATTCTTGTCCTCAAGAACAACAAAGGCACTGAGGACAATCGTGTTCGTAAACTAGACTACTCGATCCAAATCAGCAAACTTTTCTATGAACGTTTCATCAACAACGAAGACATCACCCTCTTCAGTCCACACGACGTTCCTGGTTTGTATGATGCTTTTGGCACTCCTGGATTTGACGAGCTATATCGCACTTACGAATCTGATGGATCAATTCCAAAGCGATCTATTGGCGGTCAAGAACTATTTCTGGCACTCTTGAAGGAGAGAGCAGAGACTGGTCGTTTGTATATTATGAACATCGACCATTGTAACGAGCATTCCTCCTTCAAAGATAAGGTAAACATGAGTAACCTCTGTCAAGAGATTACTCTTCCCACCACTCCTCTCCAGCATATTGATGGTGAAGGTGAGATTGCCTTGTGTATTCTCTCTGCTGTCAACGTTGGTAAGATCAACAAACTTGATGAATTGGAAAACCTCTGTGACCTTGCAGTCCGTGGTCTAGAGGAACTTATTGACTATCAAGATTATCCTGTGGAAGCAGCAAGGATTAGCACTCTTGCTCGCCGTTCTCTCGGCATTGGTTATATCGGACTAGCACACTATCTCGCCAAGCAAGGAGAACACTATGACGATCCACGAGCATGGAAACTCGTCCACGACTTGTCTGAAGCTTTCCAGTTCTATCTACTCAAATCCAGTAACGCAGTCGCCCAGGAAAAAGGTGCGTGTGAATACTTCCCTCGCACCAAGTATGCTGACGGTATCCTCCCTATCGACACTTACAAGCGTGACATCGATGAGTTCTGTGGAACAGAACTGAACTATGATTGGGAAAGTCTTAGAGTATCTATCACCACGCACGGACTACGGCACTCAACACTGTCCGCACAAATGCCTTCAGAGAGCAGTTCCGTTGTGTCAAATGCCACAAACGGAATCGAGCCTCCTAGAGCATACATGTCCGTTAAAAAGTCAAAGAAGGGACCACTCAAGCAAATCGTTCCTCAGTATGGTAGTCTCAAGAATAACTACACTCTTCTCTGGGACATGAAGGACAACGATGGTTATATCAAAGTTGTCGCTGCGATGCAGAAGTTCTTCGACCAGGCAATTTCTGGCAACTGGAGTTATAATCCAGAGAACTATGACAACAATGAGGTTCCCGTTTCTGTCATGGCAGGCGATCTTCTGAAGACCTACAAGTATGGTTGGAAGACTTCTTATTATCAGAACACATATGATATCAAGAGTGATGAACCACAACTAACAGAAGAAAGAAAAGAATCAATTGAAGATTTACTCAACCAAATTTTAGAGACCGAGGAGGAAGATTGTGACAGCTGCAAAATTTAGAACGAGTGAACCAATGCGTAGTAAGGTAGAGGGGATGACAGTGTTCAACACCACCCAGTTGGACAGCACAAAACAGAAGATGTTCTTTGGACCCCCTCTGGGGGTTCAGAGATACGATAAGTTCAAGTATCCTGTGTTTGATAAACTGACGCAGCAGCAACTTGGATACTTCTGGCGTCCTGAGGAAGTATCTCTTCAGAAAGATCGTGCTGATTACCAAGTTCTAAATGATGCTCAGAAACACATTTTCACGTCAAATCTTAAGTATCAAATTCTCCTTGACAGTGTACAAGGGCGTGGTCCTGGGATGGCTTTTATGCCATACTGCTCACTACCTGAGCTTGAGGGTGCCATGAATATCTGGCAGACCATGGAGATGGTCCACAGTCGCTCCTACACCCACATCATCAAGAATGTGTATGCTGATCCCTCTGATGTCTTTGACAAGATCCTAGACGACGAGAAGATCCTTTCACGGGCAAAGTCTGTTACTCATGCTTATGATGATTTCCTACGAGCAGCACAAGAGTGGGGTGCTGGTAATCAGTGGGAACATGCTTTAGAGGGTGTCGATAACGCTAAGTGGGAACTCAATGAACTAAAGAGAAAACTATACAGAGCGGTTGCTAATGTCTACATCCTTGAAGGGATTAGATTTTACGTCTCGTTTGCTTGCTCTTTTGCCTTTGGCGAACTTAAACTCTTGGAGGGATCTGCCAAGATCATCGGACTCATTGCCAGAGATGAAAGTCAACACATGACGATCACCCAGAACATCCTAAATAAGTGGAAGGAGGGCGATGATCCAGAGATGGTTCAGATCGCCAAGGAAGAAGAGGAAAATGTCTATGACATGTTCCGTCAGTGTGTGGAAGAAGAGAAGTTGTGGGCAGAATATCTGTTCAAGGATGGTTCTATCATCGGTTTGAACGATAAGTTGCTCTCTAAGTATGTTGAATGGACTGCCAATCGTCGCCTGAAGTCTATCGGACTAAAGGCAATCTTTGACACACCAGTATCTAACAACCCACTTCCTTGGACTGAGCACTGGTTGTCTTCCAAGGGTATGCAAGTCGCTCCTCAAGAAACAGAGGTCGAATCATACCTAATCGGGAGCATTAAACAGGATGTTAAAAAAGATACTTTCGCTGGTTTCCAACTTTGATGGAAAACTGGAGACAAAAAGCACTAGCAGACCCGACGTTCGAACTCTCCCAGAAAGAAGTGAACCTTCTGGGAGAGGGACCGAAGAGTCTAGCGCAAGCGTGGCATCTTCAAGCCCTGAAAATCCGTTTCCTGATCCATGGGAAGGGGATTGGAACGATGGAGTCTACATCTGGCAACAAATAAATAAGGAGAGATAGTTATGAGTATGTGGCAAAGGATAAAGAGTATTCAAATCCCTGGCAATATATGGGCACCCCTTTTGACGGGAGCCTTATTGGGGACAACTATGGTTTTGTTTACAAGATTACCTGTAGCACCACCAACCGTTCGTACATCGGAAGAAAATATTTCTGGCAAAAACGAAAGCCTAGAAATACTAATAGTACTACCAGACGGCGAAGAGTTACTTCTGAAAGCAACTGGAAGAACTACTATGGAAGTTCTGACGAACTTAAGGCAGATGTTAAACGGTATGGACGGGAATCTTTTACTAGAGAGATCCTCTCCCTCCACAAGACCCCTGGGCGTGTCAACTATGAGGAGACCCGCCAGCTCTTCCTTCATAATGTCCTGACTGAACGCTTGACAGATGGGACGCCTGCGTACTATAATTCGAACATCCTCGGACGCTATTACAGGAAAGACTACTTTGATTGCTAAATTTTTGATTGTTGGTACTGCTCTTGCTGTGGGTCTTACTGGTCCACAGTTTGAGGGGGAAGTTACTTTCCCAGAGGTTCAACCTCTGCCTGTAATTCCCTACGAAGCTTCATGGAAGTGTGAGGATTGCACACCTAACGAACAATATGTCCTCGAACAACTCCAAGAACACACCAAGATCTCAGATCGTAATGCTCTTGCTACGATCATGGGTAACATTAAACAGGAAAGCAAGTTCATTCCCAACATATGCGAGGGAGGGGCTAGAGTTCCTTACGATCGTTGCTATAGCGGGGGTTATGGTATTATTCAGTGGACCAGCATAAATCGTTATAATAATCTTGGTAAGTTCTGTACTAAATATGGATGTGACCCAAGCAGTTTGGAAGGTCAAACTCGTTACATGATTAATGAGAACGTCTTCCAACGCTACCTTCCTGAGTTTGAAGGTCGTGGTAAAACAGTTTCTCAGTATATGGTCCCAGCATACTATTGGTTGGGGTGGGGTATCAAAGGTAATCGTCAACTTTATGCTTACGATTATCACAAAAAACTGGTGTGGTCTTGACACTACACCATGGATAGTGTAAACTATCCTCATGACTCAATAGCTCAGCTGGATAGAGCAACTGCCTTCTAAGCAGTCGGTCGTAGGTTCGAATCCTACTTGAGTCGCCAGTCGGTATGGCGGAATTGGTAGACGCGCTGGGTTTAGGTTCCAGTGTCCTTGCGACGTGGAGGTTCAAGTCCTCTTACCGACATTGCCCGAATAGCGCAGCGGTAGCGCACCTCCTTTACACGGAGATGGTCGGGGGTTCGAATCCCTCTTCGGGCATTAACTTCTAGAGGTTAAATGCTACAAAATGATTTCTGTAAGATGCCGTGCTTGCGGCAAAGAGGTAGAGGGTCACCCTACCAAAACACGCACCTGTGGATGCCCTAACATGGCATCTATTACAGGTGATAAAATTACAGCAGTAGACCTTTCCCAGGTGGTTCTGCTCAATTCTAACAACATTATAAAGAAAGGTCCATTATTGTCAGATGCTGACCTAAAATACCAAGAGGACAGGCGGAAACGCAAGGTCCGAAAACTTGAATTTGAGGAACGCTAATGATCAATCTGGACACCCGCTACGAAAGCTACCTTCACACTAGCAAATGCTTCAATATCAATGGGCAATGTGAGAAGGTAGTTGGATATGGGTGGACAGATGATGGTTTGACGATTGATGGATACTATGTCTTGACAAAAAACTACAAGTTGTTCTATAATCTAGAGGAACAATGCGTTCATATGGAAAGGTGGTCGAGTGGTTGATGGCTCTGGTCTTGAAAACCAGCGAAGTGAGAGCTTCCGTGGGTTCGAATCCCACCCTTTCCGTTTCGGGGTGTAGCTCAGTTTGGTAGAGCGCCGTCTTTGGGAGGCGGATGCCGTAGGTTCGAATCCTATCACCCCGATTGGTACATATACCAAATTTTATTACAATGAAAATCTTTCTCGATACCGCTGATATCAATGCCGTTCGTGAGCGTTGGGACACTGGACTTATTGCTGGTGTTACCACTAATCCAACGCTAGTAAGGAAGCAAGGCGTTCCTTATCTTGATCTAATCAAGCAACTGGCAATTGAGTTTCCCGAAATGGAAAGCATCTCTGCTGAAGTTAATGGTGAAACTCGTGATGAAATGCTTTTGGACGCAGAGCAATACCGCAATGTGTCTGAAGCAGTTACAATCAAGTTGCCTCTTACCAAAGAAGGTTTGAAGGCATGTAAATATCTTTCAGATGCTGGCGTAAAAACCAATGTTACGCTATGCTTTTCTGTAGCACAGGCAGTGATGACCTCTATTGCTGGTGCTACATACATCTCACCTTTTGTGGGACGTATGAATGACAACTCTTTCAGTGGTGTTGAGTTAGTCCGTGCTATTGGTGGATTGTACCAAGCAAAACGCAGTGAGACTAAAATTCTTGCTGCTAGTCTTCGTGATGTTCATCATGTCTCTCGCTGCCTCTTGTATGGTGCAGATGTAGTTACACTACCTACTTCTGTATTTGACAAGATGTATGATCATGTCCTCACTCGTGAGGGTCTTTCTATTTTTGAAAAGGATTTCAAGGAGATCAATGGTTGAAGTTACAGTAGAAGACTTTGAAAAGAACTTCGATGCGTATCTAGATCGTATTGAAGCAGGTGAAGAGTTCCTAATCAGACAACCAGATGGCAAGGCAGTTGTCGCTGTGCCAGCTGGTGAACTGGAACACCTAGCAGAGCAAGTGGGGGAGGATGACTGGTATAATATGTTCAACAACCACGATGATGCTTCATGACCAAACCCACTGTTATCCTTGAACGCGCTCCTTACCGCTATGTCCAGTGCGGTTTGCTAGAGATCAACGGTAAACCCGATTACCGTATTCAAAAGTTCAACGAGTGGACCAAGCGTTATACAGACATGTATTTCCTTGACAATCAAATGCAACTTGATGTATGCTTAGAAGATCCTGAGTATACCAAGTGGTTAGATCCTGACCCTGAAGTTGGTGCTTATCGTAAGTGGAATTAGAATATAGTATTCAAGAAAATTTTCTTGATCAAAAAACACATGATAAAATTTGTAGAGTTTTCTTTTCTTCTAGTTCAAAAGATAGACATGCATTTCCATATAGATTAAGTGTTGGAGTTTCTAATCCAAAAGCAAACGATGGAATTTATTTTTTTCATTCTTTCTATAGAAACAATGAACCAAGTAAATATTTTCCTATTATAAAAAAAGTTTTTCTAGAAAAACTTTCTGTAAAACATTTGTTTAGATGTGATCTAAATTTTTATCCTCAAACTGCAGAAAAAATTTATCATGGATGGCATGTAGATAGTAGTCAACCACATAAAGGTATGATATACTATTTGAATACAAACAATGGTCAGACTCAATTAAAATCTGATAATGATGCTATAATAGAAGTTGAATCTATTTCTAGATCAGCATTGTTTTTTGATCCTTCAAAAGATCATAGAAGTACAACTTGTACTGATGCTCCATTTAGATCAAACATAATCATTAATTACATATGAGCGTAAAATCACAAGTCCAAGTTGCTGAAGAAGCACTACGTCAGGCACTGATCAACGCTCTTGCTGAGGGCGATGAAGAGTTTCTTTCTGAACTCTTCACTGAGTATCAACATGTATCTGACCTAAACCGAAAGGTTAGTTCTAAGATCAGCATTGATCCTAACTTTAGTTTCACTTTGTCATCTGATTATCTAAACACTGACCGTCTTGGCGGTGATTTAGATGCTATGGATAATATTGTGAATTTTCCTGACGGCAATATTCACATTAGCGGTGGAGAAGGTGATGATCATATCACCTTCAGTTAGTCTCGGTATGACTATAAACTAGCCCTGGTCGGGATGGGTTTTACGACCCCTCGGGTTTCTTACTTCCTAAAAGTAAGTGGTGCGGATGGGAATACTCCCGCCTGGTTTCTTGCTTCCAGTCAAAGAGCAAGTGGTGGATCCAAATGACCCCTTCCGTGTGGTTGATTTCTCATTTCTCAACTGAATAAAAAATGAGTGGCGTGCATGTGTCCTGGGAGATTGACCTCTCCCATTTCCTGCGGGTGTAGTTCAGCGGTAGAACGCTATCCTTCCAAGTTAGATGTCGTCGGTTCGAGTCCGATCACCCGCTTTTTATAAATACTTCTAGCTCAGAGATCTGTCTTCAGGACTGGAAGTATGTCAAAAATTCTTGTAAATCAAATTTCAAATTATGGGGATAACTCTCCCATTGAAGTAAAAGAAGGATTGAATATTCCTGCTGGCAAACCACTACAAGCAGCAGGTGCGTCTGGTTCTAGTGGACAGGTTCTAACATCAACGGGAACATCGGTTCAGTGGACCACTCCTTTCGATGGAGACTATAACAGTCTTATTAATAAACCAACTATTCCTGCTGCACAAGTAAGTGCGGATTGGACTGCTACGAGTGGTGTTGCTAGAATCCTAAACAAACCGATAGTTCCTCCTCTTCCAAGCGTAACAACTGCACCTGCTTCTGGTAGTGGATCTCTATCATACACTTCTTTTGATGGTGAGTTTACATTTACTCCACCAGACTTATCTCCTTACTTAACATCTCTTGGTGATGCTGCAGGTGTAACTACTGCTAAGATTACTAATTGGGATACTGCATATTCTTGGGGGGATCACGCACAGGCAGGATACCTAACAAGTTATACTGAAACTGATCCTGTATTTGCTGCTTCTGATGCTGCTGCTGTAACTGCTGCTAAGATTACTAACTGGGACACGGCACATGGATGGGGTGATCATGGACAAGCTGGGTATCTAACAGATCTTTCTGGTTCTTCTCTTGGTGACCTTGCGAATGTAGACCTTGATACTAATGCTCCAACTATAGGGCAAGTTTTGACATATGATGGTGCTAATTGGATTCCTGGAAGTGCTGCTGCTGGAGGAGGTGGTGGTGTTTCTTTAACAGATTTTTCTGTTACTACCAACGCTGCTGGAACTGCTGCACTTTCATATAATAATCTTAATGGTACATTTACTTATACTCCACCAGATCTTTCTGTATACCTAACAAATTATACTGAAACTGATCCTGTATTTGCTGCTTCTGAAGCTGCTAATATTACAGCAACTGATACTGGCAATTGGGACACAGCATATGGATGGGGCGATCACAGTACTCAAGGTTACATTGCTCCTGATGCAAATGACAAAGTAACACTAGGAGATACCGTTCCTCAAAGTTGGGATACTTGGGCTAACACTTGGGGAAGATACGGATATGATGATTATGCTCGTGGATCTTGTGCAGATAGTTCTGAAAATATCTATGTATTTAGTGATACACGCTCACCAGATAATTGGCCTGTTGAGGGATTATTTAGCAAATTCAATAGCAATGGAGATCTTATTTTTTCTAAAAAATTTACAGCATCAACTGTATTATTTGCTAATCAAGAGAACAGACTTACTCAATCTTCACCAAAGACTGGACCTGCTTTAGATGAAGCAAGATCTTGTGTATATGTTATTGTTGACGCAGAACTTTATGAGCGATCTTCTCATCTTGTAAAATTATCAACAGAGTCTGGGAATGTTGTGTGGGCAAAAAGTATAGGAGATGGAACTATTGCTAATGATCCAGGAGATGCGGCTACTATTAATGTAGATCCAAGTAATGGTAATGTTGTATTTGCCTATAGAGGACATAAAGCTTATGCTTTTGACACAGATGGAAACTCATTATGGTCAAAAGATTTTACACATGTTACGGAAGGTAGTTCCTCTCAATATAATACACAACTAATACCAGATGGTAATGGTAATTATTATTACATATATCGTGATTGTATTGAAAAATTAACGACTACAACTACGCCATTGGATACTTCTTTGTGGTCTAAAAAATTTGCTGGATCATTTTCTCCACATGTAGTAAAACTAGATTCAAATGGAGATCTAATATTATGTGACTGGTTTGGTAGTAAAATAAGAAAAATTAGTAAAGTTGATGGTAGTATAATTTGGCAAAAAGTACTTTCATCTGGAGTCTATTTTGAATATACTAGTATAGATTCTGATGATAACATATATCTAGCTGGTGATACTTATAATTTTGGAACGTGGATTTATAAAATAGATACCAATGGTAATCTTATAAAGCGTAAAAAAATCCAAGGATCTGAATGGTATGGATCTACTGGAGATGCTGAAATTCAGACTTCTGTTTCTGATTTTCAAAACCATATATCTGTTGTCAATGGAAATCTTTATATAACATATAGTTATTATGCATACTTGGGGTCTGGTGCTGCATATAATTGTGGTCTATTGAAAACAAAATCTTCTCTAGATTCTACTACCGACCATACTTATAGATCTTTGATACGTCGTGAAAGTCCAATAATTGTTTCTGATTTTGATCCATTAGTTGATTATTATGAAGAAGATGATAATTATACAGACGATACAGATACTGTAACAACAATTGCTGGATTTACTATTGTTGACCATACGTTTACCCTAAACACAATATCATATTCGTCAACAGAATCAAAAGGAATATCATTCGATAAATTCTCTAGTTCGTGGAAACAAGATTTAGTTTCTTCTAATATTATAGAAGGTAAGGTTTTGAAAGTTGATGAGGCTATATTCAATAGAATATGGATGGGTGGTTTGTATTTTGGAGATACATCTGTTGATAGTTTCTCTATAGTAGCAAACAACACTGGAAAGGGAAGTGAGTGGCTAATAGATTCTGAAGGAGACAGTTATGACTATGCTTATTGGGGGTATAGTAACGTTATTATTGGACCAGATGCGGCATTTGGAGCAACTGGAAATTTTTCTAATTCTATTATTGTAGGTGATGCATCTGGATTTAATAATAGGGGGTCGGATAATATATTCCTTGGAAAAAGATCTGGTGTTCGTAATGAATCTGGTTCTAATAATATTTACTTGGGACAAAGTTCTGCAAGATCTATTGGGAGTGGCAGTAACAACATTGCTCTTGGCCCATTTTCTGGATCATCTGAAAATCAATATGGAAATGTAGCTTTAGATAGAGGAAACGGATCTTATAATATAAACCTTGGATATTTTTCTGGAGCAGGTAATATTACTGGAAATCATAATATTTCTAGTGGACAAGATTCCTTGAGATATAACAAGTCTGGAATTGGAAACATTGCTTTAGGATATAAAGCAATGCAACAAACATCATCAAAAGATGGATTTAGTTTTACTAATGTAACTACAAATCCTAGATCTGCTTCTTATAATATCGCTATCGGATATCAAGCAGCTTCATTACTTGGAAGTGAAGCAACCCATCAGATTGTACTTGGCAATGTAGAATCACTAAATCCAACAGCGATTGGACAGTTGGCAATTGGTGTTGATACTGATGGTACTGATAGATATTGGTTGACAGGAGACAGTTCTTTCAATGTAGATATTCCACAACAACTTACTGCTGGTTCTTTAGTTGCTGGTGGTCTAACCTATCCAACTAGCAATGGAACTAGTGGTGATGTTCTTACTAGTGATGGGGCTGGTAATGTAACATGGGCTGCTCCTACTGGTGGCGGTGGTGCCAATGTAACCATTTCTGACACCGCTCCTGGTTCTGCTAATGCTGGCGATCTCTGGTGGGAAAGTGATACTGGTCGTTTGAAAATTAGATACCATGATGTTGATAGTCAGCAGTGGGTAGATGCATCACCACCACTAGCAGATGCTAGTAGCATCGGTGGATCTGGTACTGTTGCTATGAAAGCATCTATCATTCCTGATACTAACGCTGCTTATGACATTGGATCTGCTGAGTATAAGATTCGTGATCTATATCTAGACAGTGGTTCTATCCACACACCAAGTGAAAAGAATCTTTCGTTCTATGATGGTAATCTAACTTGGGGTGGAGATGATGTAATCATGCTACAAGATCTAAAAGATATGATGGCAACGGCAACGTCCTTTGAGGACTTCAAGAATGCCATCATGGGTCTTTGAAAATAAATAACACGGAAGGAGCACTATAAGAAATGGCATTAAATTTTCCTGATACAACAGGGCAGGCAACTGACGGAACATTTACATATTCAGCAGCAGGAATTACCTATGCTTGGAATGGTGAAAGTTGGGTAGCAGCAGGAGCAGGTGGATCTGCTACAGATCTAACGGTATTCAGTGTTACTACAACTGATACTGGAACTGCAGCATTATCGTATAACAGTAATACTGGTATTTTTGAGTTTACTCCTCCAGACTTAAGTTCATATTATCAATCAACAGATTTTAGTACTAACGTTGTAATTGGTGATGCTACTGCGGGTGATGCTATCGTCAGTGGAGCAACTGACAACGTTATAATTGGTAACAATGCTGGTTCTGCAATTACAACCCAAAGTGAAAATGTTTTTATTGGTAGAAATGCTGGGAAATTAGATATTGGTGACTTGAATATTGCAATTGGACCACAGGCTGGAGATCTTTATTGGGGGGAATGGCAGAACGTTGAGAATATTTCTATTGGTAGAAATGCTGGAAACGGTATTAGGAATGGTAATGGAAATATTGCTATCGGACAGCAAGCACTATCCTGTAACGCAACCGATGCTTTTTGTTTTGGAAATATTGCTATTGGATATCAGGCAATGTCTACTCTTAGTGGTGGTCTGGACGGTGGAAGATATAATACATGTATTGGACAGCAAGCTGGTCTTAAAATATCCAGTGGAGACGCTAATCTTCTCATTGGAGAGTATGCTGCAGCGGATTTGACATCTGGATCTTATAATATTATGATTGGACCCGTGGCAGGTGAAAGCATCACTACTGGTTCTAACAATGTCATTATTAATGGTGGCAACTATATGAATGGTGGAACAGCAGGTTTTACTACCAGCACAAGTGATTCTTTGTGGATAGGACACTCTAGTTATCCATGGATCAAAGGAACTAGTTCTGGAAATACAAGAAATGTAGAAATTCCTGGTCAACTAACTGCTGGCGGACTTGCTTATCCAACTAGCAATGGAACCAGCGGTCAGGTTCTTACCAGTGATGGTGCTGGTAATGTAACATGGGGTGCTGCAGCTAGCGGACTGCAGTCAAGAACAACTGCATTTACAACAGCATCAAATGTCACTAGTAATGGTTCTGCCAATATAACAATCACTACTCCAAAGACATATGCTCTTTTGAAGATTCAAACATCACATGCTGCTTGGGTAACTTTATACAGCAGCACAACTGCTAGAACAAATGATTCTGGTAGATCTGAAACTACTGATCCTACTCCTGGATCTGGTGTTCTTGCAGAAGTCATCACTGCAGGTGCTGCTACTCAGTTGATTACTCCTGGAACTATATGTTTCAGCGACTCTGCTGGTACTGAAACTTATGCGAAGGTTGTAAACAAGAGTGGTTCTACTGCTAGTATTACAGTAACATTACACTACGTTCAACTAGAGGCTTGATATGGATAAGGAATACGTTGTAACGCTCCACAGGAAAGAAGACCTGGAGCAGTTTTACAATGAGATGCAACTTACCAATTTTCCTTTGGTAATGAAGCGTCCTCTTAGTAGGAACACTCACTACATGATGACAGAGGAACAGGCAGAACAACTGCGCCAGGATTCTAGAGTGTGGGATGTCAAAGCAGTAGATAGTTTTTATGTTAGAAGACAGACAATTAACAATGAACCGTATGCTGTAACTGGTAACTTCTGGAAAGCTGATACTGTAGCTCCAGCAACTGTTAGTCCGAATGATTTTCAATGGGGACATCTTCATTGTGCTGGTGATCAAGTACAAAGAGGCAAAGCGCAATTTGGAGCAATCAATCAAGGTGGAACATACGAACAAGTAAACGAGTCTGTAGAAGTATTCAGCAATGGTAGGTATGTTGATGTAGTTATCTGCGATGATCCTGTATCGTATGATAGTGAAGAGTGGTATAGTCCTACCTCTAATCAAACGAGATTTGTACAGTATCAATGGTTCAATGAGTTGAATAGTGCTGTTGGATCTATTGATGATGATGGTCAAACTCTTCCAACAGGAACAATTACATATGGAACTAATGATGCAACACCACAGTTCCATGGTAATCATGTTTGTGGAACTGTTGCTGGTCAGCACTATGGGTGGGCACGGGAAGCGAACATCTACAACATGGCAATCACTGATCCTTGGTTATCAGGACAACAGTTTCCAGCGTTGCTAATCTTTGATTATTTGAGAGCATTTCATCTGAATAAACCACTTAATGCTGCTGGATATCGAAATCCAACTATAACAAACCATAGTTATGGTGGCATTGTCCCCATGACAACTGGCAGTGGATTATTGACTTTTGGAGATCTTGCTGCAGTCCAATACCAAGGAGTTGTATACAATGCTGGAAATCCTGGACCATCTGGATGGACAGAGGCAGGAGTTGAAACAGATTTTGGTGTAAGATTTGGTGTTGATGTCATTCCTGCATGGAGTGCTGCAGTAAGTGCTGATGTTATTGATGCAATCAATGATGGCGTTGTAATTATTGGTGCTGCTGGTAATGATAACTTGCTTTTTGAGACAGTTAATGGACCAAATTGGAACAATGCGATTCAGATTACTGGAGTTGGCACTTATTATTATATGAGAGGTGGATGGCCTAACTCTCCTGACAGTGGATCTATCAATGTTGGTGCTATAAGCAATCAAGCAAACTTTAGGAGAGCAGTCTTTACAAATTATGGTCCTGCTATTGATGTGTTTGCTCCTGGACAAAATATTCTTTCTGCTTATGGAAATAGTGGCGGTTTAGTTGATAGTAAGTATACTCAAGGATCTGCAAACTATTTTTATCCCGAAAGTGGTACTAGTATGGCATCTCCACAGGTGTGTGGTATTGCTGCATGTCTAGCATCAGGCAAAGAAAGATATACACAAGATGATTTTATTGGATATCTGCAAAATCATTCAATAATTGGAGACATGACATTTGATCTTGCTGGTGGTGGATATGATGACAACTCATCTAGACAAGGTAGTCCAAATAGATATCTACATGTAGAAAATCCAAGACCATCTGTTGGATATCTTCAAGAGAGAAAAGGTAAGAGAGTTACTGGGCAGACGTTTCCAAGAACTGCCATCTACAATACAGTCGCACCAGGACTAGACATAGTGACTGATGGACTTGTATTATATCTTGATGCTGGGAATACTAGTTCTTATCCTGGTTCTGGAACCACTTGGACTGATTTGAGTGGTAGTGGTAATAATGGAACTCTCACTAACGGACCTACTTATAGTTCTGATAATGGTGGTACTATAGTTTTTGACGGAAGTGATGATCTTGTTAGCATTTCAGACAGCTCTTCAATAGATGTAACCCCAACTGTGACAATAAGCGCATGGATCAACCCATCAGGCTTTGGCGAAAACAATTACGGCAGGATAATTGACAGCAACGATTCGTACAGATTCTTTTTAAACAATTCAACTGTAACCTCTGGAATTAGATATTGGCCAAACGTGGGCAATGTAATCACAGTAGCAAATTGCGTGACTTTAGACGAATGGGCAAATTTCGTGGTAGTTCATTCAGGAAGCAACCTAACAATCTATAAAAACGGAGTTAGTATTGAAACTTCTAGTGAAATCTCTACCCTGCCAAGCACATCTTCTGGGTTGACTATTGGAAACAACAACGTTAATTCTGGAGCTTTTGAAGGCAAAATTTCTCAGGTTCTTGTTTACAATAAAGCACTCACAGCAGCAGAAGTCGCACAAAACTATAATGCTCTCAAAGGGAGGTATGAGGCATAAATAAACAAGAGCACTAGTATCCACTTGGTTAAGTTAGATGGCTGATCGTTTTCCTCTTATTGTTAATGCAGTTTCAAAGAAAATTGAAGAACTGATAAGCGGTGATAGTTTAGACCTCACTGGTAGTGGTATCGCTATTGGTGGATCTAACGGTACTAGTGGACAGTATTTGAGAACAGATGGAAGCACGGTTCTATGGGATAATCCTGGTGATGTGTACGTTACAGGAACACAAACTCTAACTAACAAAACTTTAGATACTCCTATACTAATAACACCAGACCTTGGAGTTGCTAGTGCTACAAGCATCAACGGTCTTACAATCAGCACAATAAACAGTGGAACTCTTTCCATTGGTGATGCAAAAGTAGTTACAATATCTAATACGTTATCTTTTTCTGGAACAGATTCTTCATCTGTAAACTTTGGATCGGGTGGTTCTGTTCTTTATGATGGCAATCTAAACTTTACTAATTTATCGGAAGGAACTTCTGCAGAACTTAGAGCAATTATTTCCGATGAAACTGGAACAGGAGTTGCAGTATTTAATACATCTCCTGCTATCTCTACGAGTATTACATCATCCAGTACATCTTTCGATCTTCTGAACACTACTGTTACTACAGTAAATGCATTTGGTAGTGGAACTGATATCAATATCGGTGCTACTAGCGGTACTACTACAATCAATAATGATCTTGAAGTTACTGGAGACTTCACATCAAACGCTAGTTCTACCGATACATTTACTGTCAAGGGACAAACTGATTTCCAAAATAATGATATTACTATCAGAGGAAATACATCGAACCCAATGACATTGGGTAGAGGTGGTGGAGCAGTATCTACCAACACTGGTGTTGGATATGCTGTCTTGAATAATAATTCAACTGGTGCTAGATCAACCGCAGTAGGATCTCAAGCAGCATTGAATAGTGATGCGGATGACAACACTGCTGTTGGAAATGATGCACTACTGACTGCTAGCACTGGTGCTGGAAATACAGCAGTTGGTTCTAGTGCTGCTAGAGCTGTTCTTTCTGGTGCTAACAATACCTCTCTTGGATTTGAATCACAATATACAAATAGCGCGGGTGATGCTAACGTAACCATAGGTTATCGTGCTGGATATAATATTACTGGTACTGGAAACGTTGTCATTGGACCTGCTGATGAAGCAACTGTTTCTGATAGTGCTACTTATGGAGCAGCAGGAGATCGTCAACTAATCATTGGTTCTGGTCCTACCGCATGGATTACTGGAGACTCTAGTTATAATTTGTCTCTTGGTAATGATACTAGCACTGTTACTGTTAATAATGATCTCACAGTTACTGGTGATCTCTTGGTATCTGGAGATACATTTACTGTCAATGTAGGAACGATTGAGGTAGAAGATAAAAATATTGAACTAGGAAAAGCAGATACACCAACTGATGCACTAGCTGATGATGGTGGAATTATATTGAAGGGAACGACTGATAAGAGTATCAAGTATGTAAACTCAGTCACATCATGGTCCTCTAGTGAAAACTTCAACCTCTTCACTGGAAAGTCATATAGAATCAACGATGCTGTTGTACTGAGTGCTACTCAAGTTGGTCCTTCTACTGGTACGGCATCACTTGGAGCTGGTGTTACTTCATCTTCACTAACTTCTGTTGGTACACTTACTGCTCTTGCTGTAAACAACACAGCAGCAGCAACAATTAGTGGTGATCTTACTGTTGCCACGTCTCTAATAGCAACAGATACTGCAAATACTCGTGTTGGTATTAACCAAGCAACACCAGGAGCAACTCTAGATGTAGCTGGTGATATTAGAATGTCTGGAGCAGATCCAGAATTCCAAATGAATGATGGTGGTCCTAGACTAAAAGTTCCTGCTAATAATACACTCACTATTCATACTAGTGGTGGTTTGGATACTGCTGATGGAGAAAGGATTCGCCTTACTAATACAGCACTTGGATATGGTACAAACAATCCACTGTCCTATGTTCATCTTGCTCAAGGTGATAACCTAGAAGTTAGAGTTCAAAGAACATCAGGCATCACTGATGGTATCAACTTAGGTAAGATTGCTTTCTGGGATACTAATGAAGAGAATGCTTACATCCAAGGTTCTAGAGATGGTGCAGGTGGTGCTGGTAAGATCCAAATCTACTGTAAGGACACTGCAGGAACAATGTCTGAGCATACTAAGTTTGCTCAAGATGGAGACCTAGAAATTATTGATGGCAACGTAGTTGTTGCTGCTGGTAAAGGCATTGATTTCTCTGCTAGTAATGATGCAACTGGTGTTGGAGTTCAAGTTGTAAATGAAATTCTTGATGAGTATGAGGAGGGAACTTGGACTCCAGTAGATTCATATGGTTATAAGTATGTTGCTCTTACCGTACAAACTAATGGAGCAGGATATACGGCTCCTTCTACTGTCAATGGTACAACAACTGTTGTGACTGGAAGTGGTAATAATGATTTGACAATTACTTATGATAGTCTTGATGGTGGAGGTAATCCAGTAAATGTTCGTGTTCTGAGTGCTGGAACTGGATATGCAGATGGAGATATTATTTCAATTGATTCTCCTGATGCTACTAATCCCGCTACACTCGCAGAGTATACATTAGTGTTCCCTAAAGGAACGTATACTAGAGTTGGTGATATGGTATCTTGTACCTTTGATATTACTTACGAAGGCACAGCAGGAACTCCTAATGCTGGTGAGCAAGTTCTGATTGGTGGATTACCTTTTGGTGTGCTAGCATCTACTGGTACTGATCAAGCATGGGGAGCTTTTATAACCTTCCAAGAGTACACTGGTGCTGATAGCATTTTTGTTAGAGCAGTTCCTGGTGCATCTTATGTTGAGATGACACTTCCTGGTGGACTTGATCTTCCAAACTCTTCAATATCACAGCAAAGACTTGCTGGAACTATCATTTATAAAGGATCATAATTATGGCTAGAAAAAAGAAAGACGTTTTTGAAGAAAAAACATTTGTTGATAAAATTGAAATCACATCTAATGATATGATTCAAGTTAGAGAAAGATATCAGGTATTAAAAAATGGCGTGGAGATTTCATCTAATCTCCATCGCCATGTATTACAGAAGGGTGATGACTTATCCTCTCAAGACCTCAGGGTGCAACAGATCGCCGCTGTCGTCTGGGGACCTGACTAGACCAGTCTTCTCTCGGTATAAGTTTTCTAGATCGGGTTGTGGAGCGGAGACGCACACAACCCTTTCGTATGGAACTTGATATAGTTTATCAACACTATATGGATTCCATACATCAAATCTTACTGCAACGTCTTGACCATCAACATCTTCTGTTGTCATAACGTATGGAAGTTTGAAAGCAAACCCAATTCCTCTGGTTTTTTCTTCATCATCAAACATTTCTTGGAGATCGCAGATAATATGATCACCATTTATTAGAGTAACAATAGAGACAGACATAATTCAAAACATAATTTCAATTATTTATCCTAAATAATTTTGCCTTACTCTATACTCATGCTTGGAAAACCCAAAGCTAAAGTAGAAGAGCATAAGGACCATGATGAAGATAAGAGTGAAGTTCTTGGTAATTTAGTGAAAGTTGTTGTACTTATTTGGTCCGCAT
>Ga0255757_10001563_pt1 | contig 22076 bp, 18 predicted proteins | sample 071ome_27_FD_179957 | JGI IMG/M metagenome (GOLD analysis project Ga0255757, IMG submission 179957) | Coastal salt marsh microbial communities from the Groves Creek Marsh, Skidaway Island, Georgia - 071409AT metaG (version 2) | ecosystem: Environmental > Aquatic > Marine > Intertidal zone >...
GCCTTGCTTCACTGCGGCATCGTCTTTTAGAGCGAAGAAGCGCGAAATCTGCCTCGGGTCGACGAGCAATTTGAGCGCGCCCGAGAGCGAGACGCCAAGGAGAACGGCGAACGGTATGCCGCCATTAAACTCGAAGAGGAACGATTTTTCAGGGTTTGCTTTGAGCTCAGTAATGGCGCTGACCCCGCCTGCCGCGCGGGTCACAAAATAGAACATCATCACACTACCGAGCAGCATGAGGATGCCTTGGATCGCATCTGTTCTGACCACCGAGACAAAGCCGCCCACGGAGGTATAGAGCACGACGATGAGTAAAGTCACGCCCACGGCCATCTCATAATCAATGCCTAAGAAGATCTGAAAGAGATGGCCCGCGCCTTTGAAGATGGCGAGCAGATAGAGCAAGCTCGAGAACACGATGACGATAGCAGCCGCAAGCCGAAGAGGGTGTCGATCTGACGCGGGTCCCACCGGCACGAAACGACTGCCGAGAAAATCAGGAATGGTCAGTGCGTCCCACTCGCTGGCAAATCGCCGCAGCGGCGGTCCAATCCAGCGCCAGGAGATCCAACTAAACAGCACCAGTAAGACCGCCATTGTGAGCCACGGCAGTCCATAGGCGTAGCCCTTGCCTGCATGACCGATGTAGCTATTGGTTGAAGCAAAGGTTGCAAAAAACGAGATCCCGACAATGACCCCGCCCATGGCGCGATTGCCCACCATGTACCCGTCGAGCCCCTTACTTGCTTGGCTCCCAAGATAGGCGTTGTAGAGCAGCACCAGGGTATAGAGGCCGAGAAATAGTACGGCGAGCCAATGGTCATTTAGCCAATTCATAAAGCGAATGAGATTCCATGCATGGGTGTGTAGACGACGAACGGCCTCGCTTACGTCAAACTCGAGGCTGATGTTCTCAGCGCTATGATGGCCTTATTGCTCTGTGTGGGTTGATGCCTCGAAGCTTCGTCTTTGCTGGTCGAGACTCTATCGGGTTGCGTAGGGTGCACGCAACTCACAATCAGCCCCGGCCTTCAAAACGGCTCGGTCTGTATGGCTCGAGCAAGGGGTTGGGTTGTTCGGTTAAAAGTTCCTCTGCAACGAGATGGCCAATGATGGGCGCCAGAGTCACACCACTGTGCATGATGGCGAGGTAATGATAGGGGTTGGATGCGCTGGTTCCTAGGACCGGATGACCATCGATGGGGAGGGGTCGCCAACCAATCATCACTTGATCGAGGGTGAATTGATCGATCGATGGCAGATAGGTTCGCGCAAGCGTCATGAGCCGCTCGCCGTGGGTTTTGCTGAGCGAAGCGGTCGGAAATTCAGTGGGTCGGTTGTGGAGTCGATCCCTGTGGCTGTCGGGTGCGCCGGCTTGTTCGCCAATCACTAAGCGGCCATCAAGTTGCTGATGAAGATGTACGCCCGGTGCTGAGACCACGGGGCCAAGAACTGCTGGACCCGGCGCTGTGACCGCGATGATGCCCGGTGTGGTTCTCTGCGGGATGTCGATGCCCGCCAGTCTGCCGGGAACAACGCGTGCAGCACCGGTTGCCAGAATCAGCTGATCAGCGTGCCAATCACCCTCTGAAGTATGGACGGTGGTTCCGAGATGATTGGGTGTCGCGTCCATCAACGCGCACGGAAATCGACAGGTTGCGCCCAGCGCCTTCGCCGCTTGAACCAAGCGTTCGGTGACGAAGGCAGCATTGACAGCCCCGTCGTTGGGTGAAAACGCAGCGGTGTTCGCACGACCAAAATGAATGTTTGGAGCAAGTGCCAAGCCCTCTGCTTGCTTGATCATTCTCGCGGGTTCGCCCCAAGTCACCTGTTCTTCGATATCGAGAGCGAGACGCGCCTGACGATCCTCTGATTCAAACCATTCGATGGAGCCTTGCCATTGAATCGGTAAATCGAGTGACTTTTGGAGGTCGTGCCAAAGCGCGACGCTCAATTGGCTTAACCGATGATAGTGCTTCGGTTGCTTCGCCCAAGTGGCATTGATCCATGCGAAGGTTGCACGGCTGGCGAGGCGAGCGGGACCAAGGACATCGATGAGCGTTACGTGGGCGCCAGCTTTCGTCAAATGGTAGGCGATGCTCGCCCCCACGATCCCCGCGCCAACCACGGTATATTGCGGTCGGGACTGGGCCCTCAACCCATTGATACTGAGAGTGGATGCCAAACCTGCGGCTTTTAGAAAGGATCGGCGTGAGAGTCTTTGGCTCATGATCTGCGGTGGCAACGTGTAGAAAGGATGCTGGACGTGCTCAAAGGGTGCCTATCCTTAGGCCGGCGAGAGCGCGACAAAGAGATGGGTCAGGCCACGAGTCGAGAGGCCAGGTCGATACTGAAGATACGGATCAACGCGTTCCATTCCTCGGGTTTGTCTCAGCAGGGTTTCGAAAATCACTTCCATGTCCAGTCTTGATAAATGATTACCCAGGCATAAATGTGCGCCCCGACCGAATGCGAGATGACGATTGGAAGGTCGACGAATGTTGAAAGTGTCGGGGTTCTCTACAAACGCAGGGTCTCGATTCGCCGCGCCATAAAGGAGTCCCACCTTTTGACCTGGGTGGAAATCCATCCCTTTGATCCTCATAGGTTCACTGATGTAGCGATGAAAAAAGGGCAGGGGCGTTTCGTATCGAAACATCTCTTGAATCGCAGAGGGGATCAGCGTCGGGTCGCGCCGTAACGACGCCAGTTGATCCGGGTGGCTTAAGAGATGGGAAAGTCCGGTACCCATGACATCAATGGTGGAGCCGTGACCGGCGGCGAGAATGAGCATCGCAGTGGCAATGAGTTCAGTTTCGTCGATGGTGCCACCGTCTTTCGCGTCAATCAGCGTCGAGAGCAAATCTATTCCGCGAGAATCCTTTCGCGATCGAATCTCGTCGCGCAGGTACTGATAGAGTTCGGTGGTGGCTGATTCAGCCAAGACCTTCTTGGCCGCGCTCCGGTCGACGTCGAAGAACCGAACCATATCTTCAACCCACTGTCTTAATTGTCCGCAATCTTGGCTGGGCAAGCCCAATAGTCGGCCGATCACATGGCCTGGGATATGGCAGGCAAAATCCTCGATGAAATCGAAGGTATCCATTTCCAGTAGCGGTCTCAGCAGTTCATCGACGTAGGTTTGAATCATTAATCGGTGTCGAGCCACCATGGTTCTCGTAAAAGTCTGCATGACCACCAAGCGAAGCTTTCGGTGATTCGTGCCGTCCTGTTCGAGTAAGTTGTATTGCACGAATCGTTCGTGATTAGGCATGTCATGCCAATTGTTTCGCCGTTGCTCTTGTTTACGTGTGGTTTCAGAGAAGATGGATTCGGCGCCGCGATGCATGCGCCCATCGCGTGCAGCGGCATCGACTGCGTCGTACCAAGGAAGTAAGTAGATATCCATGGGTTCATAATAGGTGGGCTGGGACCGAGCTCGCAGCTGCGCATAAGTTGAGTAGGGATCAGCTGTAAACGCATCGGAATAAGGGTCAAAGACCAATTCATCAACGGACATCAGAGTGCCAGCTCAGCGAGTGGAAGAGAGTCAAACAATAAGTGGGTGTGTGAGGCGCGTAAAGACCCAGCTGAGCTCGCTGTAGAAACTGAGTGGCCAATGTTTTCGCTTCTATCCTGTGAGAGTGAATTCACTGAAAAGCTTAATTGAGGACCACGGCGAGATCAGTCGTATTCAAGGAATTCCAATGAACTCGGTATCACTGAAGTAGCGCTCAGTGGACGCGGATGTAAGGAGCGCTTGAAGCAAGGGGTCACGTAACTGAGCCGAAAAGGCTGGCCACTCGGTCGCACGGGTAAAGTAAAACTCAATAACGCCCAAGTAGGGGTCGCGGTTGGGCTGCGTGCTAAGGGAAACTGCGAAGCGGAGACATCCCACCGCTTCAGCTTGGTCTTGGATAGGGCCAATGTCTTGTCTTAGCCAGTGATTGAGCGTTGGCAGATCGATGGAACCGGATTCTGCAGGGATCAGCAGCGTGATGCGATGCATGGATGTTCGTGTTGTTGGGTAAGGTTCGTTCAGCGTCAGGCCTTGCGCGATGGGCAAGTGGTCAAATAGGACTGTCTCTTCTGTCTCCCAGGCGTGATAGGGCTCTGCTTGTTCCTGAAACGAATCGGAAGGGCGGGTGCCAAAGGGCTCTTCCGGGTAGGGCATTGGTGCCTGAAACCAAAGTTGTGCGACGCCGTCCCATGGCGAACCGTCAGTTTCTTGGAACAGTGTCGCCCAGTAACGGGTCGCGTGATTAAATCCTTTTGCTTTCGCAGCAGATTGGGCTGCGATCACGGCAGGCATGTGATTTTTGAACCACTGAACTATCAGCGCGTCTCGCGTGGTGTGCGGCCGGCGCCGGATGAGGAACAACATTTTTGTGAAGCGGGTGGTGTCTTGTGACATGATCGGACCATGGCGGTAGGCGCAAGAAGAGCTTACACCACTGGGCTTTTCTGCCCCTAGCTAAAACCGACTGAGCCGACTCGGCATGTGTGGCCGCTGACAGGGGACGACAAATTCTCGCGCTTGAAGCGCGCAGCATGCACGTTTTGCATGGGGCGGCGAGGCAGGATTCAAAAAAGCGACGGGTTTAGCAGCCCAAACTACAATTCATCAAAAGAGGAGAAACAGATGGCTGTGAATGTGACAAAGGGCGCAATTGATTTGGGTATCGTGATGCGGAACACAGACGCGATGCTTGCATTCTATGGTCAGCAACTCGGGCTACCCAAGGAGGGTGAGATTGAAATGCCTGGAGGTGTCTTGATGCATCGATACACCTGTGGGCAAACGGTCATTAAACTCCTAGCACCTGCCAAACTGCCTGAGGCCTCTAATCCCCCGGGGGGGCTAGCAGGTGGTACGGGTATTCGCTACCTGACAATCTCCGTGGACAACCTTGACGAAGCGGAAGCGGCTTGTAAGTCGGCAGGGCGTTCAATCGTGATCACAGGGCGAGAAATCCGACCGGGCGTACGCATTTGTATGATTGAAGATCCTGACGGTAATTGGGTTGAATTGCTCGAGCAGAGTTAAATTGCGTTTGACCCCGTGGCGCAAGGTAAGCCTATATTTAATCAGCTGCCGCTAATAGACAGAGGCGCTTAAGCAACCTGAGCTTAGAGTGTCAAAACCATGATTCGGAGTGAGAGGCGGCGCACCTGTGCAATTACCGGTCTTGCGTTCGAGAGAGAGCGATGGCTCGAATGCCGTGGCGCAAGCCATGGAACCCGTTGGGGTTAATAGTCTTGGCGAAGTCTCGCCCGTGAGAATAGGGTGTGAGTTCCGGAGATTGAATAGGGCGCCTGCATTGAGGTGGCCAAGGCGAAAGACGAGAGGGTTAGCGACTTTCTACAAACACAAAAAAAGGGCCGCTTAGCGGCCCTTTTTCGTTGTCGATTTCGTTAGAAATCTTTTGAGACAGACAGTGAAATCGTACGGGGCGGAATCCACTGCAGATAGTTTCGAGCGCGATAAGACGGCGACTCAGCTGAGAAGCGGAAGGCTTCTGTCCGATCATCTGTCAAGTTCGCAACCGAGAGTTGAACACGCGTTGTGTCATTCAACTCGACACCAAGATTCAAATTTGCCTGGGTGTAACTGGGTGACATATCAGCCGAATCTTCAGCGAAGGTCGCATAGCTGTCTCCGTAGTAGTTCAGGTCTAGCCTTGCGAAACCGGGCATGCTGGCCAAGTCGAAGAGATAGGACAAACCGATGCTGGCTTGGGTCTCAGCGACGTTAGGCAAGCGGTCACCGGCTGTTGCGCCCAAAGACTCGATGTCTTTGGTGATTTCAGCACTCATGACGCTCGCAGCGATGTCCAAGCGCAAGGTAGATGTGATGTCGAAACCGAAATCGACTTCAACTCCACTCGTCTCGGCTTCACCGCCATTATAGGTAAATGACCATCCACACGCTGGACGGACGCCAACTTGAATGTCTTGCCAGTCGACCCGGAAGTAAGTGGCATTAAGGTTATAGCGCGAACCTCGAAGCTTCATGCCCAGTTCTGTGTTTTCCGCTTTATCTGACGTATATCGACGATTGAAACCGGCCGCTTCAGGGTCGTTAGCACAGAAGAACGGCAGTGCGGCGTTGTTGCCACCCGGACGATAACCCGCCGATGAAACAGCGAAGACCGTCAAGTTGTCGTTAACTTCATAACTCGCGGCGATTTTGAAACGCTGGTCTCGCTCGGTGCCGTTTTCTTCGGCACAGGTGACGCCCACGGCTTCATCGCCATTACAACCTGTGTTGTCTGGGTCCTCATAGAAGATGCCGTACTCGGACGTCTTAAAGCCATCGCTCATCTCAAAGGCTCTGAAGCCGAACGTCAGCGTTAAGTCGCCAATCTCGTAGTCAAGGGAACCGTAGATGGCGGTTTCTTTTGCATACGAGTAGTAGAGATAGCTGCCATACACCAGGCCGCCGTCAAAGGTTTGCCCGCGGTAGGAGGTGTCGCCATAGGGCGAGTTATACAGCGAGGGGTTGTAGCAGCCGATCGGGTCGCCATTTTCATCGAAATCGGCGGGATAGCCCGTTGCACCGCAAGCATGTGACGTGAAGTACATGTACGACTGGATATACTCCATGCCATCAACGTCAGTAACTTCCCATTCCTGGACACGATTGCCGTCATCCTCAAACTTGGTGTTGTAGTAGCCGAAGACCCATTGCAGCGCACTGTCGTAGTTTGAGACGAAACGAACTTCTGTGGTTTTGGTCCCCGAGTCACCCCAGTAGTAGAGGTTATCGACAAACAGGTCGTCGGTATCGATGCGTGACCAGTCGGTGACTAAGTACTCGTCATAGGTGTAGTCAGAGTGAATCAACGTGCCGATCACGGGACCGAAGTCATATTCAGCATTGAGGCTCCAAATCGTGGACTTCACGTCTGCTGTTTCATCGATGAACGAGAAAAAGGCGAGCTCCGGGTCATAACCACTCAGATCGCCGCCTGCAGTCGCGTAGACCCGCGTACACGTATCGCCGTAATACCACTCGGCGTCATACGCACAATTGGCATCCACGATGTCGGCGCTCCCGGGCTTGTCTGCATTGCCTTTTTCCTTTTGGCCGAAATCAAACCGATCTCGAACCATGTACATCAGATTCACATCCCACGGGCCATCGTTGTAGCGCAGCATCAGGCGATATTCATCGTCCTCCTGATTGCCCACATCTTTTCTGCCTGTTGCGATGTTCTGGTAGATGCCAGGATCCATTGCAGATGTAACGACAGCGCGAAGCGCCATGGTGTCGCCCAATGGAATGTTGACCATGCCGTTAACGGTATACCCAGAGTCATCCGCCAGGTTTTTGTTGGTGTATTCAGCTGTCACGTTCGCTTCGAACTCGCCCAGGGTGGGTAGATTCGTGATGTAACGAATGGTGCCGCCAACCGCATTAGAGCCATACAACGTGCCTTGTGGGCCCCGTAGCACTTCGATGCGATCGATGTCGTAGAGATTGGTAATACCCAACGCGATTTCGTTCACGAATGTGTTGGTGGTGCCGGCAGAGGTTTGTGCGGTCGACGTGTTCAAGCCCCGGATCGTGAAGTATTGATCACCCCCCGGTGTGGAAACGCCTGCGAGTGTTCGCAGGTAGTCTTCCGGGCGGTAAATGCCGCGTTCTTCGATGGTGACTGCATCCAACACCGAGATATTCATCGGAATATCCTGAACGGCTTGCTCGCGTTTGTTGGCGGTCACGATGACCTCTTCGATCTCACTGCTCTCAGCCCATGCCGTCCAAGCGGTGGGGACGAGTGCAAAGATCAAAAAGGTCTTGATGATGCGATTCATCCATAGTCCCATTTTGGTGTCCTCTTCTTGTGGAGAGATGGTGTCTTCAGGCCTGATGGGTGACGCTCGAACGGTCTATCAGTATCGGTCGGGTAGCATCTGAGAGAGACGCTACAAAAATTGGCTGATTGACGGTTTTGGGTCGCTACCTTAAGCCTCGGTGCGCCTTTTTATCAGAAAAATGTGGAAAATCAACAGGGTTGGCAGTGAGGCACTGTTTTGAAAAGTGTCGTTAAATCGTCAGATTGATTTTCTTGGTTCGAGCCCGCAGCTCGAAGGCAGATTGTGGGTAATACAAACACCCCTGCAGGATCGGCGTTGGTCCGATTGCCTTGCCCGCAATTCCCCAAGAAACATGATGTCGCTCGACTTAAAAGGTCGAATACTGCTGGTGTTGGTCGCGGCTTAGCATCGCTGGCCACGCGATGCGATCATTGGCTCATCCACAGCCAGAGTGGAACGGTCTCGATGTCAAAGAACCACGGGCCTGACGACGGCTTCCGATTTGAGCGACGCAAAAAACAATGCAGAAAAATTCAGAGGATCTTTATCTCGCTTTTACACGGTGGCGATATAAAAAGGGCGTTCTCAGTCGGAACCATAGGGGCTGATGGTGTGTTGACGCTGGTTTTCGTTGGTGAATCCTGCCGAGACAAAGGACCGAGCATTGCGAACTCACCAGAGATCGAGAGATCATTTGATGCGCTCGAGGGTCGGCCGATTTCGTTGACCGAGTAAGGCACAACTTGAGCTTTCAGCTGAAGGTCGAATCTCACCCTGCGCAAGCCAAAGCGCCAGAGTTAAACCGAAGGTGCGAGAGCCAAGCCGAAGGCGCTTGAGCAACGGGCATAAGTATTGCCCAAAAAGAGATCGAATATGAGGAGCACAGAGAATGGCAACCTTTGAGAGGCCAATGCGAGACACGCGTGTGATGTGTGAAACAAGACCTGATGTTAAGCGTAGGCTGATTTGGGCCGCGATACTTAGCTTGCTGGCTGTGCAGACTACGGCAGCGCCAACATGGCTAGCGGGGGACCATCACATTCATAGCGAAAACAGCGTGGGTTGGGATGATAGTGAGCCGCCAAAACCGGTCATTGGAGGCGATGCAAAGTACTCCATCGAGAGGAATGCTGTGATGGCGCGAACATTTGGCTTGGATTGGATGGTGGCCACAGATCATGGTGGGCCGAATCACAGCAAGCTGAGCTTGGAGATGACTTACCCATCGCTCGAGGCCTCTCGAGCGGCCGTGCCGGAGGTGATTCAGTTTCTTGGACTCGAGCTGAACACGCCCGGTGCCGACCACTCATCGATCATCATGCCCAAGACCGAGCGCGAAGCGGAAAACGTGGCAGCTTATGAGCATCGATTTGATGCGAAAGAAGCCTGGCCGGTGGATGGCGCACGCAATGAAGAGGCGAAGATGCTCGATGCTTTGACCTTCGCACAATCAATACACCCGCCGCCGGTGATCATCGCGCACCACCCAAGCCGCAGCGCGAAAGAAGCGGGCGTTTTCGGCTTGACCTCGCCAGCAGAGCTGAGGCGATGGAATGATGCGGCGCCGACGATTGCTGTGGGTATGGAGGGTGCGCCAGGGCATCAGGCTGCGGAGCTTCGCCAAACCGATGATCGGGGGCAGTATCCGGCGTGGGTGTATGCGCGGGGTGCCTATGGTCGCGGCTTTCCCACAATGGGTGGCTTCGATCAAATGACGGCGAAGGTCGGCGGGTTTTGGGATGCCATGCTTGGCGAGGGTCGCCGCTGGTGGATTACCGCGAATTCGGACTCGCACATTCACTACTCTGAGGGCGGTATCGATTTTTGGCCAGGTGAATACTCAAAGACCTATGTCTACGCAGAAAAGAATCACAGCGCGATCCTCGAAGCACTCAGATCAGGGCGGATGTTCGTTGCGACGGGTGGTTTGCTCTCAGCCCTGGATGTGTCCTTGACAGACGGTGTCTCAACGGCATCGATCGGTGGGACGTTAAAGACAACGAGAGGTACGTCTCTCACGCTGACAGTCAAGCTGACTGAGTCTAATGAGCCCAATGCGTCAGGTGCGTATCCGAAACTGAGTCGCGTTGATTTAATTTCGGGGAAAGTGATGGGTAAGCAGGAGAATCTTGATCTCGCGCAGAACCCCACAACCCAAGTGATTGAGCGCTTTGAATGGCAAGCGTTTGAGCGCGAAGGCGACCAGCGCCTGATCAGAACCACGATCGAAGCGTCGGGCAACGCGTATCTTCGCTTGCGAGGCACCAATACTGAGGAACTAGAACCGACACCAGACCCCATAGGGGAAGATCCTTGGTCGGATCTTTGGTTTTATGCCAATCCAATTTTTATCGAGGTATCGGACTAGGCCCAGACCAAGACCTAGACCAAGGCGTTTCTTCGTCTTTCTAGTCAAGTGAAGACGCACGTCATGATTCAATTGGCGGGTCAGCGAAACGAGCGGCTACCCGCACTTGGGATATCAAGTATGAGTCGCCTCGTGCGGCTTAGCAAAAGCGATTCAAATGATCTATCAGGTTGGCCCACCTATCGGATAAAGCACAGAATCAACCTTGGATAGTGGGTCGAGAGAGCAATGGTTGATTTGAACACGGTCATCAAAACGACCGATTGAACAATCACAGATGGCGGCAGGTTATCGCCTCGGTTGGCCCGCGGCTCAAAGTTTGCGTAGAACGAGGCTGCCAATGGAGTAGCCGGCTCCAAATGAGCAAATCACGCCCAAGTCGCCGGCTTCTAAATCCTCGTGGTTTAAATTGAATGCGATCAGCGAGCCTGCGGATGCCGTGTTGGCGTATTGATCGAGCACAATCGGTGCTTCGCCCGGTGCGGGGTCTCGCCCGAGTAGACGTCGGGCGATCAGGTCATTCATGTTGATGTTCGCTTGGTGCAGCCACCAACGCTTAACATCGGCGATGGACAAACCAGCAGCGGTGACGCTCGCCTCGATGTGTGCTGCTGCCATGGGACACACTTCTTTAAATACTTTGCGGCCTTCTTGATGGAAGTAGTTGTACTCGCGGTAAGGGTCGTCATCGTTGGCGTTGACCATGTAGCCAATGTTTGACCGAATGTTATTCGAAAAGATGGTTTCCGCTTGGGTATTCAAGATCTTGTAGCGATGATTGCTTGAGCTGGTTTCCTCTCGCTCTATCACGGTCGCTGTTGCCACATCGCCGAAGATGAAATGACTGTCTCGGTCACGGAAATTATTCTGAGGTGAGGTTAGCTCAGGGTTGATAGTGAGAACCGCGCGGGCGGTGCCAGCTGCAACCATTTCGTAAGCGCGCTGAAGCGCGAAGGTGGCCGCAGAGCAGGCGACCAACATGTCGAAGCCGAAGCCGTGAATACCCAAGGCATTCTGCACTTCAATCGCGATCGCTGGGTAGTACCGTTGGGTGTAGGCGCATGAGACGATCACGGCGTCGATCTCGTCGGGCGTTTTGTTGGCTGCGGCCAGCGCCTTCTTCGCAGCAGCGATCGAAATCTCGGCTTGATCGGACAAATCGCTTTCCGCTCTGAGCGGGATCTGCGGCGTCATTCGTTTCGGGTCGAGAATGCCGTCCTTGATGTAAACGTAACGTGACTTAATGCCCGACGCCTTTTCGATGAATTCAGCCGAGGAATGGGGTTTTGCCGCGAGCTCTCCGGCTTCGATGGCTGCATGGTTCGCTTCATTGTAGAGATCTGCAAAAGCGTTATAGCTCTCAACCAGCTCTTCGTTGGTGACCTGATAGGGAGGGGTCCAAAGACCAACGCCGCTGATCACGATGTTGTGCGTGTTCATCTCGGTTCTCAAGGTGCGTGTAAGGATTCTCAGTCAGCGGCCCCAGATAAGCAAGGCGTGCCGTCTTAGCCTGTGAGCGAACCGGGCTTCAAAAATCGCCTGAGTCAGATTTGTGAAAGCCAGGCTTGGAAGGTCGCTCACAAGGCCTCCTCTGCGCTAGGCATCGGCTCGGCGAAAATCAAGCCAATGCCTACGTTGAGCAAATGGGTGATCGAGGTCAGGCCATGGCCGTCTAGCTGAATTGCGCTGAGTACGGCTTGTTCTTGCGCGAGGTATTTTGAATACTGGAGCAATCCGCGCTGCTGCTCTGGCAGCAGGCCCTGCGGATGCTAAGTGAGAGGGGTGCGCATATCACCGAGACTAACGCCTTCAGAGACGAGTACACTCACCCGCGTGGGGCTGAAATACCGGCACCCCGCGCTTGGTCTGGGCGTCTGCGTCATCTTGGCCCGGGATTAATTGTCTCGGCCAGCATTGTGGGATCGGGCGAGATCATTTTGACCGCCAGTTTGGGGGCTGCGGTCGGATTTGGCATGCTTTGGTGGGTGTTAATGTCCTGCTGGAGTAAGTCCATCGTCCAAGCAGAACTGACCCGATACATTGTGGTGAGCGGTGATACCTATATCAGAGCACTTAACCGCATTCCTGGTCGGCTGCCAGGGCCGAAGGGCCCGGTGGCTTGGCCTGTGGTGGTGGGGTTGCTTGCCTTCATCCCTGGGCTGACAGGGCTTGGTGGTTTGATGGGCGGCGCTGCACTCGCGATCGTGCTCGTTTTCCCCGAACTCTCAAGTCTTCAAGTGGTGGCGGGGCTGGCGCTCTTGATCGCACTCTTGCTGAGTACTGGGCGCTATCGACGCCTGGAACAAGTGTTAATTCCCATGGTGTTCATTTTCACGCTGACTACGTTGATCTGCTTAGGTTTGATGCAGTCCACTGAGCGAGCAGTCACCGCATCAGATCTACTCTCGGGAATGCAATTCGATTTTGATCCTACGTTTGCTGTGCTCGCGCTTGCGGTTTACGGGTATACCGGCGTGAACTCCGCAGAAATTTCGGCCTATACCTATTGGTGTGTTGAAAAGGGATATCCCGCGCGAGTGGGTCCGATCTCGGCATCAAGCGACTACGTGGCGCGTGCTCAAGGTTGGCTGAAGGTATTGCAACTCGATGTGGGTTTGACGCTACTTTTAATCACCATGGCAACGCTACCTTTTTATTGTTTGGGTGCGGGCATCTTGCATCCCCTGGGCCAAGTCCCTTCAGGAACCGAGACCATCTCGGTGTTAAGTCAGATGTTCACCGAGACCATTGGGCCTGGCGCTTTCTGGTTATTTGCGTTGGGCGCGTTTTGTATCTTGTTCTCGAGTTCGGTTTCGGGTGTCGCCGCGGGCGCTCGTTACATTCCAGATTATTTGATGGAGCTCGGATTCCTCGACCGGGAGCGAATCGACATTCGGAAAAAAATTATTCGTGTTTATGGTCTGCTTGTGCCTTTTGTCGGCTTCATCTTTTACCTCGGCTTTCAACAGCCAGTGTTGATGGTGACGATTGCCGCTTGCTTTGGAGCGATGATGCTGCCGTTGCAGTGCGGTATGGCCATTTATCTGGGCGAAAAGACGTTGCCATCGCCATTGAAGCCAGGGGCGCTTGCTAGGTGGTTCTTGCGCGTGACTTTTGTTTTTCAGGTGGTGATGGCCGGCATGGTGCTTTACTTCGTCGTCTTTTGAATCAAGACCGCACGCTCGATAGATAAAAGTTATTCACCGCTTCGTTTTTGACTGAGGTAGCTCGGCGGTCAATAGTACTAATGACATTCATTAGTTAAAGCACTTAGAATGAAATAATTCGGTTCGACAAGCGCGAAATTAGAACGCCGCTTGTGTCCCAAGACCGTCAATTTGAGGTGAATGCTGTGAAAGTAATTAACCAACTCTACCCCAGTAGTCCTGAGCAGATGCAGAAGATGTTTGAGCCAGGGCCTGAGGGTCCGATTGTGATGGTGAACTTGCTGAAGTTTCGAGCGCGCGCCGTTTACAAAGATGGGCGCGAAACAGATCTCACTGGCCGTGAGGCATATGAAATCTATGGGGCTGCAGTCTCGGAATTTATCACGAAGTTTGGTGGCCGCATTTTGTTCGCTGGCGACGTCACCCATCTAACCATCGGTGAGGTGGACGACCTGTGGGATGAAGTCGCTCTGGCTGAATACCCGAATCGGGCCGCGATGGTGGCAATGAGCACGTCAGAGGAATTTGCGCCGCTTGCAGCGCACCGTGAAGCAGGTCTCGAGGGGCAGCTCAACATCGAGACCACTCACAGTGCCAGCTTTCCGGTGATCAAAGACTGATTTCCTCTGTAAAAAACCGCTGATCACGCCGCACTAAGGGGTGTCCGATGGGCGCTGATAACAGTGCCGCCACTGCAGGGTGGTTGAAGCGATCCTTAAGACGCGTCCTGTCTTTAGTGCTTAAGGCAGTCATGTGCCGCTGGAATCGCTGTGACAGCCAGACGGCATAGACTTGTGCCCGATGTGTGTGCTGGATGCCTTGAACGACAATGTCCTGTGGTGCAAGCAAGGGTTGATCGTGCGCCTCATCGATGCAGGCACTCTGCTGAATTGACCCTTCCTTGCAGGCTACTGCGTAGGCATGAAGATTCAGAACCAAAGGTTCACCAAAGGTTGCCGCGATCCAGTTGAGGATTGCCATGGCGGACTCTGGGATCTCATCACGGTCGGGGTAGACGATAGGCCGATCAAAGAATTCCGGCGATTGAACGTCGGGTGTCAGCATATGTTCGACCCATCGGAACGTTCTGGGTCCATGCATTTGGAGTTGGCGTAAACCTGCGGGGTCCCGCCCCATGTGCGCGTGCAGTGCACCCATCACCGAGTAATCCGCCTGGGACGGGTGACCTCCGAGTAGATAGGGGTGGGTCATCAGATGGTTTTCGAAGAGACTGATGAGCGATACGTATTGACTATCGAGCTCAGCCTGAACATCGGGGGTCGTGGGCGGCAATCCATAACTGGTCATTCGATCCGCAATCAACTGGCCGTACTTCATGAGCGCCTGATCATCCCCTTGAGGCTCAAATGAGCGCCCAAAGTCGCGTTTGATAAACGTGAGATTCTCATCGAACAGCCATCTATGACGCCAGGCTAAGCCCAGCAGTCCTTCGCTCCCCAGCAGCTCCATGAGGTGAACATAAAGTCGTTGTGCAGGACTTTTCGGTAGCGCCGGGAGTTTGGGAAACTCAACTTCGAGCGCATCGACAATGGGCACACTGTCCTGAATCACCGCTTGTTGGGGTGTAAGCAATTGAGGAATGCGGTGGCTGCCCGACGCTGGGCGCACCAGACTTCGAAATAAAGGATCGCTCGGCAATCGCTCTTGAAAAGGGATACCTTTCTTGCGCAAGTAGCTTCGCACTTTGGCGGTGTAGTACGAGGCGTAGGCACCGTAAAGGATGTAAGTCTCGTGCGCCATGGGCCCTGTCTCTCGCTGAATTTAAGGCTGCTGTGGACGCCGGGCGATCGCGTAGATCGCTGTGATAAGCGTCAGGGTGATCACGACCAGTAGCCACGCGAGCAACGTGTCGCCGAGTCGATTTTTTAGGCCAAAACTGAGAATAGAAAGCTGTCGACGATAGCCATTCGGTGTGGGTCGTACCCCTTGGGACAAAGTGAATGCCTCATAATCGCGAATTAGCTCCGCCATCCGCTCGGGTTGCGCCTCGGCCAGGTCCTGAGTTTCTGCAGGGTCTTGCCGGATATTGAAGAGTCGCCACCGACCATCACCCATCGGCGGATCGCTTCGTTGGAGCTTGAAATCGCCTTTGAAGAGGGCACTGTTGCCTGCGAGGTCGTAACCGATGGGGTCGTCTTCCCTGTAAATCCTGGCCTCAGGGTCGCTGAGTAAGGGCAGTAAGCTACGCCCGGTCATCGGCAAGATTGGGCGTCCGCCGAAACGCTCCCCGGGATGAGACACCTTGGCAATGTCGAGAATGGTCGCTGCGATGTCAGTCGCCCATGCGAAAGACGGGGTGATTTTGCCGGAAGCAGGGATGTCACCGCCCGAAATAATCAACGGCACTCGCATGCCGCCCTCGCCAGAATAAAATTTATATTCAGATAGTGGGCTCACGGCGGCGCTGGCAAAGCTCGGACTGATGGCATTGAAGCTGCCCTGCGTGCCCAGGCCAGCTTGATCGACTCGATAGCCGGCGCGCTTCATGAAAAATCGGTTGAGTGCGGCGTTCTGACGGGGGTTGCCGCTCCCCTCGGCGCCATTATCGGAGGTGAAGATCAAAATGGTATTGCTCAGCACGCCTCGCGCACTGAGAAATTTAAGCAGTCGGCCAATTTCTGCATCCATGGCAGTCACCATGCCCGCGTAAACCGCCATGCGAGCGGCTTCGTACGCTCTAGCTTCAAGGGTGAGGCTTGACCATTGTTCGGTTGTGGGCATGTCGCGAACGCTCGTGCCCTCTGGAATTAATCCCAGCGAGATTGCGCGCCGATGGCGAGCTTCTCGAATCGCGTGCCAACCATCCTTATAGGTCTCGCGATATGCATCGGTGTAGGCTTCAGGCGCTTGCACTGGAATGTGAACGGCCTGAAATGGCAGGTAGGCGAAAAAAGGGTCACCATCACTCAAATTCCCATCGATGAACTCGATCATTCGATCAACCAGATAGGTCGACGAGTAAACCCCATTCGGTCGCCGTGTGATTTCCCCTTTTTCAGTCCAGGTTGCGTCATCGTAAATGGGTAGATACGACTTATGCTCCCAGTTGTCGGCGCCGGATTCCATCAGTGCCATGGTCTGTTCGAATCCTCGCCTAAAAGGACGTTGCTCCGGGGCGCTGCCTAGATGCCACTTACCGGTCATATAGGTGTGGTAGCCAGCGGCGTTCAACACACTCGCGACCGTGGCAACTTGATGGTTCAAAGTCCCCAGCTTCGGGCTCTCAGCTCGATGCTCGGGCGGCACCATTTCAGGAATGTTTGGGACCCCTGCAAGCTCGTTAGACACCCCGGTCAGCATCATGGCCCGAGAGGGTGCGCAGTTCGCTGCTGTGTGAAAATTCGAAAATCGGAGGCCCTCGCGCGCAAGATGATCCAAGACGGGTGTCTGGATTTCGCTGCCGTAGGCGTTAAGGTCTGAAAAGCCCAAGTCGTCCGCCAAGATAAAGACAATGTTGGGGGGCGATGGGGGGCGTGTCTCTTCTTGGCCAGTCGCTTGAATGCTTGCACACAATGCCAGGGTCAAAATCACTGGGATGAAACATTGTTTGACCCTGCCTGCCTGCCTGAGAGATGGCGGAGCAGAGATGACGACTCGGGTGGGGCTCATTTAGGCTGCAGAGCCGAGTCTTCGAAAGGCGATGGCGACCAATAGTGTGAAAATTATTTCAATCGCTATCTGTTGGCTTGCAAAGCTGGCATCGTGGACAAGCCAAGCCAGAGTCCGCGCTATAGCGGCGATAGAAAAGAGCATCAAAACGGGCACAAGAAACAAGCGATTCTTGGTTATGAGCGCAAAGATGGAGCAGAGCGCAGCAGTGAAGAAAAAGCTGGCTAAATCAGCAATCTGAGAGCTTCGTCCTAAACCGGAACCCAAATCGAACCCGAACTCCGGCGCGACTGTCGCTGGCTCTATAATCCAGCGAAAAGCCATCACCAAACAGATGAGTGTGGGCAACAGAAGGAGCCCGTGATTAAGATATCGCATAACGATTCCCCCTTTTCAAAACCGATGGGTAAGCCTTGGCCTCCTGCGCATATCGCGGGGTCGGCTTCCTGAGAAAGCAATGATCGAGGCCGCGGATCATCAGGTGCATTGTCCTGCGTGCATGATTAACGTTTCTGGCTCGATTGGCGTGGTTTTTTCTCTTGTGTCGAGTTTGAACTCCCCGAGCGCCTAGCCTTGGTCTTCGGCACCTTGACGCTTGCTTTAGGTGCTTTTGTATTTTCTGTCGGCCTGAGGTCGCGGCCACCTGTTCGTAACGCTCGCGTCTCTGCGGAGGGACTTTGTTGCAGCATACCCTCGACCGCATCGATCAAATGATGGACAAACGTTAGCGCCGCCTTGCCCCGAAATGCATTTCTTTGCCTTGCGTGATGACCCATCATGGTAGAGGCCATCCGGATGGCAAAATCCATACGTTGCCGATAAGTCTCTTCATCAAGGTGAGACAAAGACGTCCGGATTAAATGCCCGAGCTGTCGTCCACTAGGGCCACCCCCGCCAAACTGACCTGCGATCGTGAGGGCGTTAAATGGCGTCTTCGCTACCTGGTCGGAGAAAGTGGCAATGAATTGACGGCGAGACTTTGAAGCCTTCGCCAACTGGAAATCGGGCATGACCAGGAGTGAACACAATTCCCGCAAGGTAGGTTGGGGGTTCTTCTCAAGCAAGGCCTCTAACATCTCACCACGAGTTCGGCGAACTTCTTCAAAGCGCCGCTCGCTGATGGCCTGGATCAGTCCCTGCAGACCACCGAAGTGGTAGTGCAGCGCAGATTCATTTTTTTGGCCCGCCCGCTTAACGATTTCTCGAAAGGGCACTGCATAACTGTCGTGCTCTGCGATGAGGCTCTCAGCCGCGTCCATGAGCGCAGTTCTTGTGGCTTCACCCCGGGATCGTCTGGCGTCTGTGCTTTGATTCATGACCGCACTATAAAAAAATTGCTGTGGTTGCACTAGCGACTTCGAGGGTGTGTTGCGCGCTTCGGTGTTTTTGCTCAACCATTTGCCCGGAAACTCGTCTTGATATAGTAATGATAATCATTAAAAATTCTCTGTCTAGAGTTGGCTTCGTCACCGCTTCTCTTGCTTTAGTTGAAACGCTGGGTCGTCTTGCGAAAGCAAATGCGTTTATCAATGGCGCTTCCAGAACCTATCGGTTGGGTCTGCAAGAAGATGCTGGAGCACTCGTTGAAGAGGCGGTTGCACAAGCCTGGCGGAAGCGTGGTTGAATGCGTCGCGACCGATGTGAAGGTGGGTAGGCGCGGCAGAGTCACCGGCATAGGCAAACAGCGGCTCAGTGGGTCTGCTTCTTAAGGATTGATATGGGTCAGAGTAACGGCTTGGTGTCCGGCATGAGCAGAAGGCTGGTGTAACTCACGATTAAAAAGTTGAGGACATTCACTATGAAAAAAATCGTCATCTTGGTTGCGGTGCTGGCAGCCCTAGTACTTGCGGGCAATCTTGCTCTCAAAAGTGAGCAAGTGCAGGAGGCGGTTTTGACGCGATTTGTCACTGCGATAGCCTCAGGATCGGGCGCACCAGCAACTGAAGATGCCTTGCGGGTGTACGTCTGTGGCAGCGCATCCCCCCTTGGTCGAACGGATCAAGCCCAGGCGTGTCTTGCGGTTATCACGCCTGAACACTTCTATTTGTTTGATCTGGGCGCTGGTGCGAATCGCACCCTATCGGATGGCAACTTGCCGATGCAAAGATTGAAGGGCGTATTCCTCACGCACTTCCATTCCGACCACATTGCAGAGATCTATGAAGCTAACCTCGCGTCGTGGGTTCAAGGCAGAGCGGTGCCGCTGCGTGTTCTGGGGGGAGAGGGCGTTGAGACCTTGGTTGAGGGCTTGAATACCACTTATCAGTTTGATCGTGCGCATCGCGCCGAGCATCACGGCGAGGCGATGTTGCCACCGGCTCTTGGTATCTTGGCGGCAGTGACTGTCGCGCCTGGCATCGCTTACCAAGATGGTGATCTTAAGATCACGCCTTACCAGGCTGAGCATCCACCGATCAGCCCTGCGCTGGGCTACCGCATTGAATATAAAGGGCGAAGCGTGGTGATTTCTGGGGACAGCAATGTGAATGAGGTCACGGTGAGCGTCTCTGATGGTGCGGATTTACTGCTTCACGATGCGCTGTCTGTGCCTGCAGTTTCGTTGATGTCGCAGGTGTTTGGCGAAAATGGCCGCGAACGGGTCTCCAAAATTATGCGTGATGTTTTGGATTACCACGCATCACTTGAGTCATTGATTGAATTGAATGACAAAGCGGATGTTGACCGGGTCGCTTACTACCATCTGGTGCCAAATCCGACCAACGCGTTATTCATGGCATTTTTTGAGCGCAACCTGCCAGAGAGCTATCTCATCGCGCAAGACAGGATGTGGTTTCACCTTCCCGTCGGTTCCGACACGATTAGAGTGACTGAGCCTTAAGCGCTTACCAACGGAAGGCTTTCAGGATGGCCTTGGTGATGGGACGTGCGTTCTCGGGTGCAGATTCCTATTCCACGGACTGACCACGCTCGTTGAGTGACTCGTTGGGGTCGAGTGCGAGCGTCACCAAAACCCGCCGCTGGCGCTCGCCTGAATATGGCTTACGACCGTGCATCACGCGATGATTATCGATCAGCGCAACATCATCATCTTGCCACTGAAGGTCAGTGGTGTGGCGTTTGGCGATATCGACAATCACGTCGAGATCGACGTCTGGAATGCTCGAATCATCGCCAAAGGTCAGGTTGGGTCGGCCAACACTGGCTCGCTGCCACCCCAGATGCACCGCGATGGCCTGATTAAAAAACGAGGGGTCACCGTTCGATAGCGTCTTAACCGCAGGCAGCACGGGCGTGGTTGCCTCGAGCGTCTCGTCTTGGCGCCAGTCCCAGCGATAACCGAGACGGTTTAGGCGGGCCTCTGCTTCTGACGGGGCTTGTACCCCGAGGGTGCTGCGCCAACTGCGGCCCTGGCCCGACTCGGCATTATCCGTTGAAGGCATGCGTGTCGTGTATTTGAGTCCAAGTGTCAAAAAGCGGTTAAAGAGCGCTGGGTGTTCGAGCTTGAGATCTCTCGCGACCCAGTCGCTTCGGCAGATTGGGGTTGCCCCACCAATTGCCGCGGCTGATTCACAATAGAAAAAAAGTTTCTGCGGCGGCGATGGTGTCTGAGCCATTTCGTGATGTAGATAAATCTCGACGTGGGGCGGTGCTTCGTTGGCGGTAAAAACGCGCGGCGTTAAGTTGATCCGGACTGCGTTCGAGAGAGACTCAGCGTAGGTGAAGTCGTTGTAACCAAAGGCACTCGAGAAGCGATCGAAGCCGGGATGGCCGCCAATGTTGAGGCCTCTAAAGAGAAGGACGCCTTCCGTGTTAAGGGTTTCTTTCCACGCGCTGAGATTTAGCTGAATCCAGTCGCGCTGCTCTGATGCGGGTAGATCATATTGCGCTTGAATGATGGGAGGCCAAGACATGTTGGGATTAACGAGATTGTGCAGTAAAGGTTGCCATCTTGAGATGCTTCAGTCGGCTGATCAAGGGTGATTGCCCGTCGGGTGAACTCGAAAGTCGGCCGGAAAGCAATTAATATAGTAATGAAAACCATTAAATATTTTATTGAAGGCCACTGATGAACCGTTGGTTGAGGAGCGTGCTGCGTGCCTGCAGTCTATTGTTTGCACTCTTGGTCCTTGCGGTTTATGGATTCTTTTTCTCTGAACGGCCGCCTAACCAAACGGACCCGGAGACGTTGCAGGGTGATGGCAGTGCCATCAACTATTGCGATTTGGCAACGCTAAAAGGGGACGGCTTGCTTGCACAAGACATCAAGAAGGGCAACACGCCGGGGTGCCGCTACCATCGATTTCCAGCGCCTATTCTGGCTGCCTGCACCGAGCCTTTGGTGTCCGATGCGGTTGATATGCGAGGGTTGTGGCAGGGCGTCGATGGTGCGCACGTCGGGCACGTTGAGCGAATCGAGCAGTGTGGTGCGCGCGTCGTCGTCACCTCATCAGGGCTCATTCACGATAGCGGCCCGAATAGCACCGGCGGTTTGACGACGAACGATACCGAAGGTGCAGTGATGTTTATGCTAGGTGATCGTGAGTACTGTCCGCGAACTTCAGCGGAAATGGTTTGGAATCAAGGCGTGCTGGACTTTCATGTCTTCGGCTGGGGCCCCGTGGTGGTTCGACGTTATTTGGAAAATGACCAACTGGTCTGGGAGTATGCGGACGGCACAACCACTCGGATGACTCGGATATGTCGATTGCCGGATGATCAAAAAGTACCAAAGCCTCGAGGGCCTCGGATCAGGGTCATTTAGAGTCATCTGCCACCGAACAAATGATCAAACTTAGGGTGCTCCCGGATGAATATACGGGGCTTAACTGCGCCATTTCATAGCGTAACCGCGTAAGATCGGCGGGCTCAGGACGCTTCGCGGGAATTTGTGTGAAATCTCTTTACGCGCTCAGCGCGATTTTGATGAGCGGTTATGCCGCCGTCTTTACCTTGTTAGCCGAAATGCGAACCAACTTTGGCTTTTCGGAAACGGCCATCGGCGCGATAGCGGGATCAGCGTTTGTCGCAGGATTCCTCGCGCAGCTTTTGCTTTCGAGGCGAGCCGATCGAGGGCAGGGGGGACTGATGCTGAGGCTCGGCTTAGGCGTGAGTGTGCTTGGGGCGCG
>Ga0255757_10001570_pt1 | contig 22010 bp, 25 predicted proteins | sample 071ome_27_FD_179957 | JGI IMG/M metagenome (GOLD analysis project Ga0255757, IMG submission 179957) | Coastal salt marsh microbial communities from the Groves Creek Marsh, Skidaway Island, Georgia - 071409AT metaG (version 2) | ecosystem: Environmental > Aquatic > Marine > Intertidal zone >...
AGACCCGGAAATCGCCTTTTCACGTGAAGCCATGGATTACTGGCTGCCGGTTGATCAGTATATCGGCGGGGTTGAACATGCGGTGCTGCATCTTCTTTACTCACGATTCTTCACCCGTGCTCTTTCGGCCTGCGGATATCTTGATCTTGATGAGCCATTTGACGGCATGATGACCCAAGGCATGGTCTGCCATCAGACATTCCGCCATCAGGACGGCCAGTGGCTCTTTCCGGCGGAAGTTGAACGCATTGGAGAAAATGAATGGGTGACGAGTGAAGGCAAGAAGCCCGTCACCCCCGGCCGGATCGAGAAGATGAGCAAATCCAAACGCAACGTCATCGACCCGGAAAATATCATTTCGGTTTATGGCGCAGATACAGCCCGCCTGTTCATGATGTCCGACTCGCCTCCCGAACGTGATATGGAATGGACGAGCGCCGGCGTGGAAGGTGCGTCCCGGTTTATTCAGAAAGTCTGGCGGATGAGCCTGATCGATGAGGATAATGCCCTGCCCATGGCCCCGCTTGGGGCCGGGATGCCGGGTGAGCTTGATGACGCCGCCAGAACCTGCATAACCGAAACCCACCGCACCATTGCGCAATTTGGTGAAGATATTGACCGGTTCCGTTTCAACCGTTGTGTTGCCGGGCTTTACACCCTGGCCAATACCATAAGCTCAACCAAGGGCCGGAGCGAAAGTCAGAACTGGGCGCGCCGTTTTGCTGTTGAGACACTGGCCAAGCTTCTGGCACCTATTGCCCCGCATATTGCCGAAGAAATATGGGCCAATCTCGGCCATGATGAAATGATCGCGACCCTGCCCTGGCCGGAAGCCGATCCTGCATGGCTCAAGGAAGATACGATCAACATTGCTGTTCAGGTTAACGGCAAGCTTCGCGGCACAATCGAACTCGCCCCCGACAGCGATGATACGCTTGCTGAAGAAATGGCGCTTGCATTACCGGCGGTTCAGAACATACTGAACGGACAACCTCCGAGGAAAGTGATCGTGGTCAAGAACAGGATTGTCAATGTTGTGGCGTAAAAAGATCAGCATCGGCTTCATTCTGCTCATCGCTGCATCCTGCAGTGCTGTGCCAACAGACGGAAGCAGCGGCCAGCGCAGTTTGTTTGACCCTAGACTGGGGCAGATCAGCGTTGAAACCCAGACCGGCCGGACCGAACAGATCTTCCATCAGCAGCTCGAACGCCTGCTGGCCCGAAGCGGCAGGGCGGAAAAAGTCTATCATCTCAAAGCCATGATTTCGACTTCTTACCCGACCGATGCCGTGGACATGACAGCACATATAACTCTTTATGATCAACTTGAAGGGCGTGAGGTGATGAATTTCTCCATCATGACGTCAGCCTCTGTCGGCGCGGTCACGTCTTTGTTCGGATCCGAAGAAGCCAAGGCTAATGCCCGGGAAAGACTGGCCGCCAGTCTTGCGGAAAAAACCTATCATCGATTGTTTCTGTATTTCAATGCGAATGACAGCAGTGACGGATCATGAAAATCAGCGGCCGGGGCATTGATCCGTTTCTTGCCAATCCACCCCGTGATGTTGCTGCTGTCCTTCTCTATGGCCATGATCAGGGGTTGATAAGGGAACGAGCCGAAAAACTCTGCCGCCTCGCCGTTGAGGATATTCAGGACCCTTTTTCCACAACCCAGCTGGACGCAACCGACATTGCCAAAGATCCTTCCCTGCTTGTGGACAGCGCAGGTGCCATGCCGGCTTTTGGCGGCATGCGTCTGGTGCGGGTAAATCTGGTAACAGGTGCCTGCCTTGATTCGTGCCGCAACCTTCTTGAAAATCCGCCTGCTGAAAGCCTGACGGTCTTGACCGGGGCTGATGAGCTCAACACGCGTTCCGCCCTTGTCAAACTTTTTGAAAGTGCGGACAATGCCGCGGCAATAGGATGTTATCCTGATACGGCCCAGTCACTCGGCCAGGTGGCGCGGGAGATCTTTGCATCTCATGCCATCACGACTGACCGAGAGACGATGGACTGGATTACCGACCATCTCGGCGCCGACCGTATGGCCAGCCGGAGTGAAATTGACAAACTTGTTCTGCTGGCAGGTGAAGGTGGCCAGCTTGATCTTGATGCGGTTCGTGAGGCACTGGGTGACGGCGCTTCGGTGGCGACCAGTGATATCATCCATGCCGCCGCCGATGGAAATATCCGTATACTGAGCCAGGCACTGGACCGTGCCCAGGCAGAAGCCATCGCGGGTGAACGTATCCTCCGCGCCGGTATTGGTTATTTTCACCGGCTTTTCCGGATTTCTGCCGCCATGGATGAAGGCCGGAGCCGCGAAGATGCCATCAAATCCGTGCGGCCACCTGTGTTTTTTTCCGAGCGACCCAAAATTGAAGGTCATCTCCGGCGCTGGAATTCCAAAAGATGCCGCCGCGCCATGGAACGGCTCAATACAGCAGAACTTCAGTGCCGTCAGGGCATAGATGCCCATGTTGCCTGTGGTCAGGCGCTGTTTTCTCTTGCGCTCGCAGCCAGAAAATAAATAATGTTTAGCTCAATTTAGCGATCATCGCTTCAAGCTGATCAAGGCTTTCGCAGGAAATCCTGATCACACCTTTCTGGTTTTTCTCATTGAACCTGATATCGATGGCAAGCCCTGTCTTGTCGCTCACCTGTTTCTCCAGCGCCCTGATATCTGCTGATTTCGGAAGCTTCCTTCTGGGCGGGCCGGACTCTCGCCGGGCCAATGCTTCCACCTGACGGGCGCTGAGCCCTTTCTTTTCAACTTCACGTGCCAGTGACTCGGCCCGGGGATGCCCTATCAGAGGACGGATCTGACCTGGCGTGAGCCGGCCATCCCTGATCATGGACTGAACCGACGGCGGAAGCCCGGTCAGGCGAAGGATATTGGCAAGATGACTCCGCGATTTACCAAGCACTTTTGCCAGTTTTTCCTGGGTATAACCAAACTGATCCATGAGCTGCCGGTAGCCTTCGGCTTCTTCGATGGCGCTGAGATCACGGCGCTGTATATTTTCAATCAGCGCAAGTTCGGACGCATCCTGATCGTTGGCCTCACGAATGACGACGGGCACTTCATGCACACGTGCTTTCTGGGCCGCGCGCCAGCGGCGTTCGCCTGCAATAAGCTGAAAATGACCATCTGACGCCGGATCCGGGCGGACCAGAAGAGGCTGTAAGATACCATGCTGGGCGATGCTGGCGGCAAGATCATCGAGCCCGGCCTCATCAAAGACCTGACGCGGCTGCCAGGGGCCGGGGGTGATCTTGGCTATATCCACCCGGATGGTTTCGGCAGGCAAGGAAGCCTTACCGGCGGCAGAACCCTCATCATGTTCTTTTACACTGGCAAGAACAGCGCTGTCACCCAACAACGACGACAATCCCCGTCCGAGACCTTTTGATGATGATTTCTGGGATGATTGTTTATGGGGTGATGCTTTTTTATCGGTCATGCCGCTTTCCTTTCCTGGCGTATCAGTTCACCAGCAAGAGCAATATAGGCCTGTGACCCCGTGCAGTTGAGATCATAAAGCAACACCGGCTTGCCAAAGGACGGCGCCTCCGAAACCCTTACATTCCGTGGTATCATGGTCTTATACACAAGCGGGCCCAGATGCTTGCGCACATCCTCGGCAACCATGCCTGAGAGCCGGTTGCGGTTGTCGTACATCGTCAGCACAACACCGCAAATCTCAAGTTCAGGGTTGAGCCCGCCACGAACAGCATCAATAGTCCCGATCAGTTGCGAGAGCCCTTCAAGCGCGTAATATTCGCATTGCAACGGAACAAGAGCCGAGGAGACAGCGGTCAGGGCGTTGACGGTCAGCAATCCGAGGGAGGGGGGGCAGTCCACCAGAACATAATCAAAATCCTGATCGATGTGTTCCATGATTTCTTTGAGCCGGAATTCACGGCGATCAAGGCCGGAAAGCTCGATCTCCAGCGCCGACAGGTCAGGCCGGGCCGGGATAACCGAAAGATTCTGAACTTCACTCGGACGAATGGCCTGATCAATCGTCGCCATGCCTGAAAACAGCTGATAGAGATCATGATCACGGGACGACATCTCAATCCCCAACCCTGTGCTTGCGTTACCCTGAGGATCAGCGTCAATGACCAGCACACGGCGGCGTGATGCGGCAAGAGCGGTCGCCAGATTTACGGTTGTGGTGGTTTTGCCGACACCACCTTTCTGATTTGTAACCGCGATTGTTCGCCCGAGAGACATATTCAACGCCTTGTTATTATTATTAAATTATAAATAATCACCAAATCCGGACAGCTTCAGGACAGCGCTTTCCGGACTGCTGAGACTTTCCCTGATTTCGACCTTGATATTGGTCGAATTTGCAACTGAGGTCAATTCTTCTTGATACCGGGCGCCCTTGAGAAACAGACATTCAAGGCCTGAGTGATGCTGCGATCTGGTCAGATCAAGCAGTTTTTCCAGAGGTGCAAGCGCCCGCGCCGTGATATATCTCGGCTTCATCGCCGGAAGTGTTTCAAGTCTTGCGTTGATTATCTTTAACGGCACATCACATTCCCGTGCCGCCACCGACAGGAAGGCACATTTGCGTTCGTCCGATTCAACGCAGTTCAACGGGTTTTCATGAGATCCGGCCCCCATAATGGCAAGAACAACCCCGGGAAACCCTGCGCCACTGCCAATATCCATAATCAACTGCCCGGGTTCGTCGAGAAAGTTATAGAGCTGGCCCGAATCAAGGATATGACGCCGCCAGACATCATCCAGTGACGCATTGCTCACCAGATTTATTGATTTCTGCCAACGGGACAGGAGATCAACGTAACGCCGCAACACGGACAATGTTTCACGTGAAACATTGAGAAGCTCAGCTACTTTTTCCGGGGTAAGCGGCGCTGGAGCAGGGTGATGATGCGGGGAGGGCATTGATCTATGCGACCCGTCTCAAATGGCGGATAACCGCAACCACAGCCGCCGGTGTCAGCCCCGGCAGACGATTTGCCTGACCGATGGTCTCAGGGCGATGCCGGGTCAGAATATCAATGCTTTCCGCCGACAGCCCGCCGATTGCAGCGTAATCGGTTTCCGGCGGAATGATGAGCTGTTCATCCCGGCGGAGCGCGTCGATATCAGCTTGCTGGCGATGGACATAACCGCGGTAACGGCAGTTGATTTCCAGCTGGTCATGGAGAGAGGGATCAATTTCACCCAGTTGTGGCCAGAGAGCCAGCAGATCAGCCATTTTTATTCCGTCACGGGACAAAAGATCCGCGGCCGTGAGTTTTCTTCCGTCACGGGTGGAGGGCAGATCATGCAATGCCAGTTGTGAGGGCAATGCCGCCGACTGATCAAGGAGTGCTGTCGCCGCGTCAAGGTCCTTGCGGCGGCCAGCCCAGTGCCGGGCCCGTACCACCCCGACAACGCCGATTTCAACCCCTTTATCCGTCAGCCGCTGATCAGCGTTATCGGCCCGCAGAAGCAGACGGTATTCCGCACGCGAGGTAAACATCCGGTACGGCTCCGGAGCCCCGCGGGTAATAAGATCATCAATCATCACGCCTGTATAGGCCTCCGCCCGGTCAAGGATGAAAGATCTGTCGCCGCCAGATGCCCTGAGACTTGCGTTGATGCCCGCCATCAGGCCCTGGGCCGCGGCTTCTTCATATCCTGTTGTGCCGTTGATCTGACCGGCAAGGAACAATCCCGGGATGGCTTTCAGCTCCAGCCTGCGGGTGAGGGCGCGGGGATCGATGCAATCATATTCGATGGCGTAGCCGTAGCGCAGGATCCTGGCCTGCTCAAGCCCGGGAATAGACGCGATCATTCTGTCCTGAACATCGCGTGGAAGACTCGTTGAAATCCCGTTGGGGTAGACCGTGGGGTCATCCAGCCCCTCGGGTTCAAGAAAAACCTGATGCGACATCCGTTCAGCGAAGCGCACGACCTTGTCTTCGATAGACGGGCAGTACCGGGGACCTGTTCCTTCAATCTGGCCGGAATAGACCGCGGAAAGATGGATACTTGAAGAAATAATCCGGTGGGTTTCCTCGGTCGTCCTTGTAATCCCGCAGGAAATCTGCGGCACGGTAATCTCTTTGGTCAGGCTGGAGAAGGGAACCGGCGGATCATCAGCGGGCTGCATTTCCAGCTGGTCCCAGGATATTGTTCTCCCGTCAAGACGTGCGGGCGTGCCGGTTTTCAGCCGGGCCATCGGAAGCCCGAGTGCCGGATCACGCAGCCGACGTGCCAGCATATTTGACGGATTTTCGCCAAAACGCCCCGCTTCGCTACGTTCCGGGCCAAGATGGATGATCCCGCCAAGAAAGGTGCCGGTGGTCAGCACCGCCGCCCCGCAACGGAAAATTTCACCCGTCTCGGTGACAAGGCCGGTAAGTTGGCCGCTTTCAACGAGGAGATCACCAACCGCTGCCTCAATAATCGTCAATCCCGGGCATTCCTCGAGGAGATCCAGAATGGCTTTCCGGTAAAGACCGCGGTCCGCCTGGGCCCGGGGGCCGTGCACCGCAGGTCCGCGGGACCGGTTCAGCATGCGAAACTGTATTCCGGACCGGTCAATGGCACGTGCCATCAGCCCGTCCAGGGCATCAATTTCCCGGACAAGATGACCTTTGCCAAGCCCGCCGATGGCCGGATTGCAGGACATCTCGCCGATAGTATCACGGCGCATGGTGATAAGGGCGACTTCAGCCCCCATCCGGGCCGCGGCCGCAGCGGCTTCAACACCGGCATGGCCGCCGCCTACCACCAGCACATCATAGCTGTTTGCCGTCATGGTTTGCCTCGATGAGCGGGAATCACGGGCTGGAGGATACCGAAGCCGGATAAAAGGGTCAATTCCCGTTGGAATGGGGGCAGATCAATAAACTGGTTCCGATTCACTTACCGATACAGAAAGAGGAAAAAATATGATCCAGCAGATCTTCCACATCGACCCGGCCCGTAAGGCGCCCCAGCGCATGCACGGCGTGGCGGAATTCTTCGGCCATGAGTTCAGGTGAATGCTCCATATCGAGGAGGGATGCGGATCTGAGCGCAGAAAGGGCTATGTCCAACGCGTCCAGATGACGCTGGCGGGTCAGTATCGGGGGTTCGGTCGTTTCTGTGAGATCTTCGATCCGGCGTATCAGTTCTTTTTCAAGCCTGTCCATGCCTGTGCCCGTTGCCGCTGAAATCATCAGCCATTCCGGGCGGGGCCCCTTGCCGGAGGGCAGATCGGTTTTTGTCAGCACGGGTAAAAAATGTGGCGGCTCACCCCCCTGATCACCTGTTTCCTTCATGATATTCTGCCTGATATCGTGGAAAACCGTGGCGGGATGATCTGTTGGCTGTTCCACCAGAACAAGTACGACAGAGGCACCGGATGCGGCGTTCAGCGCCCGGCGAACCCCTTCCTTTTCGACAACATTGGAAGTATCGCGGATACCGGCTGTATCAACCAGATGGACGGGAATACCTTTAATATCGAGAGATACACGGATGATATCACGGGTTGTGCCCGCCTCAGGTGAGACAATAGCCCGCTCATCCCCGGCAAGTGCGTTGAGTAGGGTGGATTTCCCGGCATTCGGCAAGCCGACAAGGGCAACTTTTATCCCGTCACGTGTAATGAGGCCGGCGCTGGCCGCGGAAAGAGCGTTTTCTATCTCATCGATCAGCGATGCGGTGCCGGAACGGATAGTTTCTAGGACGTTGCCGGGCAGTTCTTCATCAGCAAAATCAATGATAGCTTCAAGATGGGCAGAAAGAGAAATCAGACGGTTTCGCCATTCATCGGTACGTTTTGTCAGCGCACCATCAAGCTGGGCCATGGCCTGATGATGCTGGCGGGCGGTATCCGCATCAATGATATCACCTATGGCTTCCGCCTGATCGAGGTTGATTTTGCCTTCGGTAAAAGCACGGCGGGTAAATTCCCCGGGTTCAGCCAGCCTGAAACCAGGTATCTCCTCAAGTTCACCCATCACCATCCGGCCAAGCACCGGGCTGCCATGAAGATGAAATTCCGCGAGATCTTCCCCGGTGGCACTGGCGGGCCCTTTAAAGAACAGCACCATCCCCTGATCAAGAGGCTGAGCATGGGAATCCTTGAACACCACCATCTTCGCCTCACGCGGCGGAGGGACAATTCCCGCAAGCCGCCGCAAGGCCCGCGCGGCGCCCGGACCGGATACACGGATAATCTGGATGGCGGACCGCCCCGGTGGTGTGGCAAGAGCAAAAATCGTCTCGGTCATGGGACTCCCTTGTTAATACGGATGAGCGCTGTTAGGCTCGGTAGTGTCTCCCTTAGGGGTGATACGATGACAACAACAGGAGAACAAGGCTTATGTTTCGGGAAACCCGGAAATGCCTGTTCGGCTGGATTACGGTTTACAGTGATGGTCAGAGTATAACACGCCTCGATATGGCAGCCGACGGCACTAACGATACAACAAACGCAGACGATGTTTCACGTGAAACATGGGAACAGATCAACGCCTATTGCTCGGGCAGGCTGACATCTTTCACCGTTCCTCTCAATCCTGAAGGAACACCAGCGCTGAGACGCTGGTTGGAGGTGATGCGGAAAATCGGCTATGGCGAGACAGCAACCTATGGTGAATTTGCCCGCATGGCGGGATCACCAACGGCCAGCCGCGCCGCCGGATCAGCCTGCGCCCGCAACCCCATCCCCCTCATCATTCCATGCCATCGCATAACCCGCCACGACGGAAGCCTTGGCAATTATGGGGGATACAGGGAGTTGTCGCCCGTTGATCCGGGCAATCTTGCGCTGAAAGATGCGCTGATTGCCCATGAAGCACGGCACATGTCCTGAAATCAAAGGGGCAAAGGGGCAGGAATAGCAGGCGGAACCAGATCTCGTGCCGAGATCAGGAATTCATGGCCGTGAAGAAATCCTGATTGTCTTTGGATTGCTTGAGCTTGTCGACGAGGAATTCCATCGCATCGACGGGCCCCATCTGCATGAGTATGCGTCGCAGCACCCACATTTTGGCCAGCGTATCCTTGTCGACCAGAAGCTCTTCTTTGCGGGTGCCGGAACGGGTGATATCGATGGCAGGAAAGATCCGCTTGTCTGAAAGCTTGCGATCAAGAATGACTTCCGAGTTGCCTGTTCCCTTGAATTCTTCGAAAATGACTTCATCCATGCGGGAGCCGGTTTCGATCAGGGCGGTGGCTATGATGGTCAGCGAGCCACCTTCTTCAATATTACGTGCCGCGCCAAAGAAACGCTTCGGGCGTTGCAGGGCATTGGCATCAACACCGCCGGTGAGCACCTTGCCTGAGGACGGCACAACCGTGTTATAGGCCCGGGCAAGACGGGTGATACTGTCAAGCAAGATGACCACATCACGTTTGTGTTCAACGAGTCTTTTTGCTTTTTCAATAACCATATCAGTGACTTGGACGTGTCTAATAGCTGGCTCGTCAAAAGTGGAGGAGATTACCTCGCCATTAACCGACCGCTGCATGTCCGTAACTTCTTCCGGACGTTCATCAATGAGGAGAACAATCAGATACACCTCAGGATGATTTTCGGAAATTGCATGGGCGATGGACTGGAGCATCATCGTCTTACCGGTACGCGGCGGCGCGACGATCAACCCGCGCTGGCCTTTGCCCATTGGCGCGACGAGATCTATAACCCGGGGCGTGTTGTCTTTGACTTCCGGATTAAATGGCAGTTCAAGCGTCAGTTTTTCCTGCGGATAAAGAGGGGTGAGGTTGTCAAAATTGATGCGGTGGCGGACAGCCTGCGGATCTTCGAAATTGACCTGCTCTACCTTAAGGAGGGCAAAATAGCGCTCACCTTCTTTTGGCGCACGGATCTGGCCGTCAATGGTATCACCGGTGCGCAGAGAGAAACGACGAATCTGGCTGGGCGACACATAAATATCGTCAGGACCAGGAAGATAATTGGCTTCCGGCGAACGCAGAAAACCAAATCCGTCAGGAAGAACTTCAAGCACGCCGCGGCCATAAATCGGTATATCATCCTCGGCAAGCTGTTTGAGGATGGCAAACATCATATCCTGGGTCCGGAGCGTGGAAGCGTTTTCAATTTCCAGCTCTTCCGCATAGGAAAGAAGTTCCGCAGGGGATTTCTTTTTCAAATCTTGTAAATTCATGGCAACCGCCAACGAGTATGTGCAGGGAAAAGGTGGCGCAGAACCGCGCTCTTATTTACCCTTTATATCTCTTTCAGGTAAGAAAGGTCAAGGATTTCGTCAAAAGGGCTGAACAATCACCAGAATGACAATGAAAATCATCAGCAAGGTGGGCACTTCGTTCCAGATACGGAAATACTTGTCGGAATGGCGGGATGTCCCGGCCTCAAACTGCTTTCGCATCACCGCAAACTTGCCATGAACCCCGGCCATCAGAAGAACACACAACAGTTTGGCATGGAACCAGCCTTCCTGAAGCAAACCCGGATTTAACAAGATAAGCCAAATCCCGAGGGCGAAGGTGACTATCATGGCAGGGTTCATGATCGCTTTCAGAAGCCGGCGTTCCATCAGGGCAAAGGTCGCTGCCCGGGCCGAATCCTTTTCAACCATGGAATGATACACATAAAGCCGGGGCAGATATAAAAGCCCGACCATCCAGGAAATAACCGCAATAAGATGAAATGCCTTAACCCACAGATACATGGTCTTCTCTTTCACGAATATGCCGGATCAGAATGGAAACATGATCAGGCGGTGTATCAAGCCCGATACCATGACCAAGATTGAAAATATGCGGCCGGGTTGAAAACGCATCAAGAATAGCGTCAACAGAACGCAGCATGTTAACCCCGCCTTCAAGAAGCGCCACCGGATCAAGATTGCCTTGCACGGCAAGCCCGGAAGGAAGATTTTTATCCGCCCAGTAAGGGTCCATACCGTGATCAAGGCCCAAAGCCTGAACCCCGGTTGTTTCAGCATAGGCAAGAATACCTTCGCCTATACCCTTGGGAAAACCTATAACAGGGGCCGTGACGCCTGCTTCACGCAAGCCTTTGATGATTCTCTCCATGGGCGATATTACGATATCCTGGAGCATGGCGGCAGGAACGGCACTTGCCCAACTGTCGAAAACCATCAGCGTATCTGCGCCTGCCTTCGCTTTTGCCACCAGAAGACGAACGCTTTCCTCGACCAGCCTGTCAATCAAGATCGCCATGCCTTGCGGATCAACCCAGAGAAGATGCCGGCTGCGATGAAAATCCCGGCTGCTTCCCCCTTCGATCATATAAGTCGCAACAGTCCACGGAGCCCCGCAAAACCCAATCAGGTTTTTTTCCGGGTCAAGTTTCTTTCTGGTTTTAGCCAGTGCCTGAAACACCGGATCAAGCTTTTCGAGAAGACGGGTGCTGTCCATATTCCGGATTTCACCTGGAGACGCGAGAGGAGAGAGTTTCGGCCCTTCACCGGGAACGAAACACACACCGGCATCCATCGCCCAGGGGATCATCAGGATATCAGAGAAAATAATGGCCGCATCCAGATCATAACGGTCTATAGGCTGAAGCGTTGCTTTGCTGGCACGTTCAGGATCAAGACAGTAAGCAATAAAATCAGGGACTTCTGACCGCAAAGCCATGTATTCAGGCAGGTACCGCCCTGCCTGACGCATCAGCCAGATAGGTGTTTTATTATCTTTTTGACCAGATAAAGTGTGATCAAGGCGCATAGGTTTAGCTCAACCCTTCTATAGATATATTATATATATAAAATAAGGATGTTGATGTTGTAGCACAGGGGTAAAACATTATTTCCAGCTTTTCCACTCTTAATCCCCAGACTTATCCTAAATATATGTCCTGAGATTCTGAAGTCATTGGGCAAATGCCTGTGTTATCCCGTTTTTACAGGCATTTTAAAAAATCTTGTCCACCGGACTGATAACCTGGGGATAAACGTGCCGATAGATGACAATATCGGGGTTTGACAATATCCGGTGGAGTTGTATTCAATATATCCACAGGATATCCCGGAAGAAGCAGACATGCCATCACGCCTACGAAAACTTCATCTGCACCTGGTATCGGATTCAACCGGAGAGACAACCCACCAGATGGGTCGGGCAGCGCTGGCGCAGTTCAACAATGTGCAAACGATTGAACATGTCTGGACACTGGTGCGAACCAAAGAACACCTCAAGGCCATTGAGGAAGCGATCAACGTTCATGGCGGGGTGGTGCTTTTCAGTCTCGCAGACCGGGAAATCCGTGCCCGGATGGAGGAGATTTGTCTTCGCCATGATGTGCCGGCGGTGAGTGTTCTTGACCATATCATCCATACGGTTTCCAAAATTCTCGGCCAGCCGGAAACAGGCGTGATTGGCGGCCAGCATCGGATGGACAGGGCATATTTCGATCGCATCGAAGCGCTTGATTTTGCTATTCAGCATGACGACGGGCAGGGTCTAACCACACTTGGAGGAGCAGATATTCTTCTGGTCGGGGTTTCCCGCAGCTCAAAAACACCGACCTCCATCTATCTTGCCAATCGCGGCTATAAGGTTGCGAACTATCCTCTTGTTCCCGGCGTGCCCATGCCGCTTGATATTATTCCGAAAGACAGAATTCTCATTGTCGGGCTGATAAAGGACGCCCGCAGCCTTTCCCAAATCCGCCGCAACCGTCTTCGCAGCATGAATGAAAACGAACATGGTGATTACGCCAGTCTTGAAAGAATTGCCGAAGAAGTCTCGCATGCGCGTAAACTCTTTTCAGCGCAAGGATGGCCTGTGATTGACGTGACCCGCCGATCTGTCGAAGAAACCGCGGCTGCGGTGATCAATCTTCATACCCGCTGGATACAGACACAAGGGTAATCATATGCTCAGCCTTCCGGCCACCAGAATAATTCTCGCAACAGCCAGCCCGACACGTCAGGCCATGCTGCGTGACGCGGGCCTCTCTTTTGAAAGTGTTCCGGCATCGGTGGATGAAGAAAGCCTGCGACAGGCCGCCATGGCGGACGAATTGAGTTCGGCGGATGCAGCCACGTTGATCGCTGAGATGAAAGCCCGCCAGATATCCGGCCGATATCCGGATGCTTTTGTCATTGGTGCCGATCAGCTTCTTGATTGCAACGGGCAGTGGTACGCCAAACCTGCCGACCGGAAAGAAGCGGAACATACCCTGCGATCTCTTTCCGGGCTAACCCATCATCTGGTGACGGCGGCGGTGGTTTTCAGGAATGGTCAGCGGCTCTGGCATCAGGTGGAAAGCCCGTCGATTGCAATCCGGACCCTGCCGGAGGATTTTATCGCGTCCTATCTTGACGCATTAGGCAAGGATATGACGGCAACTCCGGGGGTGTATCAGATCGAAAAACTTGGTGCGCATCTCATCAGCCGGATAGACGGCTCACCCTATGCGGTGCTGGGATTGCCTCTGTTGCCTCTCCTCTCGTTTCTTCGTGAGCACGGGCTGGATTTTCGGGGCGGCGCATGATCATTGTCGGGCTGACAGGTTCTATCGCCATGGGAAAATCCACGGTTGCCGGTCTTTTCCGTGACGAAGGCGTGCCGGTGCATGATGCCGATCAGGCCGTGCATAAACTGATGTCCCGTGAAGGTCTTGCCACCGCCAAAGTTCTTGAGGCGTTTCCAACCTCGGCCACGACGGAAGGCGGGATAGACCGCGCCGTGCTGGGCAGGCTTGTTTTCGCTGAGCCCGAACGCCGCAAGACACTTGAGCAGATACTTCATCCGCTGGTCCGTCAGGATCGTGAGTTTTTCTGTGAGGAAAAACGTAAGGCAGGCGTCCCGCTGGTCGTTCTGGACATCCCGCTTCTTTTTGAAACCGGGGGTGAGAAGGATTGCGACGTTGTTGTTGTTGTTTCGGCATCGGGCTGGCAGCAGAAAATCCGTGCCCTTGCCCGCCCCGGGATGACAGAAGACAAACTTGCCTCTATTCTGAAGATACAGACCGATGATGAGATCAAGCGGTCCAGGGCGGATTACGTGGTGCCGACCTCATACGGTCCTGAAGCAAGCCGGTGGTATGTCCGGCGAATACTGGCGCAGCTGCTCAGCTGATGCGCAGGGTACAACAACAGACGGATTACGCGAATGACACGTGAAATTGTTCTTGATACGGAAACCACCGGGCTCGTTCCGGCCGAAGGTCACCGGATTGTTGAAATCGGGGCACTCGAGATGATCAATCACGTGCCGACGGGCAAGACCTTTCATGTTTATATCAACCCGGAGCGTCCCATTGATCCGGACGCGATGGCAATCCACGGGATTACCGATGAGCGTGTGGCAGGTGAGCCTGTCTTTGCCGAGATTGCAGATGCATTTATCGAGTTTATCGGCGATTCCAAACTTGTCATTCACAACGCCTCTTTTGATATGGGCTTCATCAATGCCGAATTCGAGCGTTTAGGACAGCCGCAACTGCCGGCAGACAGGGCCATCGATACACTGGCGCTGGCGCGGCGGAAATTTCCCGGAGCCCAGAACAGCCTTGATGCGCTGTGTCGCCGATTCAATATCGATAACAGTCACCGTGAACTTCACGGGGCCATGGTGGACACGGATCTTCTGGCAGATGTGTATATCGAACTCACCGGCGGGCGTCAGCCGGGACTGACCCTGAATGTTGCGGATCAGACCGCCGCACCTGCTGCGACTGAAATGATGCCTGCCGCAACACGAAAGATGCGCTCACCACGGCCACATGATGCGAGTGCTGAAGAAAAGGCCGCCCATGAGGCATTTATCGATCAGTTGTCTGATCCGCTCTGGCGGCGTGTCACCGGAAATCAGCCTTCTGAGGGCCAGTCCTCCAGCACTTAGCTCTAGTTCAGCTTTTCTTTCTTTCCGGTTTTCTTGGCCGGTTTCTTTTCGACTTCCGTATCGGGGGCCGGGGCCGCCTCCGGATTCTGGCTTTCCATCCCGGACTGATAGATGCGGACAAAATCGATGGGTTGTATATTCAGCGGCATGAACCCGCCGGACTGGGTCACCTCTGACATGATCTGACGCGCAAACGGGAACAGAAGCCGCGGGCCTTCAATCATCACGAGGGGATGTATCACCTTGGGGTCGACATTTTCAGCAACCGAAACAATACCGGCATAGGATAATTCGGCCACAAACATTCCGGTTTCATCGCGGGTGGCCTGTGCCGTGATGGTCAACACCACCTCAAAGAAACGTTCCTGTTCTTGCGGGTTTGCGGTGACGTTAATATTTATCTGGATTTCAGGCTGTTTGTCATTGGGCAGATAGATAGCAGGTGAGTTCGGATTCTCAAAAGACAGATCCTTGATGTACTGGGTATGGATGATCAGCTGCTGTTGCTGGTTTTCTTGTTCGTTTGGCATCACGATGCTCCTCAGTGTCAAACGGTTGTCAGTCTTTCCGCTGGTACTCGCCTTCTATGGTAACTGAACTATCCCCTTCGCCAACCGAACGAGGGGGGGTATGCGGTCTTGTGGGTTCATTTTCGTGCCGATAGTCATATCGCTGAAAGCCTGCGCTCGTAAAGGTAAAGTTACGTTTCGGCATCAGTCTGGTGATCAGTGAGAAAAGCATGATCGCAAGCCCTGTCCTTATTCCCGGAATGAAAAGGATAAAGCCAATAAGATCGGTGACGTAACCGGGGATAAGCAACAGGATGGCGGCAAGGATGATGGCACCGCCATCGGCCACTTCAACCACCGGCGGAGTTCCTGCTCTTGCGTTTTGTGCCATACGCTGAAGCGTGGCACGTCCGGCATGACGAAAAAGCCTGACCCCGATCGCTGCGGTGACAAAGACACCAATGATGGTCGGCAACACCCCGATGGCATCACCGACAGCGCCAAAAGCGATGATTTCAGCCCAGATCACGAGGATCAGGATACCAAAACTGACAAGACCAGCCATAAGGAGCCCCTTTCATCACTTGCCTATCCGTGGCAAGATCACTATGTGTATGTAAGATGAAAACGTATCAGATTAAACCCGTCCGCGCATCTTTTAGAAAAATCCGGGTGGCGGGATCGGTCAAGATCAGGAGAACTTAGCGCATGTCCGGCGGCATCCCCTTTCTGGATATTCTGATTTTTGCGATTATCGCGATCTTTCTCGGCCTGCGCCTTCGGTCGGTTCTCGGGCGACGTGACGGGTTTGAACAAAATATCCCCCGTGATCCGGAAGCGCTTGAGGCCATGGCAGAACCGCCAACAAAAGCCAGACCTCAGGATCTTGTATCCGGGGAAGGCATTGAAGCCATCGTCAATGCTGATGTCACGTTTGATGAAAAGGAATTTCTGCACGGGGCATCCGCTGCCTATGGCATGATTCTTGAGGCATTTGCCGACGGAGACATGGAAACGCTCAAACCTCTTCTCGGTTATGAAATGCAGTCGGGTTTTGCCCAGGCCATTCGTGACCGCGGCAAGGCCGGCGAAATCTTGTCCATTAAACTGGTTTCCCTCGATGACACCAAGATCATCAACGCCAGGCTGACGGACGGGATCGCGTCAATTACCGTTGAATATCGCTCACAACAGGAACGTATCCTCAAAGCAGAGGACGGAGCGGTGATCGAAGGCGCTGAAAACGCAACAGAGAAATTCGTCGATCACTGGACATTCGAACGTGATATCTCCTCACGTGATCCCAACTGGCTTCTGGTGGAAACCGAAAGTATTCAGGACTAGACGGGCAACGCTTTCTTTTGTGGAGTCAGTTTATGACCACATCATCAGGATCTTCACAAAAAAAGGTTACGGTCGGGCTCTTTGTTACCTGTTTGATCGATGCCATGCGGCCAAGTGCCGGGATGGCGGCCCTGCGACTGCTTGAAACTGCCGGATGTGAGGTGGTTGTGCCGAAAGACCAGTCATGTTGCGGCCAGCCGGCATGGAATTCAGGTGATATCAATTCCGCACGGAAAGCGGCCACCCCGTTTCTTGATGCATTTGATACTTGTGATTACGTTGTCGTGCCTTCGGGGTCATGTGCCGGCATGCTGGCGCATCATCTTGTTGATCTTTTTGATGGCAGCGGAGATACGCATGCGCAAAAGCAGGCATCGTCAATAGCCGCCAAAACCCATGAGCTGACGTCATTCCTTGTGGATGTGATGGGCATGAAAACGCCTCCCGGCAAAACCGGGGCCCGCATTGCCTATCACGACAGCTGTTCGTCTTTGCGTGAGATGCAGGTTTCGGCCCAGCCCCGCGCTCTTCTCAAGGCCGCCGGTGCCGATGTGGTTGACCTTGACAAGGCGGATACCTGTTGTGGTTTCGGCGGCACATTTTCGGTCAAATACGGGGATATTTCCGGCACGATGTCAGATGACAAAGCCGCCGATATCGAAGGCAAAGACCCTGATATGCTGGTGGCTGGCGACATGGGCTGTCTGATGAATATTGCCGGTCGACTATCTCGGCGGGGGAGTTCGGTTGAGGTTCGCCACGTGGCCGAGGTGCTGGATGGTGTAATGGAGGCCCCTCCTATTGCGGGGCCACGCAATACCGCTTCAGGACGCCCGGAAGAATAGGAGCTTGGTCATGGAAACAACCAGCGAACGTTTCAGGGAGAGCGTTGCCGCCGCCATCCGGGATGATGAGCTGAAAGGCGCCATGAGCAAACTGACTTCGGCGCTGCGGCCAAAGCGTGCCTCGGCGGTTGCCGGCCTGCCTGAGTTCGACCAGCTTCGTGACCACGGTATTGCCATCAAGATGCATACGCTTGATCACATGGATACCTACCTTGCCCGGTTTGAAGATAATGTTATCGCCAATGGCGGGCATGTTCACTGGTGTGCCGATGAAGCCAGCGCCAGGCAGACCATTCTTGATTTATGCCGCCAGCATAACGTCCGGACGGTCACCAAGGGAAAATCCATGGTCACCGAAGAGCTGGGGCTCAATGCTTTTCTGGACAGCCACGGGATACTGCCGCTGGAAACAGACCTTGGCGAATACATCATCCAGCTGCGCGGCGAGCACCCTTCGCATATTATTGCCCCGGCGACACATCTTCAGCGTGAACAGATTGCGGACACCTTTCGCAAATCCCATGCCCATCTTGATGCGAACCGTGCCATGGATACTGCTGAAAGCCTGACCGAAGAAGCAAGGCAGGAGCTGCGGGAAAAATACGGTGCCGCCGATGCCGGCATTACCGGCGCAAATTTCATGATAGCGGAAACGGGATCAACCATCATTGTCACCAACGAGGGCAACGGTGACCTGACGCAGACACTTGCCAAGGTTCATATCGTGGTGGCGTCTCTTGAAAAGATCATTCCCACCATGGATGATGCGGGGGTTTTTCTGCGTCTTCTGGCGAGGTCGGCCACGGGCCAGGATATGAGCGTCTACACCACGCTTTCAAGCGGCCCCCGGCGTGCCGGTGATCTTGACGGGCCGGATGCCTTTCATGTTGTGCTGGTGGATAACGGCCGGAGCGCCATGCTGGGGGGCAGCGAGCGTGAAATGCTCCGATGCATCCGGTGTTCCGCCTGTCTTAACCATTGCCCGGTCTATGCGTCGATTGGCGGCCATGCCTATGGATGGGTGTATTCCGGGCCGATGGGGAAGGTTCTGACACCTTCCCTGACCGGATTGGATAAAGCCAAGGATCTTCCGAATGCGTCGAGTTTCTGCGGCAAATGTCAGGAAGTCTGCCCGATGCGGATTCCCCTCCCCAAACTGATGCGCAACCTGCGGGTCAAACAGACAGAAATGAAAATGACATCCTGGCGCCAGCGCATCTTGCTCTTTCTCTGGTCGTCGCTGGCATCACGTCCTGCTCTTTATCGTTTCGTGACCGGAGCCATGACAAAAATACTGGCCGGTCTTGCCGGCCGGAAAGGTGTTTTTCGCTGGCTTCCGCTGACCGGAGGCTGGACGAAGATGCGTGATCTTCCGGCGCCGGAAGGTGGTGGATTTTTCGCCCGGTATGATGCGTCAAGGAAGGAGAACAACTGATGGCGGCCAGCGATCGCACGCTTATCTTTGACCGGCTTCGCAAAGCGGGTGAAGGACGCATCAAGGCACCGCACCCGGGCAGGGCAACCCCTCCGAAGATGGGGTCCTTATCCGGCAAGAAGAAAATCGACCGTTTCGTTGAGCAGGCATCGCAGCAATACGCCACGGTTGATACGCTTTCCTCGCTTGATGATCTGCCCCGGTACCTGACAAAATGGCTGCGCCGGCAGAATCTGCCGCAGGAAGTGGTGATTGCGCCGATACTGGAGCATCTTGACTGGCAGGACACAAAATCGGTCACGACACGAACCGGGGCGGCGACGACCGCCGATATGGTCGGGGTCAGCATGGCTTATGGCGCGGCGGCGGAAACCGGAACGGTGATGATGATTTCCGGTGAGCAGACACCCACCACCCTTAATTTTGTTCCTGATGTGGAGATTATCGTTCTCAGCAAAAAGGATATTTCGGCGGGCATGGAAGGTTGTTGGGATCAGCTCAGAGCCTATAAGGACAAAACCGGACAAATGCCCCGTGCCGTCAATTATATCACCGGCCCGTCCCGCACCGCCGATGTCGAGGCAACCATGGTGCTGGGCGCTCATGGACCGAGGCGGCTTCACCTTCTCCTGATCGATGAGGCGTCGCCATGGCGAAAAAACCGCTAGATGATGATGCGTCTCTGTGGAGCAGGGTTACGGCCAGCGTAACACCGATCCTGCGGCGTCGGGTTATGTTGCCGCAACAGCCGCCCAAGGCTGCGCCGGAAGTTCCCGGAAAAAAGAAAAGAAAACCCGCCCGGGGCAGCACCGCAGGACCGACAAAAACCCAACGCCCTGCCGTGACGCCGGAAATCAGACCGGCTGATCTCGATACAGCGGGGTTTGGCGGTATTTCCCGGTCTTCGGCCCGGGCGATCAAATCTGGTCAGGCGGGATATACGTCAAGGCTTGATCTGCACGGGTTGAGCAGGGATCAGGCCCATCTCAGGCTCGTAAGGTTTCTGAATGAAGCGGCAGGTGACGGGCATCGCCATGTGCTGGTTATTACGGGAAAAGGCACGGCAGGAGGCGGTGTCATCCGGCGGGAATTTCCCGGATGGATCACCTCTCCTCCTCTCAATATGCTGGTTATTGCCTATTGCCAGGCGCAGCCTAAAGACGGGGGCTCAGGTGCCTTTTATGTCAATCTGAGGCGATCATGACACCTTTCGGGATCAGGCTCAGGCAACTTCGGGGCGAAAAAGGGCTTACCCTTGCGGTGCTTGCACGTACCCTTGGTGTCACGCCGGCCTATATCTCTCAGCTGGAAAACGGTCATAAAGGTCAGCCCTCCACGGTGCTGGTGGATCAGATCTGTGTTGTTTTCGGCCTGATCTGGGATGAGGCCGAAGCGCTGAAAGAAATGGCACGGCAATCCCGGGTCCGGGTGGTGATCGACACATCCCAATCAGGTCCGGAAGCCACACGTGCGGCTAATCTGATGGCGGAAATCCTGCCGCGCATTGATGATGATGAAGCAAGACTTATGGCCGAATGGCTCGAAGACCGACAGAAAAAACTCTGATGGCGATCAGGTGAGGTCAAAAAAACTGGCAATATATTCCGCATCTTGCTAGGTAGGGGCGTAATTCCCCCTTCAAACGGGAGTCATCATGACAAAGGATATAACGCGACAAGGTGCTGTAAGCCGCACCACCAAGGAAACGAAGATCGAGGCCGCGATCACCATCGACGGTACCGGAACGGCTGATATCAGCACCGGGATCGGGTTCTTTGATCATATGCTGGAGCAACTGGCCCGCCACAGCCTGATGGATATCAGGCTGAAGGCCGAAGGTGATCTGCATATAGATACGCACCATACGGTAGAAGATTGCGGCTGGGCTCTTGGTGCGGCTTTCGCCGAGGCGGTCGGTGCCCGTAGCGGCATCAAGCGTTATGGCCATTGTTATCTGCCCATGGATGAGGCGTTAAGCCGGGTTGCTGTTGATGTTTCAGGCCGCCCATGGCTTGTCTGGAGAGTTGAGCTGACATCCCCGAAACTCGGATCGATGGACACGGAAGTCTTTCGTGAGTTTTTTCAGGCCTTTGCCCAGGCGGCTGGGATCACGCTTCATGTGGAAACACTCTATGGCTTTAACAGCCACCATATGATCGAGAGCTGTTTCAAGGCGCTGGCAAGGGCGTTGCGCCATGCAACAACGGTGGATCCGCGGGAGGAGGGACGTGTTCCTTCCACCAAAGGTGTTCTGGGAGGGAGTCTCTGATCCCATGCGTGTTGCGGTGGTGGATTATGGCTCCGGCAATCTGCAGTCGGTGATGCAGGCTATTCGGGCGGCGGTCCGGGAAGCCGGACTCAGCCATGAAGCTGTACTGACAGATAATGCGGCTGAGGTTGCCCGGGCGGATTACGTGGTTCTGCCCGGTGTCGGGGCCTTTGCCGATTGTGCCGCCGGCATGAGGTCGCTTCCTGATATGCCGGAGACCCTTGAGCGCCGGGTGCGTGAGGACGGATGCCCGTTCCTCGGGATCTGTGTTGGTATGCAGCTGATGGCTAGCCGCGGTCTTGAAGATGGCGACACCCCCGGTTTAGGATGGATGGGTGGTGAGGTCAGCGCCCTTACGCCCTCTCCGGATGGAGAGTTGCCGCGCAAGATACCCCATATGGGGTGGAACAGCCTGACCTTTCGGCAGGAGCATCCGGTCTTTGCCGGATGTGATGATGGCATGGCAGTTTATTTTCTGCACAGTTACGCGTTTCAGGGCAGTGCCGATGTCATTCTGGCCGAAACCGATTACGGCGGCCCTGTTGTTGCCGCAATTGGACGTGACAATATGATCGGCCTGCAATTCCATCCTGAAAAAAGTCAGAATACCGGCCAAAGGATCATGACCAACTGGCTCAAATGGAAACCCTGAGGTAAGCACCATGGCAAACACACCCCAAGCACGGATGCCGATTAAGAACGTGGAGACAATCACCAGTATCGCGAACGGGGATCTGCATGAACTTTGCGATGCCACCGAAGCTGCGATCGAAGATGGTGGTGG
>Ga0255757_10001571_pt1 | contig 22005 bp, 34 predicted proteins | sample 071ome_27_FD_179957 | JGI IMG/M metagenome (GOLD analysis project Ga0255757, IMG submission 179957) | Coastal salt marsh microbial communities from the Groves Creek Marsh, Skidaway Island, Georgia - 071409AT metaG (version 2) | ecosystem: Environmental > Aquatic > Marine > Intertidal zone >...
ATAAGGACTAAATGTACCAGCAGAAACATTTGTACTCTGATTTACAGATATTGTATAGTTATTAGTTGAAGAATCGGTTATACTATTATCTGATGTATCAACTGCTGTTGCTAGTAAAGTTGTATATTTACTATTTTCTATTTTAAATGTTAGTGAGATTGATGTATTTGCATTCACTGCTCCACTAACACCATCAGTTGCATTAATTGTAAGAGTAAATGTTCCGAAATTAGCTTCATCTGTACTAGGTGTAATGGTAAATACATTATCCGTTTGACTTATTGTAGCAATACTTCCAAGTCCAGAAGTGGAATAAGTCCATGTGAGAGGGAATCCTTCTGGGTCTGTAGAAACCGCTGTAATAACTGTTGCAGTCCCATCAGTTGCTAAGTTATAAACTCCATCCACTCCAGTGATTGCACTTGGTGAGTCATTTTGTACTGTAGCAATCTTATACCAACCACTTCCATTGTAAATATATACATTATTGTTTGCAGAAACTAAACCAAGATCCCCATTAGACATACCAGTAGCGGCTATTAGTGCTGCCATATCTGCATAGACAGTAGCACCACCAGTACCTAGAACTCCGCCTGTATCAGTTAAATCTGATATATCTGCTGGAATAACATTTGTTGTATCGGTTAATTCGGATACATCAGTAACGGTTGCGATTGCGGTAGTTTTTCTATCCCACACCCCTGAAGTTGAGTTATATACATATGTCTTTCCACCAGAGCTGAAATTCTGTCCGTTTGTTGGAGAATTTGGAAAATTGATTGCCATTTATCTATCCTATTTTCTTTCTACTATTTATTATAACATATGAATGGTTGCTAAATATTATCCTATTTTCTTTATCGTTAATATTGCTTGTCCAATCCAATAGTCTCCACTTTGATCGCTTTCTAAAATATATCTAACCCAATTATTTGCAGGCGTAGCATCTTCAAATGTAACTATTATACTATCGGGTACAGTTACTCCATTAATGTTAAAAGAGCCAGTGCCTGGGCTTAACCAACCAGCAGAACTAAAAGTACCAGTGCTTGCTTCCCATCCATGATATCTTTGGCCTGCTGTACTATTTCTTTCATATACTTCCGGCTGTACTGATATTTCGTATGTACCATTCTGAACAAAGCCTGAGAATTTATCTCCACTAAATGTAATGCCAGTTAGTGTAGGATCTCTGTCTGAGCTATCTGGTGATAATCCGGCTGTGTTAGCAGCATTTGCAAATGTTGCTTCGTACCAAGTTCCTACATTTTGTCCTAGATATGAACTACTTGAAACAGTTGAACCAGGCTGACTTGCACTTAGATAAAATTTTGTAAATGGAGTTGTTGAAGAAGAACTTGAAGAACCAGTTGTAGTACTAGCAGCAGCACCACCAACTTGTATCCATTGAGAACTATCAGCATCAGTGTAATACAAATACAAATCAGCTGAATCTGATTTGAACCAGAACTCTCCAGCACTTGGTGAAGTTGGTGCAGTATCAGATGTGGTTGCACCACCAGCAACATCTGCCCAAGAATAATCAGAACCATTCCAAGACAATACTTGTCCTGTAGACGCTGAAGATTGATTGAGATGTGTATCTACCATACTATCTGAATATGGAGTTGGGGTTCCAGTAAGATCTGAATATGAACCTGAGAAGTTTCCAACAACAGAACCAGCGCCCATTCCACTATGATTTGTACAATAATAATATAAATCTGGTGTTGCGTGTGTGATTGCAATTTCAGTATATGCACCGGCAGAACCAGCAGTTCCGTTTGTAGTAACTCCTACCGTATATTCAACACCACTGCCATGAGTGCCATCAGAGGTTGTTGAGAATCTTAGTGGATGTGATCCATTTGAGGCATCTGATTGATCAAAACGATAAGTTCTGCCAGGCTCAAATGAAAGAGTTGCTTGTTGAATTCCATCAATGTAGAAATATCCACCAGATGCAGTCACTGTCACAGTACTATACGCATTTGCTTTTGAAGCAATTTGATTGGTAATAGTAGTCGCAAAGTTAGGATCATCTCCTAGTGCAGCAGCCAATTCATTGAGTGTATCAAGTGTTGTTGGAGCAGAATCCACAAGGTTTGCTACAGAAGTATCTACATAAGTTTCGGTTGCATATCCAGTAAGAGATGGAATAGTTGGTGTATTGGTTAAGTCATTATAAGAACCTGATGTTGCAACTGTTGCAAGAGTTGGTGCGCCAGTAAGACTTGAATATTGTCCATCAAATCCAGCAGGTTTGTCGCTATCTTTTTCCAACCACGCATTAAATGTTCCGCCACCATCTGTAGTAACAAAATTAACAATGTCAACTTCATTATTTTCTGTTGCCGCTGGTGAAGAACCGCCTTCCCACTTCCAACTTCCAGGCCATGTTGTCGTGTTTAACACTGGTGGTGTGGCCAAGTTTTCAAAACTTCTCATCCCTGAACCGCCGACGTGTCTTGGGGTGAGGAAAACATTACCATTGTCTCCAAATCTACCATGAAAGAGAGAACCAACAGTATCAGTATAATATACCTGATCGTATACTGCCGAACTTAAATCAAATGCTGTGCTCAGAGTGTACTTCATCATCTGCCAGGAAGTAGTGGTGGAACCAGTAGAATATCCTGCAACATATACATTCAAACCATCATCAGAGATCCATATACCTTTGTTGCCGCCGAATGCTGATGTTGTGTTCGTTACTGTGCCCGCAGAATATGTTTGCGTGAGGGTTAGTGTATTAGCACGAAATGGAGTTGTTGCAGTATATAACTTCCATGTGTTCAGAGTCGGGGAAGTATCGATATTAATATATTTTGTCCCATCTGATGTCCAGTTACCGATCATGTTGTTGTTATCGTCATTGCCCGGCAAAGTTCCATATGAACTGTTAGAAGTTATATTACCAGTAGTAATATCAATTACATGATTTGTTGCCAGTTGCAGTGTAGTATTGTTTACAAAATAAACATTTCCACGTTGATTTAATCCAAGAGTACTAAAGACATTTGGAGAGCTATAGTTTCCAGTATATGACCCGATGTCAAATGGTGTTGACATTTGAAAAATGATAAATCTATAATCCCCTGTTCCAACATATGAACCAGTTATTGCATAATATCCATCTGGAGAAACCGCAAAGAAACCATAAATTTCAGAGCCTAGAACGTAAAACGGCCGACTTACTTGTTTCGCATTTCTCCAATTTGTAATTCCGCCAGGATCAACAACCATATTATGTGTTAGTTGAGATGCATTACCTGTAATTTCTATCTTGCCTTCATACCACTCTCCGTTAGTTGGATGATTGGTAGTAGAAAATGTGGTGTTACTACTCAAATCAATTTTGAAATAGTTTTCACTTAAATCTAATGAATGTGTTGCGCCCGAGAGAACATTTGCAGTGGTAGAAGGGACTGTTGGAATAGTTGGTGTATTAGATAAGTCGTTATAGTTACCAGATGTTGCTACTGCTGCAAGAGATGATGTATCCGCCTTATTCGCCAGTGAGTTAGTAATCGTTGTGGAGAAATTAGCGTCATCTCCTAGTGCAGCTGCAAGTTCGTTAAGAGTATCAAGTGTTGCTGGTGCAGAATCTACTAGATTTGCAACTTGAGTTGCTACATATGATTTGGTTGCATAGGTGGCAAGACTTGCATCAGTTAATTCATCAGTAAAATCTAGTGCAAGAGAGGTGCTTGTCATAGCAAGACCAATTTTTGCTTGTTTCGAATCTGGTGTAGTACTCAATGTGCCATCTTCTAATACATAATACTTTGACCCAGCCGTCAAACCAGAAAGTCCACTATGAATACCATTCTCTACAGTGACATCGATTGTTGTGCCAGCAGTTGCTGCGATACCATGAACTTTAGATGCATCTAGATTTGATTCAACATATTCTGTTTGACCAAAAATTACTTCATTATAATATTTCCAAGTACTATCTGGTTGCCTTCTAACTCCATGTAAAGTGTATTGTCCTTTTCTAGAATGATTTACACTGGTTGAAAACATCAAACTAGCATATTGCTCTACTCGTACTGAGTGTTTCTGTACAAATCCATTTCCATTAACACTGTAAACCTTATAGTATGTTTCATCTTGCTGATTGCCGCCAGTGGATGTCATAACAAAATTTTGACTATTTGGAATGAATCGCAGATCTCTTGCGAATTGGACCGTCGTATTCGCCCCGGCCGCAACGACTGTAGCGCCCAATCCAGTAAAAGTATATGTATTGTCCATAGAGAAAGATTGTAATGTAAAGGCATATCCATCTCCACTTTGGTTTTGTGCAGCAACAACAATATCGCCAGTAAGTGGGTTGAAGTCCAATAAGTGTGTGCCGCCAGAAGTTGATGTGTGATTTCCACCATTGATTGGCGCTGTCCCACCAACCGTAGCTGTTTCTAATGTCCAATCAATTAATCCACCAATTAATACGCCACCCTGTCTTGTTGCGAATCTTCCTGATGTTGATGGATCAAACATTAAATATGCAGACAAACCAGTTGTACCTAAATCTATCTCGTTGCCTGCTGACATGTTGGTGCCGTCCCAAGTAAATCTTTTTACTTTTAGTGCCCCGTATGCGACATCAAAAACCATACTTCCATCTGAACTATCTCCATGATTATAATGAATATAACAAGGATTTGGTAGAGTAAGAGATGTTGTAGAAACAGCATCCCAAGTTATTGCTGTACCCAGAACAGATCCAGTTTGATATGTAAGATTGGTGCCGTCTGTGTTTAGAATGATTACTTTACTGGAGTCATATTGGTCTGCAAAAATTCTTGCAGACGTACCGCCACCATGACTGTATGTGGTGCCAGTCGTTACACTGGAACCATTAATACTAACAATAAGACTTTTTAAACCACTACCAGAATAGTAAAGTGCTGCTATTTTATCGCTAGTGTCGTGAAAATGTGCGCCATATCCTCTATAATTACCTGCATTTGTGTCGTTTGTAGTGGTAATATCTCCTGTGCCTCTATCTGGGATTGCGTTGTATGTAACAACATCAATTTTAGAAACTGTTCCATTTGAATTCAACATAACAACATCATTGACGGAAGTATTGGATGTAGCTGTATATTCTACAACATTTCCACCAGAGACATTATTTGCAACATAGTTTTGTACATATGCTTCTGTTGCAAGACCTGTTAAGTCTGCGTTTGCAACGGTTTCAATCCATCCTGTAGTTTTATAGATATAGAGTTTTTGTGTATCTTCAACAAATGCAATGTCACCAACTGTGTTTCCGACGGCTGGAAGATACGTTGCATCACTATAGATGTTGACAGATGCAACCAAAGATGTTCCGTCTGGTGCAATCAGAGTTGCAGTACCAGCAACTTCTTTAATCTTATTCTCAAAACTTGGAGTATTTTCTACATATGTTGCCAAGTCTTGTGGTACAAACTTGTTTGTCGATGAATCATACACCAGACACATTTGTGATGTAAGTGTTGGTAGAGGACGAAGTTCAATTGTCTGTACATGTCCCTCTTGGTTGTGCTGGCCATATATTAAATAGTTGCCATTCGCGTTTGTTTCAACTGCCAAATCCTTAACGCGAATAATACCACGCATATTTGAATGATTTCCACACTGATAGTATAGAATATCTGGTGCGTTTGACGGCACAACAAATGTGATTGTTCCAGTTTCATTTCTAGAACCAGTAACACCAGAAGTCCACTCACCAAAATATGTTCCTACTGAAAAATTGGTGCCGTTGTCGGTTGTAAAGTAGAATGGATGGCCAGTTGCATTGATATTGACAGTATATGTACCACCACGATAGAATGGGCCAATCTCTGGATTGTTTCCACTAGCAGTACCACTAAACACATAAGCTCCTGTGGTAGAAGTGACATCATAAGAAACAGACGGAGCAACGAGTGTAGGTAGTGTGATAGAAGAAGGAACACTCACAGCAAGTCTTTGAACATCTTGTGCAGTCCCGCCGTTGATGTCTGGGTGACTATCATTTACAATTGATGTAGTTACCCAAGGAACAAGGTTATCATCTCCAGCGCCCTCAATCCATTTCAATTTGAAATCGTGCCTTTGCGTCATTGATCCATGAACAGTATGTGCAAAGTTATTGATTTGATATGTTCCCTCCAAATAAAGTGGAACAACGGTTTGTGGTGAATTTGTAATTGCAAGTCTGGCAAAAGGCAAAGCGGATTGTGTCCAAGTCCACTGCCATGCCGTTCCGTGGCCTGCTGTTGGATCATCTACTTGAATTTCGAGTGTTTCTGGTGTTACAGAAAGATCAAAGTTCAGAATATCATCTGAACTAAATGTTGTGTCTCCAAGATACAATGTGTTTGAACTCAGATATAAATCTCTAAATTTGTTCGTTGCAGAACCCAAATCATATGCTTCGTTTGTATCTGGTATAATACTTTGACTTACTGCGGCCGGGTCAAAGTTTGATACATTTGAATCTACATAAGATTTTGTTGCAGCATCATTGTTATTAATTGGTGCATTCAATCCAGTGACCGTTGCCGCATGAACTGTATTAAATTTATTTGCGGAGCTGCCAAGATTTCTGTTTACATCACCATCCGGTACAATATCTGTTGTTACTGAACTTAATTCGTTGTTAACACGAGCTTGTGTATGAAAGAGGTTGATAGAACCTTCCGTGATATCATCTGAATTGGTGATGAGAGAACTTTGCGTTGGGTCATTTTTTAATTGTTTAATGGCAGTCCCAAGTATTTTTATTTCTGCTGCGGATGCTCCACTAATAAGTGAGTTAACCCTCGAATTAAATGCAGTTTCAATATCAGTATCATCACCTAATCCAATATTTTTTGCGGATCTTGCAAGACTTGCTACATCAGCAATCGATGCAGTTGTAATATCACTTAGTATTTTAGATTTGAGGGCGGCAATTGATGTAGATAATAATGCGTCTGCCATGAAACAACTCCGTGTAAATTTTGAACTATTTATAAAAGATATATATTAAAAATGTGATGAGGACACCATGACAAATGAAAGTAAACTTATTCTTCTTACAGATATTATAGAATCAAAAGTAAGAAAAGAAAAAGAGTTAGAATATTACGAAAAAGAGTTGCAAAAACTCCAAGAAAAAATGTTTTTCATTCGTAAAGAAATTGACTTGACAAACTTGATAATTGATATTATACAAAAAGATAACGTCATTGACATAAAAGAACAATTAATTAATAATAACAAAAATTTATTGGAGTGATAAAGATGCCGACACCTTTTTTACATACAGTTGCACAAATAAGAGAAAAAGTTCAAGTATTACACGAAAAAACGGAATATCTATATAAAATACATATGAATGACGATACAGAAGTGCAACATTTAATTGATGATATAAGAGCTCTCGCTGGAGATATTTATAACGATAGGCTTGACAATATAAAATAATTATTATAATATAAGAGTCACAAAGGAGTCGTATATGATAAGAGAAAAAACACCCGCTAGTGACATAGTTATAGATTTAGATGGACCCAAAGGTAATGCCTTTTATTTATTGTCATATGCCAAAGAATTAAAACATATGAAAGGAGAAAAAGCTTCACCCATTACCAGTGAGATGATGTCTGGCGATTATTTTCATTTAGTTAAAGTCTTTAACAGAGAATTTGGTGACTTGGTTGTACTAGAAACAAAAAATATAGACTTAATTAGATTTGTTGGGTCTTAACATTCTTTGTAGTTCAATATAGGTTGGTAATTTATTACCACTCCCATCAAAATTAAATTCTCCGGCCTTTCTTAAAACTTCAAGTTTTTTTCTTGCCATCACTGCTTCTAATAGATTTGCATTTCCTTGAAGGACTGTTTTTGGCATATCTTTAAACTCCAAATACTCTGAATATGTCCTTTCTGGATGCATTAGAAAATAATTTAAATCTCTGGTGTTTAGAAACATTAGAAATGTGTCTCTATTTGTATATTGTGTAATTGTCATATACAATTGAGCTCTAAATCCATTCAAAGCAAACCAGTATGATTGGACCGCTCCTGTATTCTGTCCCTGAGAATAGATATCCATTATTTTCATTCCACCATCATATGCTGGTAGCCAAGGCGCGTGAAATGCGAGAAGTCCACTTACCATATAGTTATCTCCACCAATGAATGCCAATGCACATGCTGAGATACACGCCTGATCTCTAGGAACCCATACGGATACTCTGTAGTTAGACAAAAGACGCCCAACCTCATAACCCTCATCAAGAAGGCCTCCGGGCGATGACATAGAAATAATTTTAGTTTTTGGATATATAGTTAACATTCGCATGAAATCGTCTTTGAGTCCCTTTACAAAATTTCCTCTGAACTCTAACATGGGGCCCCAAGGAGTTTCTTCGACATATTTAAAATGGTAATCTTTGTTTATTGTGTGTGCGTGTGTCACTGACGGATAAATAAATCCCATCATCATAACCACAAGAAAGATGAAGTTTCTCATTTCTTTTCCTTTCAAAAAGAAGTATAACTATTTATGCAAATTACAATTGTCACTTATAAAATGAAATAAATAGAAATGTAAACATAAAACATAAAGGATATTGAAATGGTATTTTGGAAATGGTGGACTACAATTGTAGTCTGTGTCGTATTAATTGGAATTGCAGAAACACAGATTGGAATTTCACATTATCTTCTAGTGCAAGACGGCACAAAAATTAGCATACTAATACTTACAATTTTATTATCATGTAGTTTATTTGTCGGTTATAAATCATATATCAAACAGTTTAAAAACCGTGTAGTAACACAAAGTTCAGTTGAACCAATTTGGTTTTTCTCTGATGCTGTATTATCTATTGGTATGGTAGGGACTCTTGTGGGATTTCTAATTGTTCTCACAACAACATTTAGCAATATAACGGATTATTCTCCCGAAGAGCTCAAAAATATAATAGGAACGCTTGCTTCTGGTATGGGGATCGCATTGATAACATCTTTGACAGGATTATTATCTTCAATACTTCTCAAATTCCAGCTGGTGTTGTTAGATGGTGAAAGTAATGTGTGATGAGAAAATACAGCACAAATTTAGGTTTTGTTGACCTTTTATTCAATCTTCTTGTTGGTTTTGTTAGTCTATTGTTGATTGCATTTTTGCTAATCAATCCAATTGCAGACAAGGGTAAAATAGACCCAAAATCGGAGTTTCTTGTAATACTAACATGGCCCGACAAATCTATAATGGACATAGACTTGTGGGTAAGAGGCCCGAAAGATGATGATGTAGTCAGTTTCAAGAGAAAAGATGCAAACTGGATGGTTCTTGAACGAGATGATCTAGGAATCAGTAATGATTTCGTTATGGTTGATGGAATTCCTACAAAAATTCTTAGAAATATAGAAACGATATCAATCAACACTTTTGTGCCTGGCGAATATGTTGTAAATGTACATCATTACAACACAAATAAAGAAATACAAGAAGGTGAAATATATCCAACACCAGTACAAGTTGAAATTATAAAACTCAATCCATATAGAGTGATTTACACTGGTAGAGTTTCATTGACATTTAGGCAAGAACACACCATTGCAACTTTTTTGATGGACAAAAAAGGTAAAATCAGCGACCTTAGAACTGATATACAGATACCTTTATACTATAAATATGCAAATGCTGGTGGAGATGTTGAAATAACTCCATCTACTAGATTACCACCAGCAATTCCACCAACATCTTTTCCTGGCAATACGCGAAATGAATATCCCAGTTGGGACGACACTAATTGGAAAGGGACTGGCCCATGATTACAACAATTATTTTGTCTGGAATTTTGCTATCACTAGTCATTGCAGTGATAATATATCTTGCAGATGTAGATTTTATCCTCAAACTCACAGTATTGCCCTTTGCAATATTCTTTTTATCTGTATCCGGCCTCTGGATTAAAGAAAATATAGGATCTCCAATAGAGGGAATGCCTCAGGGCGAATTTGAAATGCTTCATTATAAAATGAAGAGTTCTGATACAATTCATCTATGGGTTTGGGAAAAAACAAGGGGCAGTAGAGTATATTTTTTCCCATATGACAGAGAAACACTAAAGAAATTAATGGCAGCCGAAGAAAGACAAAAGGCTGGGTTTAAGATAAGGGGGAAAATGATGCCACCAAATGGAGCTGGTGGTGAATTAAGAATGGAATTGGAAGCGACGATGCCCGATAGAACACAGGGACCATCAAAATAACATGAAAGGGAAGTTATGTTTAGATTTTTTAAAGAGCGAAAGTGGTTATTATGGAGTTGGATTGGTTCCGCAATAATCTTATCATCACTTTGGGTACAAGTACAAATTGATGTAAAAATTAATGAATGGTTTGGACAGTTTTACGACATGATCCAAAGGGCATTAGCAGAACCTAATGCCATTACAATAGGAGAATATTGGGCTAGTCTAGCGTCCTTTATTACACTCGCAGCAATATATGTTGCAATTGCAGTCGCAATATCGTTTTTTACCGCACATTATCTGTTTAGATGGCGAACCGCAATGGTAGAATGGTATCATTCTGTCTATGATAAGGCTAGAACTATCGAAGGTGCTGCTCAACGTGTGCAAGAAGATACTATCAAGTTTAGTAGAATTATGGAAGGCCTTGGTACTAGTTTTATTGAGTCCATTATGGTATTGGTACAATTTGTGCCCATCTTACTTGGATTGAGTGTGGGAATTCCCATCTTTTTCTTTGGTGATTGGCAATACGGACTTGTAACAGGTGCATTAGTCTGGTCGATTGGGGGCACATTATTCCTCGTTGGGTTGGGATGGTTGCTGAGACTTGTAGGTGTTGAATATGACTTGCAAAAGAAAGAGGCTGCATATCGTAAGATTTTGGTGATTGCAGAGGATGACGAGACAGTCAGACCTAAAACTATTGAAGAATTGTTTGAAGGTGTCAGAGGCATTCATTTTAAATCCTATATAAGATACCTATACTTCAATATAGGTAGAATTGCATACTTACAGGCAAATGTCTTGAGTGCTTATGTGTTTCTTGCCCCCGCTATTGTTGCTGGTGCAGTCACATTGGGTGTAATGCAACAAATTATTCGGGCGTTTGGTAGAGTAGAAGGTTCTATGCAGTATTTACTTAAAGCGTGGCCTACCATTATTGAATTAATGAGTGTCTACAAACGTCTAAGAGAATTTGAAAGACAGATACAGGAGAAATAAATGAATAGTAAATTTAGCATTGGCGTTGTCATTGCTATTGTTCTACAGGTAAGTGCCTTTGTGTGGTGGACTGCACAACAGGCACAAACCATAGATCAACTAGAAGGGCAAGTCGCCGAACTCACTGCAAAGAGTAAAATAGAAAAAGAAGTAACTCTTATTAATGATGTGAAGCAGCTGAGAAAAGAAGTTGACAAAATGAAAGAAGATATTTTGTCAAGTTTAACTAGTATTGATGATATGAGAATATCAGAAGATAATAGGTTGGGTGAATATATTGATCGGATATATGATGGTTTGATCAGCGACCTACAGGCAACTTTTGCAAAACATGAAGGTTGGATTGATGAATTAGATAGTGATGTTGATGCAGTATATGTACATATTGATACACAATTAAAAGATTTAGATAAAAAACTAAGCGATAGGATTAAAGATAATGACGGCCAAATCGAGCAAACCAAATAAAAAGAAAAAAGAAGAAGAAAAAATTGATTTGATACCACCTACGGTAACTGCTCCGCCACCACCCGAGCCGATGCCGAGAGACTTGACATTTGAAAAACAACCTGGCACTATACTAAAAGAAAATGGTATTTTGTTTATGGATAGAAAATTTGATCAAGAAAACTGTATGCCACTGGTGAAAATGATAATGGAGTATAATTTGATGCCCGCACCCAAAAGGCCTCCAATTATTCATCTGTATATTAATTCGCCAGGCGGTGAGGTGGCATCAGCGTTTCATCTCATAGATGTAATAAAACAGTCAAAAATACCAGTTTATACTTATGGTATGGGTTCTATTGCATCTTGTGGTGTGTTGTTAATGATGAGTGGAGAAAAGGGTCATAGATATCTAACTCAGAATACTAGTATTATGTCGCATCAATATAGTTGGGGCGCTGGCGGTAAAGAGCATGAATTGTATGCAAAGATAAAAGCTTATGAGTTTTCATCAGAAAAAATGCTTGAGCACTATATTAAATGTACTGGAAAGAAAAGAGACTACATTAGAAAATACTTGTTACCAGAATCTGATACTTGGTTAACACCCGAAGAGGCGGTAAAACATGGTATTGCAGACAAGATTATACAAACATATTAAGATTATGGAGAATGTAAATGGCTACAAATTTGACAACAAAATTGAGTACGGTTTTGGAAGAATTAAAAGATGTCATGGAACAACGCAAAGATAGAATCGAAGAATTAAGAAAAGAAATTGATGAAATTGAACAACAAAATTCAGAGCTAGAAAAACAAATCACATCTATTCTAAGTTCTTTTTAATTTAAAAGCTTGACATTCCTCTCTACTTCGTATATAGTAATAGATGTAGAGAGGAGTGATTCGATGAAAAATTATGGGTTTAGTGATGATATGTTTTCAGATCTTCACAAAGATGTTTATGGTTTTCGTCCTCGTGGAATGATGATGGAAAACTGGCGTGCCATGAATGCCAAGCAGAAAGAGACTCTTTGGAATTGTCTCTGCGAAGAGCTTGAAGATAACATGAAACAAGAAAAACTTGCTGAAGAAAAGGCGGTTGATGAGTTCAAAGAGCGTATTGAACAAGCTCAAGTTTGGGGCGCCAGAGACTATTGGGACGCTCTACGTTGGATTACGGGTTGCGAGTCTTTCTATCACATCCAAGATGTTGAACATTTCGTGTGGGAACAAGGTATCTTGTTCACAGACTTTGGCAAGCAGATTGTCAAAGATATCGCAAAAGTTGCAGAATATAAGGAATATGCATAATGCAAAGTATTTGTCATGATATTGATGTAATCTCGAATGCTATCATAGCGTTTCAAGAGGGAGCATCTGATGAAAAACGGATGGCTCTATGGTCACTGGAGAGTTTGCTCGAAGAGAAACAAAGAGTTTTAACATCTTTTGAGGAGGAACATGCAGAAACCTAAACGTAAGCGCCGCACTAAGGCAGAAATGGAACGTGACCGCGCAAAGGAGGCCGCAGCACAAGCAGAAAAAGATTTTAAGGTTCCGCAGAATACTCAGAAGTATTATGACAAACCTCCAAAATCCGACAAACCTATTGTAATATCTAAAAAATATCCTACCCCAAAACCACTTCCAAAATACGAGGAAAGAACTGGTGATGTTGTTGCAACAATTTTAGAAATGAAAGGTGGGTGCAAATATGCATTGTCAAAAAAAGGACATCTGCTCATATGGAGCACAATGAGCAAAGATTGGCGTATACTATATGATGTTAGATATAATGACGCAAACACCATATATAATTCTTTGAAGGCAAGTAAAGAAAAAAATCTAAATAATATCGAGCCTAAAAGAAAAAGGAAAACGAATGGGAAAAGTCACAATCTACGGAAAAGACAATTGCAGTTGGTGTGACAAAGCAAAAGAGCTTGCAGAATCTAACAACTATGAATATACATATAAAGGTATAGAAGATGCAGATGTGAGAGCAGAATTAATGTTCAGAGACCCCGATGTGAAAACTGTACCACAGATATATTTGGGCAATTCGCTTTTGGGTGGTTATGAACAATTTAAGGAATGGGTAGAAACTCAAAACAACTTAATGATGGAAATAAAAAATGCTATACATTGATGATATGACACTAAAACAAAAGGCAATGTTAGATAAAATTTGGGAATGTAAAAATGCCGCAGAATTTGTAACTTGGAGATCAAAGTTATCAAAAAATGATCAAATCGAGGCAATGTGTCTTTTAGAACTATTACAACTTGCGGCTATAGATTCGGAAATTGAGGAAACTCATGATTATACAATTGCACAAAAACTATTAGCGGAGGTAATGAATAAGGAGGGATAATGAAACGGACGCCACTAGAAATTTCAATGTACAAAACAACTTGGATGGGCGAGGCCCATTGTGCCAAATTTCACACCGATGATTTGGATGCAACAATTAATTGGTGTAAAGAACATGTAGACGAGGGTGATTGGCATATTACAAAGTGGATTAGTGAATATGAACACAAAATACACTTTAAATATGAAAATCATGTGGAAAAATTTAATGATACAAAACTATAAAAAATATGTCTACATAAAAGATTTGAAATTAAATCTTAAAAGTATTACAAACAGTTGTAATATAATGCGTAAAATTGTAAATGAAAATTTCCAAAGCAATTCTGGTGGATTTATGGGGGAATTGGAAACAACAAAAGAATTCAGTAAATATAACTGCTTTATGTATCCACTAGATCAATTTTATGAATTATACAAAGAAATCCAAATTATGTATAATGAAGTAAGAGAAAATGATGATGTCTCTTACATACAATGTTGGTTAAATGTATACAAAAAAGGACAATTTATAGATTGGCACGGGCATTGGGATGAAAATTTCAATGCGTGGCATGGATTTTATTGTGTTGATGTAGAGCCAAATAGTTTTACCGAATATAGATTTGTAAACGAAGATTGGGAATTTTTAATTCCTAGTAAAAATAATCTTTTAGTTATGGGCAAGAGTAAAAATGACGAACATAGATCGTCGCCATGGGAACATGACAACCCCAGAATAACAATTGCATATGATATACTACCAAAAAAACACGTCCCAGTTAAAGATATTAATCACTGGATACCAATTTAAGGCTTGACAAATGATTAATAAAATGTTAAATTATTAATCATGAAAGGAGAATTAATGATGAATATCAATGTCGGTGATTCGGTAAAGATGAATGGAAATGTCGGCGAGATTGTAAAATTTACAACTGACGCTCACAACGATGAATGGGTCTGTGTATTATATAATGATGGGGCGTATAAGTCCTATGAAATAGACTCTTTTATGAACAAGATTATGTCGGGAGTCATAGAAGTAGAAACAGAAAGTGTTTGGTAATGGACGAAAATTCGTTAACTTTTGTTGCGGAAGAATCTCGCAAGATAAACCCTAACTCCACTCTTGGCGATTTAGAAAATGGAATTCGACAAGAGTATCAAAACTGGTTGAGCGATAGTATTTGGCCAGAAACCGAAAACGTCTATGCAGATAGTCCTCTGCATAGTTTTTATGATGAAACGTATGACATTTGGTGGGAAGGTACAATCAACGAAGAATCCTATCGTATGTTTACAGAATTTGATGAAATGGAGATTGTATATTGATGTGGTATGTAGAATATCAAATGGCCGATGGGTCGAATCAAAAGTTTCGGTATGAAGGACTGACAAGAGAACAGTCTAGAGAAATACACGCAAGATATTCTGGTTGGAAAGCCAACACTATTTATGTAAGGTCTGGAATCATGAATCGATAAATACTCCTTACAGAAACTATTAAGGAGTAATATTTGGATTACGATGAATGGCGGTTTCATTGGGTCGATGACCCATGCGATGATTGTTCTCATTGGATTTCAGAATTATCAAAAAAATGATTGTAAGACGTAGAAAGAGCTATGTGGTTTACGACGAGACCGAAAGTAAAGTCTTATTGGTATGCCGCTGCTTAAAAACAGCTCGCGATTTCTACAATGATTACGTAGTAAACAAGTGGTTTCAGTAATGAAATGGACGAAATTGATGATTTCATAGAGTATTTGGAGAGCAGAATTCGTAAAATTCGATCAGATATTCGTGATTTCTATAAAAAATATCCACAATATTCACCAAACAATCGTGGTGAGGATATAAATGACATGATGATGTTGCCAGAAAAAAGACTGGCAAAAGAATTGAAGGATGAAATATTAAATGAGTATGCACTTATTAAGAGGAACACCCGGCCTCAACGTAAGAAAGTCCCGCAAAAGAAAAAATAAATCTGCAAGTCTGCGACAGGCAGAGGCCGACATGGAGAAATTCTATGCTCGGATGAAAATAGACACGTCTAAAAAGTCAACATTTCGTTATGATATACCAGTTTATAAAACTGAGACAAAAATTCGCACATCAGATACAATTCCCACATTTGCTCCCAAAAGAGCGAGAAATACATATAGTGGAGAAAGACAATTGATTGGTGTTGCTACAATGCACAAATCAAATTCTGTACCAATTTTTGCAGATAGAAAAGATGATGCAAAAGATATTGCACAAATGAGGAGAAATTAAATGTCTATTCCCCATACAAGTAGAGTTTTCGTAAGATTTGCCATCATGATAGAAGATGGTGATGGTTCAACCGAATATGTTCGCGGAAACGGAATACATTGGGGCCCTGATGATGAGGTATTAGTTTTCTTGAAAAGAGAAGATGCTGACGCAGAGGCCGCAAAATGGAACACCGGCAAAGTAATAGAGTGGCAATAATGTTTATAATAAATAATATTGTTGTGAAACTTAATGACTGATTCTGAAATACGCGAATTGATAGAGATGTTTCCGAATTTGCCAAACCCACACAACTATCCTGTGACTTTTCAATATTATGTAAATCTTTACTATTATTATAAAAGAGTCAAATGAAACCAGAAAAAGAAACATTGTATCATTTTGTGTGTGACCACTGCTCAGGCTGGTGGTCTATTGCTGCTACTGATGGCTGGACTCCAGAAACTTGGTCAAACCTATATAAACAAAAGTATAGGTCAAACATTTCTAAAAAAATGTTTTGTCCTTGGTGCGGCGAGGGAAATGAGATAACGCAATGACTGATTGGATGATTATAGGCATTTTTGTTTTAGTAATCTGCGTAATTATCCTTTTTGCAGAATTATTGGATGCGTGGTGGAATGGGAGAAAATAATGACACTGAATGACGGGCCTTTAAAATTTAATGTTAACGATAACGTAGACAAAGTAATTACTGAAACATTTGAAAGAGTGTATCTTAAAGACAAGAAAGTCTATAAAACCACAACAAAAAGAACTTACAAAGGTGTTGATGACTATGACGACACCACCACAACAGAATTTATCATAGATACAAATCACCCAAATTGCGGCACAGATGATTGCTGTGGAAATTGCAAACCACAGTACAATCAGTCGTGGCAGGAATACGAAAATCGACGAGGATTTGACGAATATGGAAACTATGGGGAAAATAATCCACCAGTCTTTGAAAAGGGTTATCCATCATATGAGGCCGTCAATCGAGACCCAAATGAGATAATCGAACGCGCCATGGGGATAGACAGGACAGTAGAGATAGTCAAACCATGATAGAGTGTCCAGTGTGCGAAACAATTTTTAAAAGAGAATTGCTCACTGGACACAGTATCGTAAAATGTCCTCGCTGCGAAGAAAAAGAACTTTTCGAACAATTATTGCTTGACAGACTACTCAAAATTTGTTACAAAGGATTGTAACAAAGAGAGGTGATTCGAAATGACATATGAAGTAAGAACCACAATCACCACTTTGTGTCCTATCATGAGAACCTTGGCGATGCCTGCTCTCGTTGTTGAGACCTTGGCAGAAGCAGAGGCGTGGTTCGAATGTAGGCTCGCCCAAAGGCATCTTCACAGGGTTGTTCATACCCTCTTTGGTGAGAGAGGTGAAGTCCTGAGAGTCGTCTTTGCATAACTCTTTTTCTCATGCGCCTGTGCGGAGGGCAGGCCACCTAAAAGCACTATCTCTGGTGAATATATTCGCCCGTGAAATATCGGTGACGTGAAAACCAGAGATGTTAGTTTCAATCGAACTAGAGCGGCAACGTCAATAAGGCCGTGCGGAGAGATTGGAGATACTAACTGGGCGTATGAGGAAAAGAGTTATGCTTGACATGCCTGTTCGATTATGATATATTAAACTGTAACAAAGAGAGAGTGATTCGCAATGGATATCGAAGTAATGGCTGATGAATATGAAGACCTGCGCAATGGACTGCTTGGATACATTGATGCATGTAACCAAAACCTTATACAATATCGTGCAATGGGAGATCAACGCGCTGTAGAAGCCGCGGAAGGTATGATTGCCGAATTTCAAATGTGTCTACAACAACTAGAATCTGCTGGAGTTTGATTATGGAAATCGATTGGGGTTGTACACCACGTACAAAACGCCTTGCTCAGATGTTAACAGAACTTGACCACTTTCCATTCCAAGGGGAAGTGGTTGACAAGAAAAACAATCCTGCACTAGAAAAGTTTCGCAAGGCACAGAATGTTGTCTACGACATCTTTCACAACGGTTTTGGTAATCGTTATCGTGAATGGAGAAACTTAGGTGTTCGGAAACGTGACCTACCCTTACCCACATATTACAGAGACTACTACTATCCTGGCAATTGGGATCGTGTAAATGAATATGTGGAAGAGGCATTTACACCTATCGTTGAAGCTGCTGCAAAAGAACAGGGACTTGACATATGACAAATGTAATGAACATGCTTGGTAATGCAATCGGTTATCTTATCTTAATCGTGTTTGCATTCGGTTGGATGGACACACTTTGGATCTTCGGCGTTGAAAACTCGAATGAATATACATGGTGGTACGCCATAATGCAATTAGCTGAATGGATGGAGTCTTAACATGACTTATGTAGCAGATGGTTCAATGGATCGTGAAGGTCGCAAGTTCGAGCAACAAGTAGAAGATATCTTGAACAATGATGTTCAGGCACAAATCAAGTTTCTAGGACGTACACTAGAAGAAAACGAAATCGCACGACATGTTGGTGGTTCCAATGGTCACTCTGACGTGAACATTATCAACACAGTTACCGATGAGGTATCTATGCAGATTTCAGTGAAGCGCAAATCTAAGATTGGCAAGGGTGACGGCGGCATCACATACAAGAACTTTACATTAGGTTCCCATATCACAGAAGATGAAAACCTCGAAAGGGTTTTTCAAGAATGTGTTTCATGGGCTAAAGAAGCCCGTGTGCGTTTCAACTCAGGTACGCCTAAAGATACAATCCGCAAAGAACAAGCAATGCTATCGAATCGTGTTTTGCGTGAAATGTCTAATGAAACTCTAAAAGACTTGATTGAATCTTCAATCGTGTATCGTGATTCTGAGGTTGATAGTCGTCTAGTATTCGGAAATGAAGACTGGTCTGTTGAAGAATCTATCTCATATTCTGATATTCCTATCGTGCGTGACTGGGACATGGTTACATGCGTTGAATTGAAACTCGGAAAATCAAACACTGCACAATCTTGCAAAGTGAAGTTCATCATGAAAGATGGGCGTGTGATGGATTACGGTTTGCGCATTCGTGTCCATACCAACAATGGTATCTCTGCATTGGTTGGAGAATCTGGATCTAACAAATCATCATACTGGTGTATGAAGTTTCAGCAAGATACTGTTTACTCTATGCTAAACAAATAAACTATCAAATCCATGAACACAGTATTGACTTTTAGTTAGTGCTGTGTTATTATTAATATAAATTAGGAGTTTTAAATGCCACAATACTATGCATTAGAGCGTGACGCATCTGACATGTGTAATCTTAAAGTTGCACCTAAATTAATTTATATTGATCCTCCGTTTGGGTTGAACAGAAATTTTACAATGGAAGAAGAAACCGGAACTGAAAAAGGTTTCAGTGATAACTGGAATAGCCAAGAAGACTTTTTGACTTGGTATTCTGATATTATCGAAAAATGTTTCAAAGTATTAGATAAGGATGGGTTTCTCTATTGCCATAACAATTTTATTATGAACGCACTAGTACTTTCTAAATTATCTATTAGTTCAAAACTAGATACAAATATATCTTGGAGACGTTCACATCCACATAATAATATTAAAAATGGGTGGGGTAATATCGTAGATAGTATTTTAGTTTTTAAAAAGGGAGCACCAAAATTTAATGTACAATATTCAGAACTAGATGAAACATATAAGAATAACAGTTTTGGTAATTCAGATGAAAGAGGTAATTATTCTCTTACTCCAATTACAGGAGAAAAAAGTAGGCCTGGTCATATGTTCGAATTTAATGGATTCGCCCCAAAATTTGGGTGGAGAAAACCATTAGAAGAAATTAAAAAATTGGATGAACAAAACCTTATTCATTATGGCAAGAACAAACCTTATAAAAAAATGTATCTTGACGACTCTAAAGGTTCGCCCATTCAAAATTTTTGGGATGACATTCATCCTGTCACTAGAACTGAAAAACAAAAACGTGAATATCCTACACAAAAACCCATTGGACTTTTAGAAAGAATTATAGAATCTAGTTCTCAGCCTGGAGACTTAGTATTCGATCCGTTCTGCGGTTCTGGCACCACTTTGTTAGCATCAAATAATTTAGGAAGGTCTTGTATAACCTCTGACCTCAATTTAGATGCTCTTAATATTGCAGTTGAAAGACTTAACGAACAGGGTGGCACTGTAAATATGGATGTTGAAAATATATGGGAAGATAACAACAGAACTATAATAGATAATTCAATAAAAATAAAAAACTCTATTGACACGATAGAGTTTTTATGATATAAAGGATGTAGGGTATCCATTGAGATACTTAACTCAAAACTTTTAAAAAGGGCAATGACTCAAAAAAAGGAAATAAAATGAACATGATGAATCCTGTTCCTTTAACCACAGAGGAAGAAAAACTAAATGTGGTAGTAAAAAACGGTGGACTGTTTACAGAAGCCCATTTGCAAACCCTTGAAAGGCTGAGAAATTTTGATGCTCATCCAAAAATTTATGGTTCGCAAACATCAAAAGGCGTAAAATACTCAAATACAACTATTGCGAATATTAAAGATGTTGACGCAAATAACACATTCTTCAACCAGTTGGCTCGTGTTGGCGTTAATCCTTTAATGAAAGAAATAAGAGAAGATATTTACGTAAATGGATATTCACTAGTAGAACTTCCAATTATGGTTATGAAAACTAAATCTGGACAATACAAAATTCTTGAAGGTAGAACTCGTTTCAAGATCTTACAAGGTCTTGGAATGAAAAATGTTATTGTTGATGTATTTGATGAAATGTCAGATGCAGATGCACTAAGATTTGCTGTTTCAATGAATACACTGAAAAAACCTTTTGGGAAAGCTGATTTTTATGATATCAAAAAGGCAATCATGAATTTGATCGAATGGGGCGAAATCCCATCACAGCCAAATACCGAAGAAGGAAAACAAAAACTGACAGAATCAATTATCTACGAACTTAATTTGATTACGACTAAACTTTCAGAGAATCAAGTCAATCTAATTGTTTTTTCTGGTATTGAAAAAGGAACTGGAGTATCATCAGTTAATTCTTTTCCAAACGGCGTTGGATCTCAAGAATGGTTAACCAAAAACGGTTATGTCGATACAAGAGAAATTAAGTATGTTGCTGTATCAAACATAATTGCAAAACTTCCTATGGTGATGGTCAACAATTTAAAGAAAGTTTCTTCTGATGTTTCTGAAATTCGTTTTGTTGTGAATGGTGGTGTTTTGGATGCAAAAAACCCAGCCAAAGATTGGTTGACAAAAGTTCTCGCATTTGATGAACTATTTAAAAATTATGAAGATTCTTGGATTGATGCTAGGTTTACTGAAAACTCAAAAAGGAAGTCAGATACAAAAGTCAAATTGTGGGGTGCAATCCCCCAAGTGAAAGATCTTGAAGACAAGTATCCTATGGATACAATTGTAAAATTCAAACATAACTAAAAATGTCACGCTGGAAACTCTTTCGAGAGTGGTATTATCATCTAAGAGGGCGAGGAATCGCCCTCTATGGTTCTCGATCATTACAGTAAGATAGATACACTGTGACCCAATGTAAAAAACATCATTTATTTTTTATTCCATTAAAGAATGGCTTACATAAAGCAATGGATACTTACTGTGGACATACAGTAGACGGT
>Ga0255757_10001584_pt1 | contig 21910 bp, 10 predicted proteins | sample 071ome_27_FD_179957 | JGI IMG/M metagenome (GOLD analysis project Ga0255757, IMG submission 179957) | Coastal salt marsh microbial communities from the Groves Creek Marsh, Skidaway Island, Georgia - 071409AT metaG (version 2) | ecosystem: Environmental > Aquatic > Marine > Intertidal zone >...
TGTAGAAACACCTTTCTTGAATGGATGCACTCATTTCGGCACCAAATCCACTCGTCTTTGGTGCTTCATGGACGATGACGCATCGTCCGGTTTTCTTGACTGAATTGACAACAGTGTCCCTATCCCATGGAACGAGGGTTTGCAGGTCGATGAGTTCACAATCAACGCCGGAATCTTCGATGGCCTTAGAGGCAACATGCACCATAGTCCCCCATGCGATCACGGTGCAAGCACCTCCTTCTCTCACCACTTCTGCTTGCTCAAGTGGGATGGAGAAATATTCCTCAGGAACTTCACCATCGGGGTGGTCGTTCCAGGTTGGAACATTGTGGGGGTCGCCGTAAAACGGCCCTCTGTAACATCTCTTTGGCTCAAAGAATATGACTGGGTCGTTGCATTCAATTGCACTTGTGAGCAAACCCTTGGCATTTCTTGGATTTGAACAATAGACAACTTTGAGTCCGGGTGTATGCGTAAATTGAGATTCGGGGGATTGTGAATGATGATGGCCACCTTTAATGCCGCCACCGGCAGGTGTTCGGATGGTCACAGGTGTTGAAAATTCGCCACCTGAGCGATGTCGTAGTTTTGCGATTTCATTGACGATTTGGTCATAAGCAGGGAAGATATAGTCTGCGAATTGAATTTCCGCAACTGGGCGAAGTCCATTCAACCCCATGCCCATGGCGATGGCTGCAATTCCACCTTCTGCAAGCGGAGAATCGAAGACTCTATGCTCGCCGTATTTCTTCTGCAAGCCAGCTGTTACTCGAAAAACACCTCCAAAGTAACCGACATCTTCACCAAAGATCACCACATTGGGGTCGCGATCTAATTGGTGGTCAAGTGCGGAATTTAATGCTGCAATCATGTTCATTTTTGCCATAAAATCACCTCACTTCCCGAGTTCCTCTCGCTGTTCTTGCACGTGCCAAGGTACTGTTTCGTAGACCTCAGTGAAAATTGTGGAGGCAGGCGGGTATGGTCCACTTGCGAGGTCACCAAATTCACATGCTTGTTTGTAAGCAGTCATGACTTCTTCGTCAATTTTGTTGGCGAGTGCTTCGTTCTTTTCATCATCCCACACACCTTTTCCGACGAGATGTTGACGAAGCCGTTCGACAGGGTCGCCACCCGGCCAGCATTCGAATTCGTCGCTTGGCCTGTAGGCTGAAGGGTCATCAGAAGATGAATGAGCACCTGCTCTGTAGGTGTAAACTTCGATGTGTGTGGCACCTAGTCCAGCACTTGCACGATCTCTTGCCCATTTAGTCACGCTATACAGTGCGAGGAAATCGTTTCCATCGACTCGAATCGAAGGTATATCGTATGCTAGACCTCGCTCAGCAAATGTTCGACCACCTGTTGCTAACGATGCGTGGGTCGAAATAGCCCACTGGTTGTTGACAACATTGAGAATCACTGGAGGTTTGAATGTAGAAGCAAAGTTCAGAGCGTAATGGTAATCGCCTTGAGCAGAGGTTCCATCGCCGAGCCATGAAATACAAACCTCATCATCGCCTTTGTACGCACTTGCCATTGCGACACCAACCGCTTGAGAAAATTGTGTTCCGACGGGTGATGAAATCGATATGAATCGGCCTTCTTTCCAGGTGTAATGGACTGGCATTTGTCGACCTCGGACATTGTCCTCAGTGTTTCCGATACAGTGACAGATCATACTGACCATATCTCTGCCTCGAACGAATTGTGCACCGGGTTGACGGTAGGATGGGAACAACCAGTCCTGCTCTTCAAGAGCCATCGTTTGTGCAATCGCTATCGCTTCTTCACCAAATGAACGCATGTAGAACGACAATTTTCCAGTTCGTTGCATTTTCATCATTCTATCGTCGAAGATACGAAGTCGCATCATGTACTCAAGACCTTGAATCAACCTTTCATCATCCAATTTTGGGTCCCATTCACCATGTGCTTCGCCTTTGTCATTGAGAACTCGTACGAGGCCTGCTGCGAGAACAGCAGTATCTGATGCTGAGCATGTTGTTGGGTCCGGACGAGAAAAGTCACCGGGCTGATGGGAAAAGGCACCTCCGAAATCAGGTTCATCACCTGGGCGGAAGGGTGCTGCACCAATGGTGTAGGGTGTTGATGTTGCAATTGTCCTTTCCATGATTACGCCTCAATCTATGCTTGTCTTAAGTGGTGTCGGTTGAGAATCTTGCTTGGGTTGAGTGTACACATATGCTCCGGGTAATTCTTCTTCATTGTGTTCGTCAATGGTTTTTCTCAAGAGCAGACCTGCCTTGAAGGATGAGCGAACCAGTGGGCCGCTAGCGATACCAGCAAAGCCCATGTCAATAGCCTGTTTTGCCCAAACATCGTACATCTCTGGTTCAGGAAATCGGTCAACAGCCAAGTGTTTGGACGAGGGTGCGAGGTATTGGCCAATGGTAAGGAAATCGACGTTAATATTTCGTAGGAGGTGCATGGCTTCTGTAATTTCTTCATCAGTTTCGCCTACGCCAACCATGATGGAGGATTTTGTGAGGATGTCAGGACGTAATTTCTTCGCATGTTCAAGGATTGACAGGGATTGGCTAAACGAAGCCCGAGCATCTCGAACAATAGTGTCGAGTCGCGGAACGCATTCAACATTGTGTGCAAAGATGTCGAGTGGTGCCCCGTCGAGTAGAATTTCGAGTGCTGCTGTGTCCCCCGCAAGGTCAGAACAAAGGAGTTCGATGCTCACTTCCGGGCATCGTTGTTTAACAGCGTCGATGCAAGCACGATAGTGTGATGCCCCACTATCTTCGAGGTCATCACGATTGACGACTGTGATCACGAGATGACGCAAGTTCATGGATTCAACAGCCTCGGCGAGTTGCTGTGGCTCTTCGGCATCGAGTGGCGGTGGTGTTTTGATGGTTCCAACAGCACAGAATCTACAGCCTCTGGTGCATTCTTTTCCAGCGACCATAAACGTGGCATCGCCCGATGACCAACAATCGTGGATATTCGGGCAACGTGCTTCCTCGCATACCGTGTGCAGTTTGTTGTCTTTGACTGCCGCCTTTGTGAGGTTGAAGATTTGTTGCTGTTCTCCAGAGGGAAGTTTGGTTCGAAACCAATGAGGTAAACGGGGTTTTTGGTCAGCAATTGGTAAGGATTTGCCTTGCATTGTTGTCCCGCCAAATTTATCCACAGTACCTCGTTTGAAAAAGATGTGTACGAGGTGGCTAAGGAAATACGAGCCTTCATGAATCTGAAAACTCACCCCTCGTGTATGGCAGAGCGAGTCATTCTCATCACCGGTGGGGCGAAAAGACTCGGTGCGGAAATGACGAATTTGTTTATTGAATCAGGATATTATGTCCTCATTCACGTGAGAAACAGCCATGCTGAAGCAGAGCATCTTCTAACAGAAGCAAAAGAACGTCATCATCGAACTTGTGGAGATGTCCTACAAGCAGATCTCTCCACATCAGAAGGTGCATTTGGGTTACTCGAAGCGGTGAAAAACCATTCAGTTGTGATTGAAAACGGATTGTTTGGTTTGATTCACAACGCCTCATTCTACCAGCCAATTGATGTTCACAACCTCCAAACGAATGACATGGATGAATTGTATGGCCTGCACATGCGGACACCTTTGCTGCTAAGTACAGGATTGTTTGACCACCTCGTGAAAGGAGGTGGTTCAATTGTGGGTATTATCGATACGTCTTGGAAGCGACACTGGAAAGGTATGACGCATTATACAGCAACGAAGGCGGGCCTTCGCCAATTGCTCACGAATCTCGCCGGTGAATTCGCTCCTCGTGTACGTGTAAACATGATTGGACCCGGGGCGATTCTTGCTGCAGATTGGGAAGAAGAGCATTTCAACAATGTCCTCCGTCAAGTTCCTCTCGGTCGAGCGGGAGAACCTCTTGATATTGCGAAAGCTACTCTTCACTTCTTGCAAACCAGCCATCTTTGCGGGGAGTTTTTGGCTGTCGATGGTGGTTGGGATTTGAATATGAATCAATAATTCATTTGAAATATTGAAGTTCAAAGGAACGGTCACGCAGGGGTATCCGAGTCTGGTCAAAGGAGCAGGGCTTAAGATCCTGTGCTCATAGCTTCGTGGGTTCAAATCCCACCCCCTGCATCGTTTCTTTCAGACTTATTGCACTTCATTGCCATTTCATCAATCAAACTCAAGGTAGTTTGATAAGGCTTCGCAATTTGGTTCTAGTTATCTTTGGTGGTCGAGATGGATAAGAATGGATATTTTACATTCCTTGTGTTCGCAATAATTTTTGGGGCATCGATTTCTACTGTTTTCTTTCCGTCAGAAGACAATGAAAACGCAGGGGATGAATCCGAGACCACAGTTGATGGAGACAACGACAACAATTCAACATCACATGATTATTCCCACGATCACCCGGCTCCAACGTTAGCTATTCAATCGATCACAGACGCGCAACAAGTCGTGAATTTGACTGGAAATGCCTCCCACATCCACCTTGAGGGCATAGAGATATTGATTGATGTTCAACTCTCGGGTTATGAAACAATTGTTGTTTTACCTTCATCGAACGGGTCATGGAATGCATCGATAAGCATTTCCGAGCAACAAACGATATTCATAGATGTCCATGCATTTTATCCTCCTGAAAACTCAAGTTCAGAGGTTTTGAACATCGAAATTGTGCGACAAGCTGTGGTGAACGATGCCGATGATGATGGTGTTCCGGATGAAGATGACAATTGTGTGGACGATTCGAACCCACTCCAAACAGATTCAGATGGGGACGGCGTTGGAGACGAGTGTGATGAGATTGATGACAATCAATCAAACAATCAATCGAACAACACTCAAAATTCAACGTCCAACAACACCAACGCCTCTGGTGGAGACAATGGAGCTCAAACAGGGAACAACACCGGAAACGAAACGGGCAACGGCACAGATGATCCTCCTGGCCCATCTCTACCAACGTACAACTCCTCTGATTTAGGCCAGTTTTGGCTCGATGTTTTCCGTTGTCAAGTTGGACAAAATATTACACAGGTGGACGATCTCACCACTGCTGCTGTTGAAGCGCTCGAATGTTCTGTTAGCATTACGATGAACGAAACCCACATCACCATCGCAACGAATGGTTTGCCCGACCACGACTTTGAGTCCACCCTTGCATGTTCGCAAGCAAATGATTGTGCTACGGCCCAAAACTACGAATGGGTTATTCCTCGCTCACCGGTCAACGACACGACTGGTGGCCACGATGCAACGAACTGCCCCGAAGCGAACGGCGATTACGAATGTGCTGCCGCCCTTGGTGAAGTCGCCATCGCCATCAATGGTGTTCCATTCTATGGCCCAGAAGACGGGCCAGGAGGGGACGCTGTTGCATCTCATCACGGTGTCTATGTCGAAGATCGACAAGCGATTGAACTCGGCGTCTGTCACGCCCATTCAGGAATGGGTGGAACATACCATTACCACGCTGATGCGAATTGTCTTCATTGGCATCCAAAAGTAGGCGAAACAATCCTTGATTACGACATCAGCACGCCTTCGGCCGTAGCACAGAATACGAACAATGGGTCCCACTCTGCGGTCATTGGTGTGTCTATGGATGGCTACCCTATCTACGGTTTGTGGGGTTATGATGACCAGATGAATGTGGTAGAAATGAAGAGTTCTTACAAACTTAAGGAAGGCGAGACGGGCTACAACGGCATTGACGATTATATCTACGTTCAAGGACTCGGTCACCTCGATGTCTGCAACGGCCACTTTGGTCCAACCCCCGAATTTCCTGAAGGGATTTACCACTACCACTCTACAATGTTGAACGGCGAAGGTGCGATGGGCTTTCCGTATTTCCTCCTGTGCTATCACGGTGAAACCTTCCTCGATGAAGGTGAGGGTGGTGCAGACTGTTCCGGTTTTGGTGTATCATGGGGGCCAGGTATAGGGCCACCACCACCCGGCTGTGAAAACGAAGGTGGAGGGCCGCCTCCCGGTGGACAATTGCTTGAGGTGGAAGAAGTAAGCGGATATTCACTAACCCTCAGCACTCAGGTCATTGCCTTCATATTCTTTATCGCTGCTTACTTCCTTTCGAGAAGGTTAAGATAAGTCGGACATTGGTACAATACGACGCAATATAAGCAAAACCGTTTAACATTGTGTTGGATAGGGTCGTTTAGGGAGAACCATGGTGGTTGGGATGAATCGTCAACACAGGCTCAGTTTCTCACTCACCGTGTTGATGTTGTTCACACTCCTTTCACCCCTCATGATGCAACCCTCAGCAGATGACGATCATACTGAATGGCTTAGCGATGAGCCAATGGTTTTCAGAGCTGCAGGAGAGCAAGAGTACGAACTTTACCTCGACGAGCCGAATTCACAGAACGGTGGAGACGGCTCGATAACAACACTGGAACCAAGCGGCTCTCAGTTTGAAGGTAGTGCCATCGAGGGATTGGAATTTAGATCGACAGAAATGATTGGCAATTTGTTCGTGAACGGGTCAGGTTCTCAAAACACGGCAAGATTTGTTGTGTACATGCAATTTCGTGGTAGTCAAGGTTCAACAGCCACCGTCACTTTTTCGCTTCGAGCAGGAGACTCAGAAGTTGCTAGTGAAAGTATTGACCTAGAATCACCATGCACAAGCACATTCCAATCGAGTTGTGATTGGTCGACAAGAGAAGTCGACTTTGACTTGCCATCCAACGGATTCCAAGTGCAGAGTGGAAAGCAAATCAAAATACGAATTGACGCTGATGCATCTTGTGAAGGTGGAGGCGGTGGAGGTTTCGGCCCAGATTGTGCTGTTGACATCGGTTTTGGTCGAATGGAAAGTTCGGGAGGTTTCTCCCGTCTAGAAATAATGACGAACCCTTTAGCCAAATCATCGGTGAAGGTTCACCTCCCGGGTAAAGGTTGGAACGACAACGAAGATTTACTTTGGGCACCGAATCACAGAGTTGATTATCGAACAATGCAATTCTCAGTTGATGTCCGGGATGCGTTTGGCCGAGATGATATCGAAGATGTCATTCTTTCGATGTGGACGCCAAACAACGCAGGAACTGTGTTTTCAAAGGAATTTGAAGATAATGATCTCAAACTTGACAATGATGGATTGGTAGGGAACTTCTCGTACACATACCAAGCCGGCATAGATGAGGGCGAATACAACATCTATCTTGAAATTCAAGACGTTCAAGGTCATTCTGTAGAATTCCAACATCAAGGCGTTGAATTCACAGAGCACGACATTTACCTCACAACACCAACAAACCAACCGGATGTTGTGTTAATAGCACCAGGCCAAACAACAACTGTCGAACTTCTCGTTGAGCATATTGGTTCATCATCTTCTTCAATCGAGGTTGAGATGGATGTCACCAACAATTTGCCAAGTTCTTGGTCAGACCCAGTGTGGGACAAACCTGGAGGGTATTCATTATCCGGTGGAGGTGATTACACACGCCCTATACTTTCCATTACGGTTCCTGAATCTGACCTGACGAATGTTCCCTCTGGCTTGAACATAGCAGCAAGAGCATATGCAGAAGATACAGATGGTCTTCGAAAAGAGGTTCGAGTTCAAACCATCCGGCTTGAATTAGAGCAAGTGGATGTGAATGCCGAGCCAAGAGTCTCCGTGTTCGAAGATGAAGATCAACAGGTGCAGATTGCAGATTCAAACCGCCCTGATGCATATGATGAATCACTTTCGCATTACGTTGACCAAGACGAAGTTGGAGATTTCTACATCAACGTCTTCAACTCAGGTTTCGTCACAGATTCGTTCAAAATTCGAATTTTGGACTTGCCTGATGCTTGGGACTATCAATTCTATGACAATGACACGGGTTTGGAGCTCATCAAGGAAGGGATTTACTCTGTCACTCCAGACATAGGCTCAACTCAAGTGTTGACCGTCCTTCTCAAACTCTATCCTCCTGAGGAACGTGAAGCACAAGACATAGGTTTGGTGAAATTATCCGTTACGAGCAGAGAAGACACCGATTTGACTACTCAAGTTGGATTTACAGTTCATCGGACATTTGGTATTCTCGCTGAAATCATCGGTGACAGTGATTCAGGAACGCTTGGTGCTGTAGGCCCGGTTTCTCCTGGAGCCTATGTCTTCTATCAAATTCGCGTTAGTGATTCGAGTGAGACCTCAGGTGGTTCCACGACCACCTGGCGAATTGTCAATCCCAAGGACCTCGATAGAAACATCGAGGAAGACAGCAGGTATTCATCTTGGGATTATGATATCACTGACAAAGACACTGGGGCAAACCTTGTGATTCTCAATCTTGCCCCTGAGGAAAGCGTTGATTTCAAACTTGAAATTAATCTAAGAAATGAAGTCCCGGCGGGCAATCACACAATTTATCTGCAAATCAAAGAAGAAAATGTAGAGGATGATGAAGCGAGATATTTCGACCTCCCACTCAAGATCGAAGTGATGGAAAATGTCGAAATCGGTAATCTTGAACTGACACAAAAATCCCAAAATTCTCCATTCGCATCAGGTGAAGAAAAGAATGTCGACTATCGACTCACCAATCAAAACAACATCGAACTCACAGTGACCATCACAATAAACGAACCTGAAGGCTGGCAAGCCGGTTTAAGAGCAAAATCAGACCAAGAGGCAGCACAATTCCTCATTCTCAAACTTGAACCGTATTCACACAAGGATTTCAGTGTGAAAATTGTAGCACCTGAGTCCGTCAAGGACAACAGAATGGTTAGAATCGAAATGCTTGTTACTCCGATGGAGGAGGAAGTGCAATATGGTGAGGATTACAATCAGAAGTTCTTCTTTGAGTTCTCGACAACGTGTGCTGGTGTAGATTGTATTTTCCTTGAGATGATCGACCCAGAACCACAAACTTTGGTCATTTACGCAATTCTAGCGCTATGTCTTCTCTATGCTGTCTTCCGAAGGGGGCAAATGAATGCACAAATGGGCGGCGACAAATACAATTTGCTTTCGGACGCTGAAGGCAGTGTTCCTCTACCAGAAAACGAAAGTGAATTCAGTGATGAAGAGGACGATGATTTGCCGCCAATTGTGACGCAATCGGCCGATGATGATGACCTCGAATTGCTTGAAGAACTCGATTCGATTTGATACAATTCTTGATTATTGTATGAACAATGTACCATTTGCCTTATGAGGTATCGTTGGTCCCTCATAGTTGGTGAACACCTTGAGTCAGAGAGTAACCGCGATTTCGGCCGGCATTGACATCTCAATTACAATACGAGATGCAAAGAAATCTATCCTTCTCGTTGCTTTGATGTTACTTTCTTCTTTCGCTTCAATGCAAATATTTTCTTTCGATGTATCGGCAAACTCCGATGCAGATGGTGACGGGTTGACATATGGTCTCGAATACCTCATCAACACACAACCGAATGACCCTGATTCCGATAACGACGGACTTCCTGACGGATGGGAATGGATGTATGGTCTCGACCCGCTTTCAACAATCGGTGCCGACGGTGCTGTTGGTGACCCAGATGGCGACGGAATGTCAAATCTTCAGGAGTACCTGTATCTTCAACCAACAAACTGGGACTTGTCCTCGACAACCACCTATCTTGACAATGGTGTGTGGTGGAACGGAACGGTTCCAGTAAACGATTGGAACGAAGAAGGTGCTATGCAGTTTAATCAAGTTGCATGCGGTGCCGCAGGAAGCGACGGAACAGGCAATATCATTTTGTGTGATGAAGACCCTGTTGGAAACATTTGTGCAAATGGATTTGACGATGACAAAGACGGTGCAGTCGACGGTGCTGATCCTGACGGTGATGGTGATGCTGACTGTTTGAGTGATGACGATGACGGTGACGGCATCGCTGATGAAGACGTTGCGGGATGGGACACCGATGGAGACGGTATGCCAGATGGTTGGGAGGCTGCAAATGGGCTTAACGCAACAAATCCATCAAATGCAGACGGACCAAATGGTGATCCAGACGGAGATGGCCTCATCAATCTCTACGAATATGTTAATCCTTCATGGACAACAATGTGCGGCTCCTCGCCATGTTTCCGAAATGGTCCAGATGGTGCCGTAACGGAAACCATCACTCCATGCAACCCTTCCCAAGGGGTCGGTCCTGGTGGATGTGCTACACTTACAGCAGAAGTCGATGGCATCACATCAACCAATCCTCAAGATTCTGATTCAGATAACGATGGACTCAACGACTCGTATGAAGCTCTAACTCTCCTCACAGACCCTACGTCATCAGATACCGATAACGATGGTATTCCAGATGGTGTCGAGGTAAACGGTGCTTACGGCAACCCTGCTCAAGCGAGCGATCCCCGTGACAACAACACCGATGACGACGCATTTGACGACGGTGATGAGGATGCAAATTCAAATGGGCAAGTCGATGCAGGTGAAACCGACCCAACCAGAAGAGAAGACGCCGGAGACGCAGATAACGATGGAATTCAAAATTGGGAAGAAAATCTCACGTGTACATTGTGGAACGTTGCCGATACTGATTTTGGTGGAATCAATGACGGAGATGAACGAAACACAAGCCACGGCACAGACCCATGTGACTCATTAACCAACTTCGTGACCACATTCGTGAGTTACAATTCCGGCAATCAACGTTTGACGGTGAGCGACGGATCCGGGTTCAATCCATCAGGCGGTGTTGGATGGTACAATGTGTCGGGGACGTGGGAATCCTTTGCTTATGTTGCAACGGTGAACAATGTCATACAAGGAGTATCCAATGGTCCTAGTGGAACGGCTACAGAGGTCGCAAATCGAAATGGTTCATTTTGTCACACATCGGCTGTCTCAGACGGCACAATAACGACCACGCGTCAATACTGTGACGACGATTACGAGGATACCGATGGTGATGGACTTGCTGACTGGCAAGAATTACTCGGAACATTCGGCTGGTTTTCCAATCCAAGCTTGGTCGATTCCGATGGAGACGGTGTGGATGATTTCACTGAGGTGTTTGACAACACTGACCCAACTGAGCCGTGTACGAATCTCCTCGACGATGATTTTGATGGCATCAACAATTACTTCGAAAATACCACTGGATGCGACTTGATTTACATCGGAATCACGAATGGATCACTCGACATTTGGGTGACAGATTCGCAAGTGTATGACACAGACTCGGGTGGTGTCGGAGACCGAGATGAATATTTTGACGGAACGAATCCAGAGAATAATCCTGCAGATGATCTTCTGCCTTCCGACTTCGACGGTGACGGTATTCCTGACGCTGTTGAAAATGATACAGGTACTGACTGGACGAACCCAGATACTGATGGCGGAGGCGTTCCCGATGGAGTTGAATGTCCACAACCATTCTGGTTTGTTGATTGTTCAGGTTCCCCTTCCAACCCACTCGACCCATCCGATGATTTTGCAACGAACGATATCATTTTTTGGGCGAACAATACAAGTGGAGTAGTCGATACATCACTTGTTCATCGCTGGAGGTTGACCACCAGTGATTTTTACACCGGTTCAACCTATGCACATCTCGATTCTGTTCATCCTTATGCAAGCCTCGTACCGCCAGTTGAAAATACGACGAATCTAGCAGATGCAAGTTTTGCAAATGACACAATTGACTGGACGCTAACGTACAATCAACCAATTGGCAATAATGCATATGTTCCAATCGCAGCATCATATTCCAACATCTCATTCTATCTAGATACAGGCGTTCAATTTACACGTTCAAACGACACACACAATCTCAAATCATCAGGGGGGTTGTTAACTCAAATGTACATTAAGGAGCCAGAATATTACTTCGATTGGGCAACGCTTGCTTCTACGACTGTCGCAGGTCAGAATTTGCCGTACGAAACATTGCTCGATTCAAAATTCACCGACTCGAGTGCACCAGAGTCCGAGGTTCGAAACATCACCTTCAGCGTGATTACCTCATCAGGTGCCAACGATGCTTACAGCATAGCATCGGCACTGGAAGATTTCCTTACGAATGGTAATTCATCAACGACATTCTTGAGAAATTACGATGGCTCCGGCACCCCAAGCCTAGTCGATACAACTCTCAATCTCTTGACATTTGCACAAGAAGGCACCTGTCGAGAATTTAACACTGCTTTTGTTACTATGGCACGGTTAGCAGGGCTCCCTGCACGGCAGGTAGCTGGGTACAGTGGAGGTACTTGGACAGGCAGTGGTTATGCCGTAACGACGGACCACTTCACCACATGGTCAGAAGTTCGTCTCCAACAAAACAGTGCAAATGGCAACACCGATCTTGGATGGATTGCCTTCGACCCATGCCCGCCTGCGATAGAACTGGAAGTTGTCAATCAGACATTATCGACGCTCACTTGGGACAGGGACGGTTCGACCAATTTCACAGTCTCAGGGCAACTTCGATTTGCCGACAACTCCACACCAATTGCAAACCAAATTGTTTCGTTGTACTTGATACCAAACTCAGATATCTCAAATGCTCCAGGTTCCGCTGCAGTTCAGGAGCGATTGCTTCAAACTCTTGCGACCGATGCAGAAGGAAATTTCACGGTGAACGCAAACCCAACATTCCCAGCTGCTCCAGGAATTCAACGCATGGTGGTCGTCACTCAACAAGGAGGCTATGTTGGAAATGAAGCATTGCCATTTGATGATTTCATCAATGTAACCGATGATGCGGTCCTCCGACATACTTCTCCAGAACTTGTCAATGAACCCGTCGTCGGAGCGGGTGCAACCACCACCCTCGAAGGTTATCTTGAATTACAGTCTCCAGCCGTTGATGTCATCAATGAAATTCCAAATCAAACGGTGTGGTTATCATTTACTTCTTCAGTCAACGGTTTGACCAATGTTTCAGGCGATGTCGACTCCTCTGGATTCTGGTCGATTGAACTATCTCTAGACCCTCTCGAAACAAAAACCAATGTTACAGCCACACTTGGCTACTCTGGATGGCAAGACACTTCTGTGAGCAGCATAACCCCTCCTCAGTTTCACTTGAGGCCGACAACAACAACAATTTGGCTCAATGTATCTGATGCACCGAATCTTACCGCAACAATCGAAGGATCTCGAGCAAATACGAGCATTATCGTTGTCGATGAACCGTTTTGGGTCAATGGTTCTGCCCTTTCGATAGGTGCAGTTCCAACTTCGTTAGCCGGGACAGTGCTTTTGAGAATGAGAAGTAACGGTTCAACAGGACCTTGGTTCGAAGTTTTCAATCAATCAGTCAATGGGAATTTCAATCTTCAACACACGTTGAACTCATCGGCAACCCCTGTTTCAGCTGGTGAGATCGAATTTTCATTGAGATTTTTCCCATCGACAATTATTGCGACAGATGATGCGAATCTGAGTGCCGGTGAGCCTTACTTCCTCAAAGGTAAGCTGAATTTCCTCGTTCAATCGGTTGAACAAATCCGAGGCACACCAGCCTCTGTTGTCGTTGAATTGTTTGACCATCGAGGTATTGCAATCAATCAAAACTTCAGTGGAAATTACGACTTCTTCTTTAACTCTTCATGGTTTAACACTACGGTAGACCCCGAATCATCTACACTCACACTCTCATGGGATTTGGATGCCAATTTGTTGCCAGGAGATTATGTACTCAATGCATCATTCAACGGTTCGGAATTCTTTGAGCCGTCCACGGGTTCAGGACTTCTGCGAGTACTTGCAGAGATTGGTTGGAACCTCTCAATCGGTCAAGATTGGACCGACTTTGGTAATTCGACCTATCTCTATGGTGATATCTACGACGCAGTTTATCTCAATCGAGTGATTGGAAACGATACGCTCATCCTCGTTTCAATGCTTACCACTGAAGGACCAATTGACGTGGCACAAGCAAGATTGAATAACTCCACTGGGGAGTTTAATATCACAATCACGATGCCCACAAATCTTCCTTCAGATGCATATGAATTCAACCTTGAATTTGATTTCATCTCATTAGCACCGATGGGAAGACCTTATTATCGGTATGTTGATACAGCAGTACCGCCAAATCCTCCCAGTTCAATCAGTCAACTTGGAGGGATCATTACAGAATTTAATGTCGAGGCTCAAAATTCATCGTATATTGTTGAGATGAACAATTCTGTCGATTTCACAGCTCGGATTACCGATGTAGCAGATGGCTCAAACATCAGTGGTGCCTCGGTTGAATTCATTTGGGACTATGGAAATAGCAACCAAAGTTTAGGCTCTGTGAACTCGGATGTCAATGGTAACGCCACTACCTCATTTTCTCCAAATAGCATTGCTCCAGGCTATTATGATGTGTTGATCGTTGTGCAAGACGACCTCACTTCTCCGCTGGTTACTGGTAATTCAAGGAGATATGGAAATTCGACGATCATCAATGTAACTGTTCAAGTTGATTCTACAATCGTTATAACATCAATGCCTTCGATGATTACTGCCGGTGCTGCATTTAATGTTCAAGGGCGAGTACTCGATGCTGAAAACAACTCGCGACCTCTTCTCTCCTCGGTTGAAATGGACGCCTTTTGGCTCGATAATCCCGATGAATTGCTGATGGTTTCGAGAAGAACAAATTTCAATGGTACGTTCAATTTCTCTATTCCAACCGATACATCAAACAACGGTACAACACGAGGCCCACGAACGCTTGTCCTCACCGTCGTTGAGGGTTCTTCCCCATTCTACTTGACGGCGAGTTTCCAGCAAGGAGTGCAAGTGATGGGCGTAACAGTGTTTGAAAACATCGTGCCGTTGAATCCAGTTGTCGTCAATCGAGGTGACAGCATCAATATATCGGGCAGACTGGTTGAATCATCTGACATGTTCACGCCGCTTGGTAACTATGATGTATTTGTCAAATTCCACGACACCTGGCTTCCAGTGACTCAAACAGATGGAGAAGGCTATGCGAATTTCACGTTCAACGTTCCTTATACTCAACCTCTCGGATTAACAGTTGTCCAAATTATGTTCAATGGTTCAGTTGACCTGCTTTCGACGAATACCAACATCACATCGATCACAATACGGTCGATGACCAATTTTACTCTAGACCCAATAACCGCTAATCCAGTTGCGGGTACGAGTTTCAATATCTCAGGGCGTGTCCAATCCGATAACGGAACAGGCATCGAACAAAGGGATGGTACAGTATTACCGAACGCTAACATTCTCATCGCTATTGATGGCTCGCCAACTGGATTTACTGTGACCGGTGGTGCCATCGGAACAGAAGGTTACTGGAATGCGACCATTACATTGAGTCAAACATTCGAAGCAGGTACGCACAATATCACAGCATCGTTCATCTCAACGGTCAACTTCTATCTCGCAAGTTCCAACAACACGTCGTTCGACAGCCGTGGCTTTTCGACACTGATTTTCCTCAAACCATCGCTCGATGGTATCGGTCAACCTTCACTCAATGACCGCACAGCTCGTGGTAACAATGTCACCTTCCACATCTTGTTACGAGATAACACAGGTTCAGAATTGGACGGACAGGCAGTCACAGTTTCCCTCCCAGGTACATCCATTGTAGGTGTGTTTACAACCGAAGCAAATGGAACAGCGTATGGTTCACTTGAAGTTCCAGCGAATACAACAGTGGGTCCAAATGACATTCATGTGGAATACGTGGGGATCTCCGGATCGACTGGGTTGTTAGGAAGTAATGCAACCACTCGCTTTGTCGTCTTGGCGAATACGAATCTTACCATCACTGAATACCCAGATATTCGAACAGCAGGTGAACAACTGGTCGTAAATGGTACACTCCTTGATGACTTAGGACAAGCCCTCCAATCCAACGGCATGGATGCACCCGGAATTGTCTACCTCATGGTTGATGGTGTTCCAGTTGCCAGTGCAACAACCAATGCAAGCACAGGGCAATTCTCAATCGCATACTCGTTGCCATCAGATACGACACCAGGCACCCATCAGTTGCGAGTTGAGTTTAGGGGTGGTCGAGATTGGGTTGACCCAATTGGCTTTGGAGACATCAACAATCCCGAGTACTACTTGGCAAGTTTCGATGTGGTTGATTTCAATGTAAGCGTTCCAACGAAAATTCAGTTGTTAACGCCATCGGGTGAAGCAGACCGTGATTCGACAATTACAATCCAAGGAAGATTACTCGATGTTTCAGATATTGAATTACCAAATCTGACAGTGGAAGTTTGGCTAGGCGGTGTTTGGATTACGAACACAACGACAGACGAAAATGGAACATTTACCGCCGTGTATGCTGTTCCAGCCAATCAACCGCTGGGACAACTGAGTTTAGATGTTCTATTCAATGGTACGACGTTCTACTTACCGAGCAATGCATCAGGAATGTGGCAGGTGTTTAGTCAAATTGCAGTTGATGTGTCTATTGATTCCCCAGTTGCAGTTGGAAGTGATGCTCTCATCACAGGAACTGTGCGTGATAATCAGTTTGCCGGCGTCGAAGGCATCATTGTGGATTTGAAAATTGAGGATGTAGTGATTGCCTCTGTTGTTACAAACAGCGATGGCGAATTTGAGTATGTATGGTCGATTACAGATACATTCAGTTTCGGAACCCTTGACCTGATTGCTGTTGTTGAACCTCAAGGCTACTACCGTTATGGCGTTGGCAACACATCATTCGACTTGCTCCATCGAAGCAGCATCACCCTCGAATTTGCAGATGGTACAGATGCTACACGGGGAGATGTTTGGGAAATTTCCGGTCGACTGTTCGATTATGACACCATCGACAAAGCTGGTTTAGCAGGTGAAACAGTGCAAATTGATCTCGACGGAGTTCTTGTCCAATCGACCGTCACCGATGCGTCTGGAAACTGGGCTGCGATGATCTATGTTGATCCGTCCCTTTCCCGTGGCGAGCATGTACTTACAGTACGCTTTGGCGGTAGTGCACTACATCTTGGCTCAGATGCACAGTCGAATGTGAAAGTCTGGTCGAACATTGAAATCACCATCGATGCATCATCCTCGAAGGTGGTTACTCGATCAGATGGAACATTTGCACCACTCGTACTCGTTGGTTCAGTCAAAGAAATTGGTGGCGATGGAGAAGTGTTTGAAAATCTTGAATTCTACATCGGGGATGGAGCAGATTGTGTCAGCGGTAGGGAAGATGCACGGTGTATACCGCTTACCTTCGTAAACTGGGCTAACGGTAACTTCACCGCTACGGCTACAATGCCATCATGGGCAAACATTGGTAGTCAATATGTCTACATTGATGTTGTTCGTAATGACACACTTTACCTCAATGCTGCAACCGTCAATCACTTGCTGTTTGTCAATGTGGATGCGGTCATATCCGTCGATATTGATGAGATTGTCGAAGGTAAGCAGGAAGAAGTCCGTGGTACCATTCAAATTAACGCAGAGGATACTGGAAGTGGTTTACAAGATGTTTCAGTCATGATTTACATGTATGATGAGAACAAGACACAACTTCGACAGGTCAATGAATTAACAGATGAAAATGGGCTTATCGAATTTGAATTCTTAGCCGACCCTCCATATGGGGATGCAGAATTCTGGGGAGAGATTTCAATTGATGTTGTGATCAATGACCCAGTCTTGTCACCTCAGACACTATCTCGTTTCAACCTCGACAGAGAGGCGGGCTTCGTTCCAGATTACACATATGCAACCGATGAGGAGGCAGTGAGTGGCTGGGCATACCTCCTCGTCCTCGTCATTGCAGGACTTATCGCAGGTGGTATCATGATGTATCGAAAGAAACTCAAGGGCGATATTTACTCAGATGCTGCAGAAATCTTTGCTTACACTGCAGAACTCCTTGCTGCTGGTGATGCAACAAGAGAGGCGATTTTCAAGTGTTACCAAGAATTATGCGAAGTACTCCAAGAACGAGGATTCTTGAGAAGAGACCATGAGACCGTCCGAGAATTCGAATTCGCTATTCGTCAAGCAATGGGTGGTTTGTCAGAAGAAGCTCTCACTTCTCTTGACAATACTTTCGAGATGGCGAGATACAGTCGAGAAGAAATGGGTGAAAGTCACAAGCAAGTTGCTCTGCAATCAGTGACACAAATGACAACTGAAATCTATCAACTTCAGAAGGTGCCGCCAAGAGAATTTGCTTGATTACCAACGTAACCGGAGTAAGCCGTTGACGAATGAGACGTTGCGTATACTTTCTGTGGGGATAGGAAATGTACGTTCAAGAGGGCCATTTTCACTTTCGAGTCGAAGGCGACCAAGAACATGCCCGTCATCGAGTTGAGTCGTTTCGAGTTTGATGCTATCGATTGTCATTCCGTGCATCGGTAATTCTAGACCATCAGTGATGAATTCTCCATTGAGTTCATCGACAAACCATTTCAATGCCATGTCGGGATTTTGTTGAAGAACATGCGATTCGGGTTGGAGACCAGATGCAACGAGAACTTGCTGATGCCTTGAACGCACTTCATTCAAATGTGGTGATTGTTGAATAAATTCATTAAATTTGATCTCAGCAAGTTGTTGAATGCGGTTGGGTGATTTTTCGGCTTGATTTGAGGATTCATCGCTGTCAAGTGTATCCGAAATTTCGATTTCTTTCCACTCGTTCATAGTCCTTCCCAACCTGCTGTGCCTCATCAACATTCGTGTAGAAATTATTCTGTATCTTCCCGATGAACTGTTCGGAAAAACCGTCTTGCATACTGCTTTGTATGTTCCGAGGAGTCGCACGAAATCATTTGCAAATCGGGTGGGTAACATGCTTCGTATGTCCGTTCATTGTTCCTCTTATCCAACAAGAGAATCATCGCCCTATCAGCGACAGAGCGAATGGGTCGCCCCATGGCTTGTAGAATTGAATTAATTGCAGGTTGGGAAATCGTGTATTTCCATGCAAGATTTCTTCCAAATCGCTCTTCTGCAAATCGTGTCAAAGCCTTCGAGAGCAATGACGGTGGAGCATTTGGAATGCCAATACACGCAACCGCGTCAAGTGCACCGTCATGATAGTCAATGCCTTCAGAAAGTCGTGCGCCAAAAACGCCGCCCAACAGAACTTTTCTGTTGTTTTGTTTTTCGAAGAGCAACGTTTCGACGACGCCATCAAGATCCCGTTTCGACCAATCCCGATTTTCAAGGATGAGGCGAGTGCCAAAGAATTGCCCTTTTCCAACGATTTGTTCGAGCATCGAATATGATGGTGCAAAGACGGCAACATTTCCGGGCGTTGCATCGACCAATGCTTGAATGTGTCCTTGAATCAGGGCGGTGTTGTTTTGAGAACGTTCTGAAAATTTTGTTGTGACATCTTTGGCAATCAAGACAGGTCTACGTTTCGCAGCAAATGGAGATGAATAATGGGCATTGGTTGTTGAATCGGTGAAACCTAAAATATCAGCATACATCGAAGGCGGGTAGAGTGTTCCTGACATTAGAATTGAGCCTGCAGCCTCTGCAAAAATAGGTGCTGCAACCATGCCAGGATCGAGCAGGTGGGATGTGATTCGACCATCTTTTCCTTTGCCATCAAATATGAGTGCAATCGAATTTGTGTTCTGAAATCTGTCAAGAATTCTCAATAATTCAGAAAACCGGATGGCATCAGGCTCCATTGGGTCCTCTCCATCGCCAACTTCGACGTCGACATCGACATTTGCAAGTACATCTCGAAGAAGTTTGATTCGACTAATACGATCGATTTGAGATTCCTGAGTTTCTGTTAATGTTTGCTGGGAACCTTTGCCTTCGGCCAGGTCACAAGCTTCGTGCAGAAGTTCGAACAAATCCTTAACTTTCAATTCGATTTCATCATCTTCATTCTTCAATTGATTATGCAACTTAGCAAAATAGCTTGAAAAAACCTTTCGTGCGTGTTCAAAAACTGATTTGACCCACAATATCAACTCGTATTGACTGTTTGCTAAATCTCCCGTGGTTTGCATGACAATGCTGCGGTACCTTTCTTCATGCTCCTCGAGTTCGGTGTAGACATTTTTCACCATGGTCGGTGTAAGACGCCGCTCCATCGTCATACGAATTCGGTCTGGGAGGTTGTGTGCCTCGTCAACGACAATGATGATGTCCTCTAGACTCAAACCCATCGCCTTCAGACTATTTTCTCGGACACCATCATCAAAAAGATGGTTGTAATCGCCGACAAAAACATCTGCAAATGCAACCGTCTCTCTTGCTATTTTCCAAGGGCAGGTGACCGTTGGACGACCGTGTTCAACATGCTGAACGACTTTTTCAACGAGTTCATCTACATGAAGGGGGTAGGAGAGGAATTCTTCTCGAAGTCCTTCGGCTTTCGTCATCCATGGCTGACATGAGCGGCTTTTTCTTGCTTGAGAGCACATGAGAGAGAACACAAAGGGCGATTCCTTAGCAAAATCCTGTACACACATGCCAGCCTGCCCAATCATATCAACAAGTGATATCTTTGAGGTTCCTCCGCGACGTTCGTTGATTTTACGAACGGTATCAACAACAATACGGTGTTGGGTTTGTCTTGAAGTGAGAAAAAACACCGTTTTCTCTTCACCTGGCACAAGGCCTACTTGAAGTGCGGCTGCCAGTGCAGCAGCAGTTTTCCCGATACCCGTCGGTGCAGCAGCGAGGTGATTTCCACGACGTTGAAGCGATGCGATGCAATCTCGAATCATTTCAAGTTGGCCTGGCCGTGGATGCTCGTGGGCCAAGAATTCAAACTCAACATTCGATGATGCGTTTTGACCCATACTGTCAAACCAGTGACGACCGTTCTAAAGGCTTGACATTCGTGACAAAGGATTTTGTGTGTGCCCAAAAAATGTGGGGGTTGGGCACGTGGGAATAGGTGGGTCAGCTGGCTTGACCCGAGGCAGGGTCCCCTCGGCCGCCATCCGAGGGGTCTGTGGGGGTGTGGTGGTTGTGGGAACCATGGCCAAATTGTGCATGGCGGGCACGCTGACAAAGTGAGTGTAGACCATGCAAGTTTGACCGATCTTGCACAGCCCAAAGGGTGGCATCAATGAGATTGTATCCCTTTGATTGCCTATTCATCCCATCCCCTCCGTACTCTCACCACTTATTCTTGGTATTCTCTTCGTCGTTGTGTTGATGCTTTTGCATCATCTAAAAGTGATTGAAGCATTGTTGATGCTTCTTGATATGAGGCTATTTGTTCCTCAATGAATGATTTCAGACCTTGCTGAGCAGCATGTTCAGGAGTGATTCCACGTAGTTCGTACAGTTTGCCGAGCAGTTTCTTGTCTCCAACGCCTAATGGAATTCGAATAGAATCCATGCCCTGAACTTTAGGTTGCCCATTGAGGTACTCTTCTACTGCTTTTCGAATCACATCGGAACGGTTTCTTGAACCATCATGTCCAATTTTCATGTCAAGAAGTTGGGCATCATCTTCACTCAATCTGAATGAGACGAGAACTGTTGGCTGGACCATTCTGCTTCCTCCTGTAACCTGTGCTATATCTTGAAGCATATAAAGATGTTTACAATTGACTTACATTTTGTCATACACCAGTATACGATGGAAATATGCTCTGCGAACATTCAAATTCTTGGTCAGGCACCAAAGGATATGGAAAGGGAATACACAAGAGGAATGTATCTCTATATGGAATGCCTAAAGGTTGCTTTCGAGGATGAGATCGTCACAAGTGATGAGGCTGAAATTCTCAAGATCATCGCCGTAGCACTTGATGTGCAGCCAAGTGATACTGCTGAACTCCGTAGTATTGTGTCCGATGAGCTTCCGAATCCTTTTGTTTTGAGTGACGATGAATTCACCGGATATCAAGTGGGTGATGCTTCGATGTATCAGGCCGCCTTGATTGCAGCACTTGATGATGAGGTTATTACAGAGGATGAATGGGCACTTGTGAATCATCTCCGGCAACTTGTTGGTATCCAAGAAGATGAACACGCC
>Ga0255757_10001585_pt1 | contig 21909 bp, 21 predicted proteins | sample 071ome_27_FD_179957 | JGI IMG/M metagenome (GOLD analysis project Ga0255757, IMG submission 179957) | Coastal salt marsh microbial communities from the Groves Creek Marsh, Skidaway Island, Georgia - 071409AT metaG (version 2) | ecosystem: Environmental > Aquatic > Marine > Intertidal zone >...
GACACGGACATGGTGATAGCTGGCTGTGCCCTTGTACGGACACCGGGTCTGCAAGTCCGACGGCAGCAACTCTCCGATCACATCATCGCGCGGGATGTAGTACCGGGTCGGCAGGCCGGTTTCGAACAGGAAACGCGCCCGCGTCGTTTGCGCGACGGTGATGCCGCCCAGCTCCACGCGAACCTCGCGCGAACTGTCGAGGATATCGACGCGCACCCGCGGGCTGCGCGCGTGAACGAACACCTCCTCGCCCTCCTCGTACCAGTGATCCATCTTGTTCCAGTAGAAGGCGAGGTACTCGCCGATCCCCTCGCACTCGTCGAAGGGATGCTCGTAGCTCCACACGGCGTTCTCCGCCGTCTGTCCGCCTACGCTCACCGTGTAGTAGCTGGCGTCGCCCTTGAACGGACAGTGCGTGAAGTGATCGGTCCGGCTCAGCCGGTCCATCGCCACATTCGCGCGCGGGAAATAATAGACCGGCACATGGTTGCGCTCGTGAAGGATCAGCGCGTTGGTGCTGTCGGCAATCGTCTCGCCGCCGAACATCACCCGGATGCGCTTCGGGCTGTGCGCGAACTCGACGAAGTGATCGGGCTTGGCCGCATATCCCGGCGCCGGGCCGGCCGTCGCAATCATGATCCGCTCCACGGCGCGCTCTGACCGGTCACCAGATCGACCACCAGTTCCGGCCCGCCATATTCGTGCACCTTGTCATGGCTGCGGATGCGCACCTTCGCCGTGCCGGCGGGCACCTTCACCCCGCCGAGCGAACGCGTGAACGGCTGCTCGTTCACATGGGGGTGGAACAGCGTGCGCGTCGCCAGGATGTCACCATCCAGCGTCAGCACTTCCCACCGGTCCGCATAGTGATCCCAGCCTGTGTCCGCATGGCGCAGCGTCACCGAGAAGGCATAGGTATCGGTCCCCTCGGCACGTACGCTGACCGCCGTGACGGCGGATTCACCCGCCAGCGACGGGACTGTAAATGCCGTGGCCAGGGCCGCCGCCATGATCATGGGCCGGAACTGTTTCATGCTTCCATCGTCTCCTTCGGGATCGGCCTGGGACGGCCATCCTGTCCTATTGCCACATAGGTGAAGACGCCTTCGGTCACTTTTTCTCGAGCAAAGCTGTCGCGGCGGATCGTCCAGACCTCGATCCGGAAGGTCATGGAGGTGTTCCCCACCCGCTCAAGACCGGCGTAGCAGCAAACAACATCGCCCACCTGGACGGGCTTGTTGAAGACCATGGATTCCACGGCCACGGTCACCACACGGCCCGCCGAATGATTGCGCGCCGCAATGCCCCCGGCGATGTCCATCTGGGCAAGCAGCCAGCCGCCGAAAATGTCGCCGTTGGGGTTCGTGTCGGCGGGCATCGCGGCGGTCTGGATGCAAAGTTCACCGGAGGGTTCGCTTGTGGATGAGGTATTGGACATGGCTCGCGTTCTTCCTTTTCGACTCGCGCACGAATCATCGCATATAGATTGCCGAATGACGTACGTTCCGGCACCTTCTGGAACGAACCTAAGCTCTTTTTCAGGTGAGGCCAGCGTGGCGCGCGCCAAACGTAAATCCGAAGAACCCGGGCTTTTTGAAGACGGCTCAGGCTCCGGCGGAGACTACAACGCAAGCGACATCGAGGTCCTGGAGGGCCTGGAGCCGGTGCGCAAGCGCCCCGGCATGTATATCGGCGGCACCGACGACCGCGCGCTTCACCATCTGGCCGCGGAAATCCTCGACAACTCCATGGACGAGGCCGTCGCGGGCCATGCCGACCGTATCGAGATGTCTCTCGATGCAGAAGGCATGCTGACGATCACCGATAACGGCCGCGGCATCCCCATCGATCCGCACCCGAAATTCAGGAACAAGTCCGCGCTCGAGGTCATCCTCACCACGTTGCATTCGGGCGGCAAGTTCGATGGCAAGGCCTACCAGACCTCCGGCGGCCTGCACGGGGTCGGCCTGAGCGTCGTCAACGCGCTCGCGGCGCATCTGCATGTCGAGGTCGCGCGCGACCGTCAGCTCTGGGCGCAGGATTACGCGCGCGGCAAACCGGTCGGGAAATTGACCAAGATCGGCGCCGTTCCGAACCGCCGCGGCACATCCGTGTCCTTCCTGCCTGACCCCGAAATCTTCGGCGAGAAGGCCGCGTTCCGCGCCAAGCGCCTGTTCGAGATGGCGAAGTCGAAGGCCTATCTGTTCAAGGGCGTCGAAATCCGCTGGTCGTGCGACCAGCAGGTCGCCGACGAAGAAGGCGTCCCGACCGCTGAGTCCTTCCAGTTCTCGGACGGCATTCTGGACCTGCTGCGCGACACGCTGGGCGAGCGCCCGCTGGTCGGCGCCGACATTTTCTCCGGCAAGGCCGACCTCGGCAGCACCGGCGGCAAGGTCGAATGGGCCGTTTCCTGGCCCGCCGACGGTGAGGGCATGGTTGCGTCCTACTGCAACACCGTCCCCACCCCAGAGGGCGGCAGCCATGTGGCTGGCATTCGCGGCGCTCTGACGCGCGGCCTCAAGGCCTATGGCGAATTGACCAATAACCGCAAGGCGGGCCAGCTCACCGCAGAGGACATTTCAGACGGTGCGGCCGTCGTGCTGTCATTGTTCATTCGCGAGCCGCAGTTCCAGGGCCAGACAAAGGAAAAGCTTTCGATGCCCGAGGCGGCGCGTGTCGTCGAGGCCCAGATCAAGGATCACTTCGACCACCACCTCTCGACCGACCGGGCGAGCGCGGACCTGCTGCTGGAGTGGGCGATCGAGCGCGCCGAAGAACGCAAGCGCCGGCGCGAGGACCGCGCCCTGAAGCGCAAGACCGCTGGACGCAAATCGCGCCTGCCCGGCAAGCTGGCCGACTGCTCACGCTCCAGTGCCGAGGGGACAGAAATCTTCCTCGTCGAGGGCGACAGCGCGGGCGGATCGGCCAAGCAGGCGCGAAACCGCGAAACCCAGGCCATCCTGCCGCTGCGCGGCAAGATCCTGAACGTCGCCAGCGCGTCGGCTGATAAGCTGCGCGGCAATCAGGAACTGACCGACCTTGTCCAGGCACTCGGTTGCGGCAGCGGCAAGACCTTCGATCTGGAGAAACTGCGCTACGAGCGCGTCGTCATCATGACCGACGCCGACGTGGACGGCGCGCATATCGCCTCGTTGCTGATGACCTTCTTCTATCGCGAGATGCCGGAACTGGTGACCAGGGGCCATCTGTTCCTCGCGGTGCCGCCGCTCTACCGCCTCGCGCGGGGCGGCGACGTGATCTATGCCCTCGACGACGCCGACCGCGAACGCCTGATGGCGGAGCACTTTACCGGCAACGGCAAGGTGGAGATCAGCCGCTTCAAGGGCCTGGGCGAAATGCCGCCCGCACAGTTGCGCGACACCACGATGGACCCGGCCAAGCGCCAGCTCATCCAGGTCGATCTTCCCAGCGCGACCGACGACGACAAGGCCAACGCCAAGATGGCGAAGGAAACCGCCCAGCTTGTCGAACACCTCATGGGCCGCAAGGCCGAGCGGCGGTTCCAGTTCATCCAGGACAACGCGAAGTTCGCCGGCGAACTGGACGTCTAGGGACCGGACGCCCGAGGCAAGACGCCACAGCGCGTTTGCGGAATTTCGACACAATCCCCATTTGTATTGTGCCGTGATGTGATCACGCGCAAAGCGCCGCTTGCCCGGCTCATTGCATCGTTTCGCAATACAAACGATTTTGGAAACTCGTCCATGACACAGACACTTCGTCCGAAGTTTCAGTATCTGTTTGCCGGTCTCCTGCTTTCCTCACTCACCGCATGTGCGCTCTCAGGCGTAACGGTGACCCGCGTTGACTATGCGCAGCAGTACAGCCCCCAGGAAGTGGGCGCCGCGAGCGTCATTCCCGTCGCTGTCCATGGCAATCCGTTCGGCGGCTCCGACGCGGAATTCCGGAAGTACGTCATCAAGAGCATGCAAGGACAGACATTCGGCGTGCCTGTCAGGTTCACGCAAGCACCGGAGCAGGCTGACCCAAACCAACGTTTCCATGTCGTTCTGGTGTTCGCCTCAACCGGAAGCGCCAGCCCGAACACGTTGTGCGGCGCAAAGGGCGACCGGATCCCGGCAACAACCCGGACATCCGGCTCGGTAAACCTCCTCGGCGCGTTCTGCTCTAAGGACAGATACCTGTCCCACGCAATCGCTCGAGCGAACGAAGTCCCCGGCCCCGGCTCGGAAAAGCTGGACGCCGTGATATCGCAACTCACGCTGAACCTTTTCCCGGATGAAAACCCGAACAATCAGGTCGAAGTCAGCACGGATGGTGTCTTCGTGAACTGAGGCCTGGTTGTCGAGATACGATCACGTGCATGTCACCGCTTGCCCACCGCGTCATGTCGTTCCGCAATACCGCCGATGTCGGGAGACATGCCATGCGCACGTCAGGTCCGATGAAAACTAGAACCCTCGTCGCCACCGTAACCTACACTGCGCTCGCTGCTTGTGCCCTCTCAGGTGTCACCGTGACGCGGGTGGATCACGCGCACCAGTACAGCCCGCTTGAGATCAGCGCCGCAGGAAGCCTGCCGGTCGCCATTTATGGCAACCCCTTCAACGAACCGGATGAAGCATTGGAAGCATCGGTCATCGACAGCATGCAGGGCAGCACCTTCGGCATTCCGGTCCGCTTCGTACCGGCGCCGGATACGCCCGACCCGGAGCAGCGCTTCCACGTCGTGCTCGCTTTCGCACCGCCCGGCGCCGCGAGCCCGGACAAACTGTGCGAGACGAAGCCTTCGGAAGTTCCAGCAACGACAGCGAAGTCCGGCACCGTGAACCTGCTGGGTGCGTTCTGCGCGATGGATAGTTACCTGTCCCACGCCATCGCGCGCGCCGACGGAGTGACGGGCCCCGGTTCAACGAAGCTCAAGGCTTTGGTTTCCCAGCTCACCCTGAGCATGTTCCCGAACCGGAACCCGCACTTCGACAGTGACGATACGCCAACGGGCGTGATTCTCCTGAATTGAACGAAGCGCTCTAGCCGTAGATCAGCCACTGGCGCAGCAGCGCCGTGGTCGCCTGCGGGCGTTCCATCGTGGTCAGGTGGCCGCATTCCTCGATAATCGCAAGCTTGGCGCCGGGGATGAGCTCGGCCATTTCCTCATGCCGCTCCAGCGGGGTCAGGGCATCCTGGCGCCCGCACAGCACCAGCGTCGGCAGGTCATAGTTCGCGAAGTCCGGGCGGCTGTCCGGGCGGTTCATGATCGCCGGAAGCTGTTCGCGGAAGACCTCCACGCCCACACGCCTGGTCATGGCGTCGATCCGCTCGACCAGCGCCGTATCGCCAAGGCGGTCGGGATGCACGAAGGCCGGCAGAAGCACACTCGTGAGGGCCTCGAGACCGCCACTCTGGCTCGCTTCCAGAAGGTTCTTGCGCATTTCCTTCTGCTCATCAGTGTCGGCCCGGCCCGAGGTATCGAGGAGCGCGAGGCGCTCGACGCGCTCCGGCGCGGCCCGCATGATCGCCTCGACGACATAGCCGCCCATCGACAGGCCCGCGAGGGCGAAGGTGTCCGGCGCCTCGGCCAGCACCTGCTGCGCCAGATCATCGACAGAGCCGCCGCCGGTAATATCAGCCACCTGCACATCGGCCAGGTCGGCCAGGTGTTCGGTCTGGTGTGCCCAGAGGTCGGGGTCGCAAAGCAGGCCAGGGACAAGAATAAGATTCACGTTAGTTCTCCAATGGACCGGTGGCTTCAATGTTGATGATATGGCCGGCGTGCAGTTCGCCACCGAGAAGTGCGCGCCAGAGCCGGTGATAAGCCAGTTCGAGCTTCCCCGCAAACCTCGCCCCGTGCGGCATCACGCCAAGCGTCTCGGCGAGGCCCGCCCTGAGCGCGGTGAGGCGTGACCGGTCGCCGGCCAGCCCGATGGCCAGCGCCACATAGTCCGCCGGTGTACCCACCACGAGTTCCCCGAGCCCATGACTGCGCGCGAGACTGGCACCCACCCGAGACGGCATCGCCGGACCGGCGCAGGTCAGGATCGGCAGCCCCGTTGCGATTGCGTCAGCCGCCGTCGAGTGAGCCCCGTACACGAAGGTATCGAGAAACAGATCGGCATGGCGGTGCCTCGCAAGATGGCCGGACATCTCCGGCAAGGTGCCTGCGAACACGAGCCGTGCCGGATCGAGGCCCGACTGCTGCGCGGCACGTTGCAGGTTGCGTGTCGTCACGGGTGCATGCTCACGCAACCAGAGCACGCTGCCTTCAACTTTCTTCAGGATATCCATCCAGGCGGCAAAGGTGGCCGGATCGATCTTGGTCGGCGTGTTGAAGGCACAGAAGACGAAGGCGTCTTCCGGCAGGCCGTGATCGCCCCGTGTCCCCCCGTCATCGGACGGCGTGTCGAAACTGTTCAGCGGCATGAATGAACCGGAAAGGTGGGCGACCGTCTCCGCAAAGTGTTCGGCCTCACCTTCAGGCAGGACATCACTGTCCGCGAGGATCACATCGTTCAGGCCGCCGGACGACCCGCAATACCCCAGCCAGCCGATCTGCAGCGGCGCCGGGCGCCCGGCCAGGATCTCGGGCCGCGCACCGCGCGTGTACCCTCCCAGATCGACCAGGACATCGATCTCTGCCTGCCGAATGCACGCTGTCGCATCGCCCGCGGACATGCGCGAGACGTCGATGACTGCGTCCACACCTTCACCGATCCGGCGCGCCACCGTGCTGCCGTCCGGCGGCGCGAGCAGAACGGCGCTGACCTGCACTTTCGACCGGTCGTGTTCGGGCAGCACCTCTGCCAGCAAATGACCGACCGGATGCCGACCAAGGTCGGCGGACAGGTACCCGACCCGCAACATATCGCGCACCACGGCCCTCGCCGGGATTTCCGCTGCTCGCTCCCCCGCACGTAAGGGCACTGCGCGCGCTTCGGCCACAGCGTTCAGCCGCTGCTGGCTTTCCGGCAGAAACAACGCAATCAGTGGCGACAGTTCCCCCAGCTTTTCACCACCGGCCCCGATCAGGCGGGCGAAATTCGCCACCAGCGTTTCGTGCTGCTGCCAGTCACAGGCGTGAAGATTTGCGTAGAACAGCTGGGCAGCGGCGCGCACGAAGCCCCGGTCGAGTTCCAGCGCGCGCCGGAACCTCGCAGCAGCTCCCTCATAGTCACGCATCAGGGACAGGGTGACGCCCAGGCTGTGCTGAACCTGTGCATCACCTGGCGTCAGCACCACAGCCTGTTCGAGGCATGCCCGCGCCTCGGACAAACGCCCCGCCTGACGATACAGATTGCCCAGATTCGCACGGGCCCGGGCATGATCCGGCGCACGCACGCAGGCGTCCTCGAGCCGGGCGATGGCCTCGTCCGAGCGCCCCGCGAGAGACAGCGCACCGGCGGCGTTGAACAGAAGGTCGGGATTGTCCGGGATAGCCTCCAGCGCGGCGGTGTGGTCAGCCACTGCCCCCGCAACGTCGCGCATGTCGAGACGGAGCTTGGCGCGGTTGGCCAGAATGCGTGCATCGCCTGGTGCACCTGCCACGGCCCGATCCAGATACCCGAGCGCCTCGTCCATTCGGCCGCCCTGGCCGAGAAGGATACCCTTCAGGTGAAGTGCTTCGGTGTGAGCCGGCGCGCGATCCAGCACCGCGTCATAGGCCGCACCGGCCGCCTCGGTGTCACCGGCGCGGTGAAGCGCCGCCGCCTGGGCGACGATGTCGTCGAGTTCGCTTACGTCCGCGTTCATCCATACCTTGTTCCAAAATGCGCAGCCGCTTTCAAGAGTGCATGGAATCGCTGGACTTTTTCGGCGATGCGGCCCATTTTCCGCCCGCGTGACCGACCACGCCATTTTCAACGCAGACGAGCAATATGCGATTTGACGAACTGGGTCTGAGCGACCCGTTACTAAAGGCCATTGGCGATGCGGGCTATGAAAGCCCCACCCCCATCCAGGCCGAAGCGATTCCCCACCTGCTGATGGGGCGCGATATCATCGGTATCGCACAAACCGGCACCGGCAAGACTGCCAGTTTCACCCTCCCCATGATCGAAATCCTCTCGACGGGACGCGCACGTGCGCGCATGCCGCGCTCGCTCATCCTTGAGCCGACGCGCGAACTGGCTGCACAGGTCGCAGAGAACTTCGAGGTTTACGGCAAGAACCACAAACTGAATATGGCGCTGCTCATCGGCGGCGTGTCCTTCTCCGACCAGGAAGACAAGCTGGACCGCGGTGTCGATGTACTGATCGCCACACCGGGCCGTCTGCTCGATCATTTCGAGCGCGGCAAGGTGCTGCTGGCCGACATCAAGGTTCTCGTTGTCGATGAGGCCGACCGCATGCTCGACATGGGTTTCATCCCCGATGTCGAGCGCATCATCAAGCTGCTGCCGCAGATCCGCCAGACCGCGATGTTCTCGGCCACGATGCCGACCGAGATCCAGCGGCTCACCGATTCCTACATGATGAACCCCCGCACCGTTCAGGTCGCGCCCCAGGCCTCCGCTGCCGAGACGGTGACCCAGGGCCTGCTGCGTGTGCGCGGCGGATTTACGGAAAAGCGCGCCGCCCTACGCAAGCTGATCCGCGCCTCGGACGTGAAGAACGCCATTGTGTTCTGCAACCGCAAGCGCGATGTCGCAGTGCTTGAAAAATCGCTGCGCTCACACGGTTTCAACGCCGCCGCGCTGCACGGCGACATGCACCAGAGCGAACGCATGAAGACACTGGAAAAGTTCCGAGAGGGCGAAATCCAGCTTCTTGTCGCCAGCGACGTCGCCGCGCGCGGTCTCGACATCCCGAACATGAGCCACGTCTTCAATTTCGATGTGCCCATGCATGCCGATGACTATATCCACCGGATCGGCCGCACGGGCCGTGCGGGCAAGGAAGGCCATGCCTATACGCTGGCGACGCGCGCAGACGAGAAGTTTCTGGACTCCGTAGAGCGGCTTCTGGGCCGCCCGATCCCACCCCTCGATGGCGGTGACAGCGGCAAGGATGACGCGGATAACGACGGCGCCGACGCGGCGGATAAACCGGAACCGCGTAATAACCGAGAGCGCTCTGCCGAAAGCCGCCGCAAGCCGTCGCGCGAGGAACAGGCCCGCGAGCCGCGTTCCCGCCGGAAAACTGAAAAGCCGTCCGAACCACGCCGCCGGGCATCCGATGACGATGACGGCAACGACAGTTCAGCATTCGGCAAGGACCAGCACACGCCCGCATTCCTTTTGCGCTAGACTCGCCACGCACGGACAACACGGCTAGGTGCGGACATGCAGACGATTTTCATTCAGGTGAAATGCGATCTCGGCAAGGCCTATGAGGTGGCCGACGAAGCCGCCCTCAACATCGACCAGGTCTCGGAAGTCTATTCGACCTCCGGCCAGTTCGACCTGCTGATGAAGTGCTACCTGCCCGACGATCAGGATATCGGGCATTTCGTCACCAGCCATATACAGACCCTGCCCGGCGTGGCGGATACCTTCACGACCATCGCCTTCAAGGCCTTCACCTGACCGGCTGCCGCACGCCTAGCGGCAAATCCGGGTGCGTCCCAGATCCAGATGAAAATGGTCCCGGTGCCGGGCGTTGTACTCCGGCCCCAGAACCGTGTTGAACAGCACGCATCCGTGGTCGCGGACCTGCTCAAGAAACCGCCCTTCCGGCGTATCCGCACCCCAGTCGCGAAGAACGGACACCTTGCGGCCGTCAGCCAGCGAGAAGGCTGAGACATCGATGGCGTTAGCCGTCGCGTGCTGGCTTCGACGCCCGCCCGCCGCGCCGTTGATATTGCGGCAGGCATACGTTCCGACATGGTGGATACGCGTCAGTTCACTCCCGAGCTCCTGCCGCGCGGCATCCTGCAATACACGCTCATAGACATACAGCGCGGCTGCCATCGGACAGCTCGCCATCACCCCGCCATTGTAGGGAACGTTGGACCGGGTGATCGACACCCCGTTCGAAAGACCGCATCCGTTGCGCACGGGCCGGTTGGCGATCCGCTTGTATTCAAGGTCCGATTTCGCAAGCGTGACCAGACACTGGTCCTGAGCCAGAGCGAGCCCATTGATCTGCATACGAACGAACGGCCCGGGTGGCTGCTCGATGTCGATAACGCCCCACGGGGTCAGGTTGGGCGGCAAACGCAGCATGCCGAGATAAACGGCGAGCGAGAACGCGACCGCCGGCACCGCCAGCAGAGTGAATAAGGCTCCCCAACCGGATTTCCTGCGGCGTCCCGACATGGACACCGATTGTAGGACGGCATGTGGCAGAAGAATGGCCGGATTGCTCCGACCGAACCGAAAAGAGGTCAGTCGCCGACGGCGGCTTCCAGATATTCGTCCTCGTCGAGCCCCGCGTCGAGCGACACCGCCTCGCGGATGGCCTTGTCGAGATCGACCCCGTCGAGATTCGCACCGCTCATGTCCGCATCGGCGATCAGGGCGCCGTCCAGGTTTGCGTTGCTCAAATTCGCTCCGGAAAGTTTCGCGCCGCGCAGGTCCGCGTCCGTCAGCCGGGCGCTTCCCAGATCGGCGCCAACCAGGTTGGCACCTGCGAGGTTCGCACCGGTCAGGTTGGCAGGCCAGAGTCGGCCGGTCTTCTTGCCGGAGGCGTCCTTCAGTTCGACGGCCACAAGGCGCGCGCCCTCAAGGTTTACACCGCGCATGTCCGCACCTTGCAGGTTTGCGCCTTCCTGCAAAGCATCCGAGAGGTCCGCGCCGGCGAGGCGCGCCTCCTCCATCTCGCTCATCACGAAACGGCAGGATTTCAGATTGGCGCCGCTCATGGACGTACGCCGCAGAACCGCGCCACTCATATCCTCACCGGGAAGGTCGATACGCTCGATGTCGCTGTTCGACAGATCGGCACGTGCGCCTACCACGCCTCCGCTTTCGATCCATTCGAAATGATCCTTGAGGATCTTCTGGATATCTGGCGGGAACTCGCTGGTCGGGCGGGAAATCTTCGCACCCGTGACATTGGCTTCGGCCAGATCGACGCCGTCGAGATTGGCGTCGTTCAGGTCGGCGTTGGTCAGGTCCGTTCCCTTCAGGGTGACGCCCGTCAGATCAGCCCCGACAAGGCTGGCCCCGTTCAGATTCGTGTTGGACAGGTTGGCGCCCTTGAGGACCGCACCGTCGAGGCTCGAGCCGCGCATGCTGCCATTGGCCAGATTGGTGCCTTCCATCCGCGCGCCGCGCATGCTGCTGTGGTCCATGGACGAGCCCGACAGGTTCGCACCGGAAATGTTCGCGTTGTCGAGGTTGGCGTGGTTCAGGACCGCATTGGTCATCGCGGCCTCGGCCGCGTCGCCGCCGAGCATCAGCGCGCCTCCGCGCAGATCCGCACCGACGAGGCTCGCGCCTTCCAGAATCACGCCGCGCAGATGCGCCCCGCGCAAATCCGTATGGTCGAGCTTCGCCTGGGTCAGGTCGGCCCCGTCGAGCATGACGGAGAACATGTCGCAATGACTGAGGTCGGCCTGGCGGACGGAACATTTCGACATGTTCGCACCGGCCAGCTTGGCCTTGCGGAGGTTTACACGGTCAAATTTGTAGCGGCGCAGGTCTCTTAGCGAGAGATCGGCCCGAACCCCACCCTTGAGGTCCCTGATCCACAGAATGTGCCGTTTGATAACTTCCGGCGTGTCCAGTTTGCGCATTGCGTTGTCCGGTACGGGGCGATTTCCTGTCCCGAGACTACCGGCAAAGGGTTAAGGGAAAATGAGCATTCCGGGCAAACTCAGGCTCACCGCCTGATCCGGGCCGCCGCGGGCCCTGCGGGGCATTCACGGCCTGAGTACGCGCCCGTTACTTTTTCGCGTCTTCTTCCTTCAGGACCTTCGTGGCTGCGCGGAACGCCTCAATTCCGGCGGGTCCGCCGCAGTAGAAGGTGATCTGGAGCAGGATTTCGCGCAGCTCCCCGCGGGTCAGTCCGTTGCGCAGCGCACCGCGGAAATGTCCGGCGAATTCTTCCATCCGGCCCATCGCCGCCAACATCCCAAGGTTGAGGATGCTGCGTTGTTGTCGCGTCAGGCCTTCACGCCCCCATACCGCGCCCCAGCCCATCTCGGTGATGAACTGCTCCTGGAAGTCGCGGGTGAAGTCGTCGAGGTTTGCCATGGAGTTATCGACACGCTCGTCCCCCAGGACCTCGCGGCGAATTTTCATGCCTTTCTCGAACAGATCCTTGTCGAGCATCGCGTATTCTCCCGTTTTTTTTCTTAGAAGCGGTCGCGGTCGTGCGGCGCGCTGTAGGTGCCTTCCGGGTCTTCGGGGCCCAGCGGCACGATCCCGTTCGGGTTCACGCGCTCGATCGCGTAGTAGTTCCGTTTGGCGTAATCGAAGCTGAACGTCTGCGCGATACCGGGGATCTGGTACAACTCACGGGTGTAGTTCAGCAGGTTCGGGTAGTCGGCGATCCGCCGGATGTTGCACTTGAACGCGCCCACATAGCAGGCATCAAAGCGGATGAGCGTCACCCACAGGCGCCAGTCTGCCTCCGTCAGCCGGTCGCCGACCAGATAGCGCTGCTTACTCAGGCGTTCCTCGAGCTCGTCGAGGGTGTTGAACAGCGCCGTCACCGCCTCTTCATAGGCCTGCTGCGACGAGGCAAAGCCGGCGCGGTAAACACCGTTGTTGACGGTGCGATAGACGACCTCGTTGATCGCATCGATCTCCGCGCGCAGATCCTCGGGGTAGTAGTCCTCCGTGGCGTTGGTAAACGCGTCGAACGCCGAGTTGAACATCCGGATAATCTCGGAAGATTCGTTGTTCACCACCTGCCCGGTCTTCTTGTCCCACAGCGTCGGCACCGTGACCTTGCCGGTGTAGTCCGGGTTCGAGGCGGTATAGGCCTCGTGCAGATGCGAAAAACCGTTCACATGGTCGGGGATACAGTCGGGAAAGTCCGGATTGTCGCCATAGGTCCAGCCTTGCGCGTTCCGGCCGGGCTGGGCGAGTGAGACCGAGATCGTGCTGTCGAGCCCCTTGATCGTGCGGAAGATCAACGCGCGGTGCGCCCAGGGACAGGTATGCGCCAGATAGAGGTGATAACGGTCCGGCTCAGCAGCAAAACCCGCCTCACCTGTCGGCCCCGCGCTCCCGTCGGCAGTCACCCAGCTCCGGAACTGACTCTCCGAACGCTGGAACTTCCCATCCTTCGCGACCTCGCGTGCGGTGGCATCGTTGTCGTGCCACACGCCGTCGATCAGCATTCCCATCTTTCATGTCCTTTCGAACGGCGCGGGCGCCGTGCCTAGTCCTGAAGTGGCTTCTTCAGGCTCATCTCGGATTCGCCCGCGTGATAGCGCGCAGCGATATCGGCCATATCGATCGTTACGCCGATCGGCTCACGATCGAAGGCACCGGTCGCGAACCATTCGTTCAGGGCCTCGACGCTTTCGAAATTGTCGGTCTGCAACTCGACGGCGTTGCCGTCCGGATCGTGATAATAGACCGAGGTGGTCGGGCCGTGATTGATCTGGCGGTACGGCGTGATGCCTTCCGACTTCAGATACTCGTAAATACCGATGAGATCGCCCAGCGAGTTATAGGTGTAGGCGAAGTGCGCCATCCCGATCGTGTCGGGCACCTTGTCACCCAGGTCATTGCGCTCGATGACGGCGACGCGATGGTGTTCGTCGTCATAGGTGAGAAACGACAAGCCCTTGGAATCCGCGGTGACCTGCGCTCCGAGGACCTTCTTGTACCAATCCACCATTTCGGCGCGCCGCTTCGTGTAAAGCACGATATGCGCGAAATAAGCCGGCTTCGGCGCCGCGTTCGGCTCCGGCACCCGGGCATAGTCAACAGCGTGGGACATTTCGGTCTCCTCCCCCAGCAGTCGCGAACCCGAAACATAGTATGCGAAGCGGGCGCGGGCCAGTGCCGCGCCGCCCGCATGGATCGCGGGCAAATGAGCCGATATAAACATGTCCTGCCTGGATATGAGGAAACGATGCCTCTCGATACCGACACTCTTGAACAGTTTCTCGACACGGTCCGCCGGTTCGTCCGCGAACGACTGGTGCCGCTGGAAGCACAGGTCTCGCAGACGGACGAGGTGCCGCAGGAGACCATCGCCGAGATGCGCGAACTGGGCCTGTTCGGCCTGTCGATTCCGGAAACCTATGGCGGGATCGGCCTGACCATGTCCGAAGAGGTACGCGTGGTGCAGGAACTTGGCCGGACCTCGCCCGCCTTCCGATCCGTGTTCGGCACCAATGTCGGCATCGGCTCCCAGGGCATCGTCATCGACGGCACAGAAGAACAGAAACAGGCCTGGCTGCCCCGCCTCGCCTCCGGCGAACTGATTTCCTCCTTCGCGCTGACCGAGCCCGAAGCCGGGTCCGACGCCGGATCGCTGCGCACTTCCGCACGGCGCGAAGGCGACCAGTATGTTCTGAATGGATCCAAGCGCTATATCACCAACGCGCCCCATGCCGGTGTCTTCACGGTCATGGCCCGGACCGACCCGGACACGCCGGGCGCAAAAGGCGTTTCGGCCTTTATCGTGCCGCGCGAAAGCCCGGGCCTGTCCGTCGGCCCGCACGACCGCAAGATGGGACAGCAAGGTGCGCACACGGCAGATGTGAATTTCGACGATGTCCCCGTGCCGGCAGCAAACCTGATCGGCGGCGTCGAGGGCCAGGGCTTCAAGACGGCCATGAAGGTTCTCGACCGCGGCCGCCTGCATATGGGCGCTATCGCCAACGGCATCGCGGAACGCCTGATCGACGAATGCTTGCGCTACGCAAGCGAGCGCAAGCAGTTCGGCAAACCCATCGGGGAACACCAGCTCGTCCAGGCGATGCTGGCGGACTGCCGGACGGAGGCCTATGCGGGCCGCACCATGGTGGCCGACGCCGCCCGGCGCTTCGACGACGGTGAAAACATCGCCACCGAGGCCGCCTGCTGCAAGTATTTCTGCACGGAGATGGTCGGGCGCGTCGCCGATCGTGCGGTCCAGATATTCGGCGGCGCGGGCTACATGGCCGAATACCCGATCGAGCGCTTCTACCGCGACGTCCGCCTTCTGCGGATCTATGAAGGTACATCGCAGATTCAGCAGATCGTCATTGCGCGCAACATGATGCGCGATGCAGCATCGAATTGAAGAGATCATCCAAGGGGGAGAAACCAATGAAATTCATCAGCTTTCGTACCGGCAATCGCGATTCCTGGGGCACCTATGGCTCCGATAGCGGCGTCATTGATCTTGGTGCCGAATTCGCCAACACCATGCCGAGCCTGCGCGCCTACCTCGCCTCCGACGATGCCGCGAAGGCCAAGGTCGCCGAGTATCTGAACACCGGTTTCGGCGACAACTCGGGCAAGGCGTCGGATTTCCCGGCCAGCAGCATCACCCTGCTGGAGCCGATTCCGGATCCGCACGCGATCTTCTGTGTCGGCCTGAACTACCGAAAACACGCCGAGGAAACCGGTAACGCGCTTCCCCCCAAGCCGATCCTGTTCCCGCGCTGGCCGGCCAGCCATGTGCCGCATGGACAGCCGATGATCCGCCCGCAAGAGTCGGAGATGTTCGACTATGAAGGCGAACTGGCGGTCATCATGGGCAAGACGGCGCGCCGTGTGTCCGAGGCAGACGCGCTGAAGTATGTCGGCGGGTACTCGATCTACAATGACGGCTCGATCCGCGACTGGCAGCGTCACACCAGCCAGTTCCTGCCGGGCAAGAACTTCTACCACTCGGGCTCGTTCGGCCCCTGCATGGTCACGGCGGACGAAATTCCCGACCCGGCCGATCTTCATCTGGAAACCCGCCTGAATAGCGAGGTAGTGCAGAGCGAAGGCGTCAACGACCTGATCTTCAACGTGCCGCAGTTGATTCACTACATCTCGACGATGACAGAACTGCGTCCCGGCGACGTGATTGTCACCGGTACACCCAGCGGCGTCGGTCTGGCCCGCAATCCCCAGCTCTGGATGAAGCCCGGCGATACCGTCGAGGTCGAAATCTCGAAGATCGGCGTGCTGTCGAACCCGATCGAGGCCGACTGAACAGCCACTTGAAAGTCTTGCGGGGGCCTCGGCCCCCGCAACTTTCTCAGTCCATCACGATGGCCGCACGGCCCGTGATCAGTCCCTGGTCGAGACGCGCGTGGACCGTCTCCGCCTCTTCCAACTTGTAGGTCTCGGTGACAAGCGGCCAGACATCGCCGCGCGCACAGATTTCGAGAGATTCGATGACCTGCTGCACGCTGCAATAGCGGCTGCCGAGAATCTCCAGCTCCTTTGAGAGCATCGCGGGGGCGGGCACCATGTAGGGCTGGGACGCACCACCGAGGCTGACCATGCGTCCGCCGATGCCGAGACTGCCGACCGCCTGCTCCTGGGTATTGCGCGTCGAGACATAGTCGATTGCGACATCGACCCCGGCCCCGTCCGTCAGGTCCAGAATCTCCTCGACGACCCGGTCATTGGACGCATCCACCACCATGTCCGCACCGAGGTTCTTGCACACCTCCAGCTTGTCGGCCATGACGTCCACGGCAATCACCTTCGCATGCGCCCATTTGGCCATCATCACCTGGTGCACACCCAGTCCGCCGCCGGCACCGAACACGGCCACCGTGTCCGTCGGCGCAACCCGGGCGCGCGAGAGCACCTTGTAAGGTGTGGCGATCGCGTCGGTAATAACCCCGACATCCGCCGGCTTGTTCTTCCAGTCGAGACCTTCGGGCAGCTTGATGTAGTTGCGGATCGGCAGGTTTATGTACTCGGCATATCCGCCGTTGATCTGTCGTCCCACATACCCGCGATTACAGGTGGAAATCGGCCCACGCCCCGCGCGCGTCCACTTGTCCTCTCCCTCGATCAGGTAGAAATAGGCCGTCACGGGATCGCCGACCTTCAGGCCATGATCGTACCCGTCGGATCGTCCGATCTCGACAATCTCGCCCGTGATTTCGTGGCCGATGATAATCGGGAACTCGGCCTCACCGCGACCGGCGCGGATGTGGTGAATGGTCAGGCCAGACCCGCAGGCCAGGACCCGAGCCACTGCCTCGCCCGGACCCGGCTTGGGATCGGGTACCTCTTCCAGACTGAACGGCTCACCTGCTTTGTGAAGAACTTGTGCTTTCATCGGATTCCCCCTTTCCTCCCGGGTACCTAAATGAAGGGCAACGCGCAAGCGCCGTTTGCCTTGCGCGACACTCCCGCATCTGGCAAAGCGCGAATATGGCACGCTTTATCGTTGGAAGATTGTTCGGATGGCCAGAATTCGCCGAGGATGGTGAAGATATCTGGCTTGTCCATATCGATGAGCCAGCATTTTTCCTGCGGGTGGTCAACCGTCCGGAAGACCTGATTCCCTCGGGCGAACTGGCCGACATGTACTTCCCGCTGGAAGACGACCCGCGTTTCGCAATCGGCAATCTGATGTTCGTCGAGCCGCGCAACGTTGACCCCAGTGAACTGGCACAGACCGTCGCCGAGGCGATCGAGGTCCTCCACAATGACCAGGTTGCCGCGCAGCTAGAGCTGGACCGCATGCCTTTCCGCCCGTCTTCGGCGGAACTCTACCGTGAAGACATCCCGCTGGGATTCCTTGTCGGCGTCTATCACGACAGCGATTCGGAACTGACGGACGACCTGCCCTGGGCCGTACATCTCGGGCCACCGCCATTCGCGATGCGGGTTTGCGACCTCAATGACGAAGATCTGGAACCAGACGACATCTGGGCGACAGTCGGCGACGGATACGCCCTGGCTCACCTGCACTGGCTGTCCAGTATGGGAAGCGAAAGAGAGGATATCCGCGTGATCGCCGAGACCGCGGCCAGTCTCGTTCGCGATGCCGCCGAAGAGGTCATGCTCGGCCTGTTACCCGAATAGGCCTCTTCGGACTACGTTCACTTTCGGTGCGCGCTCACGCAGGTATTTAAGCGTTTTAACGACCAACGCCGGCAACTTGCCAACCAAATCGAACGCCGCGGGCGGATCGTCTTCCCTGCAGGCTCTCTAGATAGCGCTCGCGTGCTCAATCAAAAGCGCCACACTGTAACTGCCAAAATTGCTAATTATCTTATGGACTTACCCGCGCACCTTTTCTAAATCGCCTTAGCCGCTCGTCGCCATGCATAAAAGCGACAACCCCATTTCAACGGACCTCTCGTGCGACGATCATCTTTTCGTCCACAAACCGGCCACGCTCGATCACCACCTCGTTGTCAAGTATTACGGTGCAATCGCGCATCGGCACGTCATAGTGTCCCTTGGTGTTGCGCGCACCACCACCCTGGGTGTTCGGGCCTGTCGAAAACAGGAAATTGCCTGGGAAGGCACGCGCCGCAGCGTGCGAACGCTCAGGATTGTCGCCGTGAAGCGCGATGTTGTACCAACGTGCCTGCGGGTTCATACCCCAGCCGAGGTGAGAGACGGCAAATGGGTCGAGGTCATCTTTCAATACCTTGTTGTCGTCCAACCAGTCCTGCATGAGCTTTGCGTCGAGCCCGCCCTCGATCTTTCGGATGAACCCATCACGGATTTCCAAACGCACCTGATCCGTGACGTAACGGCAGTAAGGGAGGATCACGATATCGCCCGGCGACATGACAACGGTGCCGTTGGCCGAGCCTTCGTCTGGGAATGTATGAATGTGTCCAACACCCCATTGATCGAAATGCCCCGGCTCGTCCGAATAGCCCCACTGGCTCATTACGGGATATTCGCCACGCGAAAAGGCGAGGTCCGTACCTGCATCGCTAACGACCCGCACCTCTTTGGCACTCGTATACCGGTCATGAGCGTATTTAACCGCCTCCTTAAGGCCCTTAGGTGCCAGCAGGACTTCCAGGTCGTCCGGTGCGTCAATAATCATCAGGAAACGCGTCCCCGAAGCCATCACCTCGCGCAGCCAGCTCGTGAAGAGTGGAATGTGGAGCGCCACGACGATATCCGCTGCTTTTAGCGCATCCAGCATACCCGCCGTACCGCCAATGGTGTCCACGCCGACCTTGGTCCAGGACGGCGTCATATTGACCCGCATCTCGTAGCAATGCGCGTCCAGCTCGTCAGCCGCCGCGAAGGCTGCTTGAACGTATTCGGGTCGGGTCGTCACGTCTGACAACAGGACCATCGTCTCGCCGCCAAACACTTTGGACATTTTGAACTGACGCAGGAACAAGGAGGTCAGTTTCCCCGGGTTCATTTCCTGATGACGGACAGCAGCAGGTACTCGCATAGAAATTCATCCTGGCGGACCACTTCGCGGGCCAACTTAATTTTGATGCTTTAAGATGTTAGCGAACTCAGCCGAAGATTAGGAGCCCGGCGAGCAGCTGTCATCCAAAATTCGTTCTGCAAAACAACCGTGCTAGCGTTTAACCTGACCATTCAATACTTGAGGGGAAACACCATGATGCGGGCATTCACGGAACAGAAAATGAAGCGCTACGCCGAGCAGCGCTGGATTCTTGACGCCATCATCTCGTCCGTAGGTATGGAGTGGGACCAACCGAGATTAGGCTACACAATGTACCCTTGCGGACCCGACGCTGTTGGCGATTTCCGGACCGTCGGCATGCGCACGAAGAAATTCGCAGATATGCATCGCGAGTTCGCAGGGGCCGCAAACCGGAGAGAGCTCAAAGCAAAGGCATTCGAGGAACAGGAAAGGTTCGTTTCTGCCCGCGAAAGCTACTTCATCGCCTCCCTACTCTATTCCGCTGCGCGCTGGCCCATCTTCGAGGCCAATGATCTTCACAAGGACTACAACGCGCGCATGGTCGCTTGTTACGACAAGTACATAGAGCATGCGCCACGCCCGATTGAACGCGTGGAAATCCCATTTGAAGGCAGCGTCCTGCCGGGCTACCTGGCACTCCCCCATGCACCAAGAGACGATGAAAAATTCCCCTGCGCTATCGGAATCGATGGCATGGACGGATCAAAAGAAATCATGTGCTCGATGTATGGTGACAAGATGCTGGAACGGGGCATGGCAAGCTTTGTCTATGACGGACCAGGCCAGGGTGAATGCCCCGTGAATGGGCTCTTCGTGACTAAGGACAACCACATGCGGGCGGCTCAGGCCGTTTACGACTGGCTATGCACGCACCCCCATATCGACGCAGATCGGATGGTTATCTTCGGAATTAGCTTTGGTTCGTTTTTCGGCGCCCAGGCCGCGGCCCAACTTGGGAATAAGGTGCAGGGCGCAGCTCTCAGTTTCGTCTGCCACGAACCCGGCTGCCAAACAATTTTCAATATGGCGGCCCCAACCTTCAAGCTCCGGTTCATGTTCATGGCGGACTATGACAGCGAGGATAAATTTGACGAGTTTATCAGCGAATTCTCCTTAGATCCGGTAACGGATATGATCAAATGTCCTGTGCTCATCCAAGCTGGTGAGGACGAGGAGCTAAGCCCCATTGAATGTACTGAAGACTTTGTGAACCAGCTGAATGTCCCAAAGAAGTTGGTTCTCTACGAGGGCGAACGCCATGCGATTGGCGGTGGCCCAGCATCGTATCTCGGCGAGAACTGGTATACGATGCTAGCCGACTGGTGCCTGGACCGAATTAACGGAAAACTGGCGCCCAGCGAGCATGTCCGAATCAACTCAATCGGCCAGGTCGAGACAAACGCCTACTAAGGTCCCGGGAACATATTGGCTCTAACACCGACCCCGAGTACCTCTTAACTCAACGAAAGCTGAACTAAACGGACGGAAGCAACAAATGGAAACGGTTAAAGTCACTCCTAAGGAAATGGAGGCCCGTACAGCACGTTTCGATAGCCTTAAACCATACAGCCAACAACAGCAGGGCGAGAATGATATCCCACCTGCTGCGATGGAGCGATTAACAGCACATAAAGTCTTTCCAATCATGGTACCCAGCGACTACACGGGGCGCAGCGCACTCGCACCAATAAAGGCCGGCGAACGCACAATTGTGGCCATCGCAGAATGCCCTCCTGGAAACGGCCCAGGCCTCCACAACCATGAAACCACTATTGAAAACTTCTTCTGCCTTCAGGGCCGATTCAAAATCAGTTGGGGTGACAACGGCGAAGACAGCATCATTCTTGAGCCAATGGACTATGTCTCCGTCCCACCTGGCGTTTGCCGGGACTTCAAAAATATTTCTGATGAAATTGGGCGTCTTTTTGTAGTCATCGAAGCTGGCAGCTCGGGCACTCAAGACCGCGTCTCCTATGCACCGTCCGTAGGAGAGGAAATCACCAAAGAATTTGGCGAGAACACACGCGCTGCACTAGAGAAGATAGGGTTTAAATTCAATGCCGGCCAACCAGAGAACACACTCGAATAGGAACGAAAAACGAAAGAGGACCTAAACGCTTTAAAAATTTCGAGAAAGCCCAAACTTCATAAGCAGGCCATTCAAATCATTGTATGACTTGTCACTTAGTTGTCGCGACAAAAACACCATCCCATTTTCCATTAACCAACTCAGGTGAATTAACTTTAAAATCAGAGCACCTTGCAATTAAAACATCGTAAAACCCCTCTACCAAGCCAAACCAGTCTTTATTCTGATTTTTTGCTTTCTCGCACATTTCAATACAACGGTCCCAGTTTTGCTCTCGATACTCTACAAGTATAGAATTATGTTCCCTTTCAAACTCTTTGAAGGCCATTTCTTCTCGAACACCTTCGTCACCGCACAGCGCGTAGATCCTAACGGCTTCCGACTTTCCTTTTACCTTTATCAGATCAATTTCTAACGTGGCCAAACTTGGCACCATAACTTGCGTAAATTCACTCAAAACAATTTTACAACCGTAATCCTTACTTTGCCCCTCAATGCGCGCAGCTAGGTTCACACTGTCCCCTAAACAGGAATAATCAAACCGCTGCTCAGATCCCATATTGCCTACCACACACGTTCCGGTATTCACTCCAAATCCCAACCGGAGTTCTCTG
>Ga0255757_10001594_pt1 | contig 21862 bp, 16 predicted proteins | sample 071ome_27_FD_179957 | JGI IMG/M metagenome (GOLD analysis project Ga0255757, IMG submission 179957) | Coastal salt marsh microbial communities from the Groves Creek Marsh, Skidaway Island, Georgia - 071409AT metaG (version 2) | ecosystem: Environmental > Aquatic > Marine > Intertidal zone >...
AACGGGCGAGTCGGACTGCTTGTCGTGCGCGAATTCTGCACACGTTCTCACGGTTGCGTACGCCGACGGGACCGGGTCGTGTGCCGCCGCCTCGGCCGCTGCCCCTGTTCGGTTCATCGGGCTATCCGTGGTGCTCGTGGCCATCGCTTCGTTGGTCGCCGTTTATTAAATATATCGTTTGTATATATATATTGATAATGTACATGTATTTTATGAGAACGATAGAAGTGAATCATGTGTATACGTTTAACGTGATGCATATAACAACATTCTTCTATACAAAATCTCTTGTTTCTTTTTTTTACTGCAACATCCGCCTATTGCCTACTAATCCTAGCTCTCGCACCTGTTCTAAGTCCGCCTCGAACTGTTTCTCCAACTTATCCTCCAACTCTAATCCGTCCAAACTTTTATCCAACTTTTCCTCTCGATCCCACGCGTCTTTTTTCGCCCGCAAAACGGTCTCCTTGTTTTTTATCCTCGTTTCCGTGAACGTCTTCAACCGATCGAGTTCGTCCATGAGTTTATCTTTGTCCTCGAACTCTTCGAAAGCCAGAGATGAGGAAGGAAGGAAGGCGCAGGCGAGGAAGAGGACGAGAAAGACGGAGAGGAGTTTCGCTCTCGAACGAAGAATGCGCATCGAGTCGTGTGCGTGTGCGTGTGTGTGTGCGCGCGTATGTGTGCGTGTGAACGTATCGACGAGAAAGCGCGCGTTTTTGCGTTTGTTTTTAACGACGAATAGGAGTCACTCACCACCACTCGAAGTTGTTTTTTTGTGTTTTGGGCTTGGCGAGAGAAATAATAACGCGCGTGTGTGCAAAACTTGTTCGTAATATTAATATATAGCCATTAAAACACACGGGTCATTCACATAGTATATATATAGTAGCAGTAAAAGCAACAGCGCGGTGCGACAATGTTGTGATAACATCTCTTTTTCTTTCTCTTCTTAATTCATTCATTGATTCCTTTTTTTTCTTTTATTATTTATTCATACACATTTTATACGCGCGCTCGCCGCCGCCGCCGCGCCTTTAGTTCGTGTCGCCCCATCTAACGTTCCAACGGCTCGCTAGGTAATGCGCGCCGATGGGACCTCTGGAACCGTACGGGTACAACTCTGGCGGTATGTTTTCAGATTCGATGGTTTCCAGAAGTGGCGTGAATAGCTTCCACGCGGCTTCCAACTCGTCGTTACGGATGAACAACCTCTTGTCGCCGTGGATGACATCCAAGATGAGACGTTCGTAAGCGTCCGGTAATTCACCGACGGAGTATTTCGATTTATACGTCAAATCTAAAATCGATCGGTCCATCTTGTGCCCCAAGCCTGGAACTTTGTTGTTAATTTTCAAGTAAATCGCCTCATCCGGTTGAATGCGAATGACTAACTCGTTGCACTGCGCGTTGGAAGAGTCTCCGACGGTACCCCCACCGCCTCTCGCGATTGGTTTCGCTTTCTTATCGGCGTAGATGTTCCCCGGCGCGTGTCGAAATTGGATTCGAATTTCACATCCTCTCTTGTGTAAAGCTTTCCCCGCTTTCATCAAAAACGGGACGCCGTCCCATCTGGCGTTATCGATGAACAGCGCAATCGCCGCAAACGTGGCGCAGTTCGAGCCTTTCGGTACGGTTTCGTCATCCAAGTACCCCGGGAGTACGGTCGAGCCGCTCGTTTTACCTTTGTATTGTCCCAGAACGACGTTGTCGATATCAATCTCTCGAATGGATCGAATCACTTTCACTTTCTCATCGCGAATATCTTCCGCGTCCAACGACGCCGGTTCCTCCATCGCGAACAACGCCATGATCTGTAACAAGTGGTTTTGCATGATATCGCGGATGATGCCGTAGTTGTCGAAATAGCCTCCTCTCCCTTCGGTACCGAAATTCTCCGAAAAGTTAATCTGCACGTTTCGAATGTAATTCCTATTCCACAGCGGTTGAAACATAATGTTTGAAAACCTCAGAACGGTCAAGTTTTCAATCAACTCCTTCCCTAAGTAGTGATCGATTCTGTACGTTTGCTTTTCGCTCAACTCGGCGGCTAACGCCTTGGTCAACTCTCTCGAACTTTCCAAATCTCTCCCGAACGGCTTTTCCACGATCACTCTCGTCTCTCCAGTTTTCGATTGCACGTGCCTGGAACTCATTTGTGCCACCGGTACGAAAATCGACGGCGGAATGGACAAATAAAACACTCTCATCGCTCTCTTCTCTCCTTCCGTCTTCAACATCTCCTCGTCCAACTTTTCGAAATCAGCGCCTTCGTCGTAGTTCCCGTGCACGTACTCGCATCGACTCAAAAACTCCTCCATGAATTCATCGCAGTTCTCTTTCGCGTCTATTCTGCATCCTAAGCTCATTCGTATTCTCTCGCGAAACTCCTCCGAGGTCATCTTCGATCGCGCGTACCCGAACACCGAAAACGACTTCGGTAATCTCCCTTCGTAAAACAACGCGAGTAACGAGGGGTAAATTTTCTTCTTGGCGAGATCCCCGGAGGCGCCAAAGACGCAAAACGTCATGTGATCGTGATCTTCCCCGGACGGCCAAACGTCCACGCCGGCATCTTTTGCAGAAGAGGGAGACGTCTTCTCGTTTGTCGATCCTGCTTTTGCCGCGGCGATGATACTCGCCGCTCCTCTTTTTTGAGAAGGTCGAACGGTGGTCGCCGACGATTTCAACACAAATCCCGCCGTCGTTTTCGTTGAAAAAAGCGCTCTCGAAGACGACAAAGACGATTCGTGATTCTTTTTCGTCGTCGAAAAAGACGACGAGGGCGATCTGTATCTTCTCGTCGCAGATGATCTGGTGGGTTTGATTCGTCCGTTGTTCGACGATGATGTCATCGCTGACGATGTCATCGTTGACATCGTCGTCGTCGTCATCGCGTTTCTTTCGTTCTCAACAACGACGTTTGATGATTATTGATTTTGATTTGTGATTGCACGCACAAACGAACGAATGCGCTTTGATGATTTTTATGAAGAAGGAGAGAGTTTTTTTTTCCCTCTTTTATTTTTTTACTTTTTTTTGGTGTGTCACCCCCCAGTTTTTGTCTTGACGTAAATAGAAGAAAACGCTTCTTCGAAACGCTTCTTTTTCGCGCTCCTCTCGTTTTTTGTGCTTTGTGCGAGATCTGAATTTAGTGAGAATATATATATGTGCACATATAGTCGCGCGGCGCATATCATAGTAGTATTCGCAAAAACAACAACAACAACAACGATATAACAGAATAACGAATCGATATGATCGTGGATAGTTTATGTCCGATGGATCCGATCGAAGCCGGAGAGATATACCGGATGGAGACGTACAGAGATTTAGAATTTCGAGCGAAAAAGTTGAAGATGCGCGATGCGCCCGAGGTGCGAGAGATGTTGAAACGGATGCGAAAGTTAACCGTGGAGTTAGCCGAGATCGCGGAGAAGGAGAAGGGAAATTTGGAGAAAGAGAGGCAAGGGGCGAAGAGAGTGGTGGCGGTGGAGAATGGCGGCGGCGACGCGAAAAAAGAGTGGTGGAAGGACGGAGAGTACGACGAGACGAAAGCGGACGAGGCGAACGACCTCGGTTCGAAATGTTTGAAAATGGCAAAGGAAAGGAAAAACGGTACCGATGCGCAAAGACGAGAAGATTACGAGCACGCGTTCGAGGCGTACACGGAAGCTATCAGGTTAGAGCCGAAGAAAGCGGTGTATTTTGCAAACAGGGCGTTTTGCGCGCTGAAGTTGGAACGATACGCCATCGCCGCCGAGGACAGCGACAACGCTCTGAAACTCAATCCGAAATACGAGAAGGCTTTGACGAGAGGCGCGAAGGCGCACATGAAGTTAAATAACGAAACGAAAGCGATGGAGATGTACGAGTTTATTTTGAGACACATCGACCAAACGCACGCGGAAGCTACGAAAGGACGAGAAGAGGCCAAGGCACTTTTGAAGAGCAAAACGGAACGAGAGAAGAAGCAGAGAGAAGCGACGCGCAAAGGCGAACTGAGAGAGCCTCTCTTCGACGAAGCAGCATTTTTAGAAGTAAACGCGGAACAAAACGCGGAGAATTTGATCGCGAGCGAAGAGATGTTGAGGCAAATCCTAGCGCACTCGTCGTCGACGTCTCCCTATGAGAATAACGCGCGATTCGAATACGTCGAAAATTGCATCAAGTGTCAACGCGTATTATTCGCCTTGGACGAGTGCGAAAGCAAACTTCCGAGAGACTCTATCGATCGATTATACCTTCTCGCCGAGTGTAAATGGAGGATAAACGACGTGAGTGGTGCGTTGAGGTGTTTAGAACCATCAAGCCCGGAGCACGAGTGCGACGAGGAACTTTTGAAACACTCGCGAAAATGCCAGACGCTCGCGAACCGATTGAGAGAACTCGAAACGACTTTGGAATCCATCGAAAGTTTAGCCGATCAGGAAGAGTATCAGTTGTGCGTTGAGAAGTGCGATTACATCCTGGAGCAAGTATCCATGGGTCGACAACCGACGCGGTTTCGCGCGAATATCCTCGTCGTCCGCGCGTCAAATCTCGTAGAAATCGTAAAATGTTCAAACGAAGCCGATTCCTCCGGAAGGAGCAGTAGTAGCAGCAGTGAAGATGACGACTTGTCATCTTCGGATTCGGATTCAGAAGCATCGCCAACCGTTCTCAAAGAACGTGAATTCGAGTACTCGTCGAGAAATGCCGGAGAAAAAGAACAAGAAAAGCTCGACCGGTCTCGACTGGCAAAGACGGCGTTGAAAAGCGCCAAGGAGGCGTTACTTTTACACGCCAACAACGTCGAAGCGCACGTGATCTCTCACGAAATATACCTCTTAGCCAATAAACGCTTGAAAGCGTTCGAATCTATCCGTTTAGCGCAGATGCTTTCACCGGAGGATCCGATCATCGCTCGAAAAGTACAAAAATTGGCCAGAGTTGTTTCGCAAGTGAACAGAAAAGCGCCCGGCAAGAAAAAAGGACGATACGGCTCCGATGTCGACTTGAACGACGACGACGACGACGACGACGAATTTTCCTCCAAAACCCCGCAACTATATAAAATCCTCGACTGCCGACAAACCGCTCGCCCGAAACAAATCGCCAAAACGTACAAAACGCAAGCCATGAAGTGGCATCCGGATAAGCAACACTCGAAGGACGAAGCCGCGAAGCTCGAAGCGGAAACCAGGTTCAAGCAAATCGCGTTCGCGTTTTCCGTGCTCAGCGATAAGCAAAAACGCGCGGAATACGACGAGGATAACACGAAGTACGATCAAATGTTGTGAGAGAAGATTTGACGAGAGATTATTCAAAGCGACGCAATAACTACACATTGTGCGATGATGAAAATCAAAGTACGAGTATTAATTTTTTTCCTCATTTTTTTAAAGAATAAAAAAGAACACTCACACGACACGCACGAATGGGCGCGACGCCCAGAGCATCGGGAGGAATGACGTCCTCCAGGCGCACGAAAACGCGAAACAGCAGCAGAAGGAATAATCGTTTGTGCAGACTCTTACTGTGCGTCTCTTTTTTCGTGGTGTTCGTCCGCGAGTTTCTTCTCGAGACGACGACGACGAACAACAACAACAACAACAACAACGAAAATGGATTATCGGCGATGCGTTTGCTCGGAAGTTTTGCGACGCCTTTTGCAACTCTCTTTTCCTCGTCGTCGTCGACGACGAGCGAGTACGGAAAGGATACTTCTGCTCTCGATCGAGAAGGCGACGGCGACTCGAGCGCGGCCGGTATTTCTTCCTCTTCCTCGGCGTCGTCGTCTGATGATGAGGAGGAGGAGGAAGAAGAGTCGAACGGCGCGGAAGAACGAGGAGGAGAAGGAGAAGAAGAAGCAACCACCGCCGGTGTCGTGGGAACGGCACGCAAAGGGCGAAGGCGAAGCCGTTCGCGATCTTCTTCCAAATCAGGTGGTGGTAGTAGTAGTGCTAGTTCTAGCGGTATTAGTTTTAGTGGTGGCGACGAGGAAGGGGACGATACGGGCGGCGGCGAGGACGAGAGCGCCGACTCCGCGAGCGCCGGAGGTAACACGTTCCTCCCGACCGCGGATCATCGCGCCGGCGCGGCAGCAAAAGAAGCGATGGACATGAAAAAATTGAGAGAGTCGTTCGATATCGTGCTCCCTCAGTTGTGGATACCGAAAACGCCGGAGTGGAAGAAAGCGAACGTGAAGAGAATTTTAGTGACGAAAGCGCAAAATAGCAACAAGTACCATCCGAGCGGCAAGAATAATCCGGAAGTGTTACCGGCGGATGATTTGCACGAGAAACAATTCAAAACATGTGCAGTCGTCGGGAACGGTGGCAGCAACTTAAACGCCAATTACGGAGAGGCCATCGACGCGCACGACGCCGTTTTTCGTTTCAACGACGGTCCGACTGTCGGTTTCGAAAACAAAGTCGGTTCGAAAACCACCTTCAGAGTCATCAACAACGCGTGGACCCGAACGTGGTTGCGACGAAAACCAAGAGGTGCGTCCGAAGACGCGTTGCTCCTTTTCGGCGCCGGTGCCGCGAAAAGCATGGACGCTTTGTACAAGAAATGGGGCAGCGAAGAAAAAGTGTACTTCATGGCGCCCGAATTCGCCGGCGCGGCGCGCGGCCAATACAAAAAAGCCTACCTGGCGTTCGCGGACCTCAAAGCCGTCTCTGTCAAAGGCCGCAACTCCCCACCAACTGGCGTCGAAGGTTTATATTTCGCCATGCTCACGTGCGAGTCCGTCGACTTGTACGGTTTCGGCATCGAACCCGACCCATCGACCCCGTACCACTACCACGACAAAGTCAAAGGCGTCGAAGCGGCGCACTCCTTCGGCTTCCAGGCGGTATTTTTAAGAATGTTGGAACACGGCGGGCACATGAGCGTGTGCTTGGGAAAGAAAACGTCCGATCCGCCCTCGTGTTCTTCGATCGAACGGTGATGGTAACGGTGGTAGTAGTGCTGGTTTTCAGCGGTAGAGAGAGAGATATTTGTAGCAAACGTGTGTGTGTGTGTGCGTGTGGTAGCGAGCGAGTTGGAGTTGTAATAAATAACGAGCGTGTATTTTAGACAAAGTATGTAGACTTTTGCCTTTTTTGTTTCGGGGAACGAGAAGGAAGGACGTTTTTACACCTTTCTCTCTCTCTACGAACTCTCTCTCTTTTTTTTTTGTTTTTTCCCGCCATCCTCCGCCTTTCTTTGCGTTTGTTCTCCTCTCGCTCGCTCTCCAGCCGCAAAACCACAGATTTGTAGTAATTGTCCCTCTCCCATTCTCTCCCATTCTCTCTCTCTTTAAACACACGCGCGCGCGCTTTGAAAGAAAGGTAAGGATCTCTACCTTTCCCCCCGTCCGTCTCTCTCTCTCTCTCCGTCTCTTTTTTATATCGTCGCCCGTTTGGGGAAGAGAAAACACTTCTTCTGCGCTTTTGAACCGCGACGAGAACTTCTTCTTCGAGAGAGAGAATTACGTCGATTCGATTGCGCCGTGTCGGCGTGTGTCTTTTGTTTCATTTTTTAGGATCAATTTTCTCTCTCTCTCTCTCTCTTGTTCTCTTTTGAACGAGGAGTCGGAAATCGGCCGATCGCGAGCGAAACGCTGACGCGACGAAATTTATCTCTTCTCTGGCATTCTTTCGCCACAGAGTCTCTCGTCGTAGCGAGTAGAGCAGAGTTCGTGTTTTCGACGACGCATTTTTCGAAGAAGGATTTGGAAGAAGGAAGAAGAAGGAAAAGAAGGAAAAAGATGACGCGAAACGGCGGCGTCCGACCGGCGGAGAAAGCCGCGCAGGAGCAGAAAGAAAAAGAAGCCGCGATGGCAGAGAAAGTGGAATTAGAAGACGATGACGAGGAGTACTACCCGAGCGGGGCGAAACCGGCAGAAAAAGGTGAACTTTTGCTCTCTAAAACGCTCGCGTTGAGGTGCCCTAAAGGTTTCGCGTTCATCAAATCGAGCGAGTTTGAGCAGTTTAAAGAAAACTGGGAAGCGAATAAAGGGAAGAAGAAAAATCAAACGTCGACGATGAGTGGAGGTATTGATCCGATGTCCTGGCGGTCTGGGATTTTCGATCGACATAAAGTTGCGACGCCGTATTCTGGGGGAGGACACGCCGCGGCCGCTGCGCCAGTCGCGCCAGTTCCGAAACCGGTAGTGTCTGCACCTCCGGAACCACCGGCAAAGAAAGAGGTAGACCCTACCATTCTTCAAAAGGTCGAGTCGATTATCAATACACCGGTGTTAGAAATTCCACTGGCCGGTGGCAATAAGACGGACGAAGAGTGCACGGAGGAAGAGTTAGCAGAGAGGAAAAAACAAAGAAAAGCAATGAGAAAAAGAGAAAAAGAACTAGCAAAACAAGAATTGAGAAAGAAATTGGAAGAGATTGCAAACGCAAAGAAGAGAGTTGAAGAAATCGAAAGAAAGAAAAAAGAAGATTTGGAGAGAAAACAGGAACAGTTACGAGCGGGCGCTGCGAAACCAGGCGGGTACGGATTCAACCAGTACGACAACATGTTCAACGACATGTTACCGCCTGCGGATGCGTACGTCGCAAAAAGACCAGACCCATACGCAAACAGATCACTGAAGCCAAGCTTGAGTCTCGGTTCCGACCGCACTCACAAGAGAATGCGCGATGGACGCATCATTAAGAATCGACGGATGTTGAGAGAAGCGCAAATCGAGGACGAACGGCAAAAGAGGAAAAACGCGTTGATGAAGTCGTGCAGAGACGTTCTGAATCACGTGAAAAGAAACAAGTTCCACTGGATTTTTGCACAACCCGTTGATGCGGTAAAGCTTGGCATTCCCGATTATTACGAGATTGTGAAGAACCCGATGGATCTCGGTAAAGTGAAAGAGAAGTTGGACGGGAAGAAGTATTCGTGGCCGACGGACTTTGCGGACGACATGCGATTGATTTTCGATAACTGTGCCTTGTACAACGGGACGACGACGGATGCTGGACAAATGGGCGAAACCGTCCGTGGCGCTTTCGAAGAAGCGTGGGTGAAGTACAACGTGGAACAAAAAATGAGCGACGAGGATGACATGCGCACGAAAGAGGACATTGAAATCGCCAACACGCCGGAAGATCCAATCAGACAAGAAGAAGTCTTCGCGGAAGAGCAGGCCAAGTTACTCGCGGAAATGAAACGCGAACTGGCGGAGCTGAAAAGACAAAAGAATGGCGGCGGTGGATACACACCCCGAGATCGTGATATGGACGGATTCTTAGATGATGACTTTGACGCGAACATGTACGACGACGATCCGGAGGAGTATGCCGTCGCAAAACGCGGTCCGACTGGTAAACCAAGAGGTCGACCGGTCGGCAGTGGCAGCGGTCAACCGAAACCTAAACGACCGCGCGCGACACCACAAAGCAAAGTTACGAAAGATCGCAAGTACATTGAGCTCGATCAAGAGCCGTTGCCGACTAGAGAGATGACGTTTGACGAGAAGCACGCGTTGACGATGTCGTTGCAAGAGCTTCCGGAGAGCAAGCAAGAGATGGTGATTACAATCGTTCAGGAAGGACAAGCTGCGATGGGTAAAGCCGAGGGCGATGAGATTGAAATCAACATTGAGGAACTCGATTCGAACACGCTTTGGAGACTTCAAAGGTACTGCGATTCGCAGCTGAAACCGAAGAAGAGCAAAAAATCGGCGTCGGCGATGGATTTGGTGAAGGAAGCCAAGGCGCGAGAAGCGGCAGCCATGCGTGAACTCGAAGCTTGCGAGGCGAACTTGAAGAAGAATCCAAAGAAGAAGTCTAATGTCGACTTGACCGCTGTAGCGGGCGCATCCGGTGAGAAACCCGCAAACTCGGACTCATCCGATTCCGATTCCGATTCGGACTCGGACTCTTCGTCTTCGGAAGGCGGCGACTCGAATCCCGAGAAGGGTAACAAAGCCGCCGGCAGTGGCGGGAACGACGATGGGACCTCAAATGTTCGACCAGTCTCTCGAGTCGAACAGTCGACGAATCAGCTCTTACAACCCGCTGTTGACGAATTGGGCATCAAACGCGACCAAAAGCAACCCGTCGCTGCGGTGCAAAATCCAGAGGGTTGGTCCGATCTCAACAAAAAGGATGACACTGCAAACACTGGTGCGGCACCCGCGGCGGATGCAAGCGCACCCACGGAAGCCGTCGATGCTGTCCCGGATGACTTGTGGTCCGATTTTGAAGCCGCAGCAACGCAAAAGAAGGACATTGAGGCGAATCGAAATGCGGAGATTGAGAAGCGCGAAAAAGAAATCGCCGAAGCCGAGCAAAAGTTGAAAGATGAGCAAGCGCAAAAAGAAAAGGAAGAACAAGAAAAAATCCGAAAACAAAAGGAAGAAGAAGAAGCAAAGATCCGAGCCGAGGAAGAGGAGCGCGAAAGAGCGAGAGCGGCGGCGAGAGCGGAGTTACAAGCGGAGACGAAACAAACGATCAACATCGAAGAACAGAGAGAAGCGATGAAGGAGTTTGGAGGCGAAGGCATGGTCAGTGGCATGGAGAAGCACGCCGCACAGATCAAAGAAGCTCTTGGAAATGGAAACAATGGAGAGCAATAGTGATCTTCTGCAAACGAAATCCAACAATTAAACGGAGTACTTTTATACATATATAATAACAACATTAGCAAAACAAAACGAAAAAACAAGAACAACGAGAAGAACAATGGAAACAATAATAACGCCAAGACGATGGATATGGTGCGCGAGAAGTAAAGATAGTTTATTTGTCAATTAAGAAAGAAACGTGAACATAATTGTCTCGCTCCAAAACGACGGTGTGAAATATCTATAATTATTCGAGGACGCGATACGAACACGTGATGCTTGTCTTGTTGTTGTGTGCATGATAATAATCAACACAATAATATGCGTATCGTTTCTTCTTTACAAAACATCTAAAACGACGACGAAATATCAAGCGCGTGTGTTGAACGCAAAATGACGACTCTCACTTTCTCTCGTCCTCCGCTTCCTCTCTCTCACTCTCTCTCTCTCTCTCCTTTTCTCTCCATTATTCCTGTTTGCTAAAACACTTTGTTCTACAAAAATTCTCTCCTCTCCTTCACTTCCCTCTCTCCTCTCTCTTTCGTCGGTAGGCGAACTTACAAGGCAGAAGTCAAGTAGATGGCGAGCGCACCGGAACCGATGATACCGGCGAGCGTAACCGCCCAGTACAACAAGTTACCTTCGTACTTGTCGCCGTCCGACTTGAATTCTTCCGGGGTGTAGATCGGGGAGTATTCGTCAACGTTCGCCTTACCGTTGCGGATGCCCAAGGAGTAGACGTAGCCAGCCTTGCCGTCGCGTCTCTTCGGGGCGGAACCGGCTTCGGTGGAGCCCTTGTAGCCGACACCGGCTTGGCCACCCTTGGCTTTGGTACCCTGTGATGTTCAAACGAGAAGGAAGATTCGATGGTCAGCTTCGTGGATTAAAATCGCGCCAGAAAGAGGAGCACTTTACTGCTCTGAATCTGATTTCTCTCTCTCTTCATTTTTTTTTTCTTTCCCCGAAAAAGCCGATCGGCTTTTCTTTTTTTCCCTCTCGCTCTCTCTTATCGAGAGGCGAGAGAAAGAGCGTATCAAATATTATGAAAAAAATAAATAATAATGAATCGAAATCGGTCGCGCGCGGACGCGCGGACGCACTCGAACCTCTCGAACTCACGCGCGATTGAACTCGAGAGATACTCTCGCGTTCGAACGAGCGTCGATCGATCGACCCCAAAACTCGCGCGTCGCGTCGAATACGCTCACAGGAAATTTCCAAATTGTTTTTTTCTGTTACAATTTGGCACTTCCTCCCTTCTTTACTTTCGCCCATCGGACGCGATGTTGAAGATTTTTAAGCGTACAAAAAAAAGAGAAAAAAAACGAAATCGGAATTCGTACCCTCTTCGGTCCGCTCGCGTTCGCTTGAACGGAGAACGCGGCTCTCTTGGAGACGGTGGTAGTTTTCGCGACGGAAACTTTCGCGCCAACGAACGTGGATGAAGTCAAAGCAGCAGACATGTTTATTATTACGTGTGTGTGTATAAATGAGTGATTTTATAAGGAAAAAATAGTTTTGGTTTCGTTTTCCTCCTTCTTTTGCAGAAAGGAAGCACAAAAAACGAGATTTTCATCGAGAGAGAAGAAGATCGATCTTTTCTTTTTGGGGGGGGGAGGGAGACACACAAAAAAGAAAGAAAAAAAGGTAGAAAACAAAAAAAAAGCGAAGAGAGAGAACAAACAACAACATCGAGAGAGAGAGAGAGAGATGAAGAGAGAACGAATTCTCATTCGTCGAGACAGACGCGCGGGAGAGAAGCAAAAACATACACTTCGGTGCAATCCATAACAATAATTCAGAGAGAAGAAAATAGTTACATTACACGCGCGCGCGGCGAGATAAATAGAAGAGAGAAAGAAAGAAAGAAAAAAAAACGATGAAAAAGCGAGCATCATCGATGATGCGACCCGGCGGCGGCGGCGGCGGTAGGGTTCGCGGCGTGTTTCTGTGCGTCTGCTTGTGCGCGATTGCGATGATTTTGATGATGTTTTCGACGATGATGGTGCCGCCTTCTTCTTCTTCCGACGGTGAATCGTCGTCGTCGTCGTCGTCAATAACGCCGCGAGGAAGGACTCGGAGCAACGCGTTCGTCGCCTTCGCTTCCGCTGCCTCCGACGATGATTTCGAAGACGACGAGGATGAGGAGGACGACGACGACGAAAACAACGGCGATGACAACAAAGTGTTTCACACGGAAGTGCGAACGTTGTACGACCCGAACACTTCCGGCGTGTATGGTTTCCAGTCCTCGGAGGAGTTCAGGGAGAAAGTTTTCGAGACGAGGGACGTTTGGGTGGTGCAAGTCATCGCGCCTGGGTGTCAACCGTGCAAAGAAATGGCACCAGCGTTCAGCCGAGCCGCGTTGTCGTTAGAGTCGGTGAATATAAAGTTTGGAGCGATTGATATCGCCGGTAACGAAGATATCGGACGGTTGCTGCAAATATCGAGAGTGCCGGCCATCCTCGGTTTCGGAGGGAAGAAGACGTGGAATCCGTACAGAAAAATAGCGCAGAAATTGTCCAACGAGTATCTGGGGGACGCGTTGACCGCGAGAGCGTTGAGAGAATTCGCGGTGAAGAACTTACCGGACGACGAAGTCGCGAGAATCGATTCCGTGGATGAGTTGAAGAACCTCGTTTCGGACGAGATGCCGACGTTGGTGTACGTGACGGATAAAAGCGAGACGCCGTTCATGTTGAAAGCGTTGGCGTGGAACCAGAAGAAAAGAATTCGCGTGGTGGAAGTGACGTATGACTCTTCCACGGATGATTTATTGCCAACACCGGTGCTTCCTGGCTTGGAACCGCACGAAGACGAGGAGGACGCCGTGAAGTTGGCGTTGTACAAAGATGCGGATTTGACCAAGAAACCGATTTTGTTTGACGGCGAGAGCATGAGTAAAGACGAAGTGTTCGCGTTCGCGGGAAAGCACTTGGGACCAGAAGTCGGAGAGTTGGAAGTCGAGGTCCTTAAAAACAAGAAAGACGGCGAGGAGAGTAAATCCGCCGACGAAAAGGAAGGAGAAGCGGGAGACGAGGATTTTTCGTTATTCATTGAAAAGAAACCGAACAAATTCGAGCAAGACGTGATGGAAGTGAAAGAATCGGTGGTGGTTATGTTCACGAAACGAACGGACGAGTGTGGCGTTAAAGTGAACGAAGCCATTGACGCGTTTGCAAAGCTTCAATTCCAAGCGGAGCTTTACGAATACGTCGTGAACCGAGACGGCGAGGATATTCCGAAAGCGGTTAAACTCGCCGAAACGCAAACCTTGGGTAAGTTTCCGAACAAAGACGAGTGCTTCTCGTTGATGTATTACCCGTTCAGTGACAATAAAGAAGACGATGAATCGTACCCTTTTGAAGTTTCTGAGGATCATCCAGTGAACGACGCGAATTTGAAAGCGTGGATGTACGAAAATACGCCAGATATCGTTTTAAGAATCACCCAGGACAACTTGGACCAGTATTTAGCCTCGGATCCGTTCACTCCGAAATGCGTTTTGTTCTCTCAAAAAGACGAGACGCCTGGAATGTATAAAACCTTAGCGGCTAACTTTAAGGACGATTTCCACTTCGGTTTCTTTCGAGCCGAGAATAAAAACGATCCAAACTTGCAAAAGTTCAACATTCCGAAGTTACCCGCGGTGCAATTACTGTTCATTAATCCCGCAATAACGCCACAACAAGAGGCGTCTGGAAACGTCCAAATGAACTCTGCGCCATTTCCTGGACCGATGAACTACATTTATCTTCGTCAATGGTTGATGGAAGCTAGAAATCAAATCAAGAAGAAAGACGAGGCAAAGTCGCCCGGGAAAGTCACACCGCCGCCGCACGTCACGACGCAGAAGGAATTCCAGGACGAGTGCGAATCCAAAGGCGGTTTGTGTGCCATCGCTTTTATCCCTGGAACGAGTTCTTCTTCTCAATCTATGTTTGAAGACCGCGTGGAGAGAGCGTTTGAAGCGGCAAAACTTACGAGCGGACGACCGTTCTCGTGGATCATTGTCGATCCGATTGTCCAGAAAACGTTTGCAAAAGCCTTCGACGTTTTACCGCACAATTCACCAACCGTGACGGTTTTGCAACCGAGAAAAGGAAGGTACGCGACTATGAGTGGATCTTTCGATCCTCGCGAGCTCGCCAAGCACTGCGAATTAGTCTTGAATGGCAAAACGAGAACGTTTATGATTCAAGACGTGCCGAAAATAATCGACGGCGGCGAGAGCGAAGAAGAGAACGATTACGAACCCGAGGAACCAATCGAGGAAGAGTTTGATTTGAGCGACATTATGGGCGAAGAAACCGAAGACGCTACGCTGGGTATGACGAGAGCAGAGATTGCGGAATTAGAGAGAAAGAAGGAAGAAGAGGAATTAGCGGAAGCGGCGCGCATCAAGGAGGAGGAAAAGAAACAACAACAAAAGAGCGGCGGAGGAAAGAAGAAGAAAAAGAAAGGAAAGAAGGGAAAGAAGAAGAAAGAGGAGCTCTGATTAAAACAATTAACGTTGTCACGCGATCTTTTACGAATGACTCTTATCTACGTTCTTTTTCACTGTGCACTATACAAGCGCTCTATTCGTTATCTATATACGTAAACTACACTGTCTAAGTCCTCACCAAGGAAGCCGCGTCTATTCTCTCTCGAAACGGCGTATACAACCACGCTTTAAACTCGCAAGGCGAACCGTCGTCGTGCTCCCACTTCTCTGTGAATATTGTATCCTCTTTAAATTCGTACAAATGAGGCACGTGAGGTGGTATCCGTATCACGTCGTCTTTACCGTATTCAATCGTCCTTTCGCCCGTACCTCCCGCGACGAGCGGTTTCTTCAAAGTCGTCAAGAGCACTTTCCCGAAAGCGATGTAATTCACTTGCCAACACTTGTGCACGTCTCCCGAACGCTTACTATCTCTCTTCGAAAACACCACGTTCACGTATAAATCCGCGTCGTCGTTCTTCCCTCCTTCCGGCGCAAATCGTAAATACGACCCGCGCTGGTCGGTGAACACAGCGTTCGCGTTTGAAAGCGAAGCCGGTGGCGCTTCTTTTACGTTTTCGTTGTTTTCGTACGTGAAAAATGTGTCGACGCCGTTGGCGTCGCTCCTCCTCCTTCCTCGCGTAAAAATCATCATCGCGAACAACACGAACGACGACGACGACGCGATGATGATACCACAAAATGACGACGACATCGAGAACGTGCCGCGTTTTTGCGCGACACCGCTCCTCATTCGATGAGAGAAGAGAGAGAGAGAGAGTTATTTACGTTTACTGGGTTATACATCAGATATTTTGGCGAGATATTTCTACTTTTTGTTTGTGTGTGGTAAAAAATTTTGGTGTGTGATGTGCGCTATAATATATTTCCCTTCTCTCTCTCTCTCTCTATGACGATGATGATGACGTTAACGATAAGATTTTACGCCCCGGTGCGCTCGACCCCCTCTTCCGCCAACGGGTTAACCGTCGCTTGGTACCCTTTCGTCCAGTCCGCTCCCGGGTAAAACACTTCCCACCATCCCGGCGAGTACTTGTTGTAAGGCGCGGTCCACTTGGACGGGTCCACCTTCGGAAACGCGTCCGCGGCGATCAACTCGTTCGATTTCAACAACTCCGCCCCGGTTCCGTCCACGGAGCCTTTGTACACTCGGTCCATTCTTAATTTGATAAACGTGTTCCACACTTCGTCCGTGGTCATCACCGCCACGCACGGTTGGCGGATTTTTTTCTTAACCTCTGGCATCGAGTCCAAAAACGTCGGATTCGGGACGATCCAAAAGTCTTGCGGTTTCTCGGTTTCTCGGTAAAAGCGTCGGCGTTCGCGCAAGATTTCCGGGAAGTGTTCGTTGTTTTCGTCGTTGAGCATGAAGTCCGCGTTCGCGATGCAAAAGTAATACTTGCGAGACTGTCGTTTTGTTTTCAGAAAGAAGAAGAAGAGAGTTTGAAAGTCAATATTTATTCGTAATCGCCGCTCTCTGCGCTTTGCTCGCTGCGTGTGATTTTATCCGATATCTCGGGAAAGATCTCTCGTCTCTCTTTCGTCGTCGTCGTCGTCATCGAGTTCTCGGCAACACGCGAAGATCGCGGAGAAAAAGTACACACAAAAAAAAGGAAAAGAACACCACATCACTCACCTCGTTCATGTCGATGGTCTTCTGCGCTTCGGCGCGAACCGAGACGTTTCTCTTGGTGAAAGTCGTCTTTCTCGATCGGTGCGAATGCAAAGACACCGCGTTCACTTTCGTCGGGTTTTGCACTTTAGCGGCGGTAGTGGCAAACATATTTTTACGATGACGACGTGTAGTTTAAAAGAATAACGCGCGTTGTTTTCTCTCTCTCGTGCGCCAGAGATGTAGCTTCTCGTCGCGCAAAGAGCGAAGTTTTTGATGTTTTTTGTTCCCAAGACACACACAAAACGAGAGAGACGAGAGAGATTTTTCGCAAAAACAAGAGAGAGAGATCTTTCTTACTAAACCCTACACCCTAAAAAACAGACGAGCGAAAAAAAAAAAAGCTCGCGAAGAAAAGCCGTTGCAAAGAGAAAAGGAACGCAGAGGTGTGTGTGCCTTCACAAACAGGAAGGAGAGCAACAGCAGCAGCGGCGGCGGGGAAAACGACCCTCTGCGAAAAAAGAGCGGCAACAATGGGAGTCTTTTCTGCTGGAAGCGGCAGCAACAACAGCGGTGGTGGTGGTGGTGGTGTCGGTCAACATCGCAACGCGCACGCGCAAGATTTGCTTTCCCGAACGGAACACTTGCTGAAAAAGTACCAAAACCACCTCCCGGAAAACGCGGACGAACGAGTGAAGAGAGAGATTGGCATCGAACAACGAGGACGACAACAATATAATTCACGAGCGAAGAATGGTAACGGACAGGCGATGACGAGTGGTGGTGGTGGTGCGATGGGGAAGTTTAGTAACAATAGCAACGTGGTTGAAGATGACGAGAGCGGTAGTACTAGGAATAACTCGTTCGAACAGTTTTTATACGCGCTGGAAGCGAAACTGGACGACATCTCGGACGTCTCGGAACGAGCGAAAACAGAAACGAACCGAGCGGCGATCGCGGCGATGCACGCCGAAGTGAGAAGAGGGAAGAACAGCTTGCGAGGAGAAATACCAAAGTTGAGGAAATTAGCGACGAGCGACGCGAAGATGAAGAAGAAAAAGAAGAGCAACATGGACGACGACGACGAAGACGCGTCGACGATGTACGAAAGAGACGAGAGAGAAACGCTGATTGACCGGCTCGAGCAGAGAATAGAGGACGTTCCTGATGGGGTATCGAGAATGATTCCACGAACGCCGTCGAAGAAAGTTCCGCATCAACACAAACGGTCGTTATCGAGAGACATCGAACTCGGGTCGATGGGATTCCCAAACACAAACCCGTTCGAACAACCGGAAACGCTTCGCGAACAACATTTGTACAATAATAACAAGAAGAAAGACAATAACAGATTCGAAGGCATGGAACACACGGAAGAGAGTCGACAGTTTCGTCAAGAATTCGAAGATAGAAAGAAAAAACAAGACGTCGATTTGGACGAAATCAGCCGAGGTTTGCAAACCTTGAAACGTCTCGGCGCGGACATGGACGAAGAGATGGCCCGGCAACGACCGGCGATTGAAAACATAGACTTTAAAATGGACGGCGCACAAGCCGAGATGAAAACTGCCAACATGCGTTTGAAAGAAACCGTGGAGAAAGCGCGGTCATCGAGGCATTTCTGCATCGACGCGACGTTGATTTGCGTCTTACTCGGCATCGGCATGTATTTGTATCGCACGTTGAAGTAAAAAATATATAAGTTTTAATATACGATAATAGCAAAGCACATTAAAAATACACACGAACAAACACCCACGCGGCGGCGCGCTCGAAACCTACTCACTGTTGTTCTTCATCTTCTTCTCGTTCTCGATACACGCGTGAAGAAAACACAAACTCTCTCTTAAAATAATAATACATCGACAAGAACACAGACAGAGAGAGATTCCACATCGCATCTCTTCTCACTTCAATTTACCATTCGCGCTGTTAAACGCCGGGTGCACTCTCACCACGAAACAGCTCGCCAGCAAGAGCAAACTCGCGTACCTCCCGTCCACGGCGTCCACGAACCAGTACAGGAGAAAAACAATCGCAGAAATGCACGCGTAAAGGTACCCGAGCGCGGTCAGTTTCCCTCCTCGTTTCGTCGTCGAAGAAGACATCTTGTTTCGAAACTCCCCAAACTTTTTGAACGACTCCCACTGGTTCTTTCGCTCTCTTTGCAACGCTAAGATGACTTCTTCTTCTTCAGAAGTTGTTGATGTCGTCTGCTCCGCCGTCGTCGCCGCAGACATACACAAACACACGGAGAGAGGAAAGAGAGAGAGAGGAAAGAGCGTGGAAGACTATTTGACGGCGTGAAAAGAGTAAAAAATTTGAAAATTCGCTTCAATTTTTTTTACTCTGCGCGCTCTTTCAAAAGTACATTTACACACACACTTACACACAGAGAGAGACAGAGACGGGGAGAGAGAGAAAGAAATAGAGGAAGAAGAATAATAATAATGGGTAAGAGTTACGTGTTAGACGACGACGATTCTTCGGACGACGACGACGATAAAGTTCCAGATATCGTTTCGCCTCTGAAGAAAATCGATTCGGTGATTGAAAACACGCAGAAGAGAGAGAATGAAAAAGAGGAGGAGGAGGAGGAGGACGACGACGACGACGAGGAAAAGGTTAATTTGACCTTGGACGATGACGACGAAAAGAAGAAGGAGGAGAAGAAAGTGGACGCATCTTTTGATGACGGTAAGATTGCAAAGATTGAAATTAAGTCGGATTCGGACGAACCGGATTGGATGAAAGAGTATCAACCTCCCGTGGTGGAAGAAGATTTGAACGAGAAAAAGACAGCCAAAAGCAACACGCCGAAGAAGAGGAAAACAATCATCAGAGACGACGATAACGACGACGACGACGACGACGACGATAAGAAAAGCAACAGCAGCAGTTCTGGGTGGGGGTCGGATGATGACGACGAGGACGCGAAACCGTTAGCGGTACGTCTGTCGGAGAAGAAACAGAAGGAAGTTTTGATGATTGACGACGACGACGACGACGACGACGACGACGAGGATAAAATGGACGTAGATGGTGACGGTACGGAGAAGGAGAGAAAGGAGAAATCGACGACAGGCGATGATAGAAAGAACAAGGAAAACGCAGAAGATAGTAACAAGACGAATAAGAGAAAGATCCCACCGGCGTTTATCGGCGGCTCCGTGCCGAAATCAAAAATGCCTCTTTTGATTAACCACGGCGCATTGCAGAAAACTGCCAACTCGACGATTTTGTTCGAGTGCAAAGGCTCGGGGGAAGCCGTAGATTTGTCAGGCGACGTTGGCGTGGTTGGACGATTATTAGTCGAGCGCGAAGCGCAACCGACGGGAGGAGGAGGAAGTAAAGCGTCCACGTCGAAACAACAATCGCAAGCTTCCATTAAAGTCGATTTAAAAGGCGTCATGTATTTAGCGAGAACGCACTTACTATCCTCCACGGTTGCCATCATCAACGTCGGCGCCGAAGACGCGAAAATCGAAACCTTCTTCGACGAATACGTCCAATTACGAGAGGACCCGTCCGCAGAAAACGTCGCGTGCGTTGGTACCGTCAACGACAACTACATACCTCTCGAACCCGGGGATGAAGGGTTCGAGGAACAAGAACAGCGAGAGACGAAAGCGACGAAAGCCGCCGCGGGTAGAGGAGGCGGCGCCAAACGCAAGAAAGCGCCCGCAAAGAAGAAGAAGAAACCGGCGAAGAAGAAACCCGGTAAACGCTAGTAGACCACATATACAAACATTAATAATACCAAAAGAGAGAGAGAGAGAATCATTGCTATCATTCATACATAGTAATCTGTATTAAATTCATCGTTCGTTCCAGCGTTGCACTTCTTCTTCTTTTTTCTTTTCACATCGAAAGCAAAAAAAAGTTCCCTCGTCAGAAGCAAAAAAGAAAGCGCTGCGAGCGCGCAAAACAATAACACTAATAATGTCGAAGAGCAAAACCTACAGACTCAAATCCTTTTCCGACGAGTCTTCGTATCAGCGATACACGCTCTCGAAACATTCCTCGGGCGTGATGCTTCTCGAAGGCCACGGGATATGCGCGAATAAAATCCCGCTCAGTGCGAGGAGTTTTACCACCAAGGAGCATCAACAACATTCATCACACCACGGGGTGCGAGACGAGGACATGGATTTTATCGCGGACCTAACGGACGAATTGGTCCAGTTTTACGTGAAGCAGTTACTCGCTCAGAAAGCCGTGCGCGAGGTTTCAAAAATCGACGACCGGTTCTCGATGTTTAGAGTCGTAGCCGTGGAGGAGGAGAAGAACGGGTTTCGAAGACCGAAAGAACAAGAGAAGAGGATGAAGACGAGAGAGATTGAGAACGAGCTGGAGGAGATGCTCGGGATGGAGACGATGATGATTACGGGCGCCGGCGAGTCGAGAAAGGAACACTTGATCTACGACGGGAAGAGACAATACGAACGAAGTCACTCGCCGGTGATGGACCAGATTTTAGGTGGTAGCGGCGGCGGCGGTGTTCCAAAGCGTTTACCGGGTGAATTTGAGGCGAAGAGTTTAGCGGAGTTGGAAGGGTTGAACACGGCGTTTACGCCGATGAAGAAGAACGAGTTCCCGTCCTCGGCTTCGGTGGAAGATTTGACCTTGGAAGGATTAGGTATCGAGGAGTCGGACCCAATCACCGAGTCGGCGATGAAACCGAACAATGGCAGAAGAAACGGAAACGAGATGGAGAACATGAAAAAATTAGCCAAGGAGCAAAAGAGGGAGAGAGAAGCCGCGAAGAAATTGAAAGCAGAGCGTGAGAGGAGAGAGAAGAAGCAGGCGAAAGCGTTGGGAGGGTCGTTGATTGCAAACTTATTTAATAAATCGCCGGACAAAAAGAACACCGGTGGTAATACTAGCGGCAACAACGAGAAAAAAGGTCAATCACAGAAAAAAGGAAAAGAAGCGGCGGCGACGACGACAACGGCGGCACCTAAATTACTGAGCGGTTCGGGAAAGTCGGCGGTGGTCGTTGCGGTGGCGACGAAGCAGGAAAATGGTGCCTCTCAAGCACCGAAAGAGAAACCAAAGAAGGAGACGAAAGTACCGGAGCGAAGAGAACTGCAAAAGGTGAGAAAAGAAATCACGGCAACTTTGCGAGGCATCGAAGATTCGTTCGATTTAGTTCTCGAAGACGCGGAGGACGGAAAGGAAGGCGCGCATGAAAATGCCG